>Ga0116229_10000063_pt1 | contig 92430 bp, 69 predicted proteins | sample S1TSphgellanicum_3_FD_87313 | JGI IMG/M metagenome (GOLD analysis project Ga0116229, IMG submission 87313) | Host-associated microbial communities from peat moss isolated from Minnesota, USA - S1T2_Fc - Sphagnum magellanicum MG | ecosystem: Host-associated > Plants > Peat moss > Unclassified...
CCCCAGCTGGGAAATCACATCGTCAACAAGAGGCATGGGGAACGAATCGCGCCGGGTCTGTAAATTGAGTGGTCGGTAATCTCCACAGAATCGCCTACTCCTGTCCTTCTTCACTGGCAGGGTCACACGACAAGCGTACTCCGAATCACTCGGCTTCATTTTACCCAACTCCACTAACACGTCAATCTGTCTCTTCACCTCTGCTTCCTCCTAGTATGATAATCGACCAGGAGCTACCTTGCAAGGTGGAAATCCTTGTGTGTCTATGGAGTGTTCTCCAACAGTACAACAACCTAGCTCTCCTTTGTTCCAAGCGAACACATCCTGATATCGCTCTAACACTCCCCAAAGTTGTTGTCCCTTCTTCTCATCCAAATTCTGATCAACTCGAATCTTTTGGCAAATTTCTTCCCACCTTGAACTTGCCTTCCGGTTGTTCGATAACGCCAATTGCTCTTTGAAGTTGTTATGAGAGTCAGCAGTGTCCATTTGCTGGACTTGTAGTAGTACAGGTACTTCTGCGTAATTCGTGGCTTCAGGGGGAGCCTGTTTTCCTTGTTCTACATCAGAAACCCACTTGATCCAATCGGCATAGTCGTCCGCATCTGTGATTTCCTCTTTCATGAAATCATCAGCTTGCTCTTGCAACGTTAGCTGCAACATTTGTTGTGGTCCTTCCAACAATACCAAATCCTCAAGTTCGGTGTTTCCGAACTCAGACTCGTCAGCAACTAGCTCCACCAGTTGAAGCTCACCTTCACGATCCTCATCTGTATCAGAGTCCGAATCTGATACTAGTGCATCCATCCGTCCAGTTGCAATGTGCTCACACAAAGATGGCTGTTTGACGATCGCATCCAAATTTCCATCAAGATGCATGTTTCCCAGAGCAGCAGCAACTTCTTGTATCAAAGTCTCCGAGTTCATTTTCTGTAGCATGTTTACCATGGTCAATGGTAATACTTCCACCTTGGTTCCTAGTCCGTGCCTCACTTGGATCAACCCTCGGTCCACATCAACAATTGCTCCAATTTTGATCAAAAGATCAAGCCCAAGTAGTATGTCATAGCTGTCCTTGTCCACCACCATGAACGTCATGGTGCACTGCACACCTCCAACCTTGACCGGTACTTCATCAATTTGACCTGTGTGACAACTCCTGATGCGGTCTTGTAAGTTTCAGATCTAGAAACCAAGTGCATTAGTCCTAATTCTCGAACTACTGCAGCTACCATGACAGACATCGACACTCCAGTGTCTACAAGTCCCTCCACCATATAGCTATTTACTTGCACTGATAAGTGGAGTGTTTTATTCCTATGTGTTTTGTTGATGCAGATTCGTCTAAACGTTGGAGTTGTTGAAACCATAGACACCTGATTGTTCGCAGCTTCTGCATCCTTTTTCTGCCTAACGACTTTTACTTGATTTTCTAGGTGCTCTAATTCTCCCGGTATCATCAGCACTGTTTCCATGGGTGTCAGTGAAACTTTTCTTCTAATGAAATGGGATAGAATTTTTGACCTGACAAAATTCTCACGATTCATTCCTGTGCCCTGTCCTTCAGGTTCAGGAGATGGTTCAGTGCTTGCCGGTGCCACTTTGACAGGCATTCTTCTCCTGGGTACCCGAGTGTATGAAAATATGTTCTCATTCCCACACAACTTGTTGAGTTGCTACAGAGTTGCTTCTTCGTCATTCAACAATACTTCCTGGAAGTTTGTTGTTCCAGAATGTGACTTCCCATCCTTGGGTTTCTTCCAACACCTGTCCTCTAAGTGTCCTAGACCTGAACAAAAAGAACATTTTATCCCACAATTTTCTGTCCTATGAGACATGCCACATTTGGCGCATTTTGGCCGTGGTTCATTCAATTTCGGACATGCAGTGGCTATATGGTCTTTTCCCTTACAGATCTGGCACCTTCCAAACGTGGTGGAAGAGGATGATGCGATAGGATTCGGCACATTCCCCTTCAAGAAATTAATGAATGTATTGTTTAAAGCAGTAACCTGCTTTTCCATCATCATTTTTACAACTCCCTCTTCTTGCTCTTCTTTCAGGGGTTCAAATGGAGCCTCTCCAAGCTCACCTAGTACTCTTTCGAGCTCAGTGGCAGCATTCACCAGCTCTTCAATGTCAGTGAACGTCCTCACCACACATAATTTTCGAATTTCAGGCCTTAATCTGGCAAAAAACCTTCTCCTTTGTTCGGCGTCTTGTATCCTTCCCCTCTGGAACAATTTATCAAGACATTCAAAATATTTTTGAACCCTCTCCTTGGGTTCTTGCTTGATGGCATCAAGCTTCATCCTGATGTCATCGGCATCCACATTTCCATACTTCTGCACGATCAGAATTTTCAACTCAGGCCAATCGGCTGGTGCTGGTTGCATCCTCTTGAACCACTCCTTTGCTCTACCCTTCAGATTCAACTTTGCGATCTTGAAGAGCTTGTCCGCATTCAGATCGCGCACCTCAGCTGCCATGGTGAACCTCTCTGCCCAGTCATTGACGTCCTCATGGTCTCTTCCCCAGAACAATTCATCCATCCCCTGGGGACTGGTCATCTTGCAAACGTTCAATTTTACACCAAAATTGCAACACTTTCTACTATACACTCGACCTTAGGCCACAATCGGTGGCCACAGCACCAAACAACTTTATAGTTTATTCTGTTCGTTTTGGATTTTGAGAAGAACAAATGTTATACGATTCAATCTGCGAATTGAGACTGATCTCCTTCTGCTACTGGTCTCAAAGGTGCAAAATTAGATGGAAAAATGGAAAAACTTTGCTCATCTGTGGATTCTAATTAGAACTGCCACTTTCCTTTTGAATTGTGCCATATTCTCCAATTGATGACACGAGATCTCGATCCACCGTGTTCCACCCTGACAAGATGATCTCCAACCTAGAACAAATCTTCCACACTAGGGATGTAGAATCTGGTGAAATGGTTAGGTGACACAGCAGACTTAGGAACCCAAATGTCTCCTAACCTAGGCACACTATGCTACCTCTCGGCAAATAAAAGCGTTACTCTACGCAAGGTACGAGGTGCAGTAGTATTGCGTCTGTAGCTCTGAGATTAACACCCATCCCCTTACTCCATCTCTCACCTTTAACCAAACCTTAGCGCGTGTATACAAACCACTGTTAACTACTTCTACTGCTATGTCTTCGACTCGAGCTTCTTCTGGATCTATTCCCACAAGCATTACCACTCCAAAACCCACTAAACGCAGGACTATTGCTCCTCTCTGTGGTCCCCCTTGAGTGGTCAGATAATCAAACCTATTAACGATTTGTTGTTCATGGATCTCTTGTGTTAATTCTTCTACTCCAACCTCATTTGCACTAGGCGTAGACATGATACCTCAATTATCATTATTAGCTAAACATCCACAGGTTCTACCGTAACTATCAGATCTGAATTTGCTCAGATACCAAAAGAGAGGGTGTAAAACCAAACAACAAACTGGACGATCTGATGCACCTACACAAAATTGAGTTTTCTGCGATTCTAACACCAAGCAACACCTTCTGATCTTTTCTCTCCTACACCTGCTGATCTTCACACATACGCCACTTATGCTTACAAAACCAACATATTCTGATCATCGAATCTGAAGCTTTCATCTTCATTCATAAAAGTCCAGAGAGTACAAGCATACTTGCTGCAGTGCATTCATCAAAGACAAAAGAACTTGGTTCCATCCCTTCTCAACTATTCCTACAAATCACTCATGGCTGTCCAGCTAGGTTGTTGGCGCAACGAAGAATTTTCAACAACCAGCCAGAGCTAGAAAACCTTCTCGACTATCTAGTCGTGCATCTCTATACTCATCTACCACGATCTGAACTACACTCTCGTCCTCAGCCCACTAAGTCTCCAAAAATTTCCTCCGATCCTTTTTGGCCTTCTATCTTGCCTCCTCTCCTTCCGCCGGTGTTCCATCCACTCCCCTCATCAATGTAGCTCCACTCCGTCATAATCCGCGCCGCTTCACTCGCACGCAATCCGATTTCACATCGTATCTAGAAGCAGCTGCCATGCATTCTATGCATCAGTAATGGAGAGATCCACGCAGCCAGAAAAGTAATGGAGAGATCCGCGCAACCAGAAACACTGACGGCTACAAAATTAACTCAACCAACAGGTCATGTTCACACTAGCATTAGTGACCTATTGTCCGGTCACAATGATTCCTTGTAGTGATTGTTCGAAATTTGGAGATGTATTAAGTGTCAAAAGCAAATGTGTCTTCATGTGTCCCATACATTGAAAGTCAAATTTAAAAAGGCTAAGGATATCTAAGTTTTAAGAAATTTGACATAATATTAGAAAGGTCTTGACACAAGATATATGAAAAATGGTGGCACATATTCCATTTGGTTAGGTTTGGTGGTAGTTATGAAGTTTTAAAGTTGCAAGACATTTTTATGTCTTGATTACAAGAAGGAATCTTGGGAGTCTTGACAAATTCTCCATTCCCATGATGTAATCCCCATCAATACTTACAAAATATACTATAGGCCTTAACTAACACTTTTCATGTAGTGGTTTAATGCATGTATTGAAGTCCATGTGAATTTGTGATGAGTTTAAAACCCAAATTTGGCTCCAATAATTACATTTAATGCCCTTTTAAAAAATTCTCAATTCTATTTAGTTAAAAAAAGTGAGAGGTGTCCATGGATGTAATCACATTAATAGGAGCCACAAATGGAACCAATGATTGGTTTTTCATGTTTTCATGTAAACAATTATACTAAATTTGTTGGAAGTCTTTAATGTGTTAAAATAAAAACATTTTCAATAAATCATATGAACATGTGAATGAATAAATAATGAGTACAAAATACTCAATTATTTTTTTAAGCACTACATAACTAATGTTTTCACTAGCATTTTCATTTAAAAAAAAATTATTTCAAATGTTTTCAAAATGATGTAATCATATTTAATAATTATTTGCACATGTGCATAAGAATACAATTTGATTTTCTTTTCATAAATATTTTTAATCCATCACTTTCCATTATTAATCATAATTCAACACATCATCTTAACAAATAACCCATTGCTTTCACATTAGTGGCCCAAGTACATGACCTTGGCTCCTACATTTAATATGGACCTTCATCAAACATGTTAATTTGTCCTAGACATGTCCCAAATTTTTGTCCCATTGTTGTGGTTTTACAAAGACTTGAAGGAGTTTGCCACATTAAAAAACAAAAAAAAACTCAATGAGTCCAAAAAAAGAAGCCATACTTGCCATTTGGAGGTGTGGACACTATTTAAAATTATAACTTGTTCTTTTAAAATTTTTTTGAGGCAACTTAAAGCCTTTTTATTGCTCGATTATTTTTTTTCCAATTTTTTTTCTTTTCTTGGATTGTCACAATTCACCTTGGGGGGGGGGGGTTGGGCATGAGTCACAACTCTAAGTACAAAATGATGTCTTTTTTCAAAATAGATTCTTTCTATTAATTTTAATAATTAAAATAAATTAATCCATCAAAAAATCTTTTAAATATCTATAAATAAACAAGGCATAATTGGAAATATAGTTTAAAATTTTAATCTTTTATCAATTTCCAAAATTACACTTTTTAAAAAAGGGAAAATATTGAAATTCATTTCAATTACAATTGGGTAGCAAAATATTAGACCCCTCCAACTATGAACATAGGGGTACCCAAAAAAGAAGAAAATAACCCAATTAAGGGCATCCTTGTTCATAATAGGTATCTAAGCTTGCATGACATGTATTTTTCTCATCCAATACTACTTATTTACATATCTTAAGCCCCACATATAAACTTGAAAGTGGGATTTTGAAAATTGGCAAATCATTACTAGCAAAACAAGTGAACCAATTATATAATGTGGCCAATCACTAGCAATGGGAAATTGTGCATGGAGACCAATCAAGCAATCTAGCTGGTCCATAACAAGATTTGGACTATGTAGTGTTTCTTGCCAACCATTGCATTTGGTGAAAATATGCTATCCAAAATCATATTTGGAACCAAATCAACAAGTTTTTATTATTCTTTATCCAAAACAGGCTTTTATAGTGCATGGAGGGGGATGTTTTAAGCCTATGGTCTTCCATAATAAGGTAGCTTGCAAGTCTCTTGCTATCTTCTTTGAATACATTAATGAAACAACAAGCAACTTCAAACATATTCACAATGTAATGGAGTTCACAACCATAACCACAAGAACTTGAACATTGAAATTGTTCACTACATTATTGCATAATATGTCTTTTACAATAATTGCTTTTCTTATTGAATATTCAATCATATTGGACATTGGACACTTCTAGCTATAGTCAAAATGGTTGAAAATCATTTTAATAAAACATATTGAGCTTAATTTTTCATGGGGTGCAAGCATTATTAAATGGACTTGGATTGTCAAAACTATAAGTTTTTTGGATTGTGGAGGAATTCAAAATCTTAAAGCATATTCAATATCAACATTTTTTATTTCTTAATTATCCATGTTGTAATATAAACTTTAGTGGGCATCATATTGGGAAATAAGGATGAGTTATAAGAAAGGAGTGGACGCATAGTGAACTTTGACATTAAACATTATCATGATCACAAAATACAAATTCACATGTTGATTCAAAAAGTAGGTTCAAAATTCTTTATAAAAATAGGTTAATATCACATGAGGGGTGAAAGCACACTAGGTGAACCATTTTTGTTAAAAAAAAATGATGTATAACAAGTATTATAGTATGCCATGAGCTAAAATTTTGATGGCATCCTTTGGTTATTGTAAACACAAATTAAATTTTTTAAAAATTTGCACAACAACATTTTTGAATTCAAAATTCATTTTGAGTCAAATTCATTTTGATTCAATAGTTAGATGAGGAGGATTGGATAAAATCAATGTACATAGAATATATAATTTACAATTTTCAACAGCCATAGGGCTTCATGTTTATAATTCATGAAACATTATCAAACAAAAGAAAATTGAAAAAATAATGCAATGCCCATTTATAAAATCTCCTTCTTTTTGATACGGTAGTGGTTTTTTCCTAAAAATAGGATATTATTATGCATTCACTACTAAACAAATGCAAAAAAACATATATTTTGAAAGGAATTTCATCCAAAAGCTTTAAAATTTTAATTTTTCCTAGATTTAATTGATGTATATCAATATCATACACCATAAAAAAATTCACCCAAGAATGCCATTCACAACCCTAGTTTTGAAATATATATTCAAAATTTCAAACTTTGTGACAGGTATTATTTTGTCACGAATATATTCCATACATTCAAACTTTTCAATGTTTATTGAATTTTTCAAAATAATTGAATAGATGAAGTCTAAAACTAATCAAATATACTTAAAACAAGCAAAAAAATTCAAAATGCAATGTCCATACATTACCCAAAAATTTAATTGTAGAAAGATTATATGTGTGATTACAATTTGGGGGGGCTTAGTGTGCTTTTGCCCTAAGGTGCATAAGAGTAAGATGCATTGAAATGTTCCCTACAACAAAGTTCAAAGTGATTTTAAAATTGAATATTGCATGTTTTTAAGTCTTATTAATTCATTTTTCATTCAAAATTTCATGTTTCAAAATGAATTTGTTGACCAAATTTATGTCCAAATAATTATATTACAGTATTTCTGAAAATATTTCTTTTTAATCATTTCCAATGTAATGTTTTTAATTATAAAAATGTAAAATGTATTTAAATTAATAATAAATTAATATCACATGTGAAATACAATATAATTTTTTTTTTCCAGTTTCATAATTATTTTTTCCATTTTTAAAATTTAAAATTTAAAATTACATTAAATCAAAATATCGATTCACAAAACTAGCATAGTTCACATTGTGCATGTTGATGTTCATGTCAAAGTTCAATTGACAAAGTTTAATTATAGTTTACACCTAAGCACTGTGGATATGTTTTATGTCATGCACAATGACTTGTTGCCATCCATGTCATTGTTTAAATGACAAAATTTAGTTTCATGCACCATTATTATTCCAGGCAATATCCATCTGTAACTTTAGTAATGTTCAATAGGATTAAAGTTGGATCTAGCCATTCCTACTTTTATTTAGATTTAATTAAAACATACATAGCTAGTCATTTTAAGTTTATAGTCAAACTTAACAATGGTTGTGTATAGTCATTATAGTCCCAATTGATGCTAACAACCAAAAAAACATGTTTTTGTGTATTTTGTGAAACCTTTAAAACAATTTTAAACTAGTCCTTTCCAACATTTAGAACATTTGGTGTGGTTTTAAAATGGGTATCTTCTTCACTCACAAAATGATAGTATGGTTTTAATCATCAACGATAGTTTTAGTATAATTTATAACCTTGAGTCAAGGTCTTAATTAGGAACTAAATTTGGAATTAGCCATTGCTAGTCTCCACCCAATTGTGATGATTAACTTAAATTATTTAAGAGGTTGATGATTTTTCATATCCGAGCACATTTTGGAACTAGGTGAAAATACTTCTGCTCTAAAGGTTTATTTGTTCCACTCCCCATTTTGGGTTATTAGAACCACACCAAGCTATATAGATATGAAAGCAATTATTGATTCATAACTTCATTATTGGAGTCAACTTTGTGTGCACATATATGGTTTCGGATATACCAATTGGGTAAGTGTAAATATATAAATTCCATTTACGTTTATGTATGTGTATAACATTTGATGTGTGATTGTAAATATGTAATCACATAAAATCATTTAATGTTGTGTGAAACATGTTGGGTGTAAGTGCAAAACAAAATGCATAGTATGCATTCATCTTCCCACAAAAAGTTTATATAATAGAATGGGGTTATTGCACCTCCAATTACTATTGAAAATTAAATGGTTTATAGAAAAATGTGGAACTTTGACCTTGTTGCCATTGTCATTAAAGACTATGACTAATAGAAAATTGAAGATATTAGACCTCTCACTATCATTTCAAAGATTTTGGTTTTCAAAACAAGGAGAATATTGAAATGCAGGACCACAAGAAACACATACATGCAAGATGAAGTGAGGTGGTGGTCACCTAAAACAAGTCATTGACAAATTGTGTAACAATGATTTTAGGAGTTGCAAAATGACTAGATAGCCACCACTTGAACTTGTAAAAAAAATGTATGTGTTTACAAGAGCAACATGGGGTACCGGGAAGGGGGGGGGGGTAGAGTTCACCCTAAACCAACTTGCTACGAAATATAACAACCGAAGGAACCAAGACTACCACACAAAAAATGCAAAATGACATAGATGATTAGGAATTCCCTTGAAAAGTATAATGTGTTGTTAAAGCTTGTAGTATCACCAAGAGTTGCAAGATGATCACAACAACATTTTTTGTTGCATGTGCAATAAACTTAGATGAAGATGAGCACATGGGGAGAAGTTGCAACAATTTGCTATGGAAGATCACAATGAAACAAATTTTGAAAAACAAGTCATTCTTCTATGCAAGTTAACTTCATTTTCTCTCCTACTTACTTCTCTCCTAAAGTTGCCATTTCCCCGATTCTCCCCGCCTTTTTGTCCCCTCCTTCCATTCCATAATTGCCGGGATATTGCAAGCTGTAGTTTACATTTGCATAGACTTACATGCTCAGAAAATATAGATCGAGATATTTGTAGGGGTAAAACTTGGGCATCTGCATGTAAATCATGGAAGTTTACATGGCAATTTACATGGCCTTTCACACTTACAGGCATAACATCAATGAAAGCTAAAAGCATTTATAGTGGTAGGCCACCAAATTGCCACACTAGGGTTGTTGTAACATGTTCAATTTAACACTCTTAAGACCCTAGAGGACCGGATGTTTTTGAGACATGTCAACAATGCCCCACCAACTTCATGGCAAGTAGTTCCATTACATGAAATTAAAAACAAATTAAAAGGACCAGCCACTCCTCTCCTTGTAAGAGTTTCTGATAAGACTAATTTCGATGTAGTTGCAAGAAAGATTGCGCAAGGATATTCAAGGACAGAGGGGAAAAAAAAATAAAAATGTTTGCTATCAAGCAACAATCTAGCTAATTAAAAATACAAGGTTTGGGCACAAAAATTCAGAGTTTTAGGGTTTTAAAAATAACAATATTGCAAGCTCTGAGCTCCTTTAGACATTGAGATGTGTCCATCATTAGCTCAATTATACTGTTTCTCCATACATATAAAAGCTTTCAATTTATTTATTTATTTAACAAAACTTTCTAGCATCAACTATATCAAATTTGCAAGTCAATTGCAATTTTGGTCTCAGGGCAGCAAATATACAGGAGAGGGCCGAGTTTGTTACGTAGCGGTTTTTAGGGCCGTTCAAACCGGCCTCCGGTAGCAGTCCAGCCCATCCCCTAGCCCGGTTGGGGCTCCACCAGCCCTATATATGGCCTGTCTCGCCCCTCTTCTTCTCAACACAATCCTGATTTTTTTTCTCTACTTCTCTCTCTCTCTCTGTCTCTCTCTCTCGTGAACTCGTGCCTGATCTTTTGCACCTTCTCCCTTCCTCTTAGACTATTTTTTAAATCTGCCTTCAATGCTCTCTTTGTTTTTTCCCCTTGTGGCATGTAGGCCCTTCGCAGGTCTTGAAGAAGAAAGAAGTCGCAGAAGGACGGCCCAAAACGTCTCGAGAAGATGATGTCTCTTCACCATCAATTTCTCAACTAATTCGAGCAGCTCGATTCACTCCTTGTTGAAGTTTCCGCAGATCTGACGCTAATCATTTTTTCTTGTCTTATTCCACCAGCAGGAGTTTCCTTTAGCTCCACAATAATGGCGCATGATTTTTTTTTTAAGCTCTCCAGTGGTCCTTTTTTTTTTCTTTGATCAGTAGTAGCATTTCTGATGGGAGTTTCCTTCAGCTCAACAGTGACAGGTAATGAAGGGTGTACAGCTGCCGACTCAAACATCCGAATACCCTGCTGTTGAGGACGACGTATCCTGGCAGGGTATCCGCTTGTTTGATGCGGGAGGCGATCATCCTTTCTACATCTCTCTCTTGGACTGAAGGGAGCTCCCACTCGCTGTGCTGCAAATCTCAGCTCGACGCTATTATACCTAGCAACTGCAGGGAGCGTGAGTCCAAGCTCTGACCCAGTGGGTGAGCTTCCATCGTCTTTTAAGCCTCATGAAAGGGGGTCTCTCTGCCACAAACACTATCTTGTTTTGAAAATTTCAGTATATCTAGCCTCTGTCTGAAAGGCGTTCGTGGATACTAGCAAACTTAGAACTACTTTTCTTTTTCTTTTTCTTTTTGGTTTTTTTGTCTCGTGTATGCAGCTGAAATGGCCCATATAAGAGTGCAATTTCTTCTGGCTTCATTCGATTGCTGCAATTGTTTTTACAAGTTGACAGATCCTGGTATCTTTCCAGCTACATCCTATAAACGTCTAGTTGACTCATTCACCGGCTGTTACCCCCATCGGTCTATTCTTTCTACAGCTAGTCACTACCCACCGTCACATACGTCACGACCCTCTTTCAGACGGGACTGACGATTATGTCATACATTGTCCATGAAATGTGTTGAAGATGTTGGCACCTCCGCGTGGACTTGGAGCAGCTAACTCGTGAGTATACATGACGCTGTTGCTCCTACTATTTCTACAGTAATGGACAGAAAGATCAGATGAAGCTCTGCGTGTACTTAGCTCCTGGGCAGTAAGTAATTGCAAAGCAGTTTCTAGTCACAACCCTAGTTACAGCTACCACTGGACCCACGTAATCCATCTCCAAAATTGGAATAGTCACAGTACATCTGATTAGGCAGCTTAGAAAGCATGGGGTTCAACTCTTTTATATGTATAATATGTACTGTACTTACAACCAATGTTTGGTTAGACACTTCTTTGCCGAATATTTATGTATTTTACAAAGCCAGAGAACTGGGCAGTTTCAAATCGAATTTTCCAGAATTTCAAACAGTTAAGACTGGAATAAATATGCAAAATACATCTTGTGTTGTGCATTTTGTAGTGGTAACCCAATGGTTTTCAAATTTCAACAATTTTGACAAACGTCAATAAAATTCTCTCTTTTTTTCAGCTAGAACCTATTGGGAATTAATTTTTTTGTGCTCAACATCAGTCATAGGTAAGGTATATAATTTTATCAGACGGTGTAACAAGGTTCTTTTATCTCTCTGTCCCTTATATGTTGCTGTACAATGTACAACAGGGCTGATCATTCTAATGTGCTATTGAAAAATGCAACTAACTACATATATACGCCACAGTTTGACACTCAACAACTGATGTATGCATGTTGTTGTACACTCATCTAACAACATTATAATAAGAAATTGACCTATTATGAACAATTACTTGTTAGGTCTTGCAGTGCACATTACACCATGACATAAATTTTTTCTATGTAACTACAACCCAAAATGAAAAATCTTTTGAGTGTCTGAAATTCCCTAGATTTTATAGAGATCTATACTGTATATCGAAACATTAATTATTCCAACTATAGACAACAACCCTAAAACTCAAAAGTAAAAAAGAATAGCAAAAATCACAATCCAAATGAGGCACAATTACTCATGTGAACATGGACCTCTGGACTCATGGGGACAGCTCAATTGTTAATGATTTGCTATTCTGTCATCGATCTGTTCCATGATCATATCCTCTCTTTTCTTGTTTTCTTGTTAAGCCCCCTTTTTCACCTTTGAATAAAGTCTTTCAGGTTCACATTCTATAAATTCTTCCGACCAGTTTCGCCTAAATTCTCCTGAGTTGGCTGTCATTGCATTGCACCTTGCTAATAGCTTTGCTATTTTCCTCAGGATGCTGAGGCTGGTTAAAGGCACAGCAGAGCCTAACACCTGCTGTTGATCAGGTAGACAGTTTGATTGGTCCAGGTGCTCTGCTATTAGTGGGCTTGCACCTGTTTGCAGTCCCAGTTTTAGTTTTATTAGTGGGGTGGGGAAAAACAAGTAAATAACTAACCTTGGATGTGAGAAACATTTTTGCAGGGTCACATTTTGTGCACCAGTAGAGCTGCTCTTAGCTAGTCGTGCAAGCTCCGATGCTGAGCTACAACATTATGCAGCTTGTTAAATTGGATACAAGAAGATCAGAGGCGAAGATTCATGACCATGCTTAAAGAGAAATAATTAGTCGACTTCCTTCAGTGCAGATCTGCCCTCTTTCACATTCCAGAATCCTAATCGGGTGAGCTTTGAACACTGTCTCAAGTGTGAAACACAGTTATATAGCAGCGAAGAGCACTTTAGATATGGAGTTTTAAAGCAGGAATGCAGGGGGGGGGAGTATACATGTGCTGATCAAACTAATGTAACAATTTAGTGAACAATCGTGATACCGGTAAATGTGTATTTCTGACCTACCTTTGTGTCAGACCTTCAGCTCAGGCCCCTGCTGCTGCTCTAACTACACTGCATGACTCGGTACCTCTACAAGGTTCACATCCCCAACAATCACAGACTAGAAACTGGCACCCTGACTATATTCGCACATTGGAGTCACACATGATATGACACCAATGTTGTGCTGCACAGATAGACGAAATGGACCAGTGTTGGTGGGGGCATTGAAGTATTAGGGCACTAAAGCCCAAGGTCGAGGGCATTACTCTGTGTAAAGATCGGCCAAAAATTTCCTTCAATGATGGGTAGATTTTAGAAGGCGCAACACCAATATTGTAAAGTACTCGGCTAGAATTTGTATTGTCAATGGAGGACACCTGAAATCCAGGATTATAACTTCCTTGAAAAGAGGAAGCAGCTTACACCTACTTAACGAGCATAATGAGCCTCCTGTGCCTGGAAACTAGGTGGAAACTGCCTATTTCCTGCCTCCCTACTTTACACTGGGTAAGGCCTTGCTGTTAAGGCATTATGCCCGGAACCTTGGGCCTCACCCTTGGCTCCCAGGGCATAATGCCCTAACAGCAGGGCCGTATCCTATGTGTAAAGCCCACTCCAAATTGTAAGGCCCACTCTGCAGCTGGCAAAAAACAAAGTGACCTACTAACTTGTTCAAATACACTAGAGATTTCTGAAGGATCTTTACTAAGCCTGGTATCCACTGACCAGATGGCAGGGTGATCTAAATCTAATTGCCTTTGTCTTGGGCCCTCCCTCCTGGGGAGCATGGGTCACACCCCTGCAGAGGGGTATGGAATAGCAAAAAGGAGCTACCACTGGCCATAAACCATAGTATGGAATATTCCAGACCCTAGTGATTGGGAATATTTCATAACCGAGGGTTGTTTAATTCTTACTTTTGGGAATTACACCCAACCATGGGTGTGGTCAAATTTGATAATCAAGTGTTGAATGGATTAATTTTAGGGCTGGGGAACTTTCTGCACACCAAGTTAAGCTTTTTAAAGTTTTGGCACATATTATTGAATCTCAATATATTGATGACTTGTGCAAGGCACAATTAAAAACCTTTTTTAATTTTCTGATGGCCATGACATGTGAGAGAAGGATGTTAACGACCAGTTTTATATGAGCTTTTCCAAGATGATGAGATTGCATGGTTGTGTCAAGTGTGTGGATTGAAGTTTTGTGTTACTTCAAGATTGTAAGTTTTGAAATTTCATATTATGTTTTTTTGTGGGTGAAGTCAATTTTATATAAAAATTTGAAACTTCAAGACATGATATGAGCCTGGGCTTTTTACACTTACCATAAGAGTATTCTCATAATCAGGGGTCTCCTAACCCCTAGTTATCATGGGAATAATCCATACACACCACAGGTTGTGGCCAGTGGTAATAGCCTTTTTTCTATTCCACAAAGGGATCTATCTTATGGGTCCTTGCTTATGAAAGGAAGGGTTGGTGTTTTGATATTCCAAGGCTAGTCCCCATAAGAACCTAAACATGCAAACACGTTCTTGACAATATTCAGATGGCAAGTCCCTGCTTTAATAGGCCCCAGGGCGGTGGGCACCCCTTGATAGGTCCCAAAAAGACGTCAATGCCCTTAGTCATTCCAAGCTACTTTGGCAGCTGCTGAAAAGGTTTGGCTGTGTCTGGCACATTCCTAATAGGACCTTGGCAAAATCCCTGTGTCTTGAAATGCAATGTCCCAAGTCGTGACATGCAAATGATGAATCTATCCAAACATGCCAAACCTAGTGAAACCACAATGAGTAGCTGTGATACATGTATCTTTGGTCTGGTGGTCAAACTACCCTTGAAAGTCCAAACTTCACAAACTTAATCTATTCTTGAACAAACCCTCTCAAGGCTTAATATGATTCATGAAATGCAAAGCAATGACTTCATTTTTCATTCCCACATGTTTTTTTTGGAGGACACAAGTACAATTCTTCACAATTGGGAAGACTACTTGTTCCAGTAGCAAGCATTGTGTGTGGACGTGCACCAATCATGGGCCTGTGTGCACATTGTATGTAATACTTTTGTTTTGAAGGTTGGATGAATCATCTGTTTTTCTCTTGGCACCTTTCATGAAGTTACCATTCACACAAAAACCCTTATCACGATTTGTAGTGTGTATTTGGAGGACTGCTTACTAAGCTTAAGAACTCGCAAAAGAAAATTTTCTAAAAACGAAAAACTTGCACCTATGGGCATTTCGTTTTTCAAAATGTCATGTGCCATTTTTTTCCCCATGATCCCCAGTGGGTAACATGGGAATTTATTTTTAAAATAAAAAATGTCAAATTTTCTGTCATGTAATGCCCTCAGCCACAGGCATTACCAGAATCAGACCGACCTCTGCTCTTTCTTGCATGGGCGTTGCCCTTCACATAAGAACATGGCAACTTCATTTACATCTAAAAGTGGTCAATGCAACCAATTACACCTAAACCATCCAATATTTGATTATTTAACACAAAAGAATCCCCAGGGCAGATCTGTAAAATGAACATTAATCAAACAACATGAAATATGAACCATGCCATGGAATTTTTAATGAATAATAGTAATGATTGGTTGTGAGGTTTACAGAATCTTGGAGTGGACCTTAGAAATCAGCAAGGGATTTTTATTTTATAAGCACTTTTCCTTAGGGAATTTTTAAGTTTCAGAAGATGTTGGTGTCAAGCATAACATGTTGATGGGTACAACAAGCTACGGAGTAAAGAACTGATACATACATAGATGGTTCTTGAAGCTATACTATGCAAGCTTCAAGTTGGAAAGATCAATTATAATTGGATGTGCTTGAACCTAGCTCTGCTTGGGGAAAGGCCATGTCTTGATAAAACAATTGACAACATGGCAATCGTATTGCCACAAGACAACTCTCAATATACGACATATAATATTGCGTATATGTCATCGATCATGTGAAGGTTTAGATTGCTGAATGTTGTCATGAGCTTCAAAGCAATGTTGTTGCTATTCATAATAGCGTCTCCTAGATTATGCATCTTTGACAAATCCTATGGATTCCTTGCCAAGAAATTTTAGAGGCATTGCTAGTGAACCTTATGGAGGCATTGTGTCATGCATTAGTACCATGTCAGCATGTACACCTATAAATATTAAAAATAGTCAAGTAAACAACAAGAAACCCTCACAAATGAAGGTTATAAATATGTTAAGATATTATGATCTTATTAATGCACATTAGTGAAAAAAGATTTTATCTTGGATCATTTATTTAAAAACATTAAATGTTCCACAGTTTCATGATGGATGTTGTTGCCTGCAATTTTGACAAGGTAAATCAAATGTGATCTTGTATCTTGCACCTCCCTAGAACCAACCCTTGCATCTTTACCTTTTTTGGAAACACAAAGAGACACAATGCACAAAACACAAAACACCCTAAACCAATGTTGAGCACAAACTCAAACAAAAACCAAAAGCACAAAGGTTTAGGAATTATGCCAATCACCAAGAAGATTGTTTCACCACACAATCTTTCAATGCTCCTCATGCAAGCTTCAATGATGAAAGAAAAGTTTTATGCTGTTACTGCCATTCCTGACAACTAAATCAAATCTAAAGCCATGAACATTTACAAGCCAAATCAGTTTTCACAAAAACATGCCAGATTTTTCAATCAACAACTCTCTCATTGTTGCAATTCTCTCAACAAATGACCTTTGGTGGTTCCTTATAGTGCTGATTTTTTGAATTGTTCACCTTTAGTGGTTAAGTGTGTATATACCCCAATATGTAACCACTGAAGGTATGCTCCTAATTCTAATAATCACCCAATGCTAGTTTTTACATAGTCTTCTAGCCTATTGACAATGAGCAAGTTTTTAAGCTTTGGAGAGGAGGTGAAAAATTAATGGTTGCTTAACTCTGGTAGGACCTAGGCTAAAAATAATTCCACATAGACAACTGACAATCAACAATTCTTTGCCAAATATTTATTCATTTTAGAGAACAAAGTATGGCAATGTCAAACTTAATTTTCCAAAATTTTAACAATTGAGGAATAAGTGTGCAAAGTACACCTTATGTTGTGTATTTGTAATATAACCCAATGGGAGTACAATTCTCAATTTTTTTTGCAAATATCAATAAAATTTTCTTATCCTGTCGTGAAAGGGAGTCATAGGGAATAGCCAACCCATGGACGATACCCAATCGTGTCTTCGAGACGCAGTTGAACGGAGAAAAATATTTATTTATTTTTTATTTTTTTATTTGTGAACGTGAGGTGTAGGTGAGATATTAGCCCGAGTGCGTTTGGCAAGACTCCAATGGAATATCACAGCGTCTTCTTTGTATGACGAAGCTTAGTAACAATCGTACCAAGACAACAAAGAAACCAAGATCCCTAAAAAAAAAGTATTTCGATTTTCACTATGCTCACGAAAATCAAAGCAAAGGACGAAGGCACAACGCTTGATCAAAGCCCAAGGTATCTAAAGCACCTAAAATGCACTGCGCAAAGATGCCCAAGAGCATCTAATTATGAGCATTCAGTGGAATTGGTGAACCATTTGGACGTTTGGATCTTTCAATGGGGCAGAGGGCTTGTAGTACTTGCTTATTTGAAAGAGACCCAAAAAGGCGCTAACATTGGCAGAAGGAAAGGAGCCTAGATCAACATACCTTCTATTAATAGGTAGGATGGGGCAGAGGGCTTGTAATACTTGCTTATTTGAAAGAGACTCAAAAAAGCGCTAACATTGACAGAAGGAAAGGAGCCTAGATCAACATACCCTCTATTAATAGGTAGGGAGGGGATACGTTGTATATTCAAGCAACACAAAGAAATCGATTTTCCAGCTAGACCTTTTTCGTATTATTTTGCGTTGAACATCAATCATCAATAAGGTAGAGTTGTCTCTGCATTCTTCGTCGATGAACCAGCGGTGGATGATGGTCTTCATTGGTGAACAAAGCTTCTGCAAACAGTAATCATCATCATCATCATTGTCTCATTGTAGTCATCATCGTTTCTCCCTGTCCATGAAGTAAGGCCCATTTTTGCTTCCATTGTGCTAAAGCTGTCCCTTATGGCGTCACCTGCAAGGATCACAAGGTAGTAAGGCCTAGGGTCAAGGGCATTACTAGAAGAAGGGCCTGCATGAGGCAGGAGCCAAGCATGGGCCCACTTTTGGTAATGCTCTCCACTAAGGGCCTTACTGGATGTAAAAATTAACAGGTTTTTTATTTTTGCTTATTTCTTGTGATACCCTGATACCCACCATGTATCACAGGAAAAAAAAAAGTGAAAAAAAGATGTGGGGCATTTCAAAAAACAGAATGCATGTGCATGTGTGGGCATTTCATTTTCTGAAATGCTCCATGGGTTCTTCTGCTTTGTAAGGGTGCATGCGGATACACTAAAAAAATTCACACAGGTTTTTATGTGTATGGAAATGCCCTACGAGCAGGGCATTTAGGCCGTGGACCTGAGGGCAGAGTAAAAACTGACCTAAGTGATCTGCAAGATGTATCCTCCTAAACCTACTCTCAATTATGGATCATATGCTTGTGGATGGAAAGAGTGTATGTTCAAAATCTCAAAATTTTCCAGAGATGATGTGACTTAATATGCTTCACTATTGTTTGGTTTTCACCATTTTGTGATTGAACTGTTTTGATGATTAGTGATTATTTTTTAAGGTTCCTCATAGAATCTACGATGTTCTGTTGTGGGATGCTATATCTCGATGTTGCGCAAAAATCAGTATGCAAGTTGATATGGAATTTATTCTAACTTCTTGTTCAGAAGGTGCAGGAATTGATAGTTTCAAATTTTCCCTTTGGTTATTATTCATCCAGATTCTAGAGGTTTGAGCAATGATCACGGTCCTGACAGATGTAGTACATATGTCATTGGCTGTTCACAATTTGCTTGACCAGAACCCTTAGCTTCTTCACTCTGTGTTTTCCAGGAACACATTCAATGTGGTGATGCACTTTGCTGCTTTGGCATATGTGGGAGAGAGCATGGAGGAACCTCTAATGTAAGTGCTTGAGATAATCCTTTTGAATTGGTAAGATACTATATGCATGTAAGTCAAACTTATGACCAAGAGCAAAAGGTTCCAAGGAAGAATTTGTTTGAATACCATCTCAGATGGTTCAAAGTAAGTGTGGCTTGACACTTCACCTGCTTTGGTTGGTTGAATGAAGTACTTAAAGCAAAATACAGGCAATGTTGTGAACATCCTAAATGCAATGCATGTCTACAATGTTAACAAGTTCATCTTTAGCAGCACTTGTGCAACATATGATGACCATGAGGAGATGCCTATCACAGAGGATACTGTGCAGGTAGTCAGTGTATATAATGAGCTTCTTGTCTGTAGGGAAGCTGGCTATTTTCTCCTGTACATGACAGAATCAGGTGCTCCATGCATTTTCAAGCAGTACCTCCACTCTCTATAGGCTGCATATCCTTTTAAAGACCACTTTTTGTTAAGTAGTCACAAGATCTGCTGAATCACAAATCCCCTTCTAATGTTCCTAGTGCAGTAGGTGGCTCACCATGTGATACTGCTTTTGTCTAATATGCACAATAGATATTGTATTTGGTTTATGTTTTTCTGGTATGCCTTCAATGAAGACTTTCCACATCAAATGCATCTAGCCATCATCCCATTGTCCCTGACTTCCTTTAGTGGTGATACATTGCAGGTGCCAATAAATCCATATGGAAGATCAAAAAAGCTAGCAGAGGAGATTACAGTGACTCTAATACACAGTTTGTAGCAGCAATTCTGAGGTGCCAAATCTCTATTTCCTTTTTCTTTTCTGTACAGATCCTAGTGGAAACAACCTGCAAATTGCAAATCTTATCATTTCTGGATTGCAGATATTTCAATGTGAATGGTTCAGACCCCAAGGGTCAGCTGGGCAAGTCACCATTGTGCCAGTGTCAGAAATTTGGTCACAGAGCTGGAATTCATTCCTTGTGCTTGTTGTGCAAATACATTAGGTGCACACTGTGCTAATTATTGTAGTGTATCAGGCTCTATTCTGTGCTTGGACATAGTTTCTCAGTGCACCACAATTGTCCCTGTAAAGCCAATTTTGTATTGGTAGTCATTGTAGGGTCAGAGTTTTTATTGTCTCAGAAGCTGAAAGGCAGGTACCTATGTTTCCACATAAGTAGCACTACTTTAAAGGTTGCCTCTCTCAACTGAAAAAATGGTTTGTGGGGATTGTCCAGGAGAGTCTGTCTAGGAGTTTGTAGCAGAATGGCTCAAGGTCACAGGAAAACAGATGAAAGTGAACATCTTTTTATTTCATAAGATCTACTCAAGAAGCACTTTCACCAACATTAGAATGACTCAGAGCTTTGTTGGCATATTGTCTAGTTAGCCAATGAGTTCAAGTCCTCGCTTGCCGAGTTATCAGACTTCACCTGAGCGATCACAAAACCTTTAGACCTGCCAGCTTCTAAACCAGAACTCAAGCTCATCAAGATTCACAATATCACCAGTGGCATTTCACCACTGCTTTCAGCATTGACATAACATTTGCTGCTCAGCTCACATTTTAGCTTCTCCCTCCAACACTATTTGAACTTTCTAATACATCTCTGAAAGAAACATAAGGAGCTTGAACTTAATCCTGGCAGATGGAGATCCAAAAGGAGAAAAGGCCTGGGGAATACTCAGAGGTTTACTGTGATGCTTCTAAGATCAAGGAGTTGAAATGGAAGGCTAAGTTCACTAACTTGGAGGATTCCCTTCCCCTAGCATGGAATTGGCATAGAACTCACCCCAATGGATATGCTACTACTGATGAAATTGCCAATGGCAAGTACAATCTATGACAGAGGAATTCAACATGCAAGACAGTATATACCTATTCTTGTTGGGAACCCCGAACTTCAAACTGCTTGAGAGAACCTAGTGGAAAGCTTGTAAAATTTGGTGGAAATTTTCTGCAGACTGCTGTCCTGTTTAGATCTAAAACCGCATCAAAAACTCCCCACCCTTGATTCTTGTGATTGTCCTGCCCTAAACTATAGGCCATAGAGACAAGATATCAACATTCTCACTGTAATTACAGATCACAAATCGGACATCAATTATGTTGCTGTTGTCTAATCAGAGGCCTTCCAATAACAGAAGATCAGTGCAACATTGTCTTCTAGTGCAATGTCATCATCTTCTCTTCTTTGCAATTCTTCCCTCATGATCATCATGAGCTCTTCTTTCATCATCTCTATATCTTCTCTTATCTTCATCTATGACCTTTTTCCTGTCTTCATCTCTACCTCTTCTTCTATCTTCATCTCTACTTATTTCATCTTTGTCCCTACCCCTTCTTTCATCCACATCTCTAATATTCTTTGGAATTGTGTTCATCCTTCGGCCAGCATCTTTCATGGAACCATCAAACTTGTCATTGGTCCACTTTGAACTGTCCTCCTTCGGTCCCCAACCAGTGTTTGCATTTCTCTGCACCATAAAACAGGGAAGAAAATATGAAGATGTTGAAGAGCAGGGGTATGGAGAAAAAGGAAAAAAAGGTTAGCTTCTCTCATCAACAACCCACCAAAGAATTTTGAAACAATTTTAAGCATGTCTTTGGGTTGGGTTGAAGGTTTATTGTTTCAGACTAGAAACCTTCTCATCATGTGAGAATTTGCAAGAAGATCCCCGATTACATTCCCCACGTTGAAATGCATAACAAACTCCTCGCTCTTCTCTCTTAGCTTGCTCCTCCTCCTCATTCTCTTCTTGTTTCTTCTTATAATTCTCCACATGATCCACTTTGATGATGCGGCCTACCACTCGTGCCCCATTCAAATTATCTGCACAGCATACCACAGATTTGAAAAACCAAACAGAAAAAACACACCTTTCTTTTGTCAATTGCCTTAAATCACAATGATACTGAAGAAACAAACAACAACAGTTTATAGTTTGCTAGTAGAGATCTAAGGTTTAGGGTTTAGAGTAATAACAATATCTGTTAATAGAGGTTTAGGGTGTTACAAGTGTTAGGGTGTTAGGGTTTAGAGTTTGCAGTAAAAAAAAATCTGCTAGTGGAGCTCACCAACAGAAAGCACAGTGCTCCGTTGGTCTTCATATGCAAGAAAAGCAAAGCCCTTAGACTTCCCAGTAGCCTTGTCCCTCACCAGATTCACATCCACCACCTCCCCATACCTGCAACCCCATTGTCAGTCTGCCTCTCAGAAACCATCCATTATCTTGAAAAGTTTGGAAATCAAGTTGAAAAACTGGAGTACTGAACCAGGAGGACGAAAAGGATTGCAGACAACCACTGTGCAAAGACTATAACCATAATGTGAGTGTAAGACTGAAATCAAACGAAAACCTGTGGAAGAGAAGAGAGAGAGATGCTTGCTGTGCAAACCATAGAACTAATGACATGCAACAAAAATCTGCAAAGAGAGTGGAAGGGAGATCTGCTAACTGGATAAAAACTCGAACCCTAAAACTGAAATTCAATGAACTCCAAAGAGAGGGAAACCACGGTGCCAGAAACTAAACCCTAAAACCTGAAATGCACCACGAATTGAGAGAGAGTGAGAGAGCTTCGAACCCTGAACCTGGAATGCAACGAACACCAAGGACGAGGGAAACGTCGCTACCAGAAACGAAACCCTAAACTGAAATGCACACACAACTCTATGCGAAGAAAACCGGGAGACAGAGAGAGAAGGGGAAAGAGCGATAATATACTCACTGAGCAAATACGGCAAGCAGGTCACCCTCCGTGAGGTCGAAGGGAAGGCCGCCCACATAGATATAGGCAGAGTCCTTGTACTTGGCATGCCAGGAACCTTGATCGGAGATACCAGAGGCTTGCTCCCGCGCTGTAATCTTCTGCGTGTTCTTCACTTGCGTCAATGGATTCATGGTCCCTGCACCTTGCCGATTTCCCAATTCCCCGTCCTCCCTATTTCACCCAATCCTACTGCTCCACAAACAGCTCGTTCCTCAACTCCCGCTTCATCGTCGAGAATCAATTGTCGATAATCCCTCCAAGAATTCCTCCAGCTGCAATGCATCACAAAACCCTAGCGACTGCAGTATGCAACGACACAAGGTTCCTGCTTTTCCCCCGTTGAACCCTTTTTGGGCCTCTCGATCCACTGCAGAGGCGTTCACACCACGACAACTCTTCTGTGTGAAACTTGGTATTACTGAACACGAAACTCCAAAATGAATTCACACCTTCCACAACACTTATGGGACCATTTTTTTTTTTCCCACCCCAGAACGCATCCATGGTAGTGAAAACCACTGTCATTTCATTGCCCTTTGTTTCACTTCCAAATGTGGTTTTTTTTAATCTTAAAAAAAAAAAAGGTATGATGGGTCCTCTCAATAATTCAAATATGACAATTTTCCAACTAAACACAAGAAAATAAATTCAAAACTTTTCAAAATTTCATTATAAAAACATAAGTTACTCCAATGACTTTATAGTAAGTTGAATATAAAAATTGAAATTTTTTAATATAATTAAAGAAATAACAAATGCATTTGAAATTGTATGAGTCAATACTAGCGTTCTTTTGTAGTTTTACATTGGAAGTTGAATGTATTTTTATTATAATACAAAAAAGTTGAAATTTCACAAATACATTTCAATACACCATTTACTTGAAATATTTTTAATTTTTAAATGTTTTATTTTGACCTACTTTTCAACACTATGACATTGGTTTAAAATTTCAAATTTACTTAAATCTATTGTAAACATGTGGTTTTAAAATATAGTTATAATCAAGTCAAAGAACATGATCATATAAATTATTGAACCAAATAAATATCTACTTTCTAGCCATTTATAAGGCCTACTAAAGGCCTACTTGACAACTACTTTCCATTTATTAGCCAAGATAATTAAATTGTTCATTTTACTATGCTTTCACCCTATGGGGTTGCTATAAAAAATAAAAAAACTAACTATTGTAATATAATGATATCATGGGTCTCAACTTATTGTTGGAATGTGGAATTGTAGCAAACAATTACACTTGAAGACAAGCAAAGGATTTTGCATTGAAGGATAGGTTGGTTATTACAAGGTTTGAAATACAAACTTGGGGAAATTATTTTTGCATGCAACATCATTGTCTTCTCCCCTTTGTAGAACCCATTTTTACATCATTATCATATGAACCTCTTCTCTTGTCATCATTCTTTGTGTCCTTTCATCTTCATCTTTAATTTGTTTCCCATAATCTCTATTTATTTTACCATCTTCATCTTTATGTTTGTCAGTATTGTCCCTACCAATCCTTTCATCCTCATCCCTACCCTTCTTTCTTTCCATGTGCATTTTGTCTATGAAATTTTTTAACATCTTTCTACCTCTCTTTAGCTTGTCTACTTTAGGAAAACTCTTGTGCATTGGAGTAATTTCCCTCTTTAATCCCAATGTTTTTCTGCTACCCTTTTCTTCAACCCTAAATTTCTTTGGCAACACTTGGAGATGTTCAAGTCAACACCAACAAAAAAAAACAAGTTTGTTTGGCTAGATTTGAAAGAGATTGGAGGCACAAATGATGGGATACCTTATAACAACCCTAGTTCATGAGTTATTACTGAAGAAGATTTTGGGGGTGAAGGACATAACCTATTTCAAGGGGTTGTCTTCACATGTTTTCTCCTCACCTAACATTGTGAAGAAAAAAAAACCACCAATAATACAACAAACTAAACCCACAACATTAAGCTATCTTTTCAGGGCAAATGAGGAACCAATAAAAGCCCAAGCAAGATCCTTGTGGAGGGATCAATCAAGGAAGATGGAAACAAATAAAAAACTAACAGGATCACTCACTCTAACCAACTTCCCTAAAGCCAATTCCCATGATTAGCACAACCCTAAACTTGGTTTCATTATTATGATGGGGTTCGAAAAAAATTCCAACTCTGTAAAATAGAAAGGTATTAGGAGATGGATGGCATCACTAGTCACCCCTCCTCAAGTTTTGTTACTCTAAGAGCATCACCTAGATGTAATTGAATGTAAAGAACATGCAAAAGGCATCAAATTTTGGAAAGGGAAGCATTAATGCTATCCAGGCATCCCAATGGAGAGATCCAAATGAATGAACATCAGAACAGCTATTCTGGTAAAGTTGGAATCTCATTCCATCCATCTTAAAACATGGAATGATTAAAGAGGGCAAAGCTGAATTTGTGATTCTGAGAATTTTTAACTTGGAAACCATTGTTATATGCAGGGCTAAGAATTTTAGGGACATGGCAACTGTACAACACAAACGGGTTTAGGACTGAAACTATGTATGTTTATTACATAGCTATGAAAATTTATGTTCTTGATTGCAGAAATATCTTCTCAACCTTCTATTGTCTATGCATAACAATATGTTTCCCCATTTTTCTATCATGAACTAAACATAAACACCAACCCCTGTCAAAACAAAAATCTTTCAAAACCAAAACTTCAATTCTAATAAACTTTGCATTCATACAATAACTTTGTACAAGTGAAGGTGATTCTCAAGGTCACAAACACCCCCTTAAATACTAACCAAATGGAAACAAATCAAGAAACTTCCTAAAGTTTATCCACCACATGGTCCCCCATGTGATTCCACAATTAATCATAAGGAAACAAAATCACATGGTCCCCTCGTGTGATTTCACAATAAATCACAAGGAAACATAATCACATGGTCCCCCCGTGTGATTTCACAATAAATCACAAGGAAACATAATCACATGGTGCACATGTGATTTCACAATTAATCACAAGGAAACATAATCACATGGTGCACATGACTTTCACATAAGTCAATGCACCATGACCAAATTATGGAATCCTACCATTCAACTTATCGCTTTAAATAATTACCTAAGTAATTATGTAATTACATCAAGTTACACAACCACTTGGAAACTCTTCCTAGACCAACATCTAGAGGCCACCTATAATTGGGGGAGGGGGGCAAGGGGGAGGGGGGTGGTTTAGTAATCTAAAAGTGGTAGAAAAAATGGATTCGGTTGGGCCAAGATTTATGCTAAAAAAGGAAGTTACAGTGTGGCACCACATGACCCTTGAGTATGGGCTACTACACACATGGCAACTAGTTAAAGCTTAGTTTCAAAAAGACCCAAAAAATCTTTAAATGATGGACATTTTATCAAACTTCCAATCCAAATTGGTGAACTACTTCCAAGAACTTGTGGCAAAACCCAACCATTCACTAACAACAAACTGGGTAAGGTATAGTGTGACAGATGCCCCCAACTCTTCTGTGATTTCCACAAGTTAGGAAAGAAAAAGGTCTTGAATAAAGAGCTAGTTGGTGAAAAATGTACATTAACCAAGCAAAAGACCTAGTTTGCTACATAATCTAGTTCTATTCAAAGTTGGTCATGGTAGAGCCTTACTTAGACCAATGCACAATGGCTCAAAATGCATGTTGGGAATCAATTCTTTCCTGGGTCACAAATGTCATGAACAAGGAGTTTACCAAGGCCCTTTCCCTTAAGGAAATAAAGACAACCATTTCAACCATGCCCAAGGGCAAAACGCTTGGCAAAGACGGCTTTCCAACACAATTCTTCTAGGAGCATTTGGAGCAAGTGGCGCCCACACTCTTGAAAATATACAAGGCAATGTAACATTAGAAATCAAAATCAATGGGGAAATAAGGGCTACCTTTAATCTTCATAGATGATATATTAGGTGGGTTGCCTCTTAGCACCCTACCTCTTTATTCTTGTAAGAGATGTTTTAAGACATATGCTAGAGGATCCAAAGTTTGGAGTGGAAGGGCCGACCCTTCCCAAAGGGGGAACCCTAAGGGCCCAAACCTTTGCGGATGACATTGCCCTATACTTAAAGGGCATGGAATAGAATATGGACAAAGCTAAGGAAATACTTGACTATTCTACCTTGCCTTTGGAGCAAGAAATTAGAATAACTAGCACAAGTCATGTGCCATATGGTAGCAAAAAGAAAGTGAAATTGGGGTTGGGGCCAAGAGCCTAACCTCAAATGGGCTAAAGAAGTAAAAAATGTGAGGTATTTAGGAGTCCAAGTTGGATTTCACATACTGGGAAAGGCCAACTTTGACAAATTAATGGGCTCCTTTAGCAAAAAATTAATGCACTCCTAAAAATTGGAAAGAAATTATAGAGGTTGTGACCTTCAGCCTTGTCAAGCGAAAGGCCGAAGGCAACAACTATTTTTGTGAAGAGTTTATTGTAGGTTAGTAATTGTAGACCTAATGAAATCTTTATCCAAAATTCTAGACTTGTAATGAAGATTTTGTTAAAGTTTCCTTGCCCATAGTTTACAAAAAATGTCCAACAAACAAGTTGGAATAGAAGGCGAAAGGTTGTGCCATAGTTTATCTATACTCAATTTATCATAGATGTAGGCCTAGCTTAATAAATTAACACAAAATTGAATATTACAATTGAGGTGCATTACTAGCCACTATTATTGATTTTCTGTTTTTGACTTTCTTTCAAATATTCAATTTAGCTTATTTATAATCAAATTTAGTTGTAGGCATGAGAATCGGTCTTATGTTAAAACATATCAATTACACATTTTGTTATAAGATTGATTACACTAGAATAAATTGTAGGTTTGGGCTATTAAGTTTTTTCAATTCTACTTATGCTTGTAGCGAATGTGTTATCAATGGTTTTTCTAATCCAAATGGTGTTATTGTTTATTGTTTAAGAAATTATTGATCTACCATTGTAAAACATAATTGACTTCATCAAATATGTATATCTAAAAAGACTATTATTACATATGGTGTTTAACGTTGACTATCAAAAGAGTCATTTTTGTTCTTTTGGCCCAATCACCAAGGCTAGAAGAACTTTTATAGTAATGATAGCTTTAATTATAGCAAAAATCAAATTGTAAAAACATTTTGAAACTTAGAAAGGACAGCAATGTTCAGGCAACTAGTCTTTTTTCCATTGCCCAACATCATGTTTTTGGCATTAAATGTGCCATGTCATGTACCATTGCATAGCAAAACTACATGGGGCAATTGTCATCTCTACCTTGCAAGAAGAGTTTTAGTTGCTAACGAAGTTCTTTTTCCATTTATGTGGTACTTTGCTGCATGTTAAAACCCCAACCCTAGAATGACATATCAAATTAAAGGGTTAATCATAAATTTCATTTGATGGGGGAAGGGGATTGAAAGGAAATGTACCAAAGTAAAATGAGCCATTTTAAATTAGCATATAATTAATGGAGGTTTAAAAATTATAAATCTTAAGGCCCAATTTCAAGCCCTATTGGCTAAGCTACTTGTGAAAATGCTGACCCCAAGAATAGATCCTTGGAAAGAACTACTAAGCCATAGAACTAAACATGTGCAACCAATTGGAAGGTGTCACAACCCTAGCTTTGGGTTCGTGACCAAAACAAAGGTTTACAAAGGTGCAAGGCAAGAGTGAAGCTCAGAAGTCACATTTCATGCTCTCAGGAGTGTAGGAAAGTGTGACGGAATGAACCCCCACATTCCCAAGTGATTTCTCACTTTTGGAGTTAGAGTCCTGATGGACTTCTGAATTTTTAAAAGGCGATTACAGGGGTCAAAACTCATGGGATTGAAGATTTCCTTATACCATTGGAAAGCTCTTGGAATGAAGATGTCTAAAATGGGCTTGCATGACCCATTTTGGTACTTAAAACATAAGTTTGGTCAAAAGAAAAGTCGGGAATCACCATGATTTCCTTGCATGTAGGTGACGTGCCACATACCATTGGAAAGCTCTCAATGAGGGCTACAACTTTGTTTTAAACCTCACTTCAATCGGAGGTCTACGTAAGAAGTTACGGGCTTCCAAAGTTGCGAAGGTCCTAATTTCAAGAATTTTGGGACTCCCAACTTGGGAGTCCTGGGACAAAATGACATTTGGGTGTTAGCCTTGTGACCAGACATAGAAAATATTATAAAGGGGAAGGTGATGGCTTCCCCCAAGTCCAAGCTATGATGAGTCTTGTGAGTCTGTGTTTGCTCGTGGCTCGTTCATGCACCAAAAGTGTTCCAACTATGCACTAACTAACTTGTTGTTTAATTTGTGCAGGTATGTGTGAATAATTGACCCGCTTGTCATTCGACCTAATCCCCATACCGGAGCTCCAGCACGCCCCTCTACCCTCAAAGTGTTTTGAATCATTTAAAAAATATATTTGCACTTTGCAAAATATCATGGCAACATTTAAATTCTCACAAATATATTTTTTAATCATATAATATTAATTTAAAAATGTAGTTTCCTTTTACAATTGCATTATTTAGCTATTGAACTTCCTTATTTAGAGTATAATTTATGAAAACATTTTTTAATATTGGCTTGGTGGAAATTGAAAGTTGCATAGTTTCAAAAAACAATATTTGTGACAACATTTTTTGACCTTTGTAATGTGTTTTCACTTGAAAGCACTACCCATGTGGTTACTTGCTCCAAAAAAATAATGTGATGGATTTGTATAAATTGTAAGCACAAAAAGTGACAATTTAGCAAATAATTTTGAATTGGTATAAGCACCTTGTGACTCCCACTTACACATCTCAATGGAAAAATGTGGGCTCCAAGCTTACAAAGGTGCTCAAGTTTTAGGCTTCTAATATACAAATTTGCTATACAATTAAACAACATGCAACATTTGCAAATAGGATCTAAAATTTAAATGTTATTACTAATTCAAAAGATCTTGTTTGAGATTTTAACCTTAGTCACAAGGACCCTACCCAAATTACATCACAAGGTATTTGTAACAACTGACAAAACCAATATCATAACTCAAATGATTTCATATAATGGAAAAAAAAAATTAGTTTTTAAGAGCATACCCTACCATGTGAAAAATACATTAGAAAAACTTACATATGCCACAACAAAACTTTAATGCACCAAGTTCAAACTTGCATAAGTTACAACATCAATTGCAACCCACAACATATAAAAAGCAAATTGCAACTACAACTTTCAAAAATCATGCATTCACTCATAATGTTTAACCTTGTCTCCATCATTCTAATTTGATATAACAACTTGAAAAGGGAAAGTGTCCTTAGTGCAAAAATCTTGAGCAAACATGTGTATAACAATGTTTAAATACCTAGCCAATCAATTCCAAAGGACTTTGTGAAATAAGGGTGGAAAATGTTCTTTCATTTTATATGCTACTAATGATTTGAACAATGGCCATTTGAGCAAGTTTCATGAACTTAAACAAATAGCCAATAGATTGTTTGTAGCAAGTTGAATCTACCACAATCTAGTGGTTTGATTTTCATCTCTAGGTTTTTTTCATGGTTAGCTTGAAAAGGGATGTCTATAGATGCAAAATATGCCTTAAAAATGACTTAGAAATTGATGAGCAAGATCTACCAAATTTCTTGTGTGTTTAGTAATGTCATTTGATCAAATTAAATGAGGTGCAAAAATGGACTCACAATTTGGCATTGTGAGTAAATGACTCCAAAAACATTAATTAATTCATGATTTGAAAACCTATTCACCAACTCAATGACAAACAAATCACATGCAACAATGCATTGGTCTTTCATAACTATGATACTTGTTTCAAATACATCATGAATAATTAGAGGATGAAGACTAGTTAAAGGATCAACATAGTGAACCATGTGGGACTATTTCATAATTTGGAAAGCCAAATGTCATGTGCCATCATTTAAGCTAATCACCCACTCTCATGAAATATGTGTTTGTAACAACGTAATGAACTCTAGAAAGTTTATAGCCTACAAGGATGTGTTTGAATCATTATACATTTTGTATAGGTTTTGTAAATAGGCCCTTTCAAGGTCCCTGGTAATTATCTCTAGGATATAGGTAATATTGGAAAAAAATATTACCTTAAACAACTTGATACTGAATTAATAATTAATTACTTTATCACAACGACTCAAGTAAAATAAATGAACTTTATTTGAAATGAACAGAATTTTTCCACTAAACAATACTCCACTTTACCCCATTATTACCCCTAGGTAGTATGTGGAAAAAGGTAGCAACCTAATCTGAAAGCAAAGTGACAACAAAAAGGAAAATATAATGAAGTGCAAAGATGGTAATTCTACCTTGTAACAAAATTACCACCATAGGGCAACAAGGGATACCTTTCTTTCTAGGAAGTAAAATACCAAAAAACCTAAAACCTTAAAAGGTATTTGACTCTTTGAGGACTTTCCCACCTCTTTTCCAAGTCTCCTACCATCTGGCCCATGCTCCTATTGTCTATACCACACATGTATCAACCTATTAGTGATGAAAAAAAATAACAAATTAGACATGGGAATCCCAAGAAATATGTGCACCTTTTTATTACCATAGTGGAGAGGTTCATATTGCCATGTTTTCCCTTCACTCCATCAACACATAGATTTTTTTTTTAAAAACAACAAAAGAAAATTGGGTGGGCAAGAAGGGAAAAAGAACAAATAAGAAAAAAAAGATAATGTGGACATGAGCCTAGATAATTCACACTTAGAAAAGGGAAGAAAGAATTAAAGGAAGATAAAAAGGGAAAGGGGTCAATATACAAAATGGGCTTTAGAGAAAATAAATAAATAAATAAATGAAAGAAAACACAACAAAAAAAGTCCCCCACATTAAAGGGTGGGGGTTGCCTTATTCACCCCTCCCCACGGGTCATTGACCCTTAACTACCAATTCCTCGAAGGGCAACTAAAACACGTCCACTAAACTAATTGGAGGCATTTCCCCTCAAGAAATTCTTTTTATTTTATAGATAAATGACTAACCAACCTTTGCTTCTAAAAGGTTTTGGTTGACTTTCCACCTATCAACATAAATATTAACTATCTAGTGAATGTCACCTCCCAAGGGAGATCATAACAAAAACTATTACTAATAAAGACATTTACCAAATTGTCCATCTAATTAAACAAATGTCTAGGTTAAGGTAAGACTAACCCTAAGGTAATAGGTTTGTGTGGCAAATTTTGACAATTGCAACATAATCACATACAAATACATCTTTGCCTTGTGTAAATTTCATCAAGGGCATTAACAATTTCTAGTATGGGCAAAACACATGGTAGGCCCAAGATCATATTAATGTCACACAAATTCAATAAATTGACTTTAACTAATTCCATTGAGCCACAATCAGCTGCCATCTTAATAATTAACATCTCGTATTTTTTCCCAACATGCTTCAAAGGTTGCAATATGTTAATCCATTTTGTTTTCACATTAAAAAAACTTTGGGTCCCTTAGTTTTTACAATTTTCAACAAGCTTGGTGTTCACAATGGCATTTTGGGGAGTTCGAAAAGCACCCATACAATGATTAAAAAGGATTTTCCAATTTGGAAATTGTAAGCATTGTGGACAAGCTTTGCTTCACAAGGTTGGTTCTATGTGCCATATAATGGATCTCAATGAAGGTGTTTGTTTGGTCCTCATTAAAACAATAACTTGATATTTGACCCTTTGAAATGTGAAAGCACCATTAGTTCCTAGAGACATAAAATGTTTATTAATAATATGGTCTTGAAATCACCATACATCTTTAGGGGTAAAAACACTCTAGGGTAAATCAAACAAGTCATATGTGGAGTCCTTAATAATTTATTTTTGTAATGTATTTTGACAATACCAAAATTTGGATGCCTATGTTTGGAGCAAAATAATCATCTTTTCCAAAAGGTAACTAATAGTAGCCCTCCTAAACATCTTATGATATAACTTTTTTGAAAAAAATTAAATACATTTCACAAAAATTATTTTGAAAAGGACTTCACAAATTTCCTTAATTCTATGCCCTGAAAAGTTTTTAATACTTCCATGCCATAATGAAAATGGTTGGAAAATCCTATTTTGAATTGCTTATGACATCTTTGAATTTTGGATATTAATAAATGAATCCATTACTACAAACTATAACTATGATGAACATTTATAACCTTTTTTGTGTATTGTTACAAGATGAGGTATGCAATTTAAAAAGTCCCCCATTTGGTGTAAAACATTAATTTTCAAATGATTTCACAAATGTACATAATTAGATTACGTAATAATCATAAATATGAATCTTTTTTTCCTAAATTAAAAACCCATTGAATTTGGGAGAAATTATTATCCATAAGGGTGTAGGAAAAACAATCCTATTATATTATTTTATGGACATTCTTGTTTGTAATCACCCTTAGAATTTAAAAATTGACATTTTTGATGTTTGTGGTAATATCGCCCTCAACCAAGCGTTCAAGAATGAACAAAATAGGTGCACATTTAAAACCTATCACCACATAGCAATGGAAAAAAATCCAACTTTGATTGTTGATTATATTTATTTCATTTATAAAAATTGAGAAAAAATGGTTCTAAAAAATTGCCAAAATTGGTTCTTTAATGAAATCAACAGACCATGATGAAACTTTTAGCAATCTCCCAATTTAGTCATTCCAATTCTTGGATGGGTTATTAGGCACCTTTAGGAGAACAAAAAAAAATTACATTTGTTCATATTCTATCATGGGTTTACCTTGAAGAAAAATTCGGAAAACAAGTCCACATTCTCTTTACAACAACACCTACAAAAACTTGTTACACTAGAAAATCCTTCCCATTGGACACATAAAAATGATCATTGATTACATTTTGATTTGTTTTCAAAAATTGGTATTCCCTTGCTATTACCACATTTGCAATTAAAGTAGTCACCTTCCTTTGACCAACATGCTTCCATAAGGAATTTAATTTAAGCACTAGAAGTTTATTACACCCAAACTTTTGCATTTCATTTGTTGCACATTCCCATCAAAACTTACAACAAACATTGCTTAAGGCAACTTTACAACCCATGCATTTGGCAAACGACAATTCATTTCATACATTTTCCTTTGTTTCTTATTATTTTCCAAGTCAACTTCTACTTCTATTGGATCAAGAATCACATAATCAAGATCAACCTTAATGTTCTAGCTAGAACTATCATTAGGTGTAGAAATGAAAAGGATTTTACTAGAGAAAAAAAATTGTGCTGAAACCCTTGGGTAAACCTAATGGTGTGCAAATTATGGACATGAAGACAAGTGATAGAAATGATTGATAAACAAATTGATGCACTCAAGACTTAAGGATTCATGACCTAAATTTGGATTGTGTGGTGTGGATGCAAACTACAACACATGAAATTCAACATTTAGAAACACAATATATGGTGATGTGCTAACCATTGATTATAACTTGCGAGTTCACAATGAATAGTATGATACAAAATGCTTATTGAATAGAAAGTTGAAATATGAAGCTTGAGTTTGAGATCAATCCTTTAATCATATTCAAATAAAAATTTTGTAGATCCAAATTTTTTAAAATTTTGTATTTAGAATAAATTCAAACCTAGATTCCAACTTGTAGGTTCCAAAATGCAACAATGTAAGTACATTTGTGACTCATTGCAAGTTTCAAGCATCATGAACATTCAACAACTTGCAAGTAACAAAAGTTCGAAAATCGAATGGTAATTAATGTTCAACAAAAAAAAGAATCATAAACACATTGCACATAACTCGTTAAACCCTATTATGACACAACCATTATGAATTTAAGGAATTTTAAGTTCAAAACAAGTTAGGACTTAGGAGTGGTAGTTGCAAGTTGTAACTTGCTACTCCTCTTCAACATTGATGAAAATTGTTGGTGATGACTTGCCAAGGTATGTAAAGAGATGCAAAGAATTTGACAATGGAGATCAATGAAAATGAAGGTGACAAATTCTAAACCTGGTTAAAGATTTGGTGAATGCAAAAAACCTTGAACTTGCTATGGAGCAATCTAGCATGTTGGTTTTGCATGTAGGTGCCGTGCACGATGGCAACAAGTGCTGGTTTTTAATTGCCTCCCTTGCAAAGTCCTAACTTAGGAAATCATAATTGGATGAATTATTTTTAAAATTGTGTTTTTTTTTCAAACCTTAGAGGTAGCAACCCCCTTTGATCGATAAGGAATTGGTTAAATTTTCTACTAAAAACAACATTGGACAATCACATAAAATGTGGGTATGCTTTTAAGTTATAGGATGTTGTTATGCATATATCCTCCTTAAACCCAACAAAAAAAAACCCCCCACTAGCACACCAAATCAAAATAAACTTCAAATATGTATTGAAAAAATTCATAAAGTCATCCCACTTCTGGGCCCTCTTTCATCTCATAACCCCTCTTTTAATCCTTATGCAATGTTATCGGTAAAGTAATGAAATTTCATTAAGTAAAGGCATCAAATGTTAAAACTCAGGATTAGATGCACTTGATTTGAGTAGCAATACATGTGAGAGTAGTGAAAATGTAGAAGTAGTAGTGCAGGCGCTCAAGAAAAACAAAAAGATAGGGGACCAAACTAGTTTTTGCACCAAAATCAGTGCAAAATCCTGTTTGGCTCCCTGTTAATTTCGTTTGTAAAAAGTTCAGCCCATGTTAAATTTAGTGCCCTATCAGGATCAAACTGGCTGAATCGCCCCCTAACCATGGGACTTTACAAATAACTTTATTAGCCCAATAAAGTACAAAACATTTTTGTCTAAATATATATGAGATGGATAAAGTAATGAAAAAGTTACCAAAAACAAGTTTACCAACTTGACACAATAAACATTAATGATGGTTAGTTCTCACCTTTCTCAAATAATTTTTGGGGCTGGTTTTTGCAAATGTTTACAGACTGGCCTAATTATTGATGTATGTATATAATACCTGCTTTAATTTTCAACTTACCCAAACAAATAGAACCATTAGTTTTCAGTTACCATGGTTGTCATTAGTGAGAGAACAACTAAGAATCAAACTAGTTTTCAAAGTTAAGAGATTTTGAACTTAATATTTCCTAGAAAGAAACAAAGGTTTTAACCTCTAGATCATGACCTTTCATGTGTGTGATAGTTTCATAAATTTCTTTATTTAATTATGCCTGCTAATGTTTTTAAAGTTAAAGCCATCAACATGTGTAAACATTAGATTAAAAAGTTATATATTTTTTCTTCACATGAGAACTTGTAGTTTAGTGGTGAAGTCTTTTCACCTCCTCTACAAGATTGGGTTCAAGTCCTTGGGGAATTTTAGGCCTTTAGGGTTAAGAATCCCTAGTTGAAGAGTCACCTTCGATAAGGACTTTGCTCCACCCATGCTATAACTTTTTGAGAATCTTAGATGCACTTGGGTCTAGTGAGAACTGATGGGGTGGTTATTGATTTGGGTATCAGCTAATGTGAAACCCAATGGTTTTGAGTTAGAATCTAGGATTAGAAATTGATCATGTACTTGCCTTCTTTGTGATACTTGACAAATGCTAGGAAATATTAATGTTGGGAAGAACTTATAATTGAATCGAACAAGAATTTGGTTCAATTGAACTTGGAACTGGATTTTTTTTAAAGAATGACATTCAAAACTATGTTCTAAGCTTGGTTTGTTTGTGGAATTCAAATTAAAACCAAAATACTTCTAATTTAATATTTAGAACTAGAACTAGAATTCTTTTAATAAAATTTAAAACCTTTTAACATTAGTGAATACATATTTTGGAATAGGTTTGTGGTTATATCCATGCAAATGACTTAACATCCCAACACTAGTTTGGAAGACCTAATTACATCAAGCTCATGTAAAAGGATTTCCAATATTTCCTTAACTATGGAAAGTTGGCCCAGAAGATAATAAGGTCCCTTGACTCTTCAAGACATATTCCTAGACAAAGATGAATGTACAAATCCACATTCTATAAGCATTGATTGATTCTTAAAAGGCCCAACATTTTCACTTCACCCTATGAGGAACAAGTCATGGAACTAATGTGATGCATTGTACATTAAGGGAACCTTTGAGGATTGATCTAAATTTCATGATTTCATTATGTGAGAACTTTTCTCAAATATTACTCATGAAATTAGAAGAGTTTAATCATGCAAAATATCATTCATTTCAGGTGAACACTCATATATATTCCAATGACAATATTGAAGTTGGCGTAGGGGAAGGTTTTGCATAATTTGTTGTATGGTTTTCAACTTGATAATTTCACATCAATTTTTTTTCATATATATATTTTCGTATCATCACCTTTAAATTGCCACATGTGAAAATTGAATGTTGTTGTCCTCCCAAGCAACATCACACATATTTGAATTCAAAAGGTCACATCACATTGAATAAAAGATTAATCCTTTTAAAATCTTTTCTTTATGATTGATACGATTTCATGAAAAATTTATACAATCATGATTTTTTTAAAAATATTGTAAGACTCAGTGAACAAATAAAAGTATATTGATATTCCAACCTTATGTTAGTTCATCATCATTGGCAGTGCAGAGTAACTTGGAGCCCAAGTACTACTTAAAAGCAAAATTACATAAGCAGGTCACAAAGTTATCATAATTTTGCTAACTTTCTTACAAATACTGGTAATTGTAATAATTGTTTAGGTGCACATTGTATAATTGAATGACACATTCTTCTCCTATCAGTCCATTCCCTTGCATGACTAAGAGCTTAGATGCAGTTACACAAACTTTCCCCGCATAATAACAATGACCTATATTAGGTTACAGAAAATTTCATGTTTCTTCACAAGAAATCTTTTACTCTAGGTTGACCGGGAAATTGCACCTTGTAATAGGCGTTGAAAATACACTATGCAAGTCTGTTGAGCTCATTATGAGCACAACCATTACACATCTTTTGAAAATCTTTTACTCTAGGTTGACCAGGGAATTGCACCTTGTAAGAGGCCTTGAAAATACACTATGCAAGTCTGTTGAGCTCATTATGAGCACAACCATTACACATTTATGAAAATCTTTGAAAAAAAATTTCATTTTGATGTGATTTTTCCCAAAATTCAGGGAATTTTCCACAGAATTTTTTTTACATATGTATTTTCTGTAAAATGGCAAAAATTTGCCACAAACAAAATCACTGCTCTAGACTCTGGGGTGTTGGCATTCATGGGAAACATTCTCAAGGTTACCATGATGAGTAGGGTCTGGACTCTGGAGTCCAGACTCTGAGTCTTCAAGTCTTGGTCTTCAACTTGGTCTTCAAATGAAACATTTGGATACATCTTGTGTGCTGATGGTGCACATTAAAAGGTCCACCAGGTGGAAAGCACAAAGCCCATTAGAAGCATTGGGGGGATTGGGCTGGTCCTCTGCCTATGTCAGAAATCATTTTCCTGGATGCTTCGCTAGCTAGCTTCTTGAACAAGGGCAGAGTGTATGTACTATGGATTGCTTGTTCCTTACTTCAAGCAATTTTTTTTCTTTTTCGGTTTACTTGCACAACAAGTCCAAAGAATTATTACCGTCACAAGCTGCAATGTCTGTACAACAAAACTCAACATGACCCAATTCTAGAACAAGAAGGGGTGTGTCACACTGTGGCCTTGCCACGTACATTAAAAAGTATCTCAATGCAAAAGAAGAATCAGGGAAACTCAAATTTTATAATCATCCAAAAATCCTCTAAAAGAAACCCAAATCCTTCAAGGTATTATAACTCTATAACTAATCTCAAGTTTCAACACCAGCCAAAAATATCATCTTTCAAAAATACTCATATAAAAATAGACCTATTATTACCTAGGGGCCAAAATCCCTTAAGCTACTATACTCTATAATGAATCTAAACACAGTATTCTTGCCTTGGTAGGCAAGGCCAACAACTGATCATTTGTCATACTTACCAGCTGCTCAAATGCATGGTTGAAGCAATGTGCAGTCAATAAGATTTTGTGTCAATCCAGCACCCACCAGTGGACACCCATTCCGACACAACTCAGGTCCACAATGGGTTCCACCTTGGTAAAGCTATACTGTAAATCCTTTGTCTCCTGGGGACACTCTACCTATGTAACTACCAGGGTTGGTCTGGTATATAGGGTCAGAGACCGATATAAATACTTGTATCAACACTGGTATCAAATACGAGACCAGTTTCTTTATGACCTAAGTCTGGTACCAGTTCAATACCAGCACCAGCTGCAAGGGACTTGATGTAACACCAGTCTATATACCAGGCTGGTATCAAAATAAGGTTATACCAGGCCAACACTGCTAACAACCTATGTAAGTTAAATAGGCAATAGTTAATAGGAAATGTAAATTGTTACTATGTAGGTAGCTAGTAATTTGGTGAGCTACTTGGTGACTTCTAGGTAGGTAAATGTGTCCATAGCTAACCACTATGGACTAGGTAACCAGTGAGAGCCGTCCGGTTACTGAAAAGAATCAAGCTGTGGAGGTGATGAGACTATTTCCATTAACCAGGCAGCTCAAGTCAGTTACCATACGTAATTTTGGCTGTCATAAGGATCAAGACACACCCTTTTCATCCATGTAGGAGTGGTTTTGAAACGTTCATCCATGTAACAAAAGGGTTATCCTAGCATTGGGCCAATAAGAGGCAAGGGTGTTACCTAGTGCTAACTAGTAGGTTGCTAACAAAATGAAGGTCACACAGGTTATGGCTTGTTTATCATGGTGTGACATCCAATCAGGTTGTTGAGACCCTCGCAAACAGCTAGTTAGGGTTACAGAACAGGAATATATGGGAAGAAGTGTGCATAGTGTACACCATCCATCTGCTTAGTGCCCTGGGGTGGGTGGGTAGCCTACATATATTGTTGGACTTGGTATGATATTGTAGATGGTTGGACTTGGTGCTGGTTCACTCTAACCGGAGTCAATGCACCAAGTACCTAATAAGCTTGTAAACGATGCACCGTATGATGTCAGGCATAAAACTGTGCCTGGACCATGGAAGAAAAGCCAAGATAGTTGTTCCTTGGGTGTTAAGGATCTTGTAGAATCCTCTTGTAGAGGAGGATTAATAACTCCACTCTGCCTGCTGATGATGCCTCAGGCATTGACAACATACGACCTTTTGTTATACAATATTATATATCATACATGTGCTTTTTTTTTGTGTGTGGGAGTTCCTTTGGGTCTCATGTCCCCGAAGCTCATTTTCTTGCAACTTTCCTCCTCAAATTGACCATGATTGCTTCAAGTCCACCCATCTACCCACTGTTTGTGAATGTACCCCATCTGTTCCGACACGACTGACTTATCTCTATTGATATATCTGCTGTACTATGATCACAGCTCTTGTTTAATGGTCACAAAATATATAAAAGAAGACCCAAAAACAGATAGATGAAAATCATCAATCACAATTGCTTTTCCTTTTTATCTTCTTTTCCCCTTGTCTCATTTTTCCAATGTTGGGTGGTTATGAGGAATTGACCCTTGACAATTATCAGGCTTGTTCAAAGGGCTCATAGCCACCAATTCTATTGAATTTTTTTTTAAAGAATTGGCTTCTGATTTTGTTTTTAAACATAATTCTCAAAAAATTAAAAAAATCAAATAGCTACCATAGGTTATTCAAGGGGTTGGAAATAACTGGAATTGGTGGTTCTTTCATTTTGATTTTTTTTTCTCACAAAACAACTAGATTTGTGGTTCTCTAGCTATCTAGAAATCTGGAATGTTTGACGGTTAATGACCTGCCCAATAGTGGTCCTCACAGTGGTCAAGACTAATGTGGGGCAAATACCCAGTTTGGTGGGTTAGAAGTTTCACCCCATTTTGGTTTCCCTTTTGGTTCTCATTTGTAAAAACCAAACTGGAAGTGAAACCAAAACTGAAATCAAAATTTTGATGAACTCGACTCAGAACCAGGTTCCCTTTTGTATTTATGTGTGGAACCAGAACTGGAACTGAGACATATGGTTTTGGAAAAAGAGTGACCAAAACCGACAGTTAACTGGTCACTAACCATTGGTTCCAGTCTAGGTTAGTAAAAGAAAATTAATAACTAGTAGATCATATCATCAATTACATGTCTTTGGATATGTAATTTGGGGTTTATGATTATTGTTTAAGATTTAAGTTAATGTATGTCTTTTTGTTTTATAAGTTTAAGTTATTTAGTATGTATCCTCATTGTTGAATAAACAAGAATGAAATAACGGGCAGGAGTTTTTGGGCAGTATGGAACAGGTGGAGGGCTGGCCGAGCACACTTGCCACCGATGGTAAAGGAAGATTTTGCGTTTTAGGGCTCTCCATCCATGCTGATGTATGCCAACTTGGTGGGGTTGGTCAAAAAGAAGGTCATTTACACCTTTATGTGCACGGGGCAAGAATCCCATCACAATTTCTTCTCCATGCTAGTGATTCCTAGAGACACCCATGCAACACACTAGTATGTGAACCCTAGAGATACCATCCATCTTATGTGAACCCTAGAGACACCATCCACCTTCATCCATTTTTGCCAACTATTTTGAACATTGGATTTGAAATATTCCTTTGGTGTGTGGAGGCACAACACCATCCCAAAGTCATCATTCCCAGTTTCCCAGCAAAATATGCACATTCCTTAGCATGTACACTGACCTAAAATTGTTCAAATTTAAGCTTTGAAGATTATCGCTAGATGATGGCCTTAAGTTTTAGGTCAGACTTACTGGATGATCACCTTAACTTTGGGGTCGAACTTCAGCATTTGAATCACCTTCTACTACTTTTATTTGAACATTATTAGACTGAGGTTTGAGGGATGAAAACATGTTTAAATTGAGTGATCTTGGTATTGTCAAGAAAAAAACCCAATGAGACATATATGATGTGAACTCATATAACCATAAAATGTACAAATGTTTTTCAATAATTATAAGGATTTGGGAGGTTGTCACATAAATCATCAAAAAGACTTCTAACCATTTAGAATATAATGGGGGAAAACAAACCATGTCCAATCATGACATGACCTTGAAAGTTTTCATTGAGGTCCATAAAGTATTGGTGTCAAAATGTTCAAACCAAATAAAGGGTTTGGGGGGTTGTTAACCCTCAAAATCAAAGTGTTTCAATTTCAAGAAAGGACTTTGATAGTCTCAAAATTTTGCCCATTTCAATGTAGACATTTGGACATGCAAAAAGTATATTACAAGATCAAGTGATACCTCCCCTAGAACCTCATATCAAGGTTGAACATGTGTGAGCTTGTGACATGAGTCTATAATCCAATTTCAATTGGAAACTACAATAATCATGTTCTTTGTTTGAATGGACAATTGTGGTAACCAAAAAGTGCAGGTGAAGTGTGCCACTTTGTAGAAATCATTTTAAAACTCTTGCACTCTCGTCCTAATCACAAGGTGCTTGGGAGATTGCCCAAGTTTTGGAGATTTTGGTTGTTGCTAGGATTCCATAGTTTACCACCGACATCACTTGACAAGTCAAATGGTGTGTCAATTTTAAACATATCAAAAAAGTTAATAAGATGTATAACCCACCTAGCATCTAGCCATGACAAGCTAATCATGAATTTGTCTAAGACATGTCGTCTCAAAAACATTATTCACAATCAGTATGCAATCCAAGGTGGTCCCCTTTGAGATCAAGTCATAAACAAAAAAGTAGGGAAAATTTCTATAAATCAATCCCCAAGAAGAACCTGAAATTAGTTCCAAAAGATCATGGTGCAATGCCACACATGCATATGCCTCACAAAAGAATCTGTCTTCATTACATTACAAAACTAAAAGATGGAATATACAAGTTTAATTGAAGGTGTTAGTGTGATGGATAGTGTGCCAAATCACAACAATACATTAAACCCTTGAACATTGATGGACATAGTAGCTTACAAGGAAATCTTGAATCCTAATCTAACAAGTTTTTCCAGAATCAGTTCAATTTCTTAGGAATCCATGCTGAGTGGTATTTTTTGGCATATAGCCCTAGTGGAAATATGCCAATGTAACCGCATGTATGTTGGCCCTTGTATGGTGAGCTCTTAGGTGAGTATGGAGGGAAATTACATTTCGTTACATCTTGTAATTTCCCTTTGTACACATTTTAAAAATGTAATTTCCTTCTGTACCCATGAAGGATCCCTCCTTGCTATCAATGAAGCATTGCTGACCATGCTGAAGAATCTAGCCATCAGGCTTTATGCCAGATAAGGCCCTCGGAATGAGGGCCTCTTGAAATTCCAGTTCACCCAAGGTGATAATGGGCCCTTATTTTGGGAACACCCCCTCCTGTGGGGCCTTACCTAACCTATCACAAAATTCTAGGTGCCATGGAAAGTGGCTTGAAATTTGTATTCCAAACTAAAATGGTGAAAGAACAAGACACAAGAACAACATAATAGATATGATAGAACAACATAATCATGAATTGCAGTTTATATATCTCATTATAATACTACTAACTGCCTGGCTAAAGTGGTCAGCCAGAATCCTGATGAGCTTCCGAGTGAAGCAAAGGAGGCTGAAAGTAGTCCTCGGAGTAGGTGAAACTCTCTGAAGCTCTTAAAACTTTCAGGTAACGGTGTTGAAAAAAGGGTATGAAACCCACCTTTTTAAAGGCTGAAATGCCTATAATGTAGGGAAGGTTTTGAACCATGCCAACAACAACGCTTCACACTGGTGACTGGCACCACAAATACTTGGCGCACAGTGCAGTTAATGCATCAATGCAGTCACTCCTGCTTCTTTCTATCCATAAATGTGATACCGTGCATCTCGGAATGGAATGATTCATCAAAACCTAAACCCTAAACCCCAAATGCACACCCAATATGTATCATCCTCAGCATATTGGTATGAATCAGGTGGGCAATAATTGTTGGTTATGCATCAGGGTAGGTTATCAAATAACTTGTTGAAAACCATCAGTTAACCTGCTGGTTATGCACTGGTTATTAGCTGGGATTTTTTTTTAAAAATATTTATAATAAAATATAATTTTAAAAATGAGTGTTTAGAGATTGATGACCTACCTGGATGATAATCAGGTCATCCATGTAGGTTATTAGATTTTGAAAATTCAATACCAGGCAATATTATCGGGTAAAAACTTCAATAACTGGCCAACACTGGCGCCTACAAACCCTACCCATTTGTTGCTTCTAAGGAAATATTGAATTTAAACCCTAAAACCCACCAATCAGCATTGCTGCAAGTCTGATCAAATTCAAGCTTTTGTGAAAGAGTATTAGTATATAGGCCGATTCCTGGTATGAAACCTGGTATTAATATTGGTACCAAGGACCCTAGAAGGCTCCAATGATATCAGGCAATACCACCCTTGTGGCAGTACTTGAGGTAATAGCTACCAACCTTGTCTCAGGTTTGTCCCAATTTAAAACTATATGCTTGCCTCATACCAGCCAAAAAGCAGTCTTGGACCCAATACTAGAACCACACTGGTATGTTGAAAAGTCCATACTGGAGCAGCACTGGTGTGACCTTGAACCACCACCTCTTCTCTTTACCTGGACCATCTCTAGCATGACGAGACCATTGCAACAACAGTCGAGCAAGATGGTTTGGGTCTTGTCTCAACTTTGAACCAGGTCTGAGCTAGGGTCTAGTATTTTGGATTCTTACACTATGGCTTGTCTTTGATTCACAGCCCAATTTTTTTGCCTGCACAAAATGATGAAATTGCCTCTTGCACAAAAAACATAATAGATATATGGCCAAGAACATCAGAGACAAATAAAACTTTGTATTACCCAGAAATAGGGTGGCTTGAACCTCATCCTGAGTTGACACCCCTCATCCAGGCCCATACAGAGCAGAGATGTTAATAAGATCATCCAAACTCTGTCTGTCAATAATATTCAAAGAAGATTTGAGGGGCGAGGTGCTGCCACTTCAATTTTACCCACTTCTCCTTACAAACATGTTCTAGAAATCCATTTGGATTTTCCTTTGCATTATTCATCCATAATTCCCAGTTCACAGAGCTTGCAACTTCAGTAAAGGAAACTGTTAATCGAACATACAGACTCTACCATTACATTCTCCCATAGTTGTAAATGCGGTCAGAACAAGAGTACTGCTGCATTTTCTTCCCTTGGTCTGCCCTTTGCCCCATTTTTTTTCACCTTGTCATATTTTGCACCCATATAACCTCTGATGTTACCAGTACCGAGGGGCACATAACATGCCAGGTAGCATTTGCCAAAGGGTCTTGTAGCATGTTACATACCCCTTAGCACCCATAACATGCCCAAAAACATGTATAACATGGACCCTAAACATGTTTAAAAAACCCGAGGTAAAACAAATGGGGCAAAGGGCAAACTGGGGGAAAAAAAAGCTGTAACAGTACTCTTGTACTGACTGTATTAAAGACTATGGGCAAATGTGATGTTAGCAACACAAAGGCACAGCTGATCATGCTCGATTCCCGTATACATGCCCCTCTGCACCTCAGAGACATAATATGCATTATCGAGCAATTTGTCATAGTTGATTGCAATTGCCAGCAAATTCACAGTTCCCAAAACATATGTTGTGCAGCCCTTTTTTTTAACTGGCAAAAGTTTTGCCAAAAAGAGAAAAGAAAATTCAAATATTTGAAAATGAAGTGAGAGATTGGAGGTCTTCCATCTCTGAAAGGAAGAAAACTTTAAAGAATCACCGGATTCCTATAGTTGGTTCTCAATGTGTAGCCATAAATATAAAAGGTTGACAAAAACTTTTGTACTTCATATCTAGCTTATAGCCAGATCTGGCTAAATTATCTTCTTGTAGATTATTGTCATTTTTTCTACATCTTCCTATCGACGACCTGCCACTTAGGCGACATTAAACGAATTCCTAAAACAAACACTGATGTTGTGAGATTCTCAGGATGTGTGGACTTGAAGGGACTGATTCATCACCGCCAACATCCAAGGCTTGAATTCTGCACAAAAACCAAATTCAGTACCACCCAAAAGTTTGAGGAACTGCCATGCGATGTCCCATGTTGAAAGACAAAAACATGTTTTGTGACAAGTGGCCTTGAAGTGGTTAGTAATTCGAGTTATGAAAAGTGGGAAGTTGTGAAAAATTGGGAGACACAAGCACCTTTTGCCGAGATCTGGGCCTATTAAGAGGCAACATTATCGGGACAAGTTCATTACCTATCAATAGAATCAGCATGCTTTAAACTCTTGGCTGAGGTTCAATGCACATGCACACAATCTAAAGTTGTCCTACTCTTCATTGGGAAAGTGAATTGGGCAGTGCAATATTAGAGTATTGTGCTTAAAATTTGTTTGTCCACGCTTTCAACCCTAGCCTACCACATAGTGGAGTGAAGAGCTTTATAGGTTCTCATCACTTTGCAAATGAGTTCGCTTCATGGTACTGGTTTTGTTTGCAAATGAATGAACACGTAGTTGTATAACTGGCCACTTACTTTTTGTGTGGTACGTGCATGACAATTGGGAGCTCGGGGCTTCTTCACATTGGTCATCTAGGTGCATGAAAGAGGAAGTAATATTGCAACTTGCAAGTAGGAGCGCTTCATTCTAGAGGACCTTCATCGTAGGGTGAACCCTCTTATGAACATGAAAATTTGTTTATTTGGGATGGTTCTGAGGTCAAGTTTTAGGTTAATCTAGGTTTTAGGCCTCTAATTAAGTGAGTTGCATCATACAAATCACATATCAAATCTTGTGAAGTAAACTATATTCTTTTGTCAACTAGCAACCAGAGAGCAACATTATCAATATGAAAATGCAAGGAGAAAAGGAAATAAGCATTACTAGATATCATTGTTTTCAAAAACAAATTGGTGAAGGTTTAAAAACTTGGTAGAAGTTTTTCTTCAACATAATGAGATAAATGCACAACGGATTTTGGCAGGGAAATTTTCTCAACGTCGGATTCTCTTGAAAAGAACACATGTCCTCCTTTGTCACCCTAGGTGGCTTCGTCTACCTCAAAATTTCCAAACTCACAAGGAGTGAAAAGTGAGAAAGAAAAAAAACTCAAAGTGAGGGAGTGCCAAGTGAAAAAAACCCAAATTACAATTTCATAAACCCTATACCTGCACCTAAGACTTGGCCCCAAGCAAAAACATTTTTGACCCATCAAGCTAGGTCTTTTTACAATATCAAGTTGATTCTAAGTTTTTCAAAGTTTGGCTATGAAAATTAAACATGAGGTTGTCACATCATTCATTCTAAAATAGCCATAAATTCATTCAAATATTTCATCGCTTTAGGATCATTCATTCAAAATGTATGCAAAGATCTAAGTATACCATTAACATATTCAATTGGTTCAAAATGTTAAAAGTTGCAAACTATATATAAGGGAATAGATTGAAAATTTATTCACATCTAAAAATTATGCATTTTGATATTTTATTCTGAATGTAAATTGACCTTTGTAAATATTCAGCTATCCAAAAGATTATGAAATCTCTGCACAAACCTCTCATTGAAACATGTTCTATTTTTGTCACATATTGATGTTCATTGGTGACCATTCCTTGATGTGAATCAAATATGAAACTTGAATTTAATTTTTGAATGTGACATTGTAAAAAAAAAATTATATTCAATAATAAACATTGATTTAAATGTGCCATGTTATTTTGCTTCACTTGAAGAAATGATAATTGATTATCCAATAAGATATAAAAAAATTTAAAAATATTTATTTCATATTCATATGTTAAAACTAAACAAAGGTCATATGAATGTAATACATGTTTAAATGATGAATCAACAAAATTTGACACAAATGTTTCCATTATATGAACTTCAATTAAATGGATGTGTATAAACAAAATCAACTTCACCCACCAACACACACACACACATGCACACAATGACACACAAAATATTTATACAACACACATGCACCCCCACATTCAAAAAGAGATCAAATCAATGACTCATTGTAAGACTATTACATTGAGAAAAAATTCATTGGAAAACTATTTTAAATGTCCAAACAAATGAATTCACTTACATTAAAAAAAAAATTCATATAAAACTACTAACATTGAAAATTTGATTGACATATAAAACAATTTTGCATGTAAAACTACGAAAAATGGCTTTCCAATAAAAGTTGTTCAAACCAAAAATGTGATATAAAGAGTTTCTACATGTATGTGTTATTTGTATACAACATGCAACTATAAAAAGGTTATACAAAAAACTATGAACAACATAAAAAATATTTAAATGGTTTTTTTAGTTTAGAATATACTTTAGTTCATCAAAGTGAAGCTTATGTTTCACATCATCATTAGGAACAACTACCAAAAGAGCAACAAAATCTTCACCATGCAAATTGGTTTTTTTTTGGGATAAATCCTTGAATGTTTTTTTGAAAACCAACAAGGGTGCAACATGGTTAAAGCCTTGTGATATTATTTCCAATTTCACTCGATATTTATCCCATATGCTTTACCCAAAGATAAATTTTCATCAACTATATAACTACTTCATTTTCTTGGCTTCAACATAAACTATTCATTGTGTATTATGTTTTTTATCCTTCATTTTTCTTTTTTTTTAACAATATGTTTATCATATTTTGATTATTGTCAAGAGTGTTTTGCTTAATCTTTTCTTGAATGTTTTCCTCATATTTTTGAAAATAACATTGAGTAATATGAGTTTTTTGAGTGGAAATTAGATAGCCTTTTGATGGGAAAAAAATAGATTTTTTTTTCCAAGCAATGAAAAGAATCAAGTGGTGCCACCTTATTGCATCTTGAAATTGTTGGCCATAACAAGAACATCTTGGTCAAATTCACATTCTCCATTTATAATCATCAACTTTTTCTCACCCTTGCTATCCCTTCCTCCCTTTACACCAATATTGATGACAATAATGGTAGCAAAACTACAACTCTAAATAGAACTTCTAAATACCCTGATGGAATATGTGTGTAAAAACATAAGAACCTACTTAAGTTGGAATCCAAAAATTGACAACTTAATGGTTGTTGACTTAATTATAATGACAACATGCATGTCACCTTTCACAAAAAAATTTGTCAATTTTATCTCAATGCCAAAGTTTTCAATCCTCACAAACATGTGTGTTTGTAAATTTACACATGCATTTCTATACAAGGGGATTTCATTTTCAAAGTGATTCGGATCAAAGCTATACTGTTTTGCAAATAACAATTTAAATATTCATAGCCTAGATCTTTTATGCTCCTATTTGTAATTCAATTAAAAGTGCCATTATATTTATTGAACACCTTTGCTTTAAACACAACATTTATAATTCCAAAATTCAAATCGTCCATTGCAACAATTGATTGACCTTCCTTCATTGCAATAATAAACATTGTGCAAAATTTTTAAAATAAAATTTACTAAAAATGAATTGGATAACAAACAAGTGAAGTAGCACAACAAATGCACTTGGCAAAACACATATTTGAAAAAGCACACATTTGCAAAGAAATCAAAAAAACAATAATGTAAAATGAAAGTTTAAGCCACACACAATGTTCAATGGAAAGAAAAAGAAAGACAACAAACATCCAATATTGTTTCAAGCATGGGACAAAACACCTAAACCCTAAACATTTTACTATTTTTTTATTTGATTTTAATTAATTTTTTCTATCTTCAACTACAACTTAATTTTTTTAAATATTATACATGACTTGAAAACTAAATAATGGTCTAACAATGAAAAATATATCAATACTTTCGTCGTCCCATGAGTTTTAACCATGCACCTTGTGGTTCACACTCGAATCTTAAATGTCTCAATCCCAAGTTTGGGATACTACACATAAACCTTAAACCTTTCATTATCATTTCCATTGTTTAAAACCATTCTTGTTATTTCATTTAAATATATTAAATATTGGTTAAACATCACCTTTTTTATCATTTGCATCAAAATTTTGATCATGCAAAAAAATAAATATTTTATTTTATTTCATTTTAGATTAGATGCATGAAGTTTTTAATTGCAAACGAGTTTTTGGTTGTTTTATTTTTCTATTCAAAATTAGGGATTTTTTTAGGGTGAAATTTTGCCATGGTGCCAAAAAAAAATGAGACATTGATTTGTACAAAGCATGTTTTTGGAGAAAATCCCCCTAATCAAAAAAAAAAAAGAAAAAAAAAGTGAGAAAAAAGAGAAAAAACCCACCATGCCCTTTCCACCCACCCAAGAACAACTCCTTGGAAGGAGAAAAAAAAAGAGAAAACTCAACCCTTACATTTAGAAACAACCAAACCTCTCCCCTCTCTCATGTCAATCAAAAAACAACCCCTCGTTGAAAAGGTCCCTGCACTTGAAAAGAAACACCTCTCCCATTCCCTTTCCCTTCCCAAGGGGCAGAAAAAAAATCCCCTTTGGATAGGATGGGGTATCACCCCCCTCTTCCCCTCCCCACCCAAAAAAAAAAAAAAGCCCTTTTGAAAAAGAAAAGAAAAGAAAAACCCCCAACCCTCTGCTCTTTTCATAAAACTCCACATATAACTCGTAACCTTATTAATTCAATTATTCTTTACTCCTTGCCCCTTATATTCACTCAAACCTCCATAACCATAAAAAATCCCTTTGAAAAAGGGGAGGAAATTTAATTCTTCCACTTCTTCTTTCCTTAAATTTTCACTATAAGTTTATTCCATCTCAACCAACTTTTTTTTTAAAAAAATTCTACAACTAAACTTATAAGCTTATCCATTCAACTTATTCTTAATTCTTAACCCCTATACCTCTGCTGAAGGAGTTCTCACAATGCCTTTCTAGGATAGAGCCATATGAGTTTGGAGAGATGATTTGTATCTGGAGGGTTGGGCACAAAACAACCCATTTCTCTATCTTGTTTCAATTGTAACACATTATGAAGGATACACTTGTATGGTTGTATGTGGAGGGTTGGCACAAAACAAATCATTTCTCTATCTTGTTACAATTGTAACACATTGTGAAGGATACACTTGTATGGAATCACTTCAATGGCCAGTTGACATGATTGGCTGTTCATCCGTCACGGGTCCTGGAGTCTTGGATGCTTGGGAATGGTTCAATTGGGAGAACACAAAACTTTGAATTGTTTAATAAAGGGTTTAAAAACAACCAATTGTTTGTTTTCGGTGTACCATAGAACTTTGTGTACACATAAAGCCAACCACAATGGGGTTCACCCTAGGAACTTGACAGTCATTCCTCGGACAACTTTCTTAGTGGGGGTTGCCCCCCAAGGAACTTCAACCGTGGTCCACCACAACCAGTGTTTTTGTAAGGAATTTCTGTTTGGAGCTAAAGTGGCAATCACTCATTGGAAGACATAAAAAAAAAGTGGCAATCATCCCTAGAAAGATTTAGCCAAATCTGGCTATAAATCAGAAATCAAGTACACACCTTTAATCATCCTTCTATATGATACACAATGACAACCACATATATGAATCTGGTGAATTTTCTTTTTCTTTTTCTCATTCTAACCTCCAAAATCACTTTTTTCAAAAAAATTAATTTTTTATTTCACATTTTGGCAATAATACGGTTGCCACTAACCTTCCGTATACACATAAAAGATATTGGCCAAAGTCAATACAGTGAAGAGCCATTTTGTTCCAACTGGGGGTAATCTCCCTCAACTCAAGAATCCACCTATTAGTGTGTTACCACATGGCATTCGGTCAAGAAGTGATATACCCCTAATGTACACATGTTTCATAATGTGGAAGAAAATATCAAGAATTATTCTCCAAGTTACCTCATGCTCATGTGTATAGGAGACCATATTCTTCCAATGTTTCAAAACCGAGAGAAAAGGATGAATATGTATTGTCAAAGAATTAGGAATAGTTGTTGAAAACTTGAGGAACATTCATTATATAGAATATAGAACATGTGGGAACAACACACAATGCATGGGAACTCAGAGGAAACTAGGCCATTGAGCTAGCTAAGCTTCTAATAAATGAAGTAGAATTCCAAAGCAAAATTAAAAACCGTTATAGTTTCGCTAATTACTATAAACTTGTATAACACTAACAAATGAAATATGAGAACGGATTTGAAGGAGACCATGGAAGGCATGCCCTCAATGACCCAAAATTGAAACAAAGGAAAGTGTATGGAAGGCAAGACCTCAAAATAGAAATATGATATTGACAAAGTTTGGAAAATTTCATGCAAAACACCAGCATCACATATGCATCAAAAAAGTAGCACATGCACATTAACTTTCTTGGCAACCACCGTAATGCCCCCGTGCCTGAGGGCATTACCTGGCGTCAAAACTGTCATCCTAATTATTTAATTTCTTAAAACTCTGATACCCTGATGCAGTAAATTTTTAAAAATTTACTGCAGCACAGGTATCAGAGTAAAAAACTTTTGAAATTTTATATTTAATGAATTTCCTTCTGGTACCCACCAGGAATCGTGAAAAAATTGTTTTTTTAAAAAAAAAAGATTAGCACAGGCATTTGAAAAACAATATGCTCACCCCCAGAGACGGAAAGTGTCTCCTTTCAGCAACGGAGTTATTATGCATGGTAATGAGCCCTCCCAATACTACACAGGGAAATTCCGGCCAGGTTTTTGCAGTGGCCCTAACTGATTAGTTTTAATTTTCACGTCTCATTGGCCATGGCTGTTGACAATACATTAAAATATGTTGGAAATCTGTAGCCCGTTTTTCAAATTGTTCCTGCACTTTGCTACTTTTCCTTTGGACAGACACGCCACTTCGGAGCCCCACAGCATTTGGCCCGGCCTTCAATATGAGTTCAGGAAGTTGTATCAGGTAAGGGTTTAATGGGAGGACCTGGCAAAGCAGTGGGTGGCCCCGCAAGCCAAGTCTAACCACCAATGGTCAATGTCCAACATAACTGACAAAGCATTTGGGCAACTTTGTAGACTATCAAGTGAGCCCTCATGTTCTATGTATTTGAAAGAGCGGTTGTTGACCCTGAGAACTTTAGGGTGAAACGTGGAATCTCTGACCAAAAAGACAATTGTATTGTGCCCAAATTATTGTTTGGCAAAGGGTAAAAAATATTTTCACAATTCTTCTGGAGGCCTTTTGCTTTTGTTTGTTATTTAGAGGGATTTTCAAAGCTGACAGGCATGAAAGTTTGGATATTCGAGCAAAGTGAAACCAAGTGGACCATTTTAGGCCTTTTCAAAATCAGTACCGATGTTTGGGGGAAACAACAAGTCACCAAATACAACTTTGTCAATAAAGGGCTTACTAAAAGTACTACAGAAAAGAAGCTACAAGACAAACATATGCAAAGCAAAGTTTGTATGTATACACACACATACACATACACACCTTTGAGTTAAAGCACTCTTAATAAGAGCATGGAATCTTGCAAACAGGCAAAAAGGAAGAAAGAAAAACAAGTGGTTGATGTGTGAAATTTTGCCTGAAATTTGGGAAGTTTGACACTATTAGTAGGTACGTTGTACACACAGTTATAGCTAGCTACTTCAACATGGAATGAAAGAGAATCAAAAAATCTAAAATTGACTTGAGAAAAATGGAAATCTTCTAGAAGTCCAGTACTGTTGCATATTTTGCCTTGCCACGTTCATTATTTCCCTCATTTCAAGTGTTCTTGTAGCCATTACGTGAATTTATTATAAACCATAAAGTGTACGTCTATGAATGTAACCATGGCCCTACGGGTTTTATCGGGTCAATTTTGTGATGTAGCCAAAATAGGCGATCATCAATAGGTAGAGATTTAGGCCAAAATTGGCTACATGCTAAAAAAAAATTAAGTGTAAAATTTTAAACATGCTCCTCTGTAGAATTATTTATTTATTTATTTAAAAATTTGGCTAAACCTACTCAAATTGTATATGGAAATCCAGCGATTTCAGTCAAATTTTGGTCTATTCATGGCTATTGGAAATCTCAAAAAAGGACAAATTAATTTTTATTTTCTCTTTTTGGCTTTATATATATATATATATAGCCAGCCAAAAAAAAGAGGCTATTGGACCTGGCCTGAATGCCAGTTTTTTTGTGGTTGAAAAAAAAGAAGTTATTATCATTAATAATAATAATATTATTATTATTATTATTATCATTACTATTAGTATTTTATTTTATTTTATTACACAGGAGGTCACTGATATAGCGGCGTATAACTAGTTTTTCACTGCTGGAAAGGGTGATATTCCCAGCTCATCAGATCCATGCAACGCTACCAAGGAATCCAGATCGAAGCAGAGATAGGGTCAGCCCAAGAAGGACCATCATCTTCTTGTTGTTGTTGTTGTTGTTTGTTGGTGGGGCCAGATCGGGGGGCCTAGTCGATGCTGCGTGACCGACTGTTTCGTGCCACCCAATTCTTTTGTTTCTTTCCATTCAGAAGCACGTCGGGAAGGCGCAGGAGCGTCCAGTAGATTGTGTGCGAAGCTCCTTCTTTTTCTTTTTTTTTCGTTTTTCTTTTTTTTTTTTTGGGTGTTGGACCCAAGCAAGCACCTACTACAAACCAAAGCAGCACCACTCATGACCCATCAACTCATAGGAAGCCTAGTCTCTTCTTCTTCTTTCTTGTTCTTGTTTTTGTTCTACAAGAAAGGAAGAAGATCACACTAGTATATAGACTCGTCTCCTTCAGACTCCAACTTGAGTCTGGAAGAAGGTGATAGTTACCTCTTTTAGATTGCCTCCTCCCTGTAGCTCCTCATCACATCATCTGCATTACAACGTTGTATAAGCTCAACAAGGGAGCCGTGCTGCAGTGGATGTAGACCTCACCGTCAAGAGATCAAAAATTAGCTCTCTAGGTGAGACTCGAGAGCTATTATAAGAACTACTTTCGGTGGATAGAAACTTCTATCTGAGTCTACTTTTTGCAACTGAATTTCGTCTGAAATCGTTTTTGTGAAGAATTGCGAGCCAGGTAACAGTAGTACACAAATGGGATCCAAATTACAGCGGACTAGCACGACCTTTTTGTGGATCACGGCAAGGACTCTAGTGAATATGTCTTCTTCTATTGACAGGAAAATTTAACAGTAGTAGTAGTAGGACGTTCTCAGAGACCCACGAGTGCCTAATCTTCCAGAAGTTGGAGCTTGGATTATTGTAGTAGTTGACATTTAAGCTTTTTGTCACTTTTGTTCAGAACACCCAAAAGGAAATTCTGGTGGTGGAGAGCTGAAAAACAGGGAGAACTTGTGATCGGTGATTGCGCCATCTGACAAATCAAGCACTGGACCCAGCGAGCAGGCTGAAGCAATGTCGAACTCGGACTCAAGCACAACACAAACCAACGGTAAGTACTATAACTCCCTCCCCGAGATCGTCGAGAACCGCCGGCTGCACACCAGAATATTGTCCGTCGCTGGTAAGCAGATCTCAAGATTCTGGTAGATGCAACAACTTGAAGAATCTGGGAGTGCATCCAAGAAACAAATTCTAGAGCTGGTTTTCCACATTTTCTAAGGATTGTTGAACTAGGTACTGACATCAATGGTTGAATTGGCAGGGGATCAGGTTGCTAGGAAAGGAATGTCCAATGGCCACGCATCTGGAATGGGGCATGCAACTGTGGAGATCCAAGACGGGAAGACAGTAGTCATGGATGACGGTCGCAAGCCCCCATTGGCAATTGTCTTGAAGGTAAGGCATATATGCACCTGAGCAGCTTGTCCTATGATGATGTCTCTCATATTATCAGAAAATAGTGGGATTTGCAACTTGGCTTCCAACAGGATTCAAATCCAGTTGCATCAGTCAGTTGCCAAATTTCCAAGTATTTTTGCGCCTTGAGCGCAACAGACGAGTTGCATCAGTTGCACCGGACATGTTGTAATAACGTATCATATGATCAGTTCCCATCAATACCAGAACCACTCTCATCAATATTCATGAACATCATAGTGTTGTTTTGTATATGGCCCAGTGCTGATGAGGCATGATCTAGGAAATCATGTTGTGGAACTTCAATGAGTATGCTTTGATGGATGCAAACTTTGTGCATGTCTGTTGCTTTGTTGCTGTTGCAGTTTGTGGATGTGAAAAGCACTGTGTCAGTAGAGTCAAGGATCAGTTGGAATGCAAAACGGCCATTTCAATTCAAGGGGCAGTCGGGAACTGAGAAGGAGATTCTGCATGGAATCACAGGCTCAGTTATGCCTGGAGAAGTGCTTGCAATCATGGGTCCATCTGGCAGTGGCAAGACCACATTCCTGAACATGATGGGGGGCAGAGCACTTCGCGGCATGTCAGGCAACATCACATACAATGACATCAAGTACAGCAAAGCCCTCAAGAGGAGGTACAATACACATGTCCATTCTCCTCCTAACTCCCTTGCTAACAGCACTTGAATGCATTGACCCATACATTCTGAAGTCCTTTTCTCTGAAATTCCAATGTAAAACTGTTCAGTTTCAAGGTTTAGGGTTCAGACTTGGTATGAAGAGAAATTCTCCTGGCATTGGCATTTCTCCCACTCTGTAATATAGATCTATAAGTGTGATATTGGGCCCCCTGCTGAAGATGATGGAGGGTTGTGCAGAATGGGGTTTGTGACACAGGATGATGTGCTCTTCCCAAATTTGACAGTCAGGGAGACACTAATGTATGCAGCTCTTCTGCGCCTTCCGAATTCTCTAACCCACTCGCAAAAGATTAAGAGAGCTGAAGATACCATAATTGAGCTGGGCCTTGAAAGGTACATAAATTTCACCCTCAGAATTTGCCACCATACTTTCTTGCTTGTGTCTATATCCACCCATGGTCCTTCATTAGCACAAAGCACCCTCTTATGGTTAACATTGTGTGCACACTAGCAATGGTTGATAAACATGAAGTTGCTTACACTGCAAAGTTTCCTGGTGATACTCTCAACCTTTACAAATGTTTGTAATGATCAGCAGTCCCATCGTGATAGTCTCAACACATTTGTCCACCAAGTACTCTATTCACCTTGTCTCCAATACTTAAGAAATGAAAGGCAAGCCTGCTTGCAAGATGCTGGACAACTCACACTTGAGGTGGTAATCTGGATAGCAGTTGTGGATTCTCTAATTTTGTGTCCATGGGTGGATGATGCACACAGGTGTCGAGACACAGTCATTGGTGGGCCATTTCTGCGAGGTATATCAGGAGGAGAGCGGAAGCGTGTGAGCATTGGGCATGAAATATTGATAGACCCATCCTTGCTATTTCTTGATGAACCCACTTCTGGACTGGATTCAACTACAGCCCTGCGAATCATCCAGGTTGTTAAGAACATTGCACAGGTACATATTACACTCCAGGCCCTAAAACACACAGGGCGCCATATCCCAATTGTTGCATTGCAATGGCTGCATCAATTTATGTGACATTTTCTAGTTTCTATTTTAATAAATCCTCAATAACTCAGAGTTATTTTTTTAGAGGTTGAAGTAATGTGGTCAAAGCAAACCCAAAAGCCAAAGCAACTTGATATATCTGTATGTACAAATCATAGAATAGTTCATCTTATGGCCTTAATGGTCAAGCCCCCCAAGATCCTCAAACAGATAGGATTGAAGCATGTTTATGACACTTACCAGTAACAATAGTATAGAATCATCTCTCATTTCAGGCATATTGACAACAACTGTGGATTGAATATTGCAGGCAGGCCGAACAGTTCTGACAACCATCCACCAGCCATCAAGCAGGTTGTTCTACATGTTTGATAAGCTCATACTTCTTTCAGAGGGGCATCCAGTTTACTTTGGAAAAGCGAATGGTGCAATGGACTACTATGCATCCATCGGCTTAAAACCTCTCATTGCCATGAACCCAGCTGACTTCCTACTCGATATAGCTAGTGGCAATGTCAATGATGTGTCCATACCGCAAGCATTGGACAAAAGTGCCTTGCAAAATGGGAATGATCAAGCAATCCAACCGCCTGCTAAAGATGTTCGTGAGGTAACAATCATTACCATGTCAAATTTGTGCAGGGGTCACTGGTGACTGAGCGCTTAACCTTTTCCTACTGTCGAAAGGTGCCTTGTGGCAGATTCATTATGGCATTATGTTCGTTAGGTGATTGGATATCAAGATAGTCTTTGTATTTCTAGGATCAAATTAGCAAAGCGAATTGATCAAATCTTTGTCATCAAACTCACAGATGAAAACTGAGCAAATTGCAATATCTCTGATTTGGAGGTTGGTGGGAAACCTCTTCCCCTGGTAGATAAGTTTTTTGTTATGGCACTTCTGTCTCTTGCACTAAATTTGCTGTGCTTTTCTGGGCAGTATTTGGTAAACACGTTCAATCAAGAGCTGGCACCACAGGAGAGAGCAAAGTTATTTGCATTGGAGTCAACAAGGGAAGAGTTGAAGTTAGCCATTTCGGAAAAGAGACTATGGAGCACAACATGGACCCAACAGTTCTATATACTTTTCATTCGAGGGCTCAAGGAGCGGCGCCATGAATTCTTGAGCTGGCTGCGATTTGTACAATGTATTGCCATTTCTCTCATTGTGGGCTGCCTGTGGTGGCGCTCCAAGATTCAAAATGAGGACCAACTCTCGGATCAAGCTGGATTAGTGTTTTTCATCGCAATCTTTTGGGGCATGTTTCCTCTGTTTACAGCTATCTTCACCTTCCCATTGGAGCGAGCAATGTTAGCAAAGGAAAGGGCATCTGACTTGTACCGCCTTTCTGCATACTTCATGGCACGCACCCTGGGTGATTTGCCCTTGGACTTAGTCATGCCTTCCCTCTTCCTCCTGATTGTCTACTTCATGACAAATCTTCATTTGAGCGCCGCCGCTTTCTTCTTCACGACGCTCACTGTTTTTCTTGATGTTGTCACCTCTCAGGTATGTTCAACAACCAATATCCTCAAACAGCATTTCTTGATCAAACATGGATACAAAATATACATTTTTGCATCCTCTAACTGCAACACATGTGATTGCAATGCATGGTATCTCTAACTGTGTCACATGTGGATGTTCTTTGCTGTAGGGTCTTGGATTCTTGATAGGTGCTTTCATGATGGACGTGAAGAAGGCTACAACTTTTGCATCCATTGTTATGCTCGCATTCATGCTTACTGCAGGCTTTTTTGTTCAGGTGTGTTACACAAGACTTTTTAAGGGAACCAACTGAGCACACTCCTCACATACTAAAGCTATTGACTTTGTTAAATGAATATTTTTCTTCACCATTGTCTGGACAGGATACATAGATTCAAATGAGAAATTTTTCCAGTTTGACATGCTCACCACATGAGCATTAGTGTGATCAGCATTTGTGAGAGTAACCCTAGATAAACCTCATCCTTCTGCCCTACTATGCAGATTCTTGAACCCAGTTGCATACATTCCTAAATAGCTCGATATTGGCATGTTGGTGGGATGTAACATGGGTCTTTCTCATGCAGAAGTCGAAGCTTCCTCATATGTAAATAACTCTAGAGGCCTTATGTAGGTGTGGAGTGTTGGGGCAATTGTTGAATGTGATATGACGCACATATTATCCAAGATGATTAACACTGGGAGAACATTGTTTTTCTCTGCTTCTGTGCAGCATATACCAGTATGGATGAAATGGCTCAAGTACATCTCATTCAATTACTATGTGTACAAGCTGTTGATCAAGGTTCAGTACTCAGATGGAGAGATGTATGACTGCGGGACTGCTTCTGGGTGTCAAAGTCTGGGCACTTCACCATCATTCCATGGAATACAACTGGGTGGAGGTGGGATGGAGGCCTGGGCATTGCTACTCATGGTTGCCATTTATCGCATCCTTGCTTACATTGCTCTCCGCAGACTGAAGACTGGAGAATAATTTCTTTTTGCCAAGTTCAGAGGAAAAATGGAGATTGTAACTGAGGTACAGACCCAAATTAAGCTGCTGTTGACTCCTTTATCTCCTGTGACAATTGAGTATTGCATACCTTCAGCATCATCTTACATGCAATTTCTGTTGCTGAGTGGCAATTTCTAACTAGGGCTAATATTATAATTTTTGTCTTCATATTGCAGGGACTGGATCATGGTCTAGTAGTACAACCAGTCAGCAAACATCAACTCAGGAATGTACTTTTGACAGCAAGCTTTTTCAGACACTCGCAAGAGTGTCAAGTGCTAGAATAGCTTCACACATTTTTCTTGGCAGGACATTTGAAGGTGAAACCTTGGTCCAAAACTATACTGCTTGTAACTTGATTAACTTCCAACCCAACCAAATTGATACTAATCTCTCATCTGGGGTGCATAACATGCCAATAAATTGAAGGCTCGTACCACTATCAACAAGTATTTTGTAGACACTTAAGTTGGATTCTTGTCTATATTGAAATAGGGGAGAGGAACATGATGTTTCAAATTGATTTAAATGCAGCGAAGCAAATCATTTTGTTCAAGGCAGACCACTTCTAATACCCATACCATATGGTTGCTGCTTTTTATACATGAAATATCAATTTTAAAAAACACAAAGGCTTGAACATTTTGCTGGGTCAGAGTGCTCCAAAATATCAATCAAAAACCTACACACAGTATCTCTAACAAAAAAGCCAGTATTGCAGAAACAAAGTAGTGGTTGTAAAAGTCTATAACTGCCATTTTGTTACACAATCACATGAATGGAACAACTTTTAGTAGACAAGAAAGTTTTCTCTTTGTGTGGTTTTCAAGGAGCAGAAGAGGGGCAAAGTTTCATATCTTGTTATACCGTAGTACCTTAACAGATCGGGCACTAGGGTGCCAAATGACTAATTTATTTATTTAGAGATTTTGGCATATTTTATAATATTATCCAAGATTTTCACGTTGCATTTGAAAATATTTAGTATTTCCAGCAGTAATGAGGATGTCAATTACTTTTCGTCCATTTCAATACATGACACCCAAACATTACATTTCTGGATTTGTGTTTGCATTTGCCCTTATGTTTCTTGATTCTTGTTTGTCATGTTTCAATTAACCTCCACATACTTTTTAGAGTGCAGTGAATTGCACTAGGATGCATGAAATATTTGTGCTCTTGACAATGGGTGATAGTTTTAGGTAATGATTTTCAGTGAAATGTATTTTCAAAACAACTTTGTGTCAGACTTTTGACATTTACACAATGATATCAACCATTTGCACTCACAATATTCTATTCTCCACCAAAGTTTGAGACCATATTATCAACCAAGCAAAGTGTGCACAATTCCGAAAACAAAAGTTATTGGTTTGGGAAGGTTATGGCATGATTGCATCCCAAAAAAGCCAAAAAAATAAAAATATATCTTAATATATAGATGTAATCACTTCCCCCAAATAAGCAAAAACAAATAGTTTTGTTGGCAAAGAAAATGGGATATATAGGTGACACTTTGAGAACAGTTGAAATATTTCTGCAGGTGTCTTGAGAAACACTAAAGGTGGAGCCACACTTGGTGTTAAGTTCAGTGTTAGTCTAATGTTAAGAGATTAAAGTTGAACACCAATCCACACTTACAATGTTAAGTAACACAACACCAAGTCCTAAGTGACAAATGACATGACATCGATGTTAAGCCAATATTAACTAACATTAAATTTTGGGAAAAAATATAAATTTCAAAACTTAACATTAATGTTAGCTAAAGTCTGAAAAAATGAATAATTAACTCAATGTTAAACAACATGCATTCACAGTCCTTTTTCTTTTTTTTTTCCTCTCCATTTCTTTCTGTTCACTCCTCTCTCCTCTCTTCTTCTCCACATCTGTCTTTCCCTTCCCTTCTCTGTCCCTCCTCTCTTCCCCATCTTTTCAACTCTCTATTCTGTCTGTTCTAGTTCTGTCCTTGCTTTGTGAAAAATTTGAGAAGAGAGAAATAGGAAAAAAAACCAAGAAAAGGCTTTAAGGACAAGAGGATATGCCAAAAATAAAATAAAAAGAAAAAGAAAGCAAATCAACCAGAAATGAGAAAATTTTAAAAAAATTAGATGTGAAATAGATTCTAGATGTAGAATCTACAATTTTATGTTAATTGTTGCCCACCATCATCATGGTGTAAACTGGTTGATATAAAGTTAAAGGAAGGTTGATGTTTGTTAAGTATGATAATGTTACTTAGTACACCTTTTAATGTTAGGGTGATGTTAGTTGCAAACCCCAAACACCAGGTGTGTACCCACTTTAAGAAGGATCAAGTTGACTTCAGGACTCCCACAAACACCATACCCAACCACCATCATCTCCTGCCCAAAATCAAAAGCTTCAGACCTTGCCCACTCATTAGAAGTAATGTCACTGCAAGCCATTCTATATACTTTAGTTTGCTCTCCCCCAAACCTAAAGAGAAACTATTTATTACATTTTCCCACTTTAGGGATAGATGCAAGCCCATCACCTTTTCCACCTTAACTACCTTAAACTACATAAAATCAACCTTATATCAAGCATATTGATAAGCAAGTTTTACTAAGTTAGTTCTGTGAACCCCCCCCCAAACCCTGATACTGCAAGTGAAAGTGACCCCAGTGACAGCTGCTAAACCTCTACTGGGGGCCTAATCATGGTGATTATCCTCAGATAGTAGATACACATCAGCTGCCTATCTAATGTGATAGATATCTCTCACATATCTAGGTATCACATTAGATCTTTGAACTGTTCGTGTAAACTGTTGTGGTCCCAGTACCTTAACAACAGATCAGAATCAGAAAGTGTACTCTCAATCTATATACCAGAGACTGGCAGAGAAAAACCAAAGGCTCAGTCCATGTTGCCTACTGTTGAATCTAGACATTATCCACTTCCACTGTCCAAGGATTTTTCAAGCCTGTTTCTTTCTAGCACTAACCCAGTCTGTCCAGGGTTGCTGAAAAGTTGCTGTCAACTGCCCCTCACAAATGCTTCATTTTAATAGAGCAGCAGAAGTGCAGAAGTAACAATTATGACCAAAAAAAAGCTTCCAAAGGAAAATCAATGGTCCACTCAGGCACTTACCAATGCCTACTTTCATCCATATTCCTCATTTCGTTCAATGAGGTGAAAAGGTTATGAAGCATAACACTAGCCCATGCATGTGCAATGCACAAATGGCGAAAGCTAGCTATAACACTTCTCCCACCCTTTTGAAGTTTCCAGCCTGCAGCTTATTACACAGAACCACAGAACAGGAGACATAAATATTTTTATATCAAAAAGACAAACTCACATCATGCCAGATTGCTCTAATGAGCCCCTAGCCAGTTACCTGGCAAACTTCAACAAACCACAACTGGTAACAACTCAAAACAGAACTATCCACAGACTACTTTGAAAAGTTTACATGGTAGTATCAGTCATTAAAAACATTTATTGAAAGACTAATCCTTGTCTAGAAAGCAATATAGTCGATTACCCAAAGTACTAGTTGTCAAAGTGAAAAAAAAATTGCTTTGTGACAAAATCCATATTTGTATGCCACAAATATGACCACACCACATACATGGACCAAAAGCAACATCCCTACCCTCATCTCAAGCCTCACACCACTTGTTTCTTCACTAATCAAGACCCACTATGTGGTAAAAGCACTGAAATTAAACCCCTGGGCTAGCATCAGCTACCTTTCTTGCTGGAATCCGCTGCCTTCGCTCCACATACAATGATGGAAACCAACCTGCCTTCCCTTTGCACTCTCCTTCTGACCAGCCAGTCGGAGAGACCTGCCAACCATACACCCACCAGAAGCCTTGTAAGGTACCCTGTCAAGAGAAGACTTGTATGCCAACTGCCAGGAGGTAGACATGCTACATTCTTCCAGGCCATAACAGAAAGGTTGCACTTCATTGAAGTATTATGTCAGAGAAGCAACCAAATCAATAATGTGGCAAACCTGACGAACAACCACATAGTCCCCAACAGTTAAGCTCAGCTCTCCTTGATCCTCAGCTTCAAAGTCATGCATCACCTGCACCAGTTCCATGTCATGCTCACCTCAAAATCAGAACTGCATGACACAATGTAATAACTTGTGCAAGCCTGCAACATGCAGATCAACCCTCAAGTGGCCAAAAGCTAAAGGGGCCTGGATATTGACATAAGTTCCCTTTTAATCCTAATACAGTAGTTGCTTCTACAATCATGATGCGAACAAAATTCAATTGTTTGACATGAGACTCCTAGTTAAACAGGTAGCCCTCACATGTCATTTCAACCTCAAGCACCAAGGGTTCCAGTGCTTTTCAGACATACTGCTATTGATCAGCCACTTGGAAAGGCCAACTTTCTGGCCTGGCAAAAGAGTGCCATGTTACAAACCTTAATTGGACAGGATAATTCTTCAGGCCTTCATGGATTATCCATCGCAGACTCTTCTTCTCTCATCCACAGCATACTATTTGAACCCAATCCTAAAATTTGTGCTGAGAAATGGCATTGTTTCCTTTGTTAACTAGAATATGTGAAAACATTGGTCTGCCAAACCTCCTGGCTTCATGTTAACATCTGACTCCTGACAATGGACAAAGGATATTATACAGACTGCTTCAGTACACACAAAAAGGCCCGTTGGTTCAGCAACATTGCAGGGGTTCTTGGTGTTCAGCAAACATGTACCCAGACCTGCTCAATGTAGTGGCACTCCAGAATACAGCAGAGCACCATCAGCCCTAACAGCATATCTCCACAAATCACAATGCATCATCACAGGCACACAATACATGCTGATTTGAGTATCACAAGTAGAGGAGGCAACCTCAGCAAGGAAGTACATAGCCTTCTGGGCAGCTTTAGAAACAGGAGCAGCTTCAGAAGCATTATGTGATCCACCATTTGATTTCACATCCTCATAAGAAGGGGGAGGCATATACATATCCGAAGCTGCAGCATTTCCCCCAGGTGTGGAGTTTGATTCACTGCGTTGACGCTCAGAGACCATCTGCATCTCCAAATTCATTCCCAGTCAGGGTTTGGTAGGTAAGTCAACAAATTCCCACTTGCAAGTAATTGAGAACCAAAAGTTGGACAGATGCACAAAACTAAATGCTATTCATTTCACAAATGGGCTCACCCAACTGGTGATGATTACTTATCCACGTAAATAGCTTTTTCCAAACTGCTCAAGAATGCAAGCATTAGCAACCCTCCTCTTCCAAAATGGAGATAAAGCACTGCAAACACCTGAGCCTGGAGCTGGTCTAGTATTTCTGCAACACGCTGATGATAGGAGCGCTCAGCTTCCACCTGGGCAGCATCAAAACAAAGGGCTCTTCAGCACTTTACACGCACATCATTGTAGAGTGCCACAACTTGAACACACTTTCACTTGTATCTGTTCGGTAAACAAATATACAAGTGAAATTTTGAGTTCCTATTGTCCCAAGAGACTTACCATGGCAATCAGTCGCTGAAGTGTGAGCCGTTGTTGCTGAGCTTCAACAGCAGTCATGGCAGCTGCTGCCTCTTTGCCTAGCACCGCCATGGCTGAGGTAAGTTCCCCCATCTTTTGTTCTGCTGTTTGCAACTTCAATGTGTTGTCCACATTTCCCCCAACCTCCTTGTTCCTGAACTGTCTCCTACCAACCTCTGCTGCCTGTTGAAGAATAGAAGGTCAGTAAAATTGTCATCCCTGCAAAGCACACTTAAAATGCAGAGAAAAATGAGCTGCAAATCAACAAATTGATTCCAGTTGGGTGAATGAGAAACAAGAATCCAAAGACATGATTTTCAGTAGTCAAAAGTCAGAATGACTCTAGGAACACACCTGAGCTTCTGCTTCTTGACGCAAACGTTCATAGCGTTGTGTCAGGTGTCGGGCATCTTCCAGTGGTGCCCCCATGACCATTGCTCGCAATGGATCTGCAACCTGGAATTATACCACAAGGAGACAAATTGGCTACCACTTAATATATGTCCGAAATAGTTCACAGATGAAATACAGAAAACCTTCACTTGTGAAATATCAGAGTGTCAAGTAGACCCCTCCAGAATGTTAATGTCTGACAAATCCATAGAGATGGAAGCACCTGTGCAAGCATGAGACCTAAGGCAATAAGTTTTGAAAACACCATTACTCCATAATCACACAGGTTAAACAGCACTGCCCAATAAATATGAATGTAAGATTAGTTGATTGGAACAGGATCCCACTAGACCATGTAAACCTAAGGAACAAGACAGACCTGAGTACCAATAGACCGGTGCAAATTGTCCCGCTCTCTCTCCATCTGTGTTCGGGCAGTTCCAAAGTGCAGAGAGGCTCTGGCAAGTGCACCCCCAGTGCTAGGACTTTCGGTTGCATATTTACGACAATCATCTGCAAGCTTGGATGCTGCACACGAAATTAAGTTGCAGGATTAAGGCAATAAACATTATAAAAAAGGTCCAAATCCAACACCCAGCAGTAGATGACATTTTGAAAACATGCATTATCAAACCAAACTCACCAACTTCCAGTTGCTTGACACCTGTAGACACAAGGCCTTCAACTCCCCGAACAATCTCCCGTTGATAATGCTGCAGAGAATAGTTCACTTCAGGATGCATTAAGCATTTTGACTAAAATGACAGCACTTTTTGTCCTAAAGATAGTTACTGCATACTGCAACCAAGCAATGCATATGGGGCATCAGATCACAGATGTCAAAATTTTCAGCAAGAGACAACATCAGTTTCTAACCTTGAATGTTCACAAACTCATCCAAAATCAATAAGATGTTCATGCCAATGTCCTGAGTGCCTACCTTACTACTGCATTATGGACCTACAATGACTTATTCCTCATTATGAACCCAAGAAACATTCCATTTGAACTGATGCCCTGTGAACATTCCATCTGTAAGTTTCACAATCTGAACTTCTTGAATCTACAAAAAAGAATTGTAAAACATTGGCAACAGATTGTCAAGTAGTTCACTAAATTTCTGATGGCATATAAGGACCATAGTCATCTAAGGGGATATAGACACATTTATTCCACAATATGCATTGGTTATAAGTTGAAACACCAAGGTAGCTGGATTAGCTACCTTAGCAGCTTTGGTAGAAATGTATAGCCTCTCCAATTGCTGATGCCGATGAAGTTCAGCTTCATCTGTAATAACCATATCTCCTTGAGATCCATGGCCTGAAAACTGTTTCAAAACTGCCTGTACAGTTACAACACATAAAACTTAGGGCATCAAGTCCACCAGAGGAAAAGACTAACTACACTAGGCAACTTTCCTTCAAATGCAGCCCTCTACCCTGGGCAATTGCAATCCATTCTTCTGCTCCCACCACCCTCCTCTTAACATGGAACAACAATCAATGATCACACCAACCAGCAAGGACTAACCATCCAGTTCTTTCAGAAAAGCCAGATGACACCAACTGGAGAGATGATGGCATCCTGCAAGTGCAAGCATCCCTACAGTGATTCCAATTTCATATTTCCCCCATAACAGCAGTAACTGCACATAACTGAGATTGAAGTGCTGAGCAATGCTGTTCAGAATTAGGTCGAAAAGAATGGGATGACAACATAGGTAATCAAGACTCTAAATACCTGTTGTTGCTTAGCAACCTGCTCCCGAAAAGCTTTAGCTTGTTTTCTGATCGCGTCCATTTCTGTGAAAGACACTATCCAACTCTTCACTTAGTCAAGTCATCGCACACATCACCCACAGCATGCCTAACATTGACTGTATTCCAAATCTTCCAGACAAACTAGTAAAAATTTTGTCCACCGCAAAAAACAGAGCGTATCTGTAACTAGATCTGAATGCACTTCAGCAACTGCAAATAGGGTTCCATACAAAGCATCGCAGTAAGCACAAGTAACTTAGTAAAGTGCTTTCATATCACAACAGACAGACATCAACAGTAAAACCCGGTTCTCGCATTGTCTAGTCCCGCGACGAGCAACGCCGTCTCTAATTCCAAAACATAAGCAAGATGTGAGGCAAAAACACGCTGACTAGAGCTTAATAGCGGCACTTGCCGGTCGGCCGTCACAAAGAAAAATAGGAATAACCCCGAGACTATGAACAAAACTACACAATCTTCTCCATATAGATTGTCATCACGTACGAGGTGCACATCTTAACACATTTGAATGGAGGAAGGACGTCCGTGACCTCCTCCAGGTCCGTCTCTTTCGCAAGCGATAAAGTGCGCATACAAGCAAAACTATGAAAGTGCCAGAGACAGACAGACAGACAGACAGAAAAGACAGACAAAGGATTGAAGAAAGGAGAAAGAGAGCAACGATTACCGAAAACCAGTCAGGGTCCAGGCAGCCACCAATCCTATTATATTCCTGTACTTGTATGGAAGCAGCAGATCTTCTCCTTCATCAAAACGCGCGTTGCCACTGCAGCAGCATCTGTGCCCGAAGCTACAGACCACCACCAGTAAGGCGAAAGCCGATCATCCACGCAACGAGAATCAAGATCCGGACCTCTCCCCTTCTTGGTCTTCTCCTTACTCTTCTTCTTCTTTTCCTGCCCTGTTTTTCCCTCAGTCAGGGGGCTTCTTCACGTTCTCTACGTCGTACAGCTACTCCGCTCTTTCTGCTCCCATCAAGAAGAGCTTTCGCACGCAGAAGTGAAGAACAGATCGGCCGCCCGCCCGCGCGCATGAAGGAAGAAGGAGGACAACGCGAGGCCCTTCCTTGTGTGGCAAAGAAACACAGTTAAGAGCCAGTACACAACTTACTAGTAAGTTAGTAGTTGTGGCCACTACTGACTGGCAGCAGTATTTTATTGGTCAATTTTCTGAAGTAGCCAAAGTGGCGATGATCCACAGGAAGATTTAGCCAAATTTGGCTACAATCTAAATTTGTCAAATATCTTTCTTTTATTTGGCTACCTACTTGAACAATTTATAGAAATCTGGCGATTTTTCATAAAATATGGCAAAAATATGGCTATTGAAAATCGCAAAAGAAACTTGATTTAAGAACTTTTAATTTTTAATATAGCTTTCTTGCTATACATAGCCAACAAAAGAAAAGGCTGACTGGCAGCCTTTTTGTCACTGGCTCTATACAGCCAAAAAGTTATATGAAAAATATTAAGTGCTAAAATCAATTGCTTTTTTATCTTTTTCAATAGCCGGAATTTGACCCAAATTGATGAAAAATCACAAGAATTTTATACATGGTTCAAATATTTAGGAAACAATATATAAGAACGTTTAAAAATTTTACTTTCATTTTTAGCTTGTAGCCAAATTTGGCTTAATCTTCCTGTGGATCATAGCCACTTTGGCTACATCACAAAATTGACCCAAAAAAAAACACTGCCTACTGGAGACTACTTACCGTCACAACATAGGTACTTAGTACAGTGAACCAGCACGCACCAGTGTACCATGAAGGATGAATGGTAAGTGGTCCAAAAACAGTTTTCTGTTGGGTTCTAGTTCATTAGCTAACCATGGTGGTTAGCTCAGTTGCCTTCTTTTTTAATCTACTTACCTTCTAACAACCCACAAGCAGGTTGTTATTAGGTGGGTAGTAAAAACAGCCGTTACCTATGTATAAACTATCTACTCCTAGTAGTTGCCTATTTTCTTACCTATCTACCTATGTATAAGACCTATTTCCTACAGAATTGGCTACCAAGGTGAAACCAGATATTAACTCAGTGGATGGTGCACTGGTGGGTGCTGGTTCACTGTGGCCGTTAGTACTTACCTGGGGTGTGGATTTTTTCTCTTCAAATAGAAGAGTAACACTTTTGTTGTTGTAAAGTAGGTATATGAGCCAACCACCCTAGCAGAACAGTTATTAGAAACATGAACAAACCCCACATGGTTATCAGGCGGTTCTTGAGAGTTATTTCCATGATTCTAAAATATATTGAAGACTTGGATTTTGGGTCTATAATCATGGTTTTTTATTAAAAGAATCAAAAAACAGGTTAGAAAACCGATGGTTCTTTAGGTATTTGCTCATGAAAACTACTTGTCTTGTAAGATTTTTAAAATCACTGGCACCGTGGTTCTTTGATTCTGAAATATTAACAAAACCCGAATCAGCAGTTCTTTGAAAATTCAAACAGGTACCTAAGAGCATCTCCACCGGTGCTCAGTATGTGACTCCATGCAGTAAAATTTACTGTGAAAAAGTCAAAACGTGCCGGTTTAGCTCAGGAAATTGGTTTTTCTGCACCAAATTCGTGCAGCTTGCCGTGGCTGGTAAAGGGCACAATACAGGTGTGCACCTCCAAAAAAGAGTGTAATAAATTGGACCTGATTGCGGCTCAGTATTTCTGATTGGTCGATCATACTGATTGGTCCAGGTGGTTTTCTATTAGTAGTTCCCACGCATATGCAGTTCCAGTTACAGTTTTATTGGTGGAGTTGCCCAAAAAAACAGCTAAACTTAGATATTTAATTTTATTATCCAGAGTGACATATTGAGCACCGGTGGAGATGCTTCTAACACTGAAAAGGAGACGTGCCAGCCTGCTTGGGGTTAGGCAAAAGTTTTCTTGAGAGAGAGTTCAGGCAGTCACTATCTTGTGACGTGCAGTTGCAGCAGCAGGAGAGGCCTCTTCTAAGCTTTGTGTTTTTCCAGGTTTTTGGTCCATTTTCTTGCATAAGTTGCTTTGTGTTACTGATGTTGGGTTTAGGTTCTAAGTTACTTGATTTCTCCTTTTTAAGGCTCCCCATTGTGCATTTAGTGTTTTTGGGTGTTGTCTTTTGTTTGGACTTAGATTTTTTTTTTATTACTCTTGTCAAATTTTTTTCTTTATTGCTTTCTTTCTTTCTTTCTTCAGTTGCTCTTCTTCTCAACTAATGTCTTCCTTTTATTTTCTTTTTTCTTTTTTTCGTTTGTGTGTGTGTGTGTGGTGGGGGACTGAGTAACACCATGGAATTTGAAAAGACCTGCAGAAAATTTCCTGGTGTATTCAGGGACCATGTTCATACCTATAATTTTCCATCCCATAATGAGGGTGATATTTCATTCTTGAAGTGGATTCTTTTGTTCCATGGTGAACCTTCCGGTTCCTCAGCAAGTTATTATGATCTTGCCCATGGAAAGAAGAAGAAATTTCAGTCATGTGGGATAGCAGCCAATGACAATTTCAGTCACTGAAAGGAGGGCCCATGGTGTGGGATCTCCTTCTAGCAATCGCCATGTCCTTGGGCAGTAACTTACACTATTTGCCTCATGTTGTCCTTCTTGTTTTCCTAATTTTGAAACATTAAAATGCTGAAGAAAGAACACCACATGTAATTGGAGAAATTTCCTAACATATTTGAAGGGGACACGTTATATACATGAACATCCCTCCTAGAAAGTAAAGAAAGATCTTATACCTGCTCCTTGAGAGTGAAGAGTCAAGGGAAATTATGTTTATCTATAAGTGCAAGATTCATTGTTTTTCTCTTCACAAAAGAAATTGAAAACATTTTGCAATTTTTTTATTTTTTAGTTTAAATTTGACTAATTTTGCTAATTTTATTCAAATATGAAAAAAAAACATTGATAAGATCTCTCCGACCTTATTTTTAAATAGTATGCATAAGAACCCTTCCCCTCCTATGCCCCCACACTTTGGAACTGGTAAAGCACACTGGTGTAGGACATTCCCAAAACACGAGGCCAGACTCCACTACACAGCCTCATCCCATGCACATCCTCAGCCCTACAGTGAACAACCCAGCCAGTGCTAATTTTGAAAGTTGGCCAGTGGTTTTGTTTCCTTTCTGTGCTGGAATTGTCCAATTTTTTCCCCCAAAAAAAAAATGAAAAACAAAAAGTCACTGGCAGTCTTAAGTCGGATGTAACCTAACACTTTTTATCACCTAGTTTTGAAAGTGCAATTCAAACTAGACGATCTCCTTTAGGGTTTGACGAATTCTTCTTTTCTTGAAATTTCAGTACACAATGGCCACATTGTAAATGTATGAGAAAGAGGAGGCAAAGTTCAAAGCTTCTTTACTTTTGTCCAGTGAAAAATTATTCAAACACTCAAAGCAATGTTGAAAGTTAAAACTTCCCTCTAAGGGTTTTCCTCCCTGCAATGGATACAAGTATTCTCTTTGCACTTGTGCCCAAATGAAAACTGCCCCCTAAGCAATGTCTTTTTTTGTTGATTTTTTGATATAGCCAAAGTTGCAATAATCCACATAAAGATTTAGACAAATTTGGGTACAAGTTATTACCTACTTGTACCATGTATAGAAAAGAAACCTGGGGGTTTTTCTTAAATTTTGGGTCGCTTCATTTTAGCACTTTTAATTTTTAATTTCACTATTTTGGCTATATGTATGTAGCCAGCGAAAAAAAAAGGCTACTCCAAAGCCATACTGTCAAGTTCTACTCAACATTACAAAGACTCATGTCAAAGCACCAAGACTAAGTGAAGTTCTAGTCAAATTAATGTGGTGATTCTTCATGGGATTCTGCTTGGAGAATCATGTGTCACAAATTTGTCTTACTGTTTGGCATTTAAAAATAAAATCAATTTAGAAGTCTCTTGACCATGCCTTGTTTTTTTCAATTTTTTGTTATCCAGAAATTGGCGAAATTTTCCACATCTTGAGCAAAATTAGTTGAATTTACACTAGAAAACCAAATTGTTCCCAATTTCTCCTAATTTCCCAATTTTTCTGGTCAGAAAAGAAACACTGCTTGTGAGGTTTGGTCACTGGTCAATAGACAGATTTATTTATTGTTGGCTAACTTTCATTGTTTGTCAAAAAAAATCAAATATGCAAAAATGGGGTATTTTTAGTGTCTTCTGATTGACATATTTCAAAAAATTTGAATTTAAAAAAAAAGTCTTGCCAGATTCTACATCAGGTTCTAGTAGGTAGCTAACAAGAGAGTAGGATTCTTGGTTGCTTTTACTTTCATATTTTGTTTATACTTTCAAATTTGGCTAAATTCTCTTACAATTGCCACAGGGCTACAACACACCCAAAATAAATTAAATAAAATAAAATAAAAATCAGTAGTCCCTCCAACCCAATGGCATTTTGCACATTTTATGATGTAGCCAAAGTGACAAAGATCCACAGGAAGATTCAGCCAAATTTGGGCTAGAAGCTCGTATAATTTTTAAAACACCTTGCTATATTTTCGGCTACCTGCTTGAACCACCTGCACTTAAATGTTGGTCAAATTCCAGCTATTGAAAATCTTTAAAAGCTTTTGATTTTAGCACTTTTAAATTTTTAATAGCTTTTTGGCTATATATAGCCAGCAAATAAAAGACTGCTCCAACCATAAAATTGCAAAAGTTTTGTCAAAGAGCTCAGCTGAGGATAAAACTTCAATTTTTCCAACTCTAGCAAGTAAAGACATTGGCTAGCACAATTCATTGCACTTGCAAGACCCTTAAACCACCACTTAGAAAGAAAGAAAAAGGAAAGGTTTTAAAAGAAGAAGGAATAGGAGCTAATGAAGACCTTGAATGTCTACAACTTAGGATCCCCAAACTGTGTCTTTTGACTTGTACTTAGGACTTTGTCCCAAGCATGTTGACGAGTGTTTCATTTATTTAACTTGTCTTGGGATAGGCTACCTTTCAATTTCACCTGCTTTCTGATGGAAGAAGACTTTCTATTGTTTTTTTCCTCGCTTTCCTCTAATTAATTGCCTTTCAATGTTGGTGTATCAAGCATTGATGGGTACAAAGTCCTTAGACATTTCAAACACATTTTATCGAGGTGTAGTAGATAACTCACTTTGTTTTCTCTTAAAGCAACTTGTAGCATGTCTTGTAACATGTTTTAAGGATGGATCTACCAAATATCAGTGTGGATTTGGCTGTCTATAGACCATTGTGGGGGGCAGTTATTAGATTTGAAGGCGGGTATTTGATGGGTATTAAGCTGGGTATATATATAGCTATTGAGTTAAAATTTTCAAAACCTCACATCTAGACCTTGCCCAACTAAATCGAAATCATGGTTACTCCCCTTTGCCCCTATTCATAATTATGACCAAACAAAGAAGAAAAAGCGAATTAATTATTTGACAAAAAGTCAAATTTGTATCCTCAATATAACCTTTGTGGGCATACAATAGGGTTAGGGTTTACTTTGTTTCCTTGAATAGAAAGCTCTTTGCAAAAGAAATCATTGTCTCATGATTTCTCTAAAAGTAACTTGAATGTGATTTTGAGATGGAATATTGTTGTTGTCTAGCACATCAATGCGAGAAAATGCTAGTTGAAAAAGCACAAGTTGAAGGGACACCAATTAATGAAACTCATAAGTGGTGGTACCACCTAAGATCTTTAGAAGATTTCACAAGGGGGAGTGAAGAAGGTAGGCATTCTTTGCTTGTTCATGAACTTTATTTGTTCATTGTGTTTTTTATTTGTGCATCATGTTTTTTCTTTGTTGTATTCAATTTTCACCTATTTCACTTGATAGAGAAAATTCACCATCATTAATTTTTTGTATGTTGTCAATTGAGAAAAGGTAAGGAGGGAAGAGAAATTTCAGCACTATTGTGGCCTTTTGCAATTTGCATGCACCTTACAATAATGGAGCTTTCATTTTCATGGTCTTGTTAACGTAGAATTTTTGTGCATTTTGTTTTAACAACCTTTGTATTTTAAGGTCACGTCTACTTGAAATCATCATCAACTAAAAGACATAACTTCTACTTATTGAAATTTGTGTTACAATTGTTATGGTTTTTGTTACAAGGTCTAAGTTTTCACAAGTTGAGGTTTTTCTCCATTGCATAGCTCCTACTTGTTGTGATTTTTGTTACATTTGTTATGGTTTTTGTTATAGGGTCTAAACTTTCACAAGTTGGGGTTTATCTTCATTACATAACCTTTATTTGCTATGGTCTTTATTACAATTGATGTGGTATTTATTACAAGTTTTGATATTTCACAAGTTGGAGTTTTTCTCCATTTCATACTCTTATTCATTATGGTTTCTATTGTAATGTGGTTTTTGTTGTTGAGGTTTTTTCCATTCCAAAGCTCCTATTTGCTAGGATTTGTGTTATAATAATTGTGCTTTTTGTTGTAGGATCTGAATTTCACAAGTTGGGGTTTTTCTCCATTCCAAAGCTCCTACTTGTTATGGTTTCTATTGTTGGGTTTAAACTTTCACAAATTAAGGTTTGGCTCTAGTTTACTCCCATTTTTTTTATTGTTGGGTCTCAAATCTCATTTTTTTCAGAGTTTAATCAACAAGAGAATGGGTTTTACAATGGACATACATGATGATGCCTTTAACTTCAATTCACCTTTATTAATCTTTACAAGATGTGGCAACAACAACTTACACAACCTACAAGTTGATGGCAATGAAAAACAAGGTTTAAAGGATGTTAATGGTGATGAGGCACACCTATTTGAAGTGCACATGGAAAAGTTAAAAACCAAAGAATTTCTTAGAAGCCATACAATCACAATTTGCCAACATGGGTTTTTTTCAATGTAAATGACAACCAACCTATAAATATGAATGCAAATCAAATCATGTGATGCATAATCTATCACAATCATACATGTAGCCCTAAAATTTTGGCTTTGTGCACTAGGTGTCGTAAAGGTTTCATTATTTACCACAAAGCAAATGGCATTACTACCACGAAAAAACATGTGGAAATAAAACATAAGACCTTGTTTAAATTGTATGAACAACAAGTCACAAGTCATTTTAAATCCTATTTGATTGGGAACCAACTAATAAAAGGCCAAATGTAACACCAACTACTGTTTCTAATTATTTTACCATTACTAATGAATTTCCAAAAGACCATGCCACATAAAATGGCCTCATGGAAGATGTCATGTTGTTTGTGTTGAAGGTTTTTTTGTCATTGAGGACAATGGAATCAATTTGGTTGTAAACATTGACATACTTATTATGCCTAAAGTTGTTTTTCCCATCCATGAAAATTTTTGTTGAAAAAATTTTATTTCTTTAATGCAAAAAAAATTGGTTCAATATTTTCAACTTGCATTGGCCAATGCAACTTGGCCACTTACACTTTTGATTTTTTTTTCACATCAAATTGTCTTTGACAACTTGATTAATTTGAAAATGTTCACTCTTGACAAAAAGTTGGAAAAGTTGCAAGTTCACATGAATTGTCAAATTCTAGATGTGTTGTTGCCCTTAATTATTTTTTGCAAGGATTTGATAAGAGGAAAGGTCATCAAATGTTAACATTAATGTTAAATCTTAGGTTTAAAGGTTTGCATCTAATCACTACCTATGTGGGCCGTGAAAATGAAATGAATTTGGTTGTCAATATGATTTGCAATTATCATTACCTTTCTTATTGGATGTTGAATGTTATTAATGAACCACAGGTGCAAGGATCACATGTTGATCATGAAATTTTGTTTCAAACCACTAAAACAAATCCAGATATTTTTGGCCACCTTGTGTTAAGAAAGCTTCATGAATATTTCCATTATCATGTCAATGCGAATTGTAAGGATGCATTAAGCTAGTGGCAGACAAAATAATGAAAATTTCTTGCAAATGCAAAATTGGTGAAACACATTTTGGGCATTCAAACTTCTCAAATCAAGACAAAGAAATTTTTTTCAATTGCTAGAATTTTGACTTCACTTTACATATGTCATTTTTAAACTAACAATATTGATCAATTAATTTTTGTTACCAAAAATTGGCCTGGTTGCTTGAACCATTTAGATTTAGTAAATGCATTTGAAGTAAAATCTGATTTAACAAATGAACTAGAGGTTGAATTTGAAGATGGAACGGAATGTGAAGAATTCCCAAAAGTGGGTGATATGATTTATTTACCTCATTACTAAATAAATGATAAGACATGTTGTCTTGTTTCATTAAAAGTATGTTTAGTTGTTTCAGATTGTAGATGATTCCATGGTTGTGGAAACATGATGGTGATCTAAAATTATCCACAAATATGTGTTTTTGGGGGTTAACTACTATATCCCAATGTGTAAGTGTTTATAACTAAATGTGGAAATGTGATAATAGTTTGGTGGGTTTCCTACAAACATTTTTTTTTGGCATTTTGTTTATTATTATTGAACAGCAATGACACCACCCATGAAGTTTCCAAATTTGAGTCATGTTATGTGTTATCCCATATATCACTTATAAATCATGTAATTGTTCATCAATTTTTAGCATTTTTGTTGCTTATGACATTGATTTTGTGTTTGTTATTTTATCTTTTTGAATTTTGGTGTTCCCACAAAGTTTCCCAAAGGTTCCCATGGTGTTTACATCAAGTTCCTTTAACTTCTAAATAAATTTCAAGAGTTCCCAAATCATTCCCCAACATGTTCCCAATAGCAACAAAAGGGAACAATATAAAGAACATCACAAAATATTTGCATCAAGCCCATTTTAGTGCTACCATGGGGGACACCATTATATATTAAAGCTTAGGGCTAGGACATATGATTCTACAACCCTAAAACCTAAACATAGGAACCTAAAACCTAAAAACACTAAACCATATCTAAAACTAGGACTTTAACCCTTGCCTAATTTTAAGGAATGGACCTTCTAAAAAACCTTTATGACTTGTCGAGTCTAATTATTAGTTGGGTTGTCCATGTAGATTCATTGAATTTGATTCTAAGGTTGGGTTTGGGTTTAATTATAAAGTCAAGTCCATGCATAATCACTAAGTTTAGTTTAATGTTGTGCTTGTAAATGTCAATAGCCATATATATGACATATACATCCTGTGTAAATGTAAATGATTTACACTTACACATATGAATTTTTTTACATTTACATTTATATTGTTGCCATGTATATATATTTTTTGACACTTACATGAGGCTAGTGTAAATATTTGTCAAATGCATTTACATTGCTTCATGTAGATGTTTTGGGGCATGTAAATGTATGTAAGTTAAAGTTATCCATAAAATCACCATGTTTTTGGGCCTCTTTTCACCTTCAAATTCATCTTCCAATGGTATTTGTAACGTAAGGAAATTTTATTAAATTTGGGTATGAAATGCTGAAACATAACATTTAATGCACAAGGGTTCAAAAGTAATTATAATATTTGTAGATGTAGGAACAATGAAAATAAATATAATAGTAGTGGAAATGCTAAATAAAAAAGATAAGGGGTGAAAACATGGTTAAAGGAACCAAGGCCCCAAGGTAAAAGTCATTTTCCAAGGATTGCACATGACATGTGTCATTTTTGCATTGTTTTATAACTTAAAATTTTGTATTTTGGACATTTAGTTTAACATTTCATGTTAAATATAAATATTTTTTGATTATAAATTGAGTTTATATCATGTATATTATGCATTCATGCCCTTTATCGCATAAATATGAACAATTTTTTGTTAAAGCCACATTTTCAAAATCCATAATTTTCAGGGTGAAAACACATTTGAACCAAATGTGCTTAAATTGGTGTTTTATATATATATTATTGGTTCAAGTCTTTTTGCCCCGCTAATCATCAATGTTAAAATCCTCTTTAATTTTCAAAAAGAATGGTGCACATTTGGTAAGGAAAAAAGACGTTTGAAAAAAATAAGGATTGTCCATTCTTGAGGTTTGAGTGCTTTGAACATCTAAAAACATTTTTAATTTGTGTCAAGCTTTGAGCATATAAACTTTGCAATTAGTGGAAAATATTCCAAAAAAATTATGACAATCCAAACTATTATGCTTTCCTTGTGATTTTTCAAACATACAAAAATGTAATTTTAAGGAGTGTCCATTCACTTGGGTGGTTCCTTTGACTATGTTTTTACCCAAGCCAAAATTCAATTTACCACAAAAATTGATGGTTTTCTATGTTTCATCCTGCCCCGCCTTTAATGTTAATGTCATTTTTTTAAAACTTATTTTTGGAATCTTTCATGTTTATGACCAAACTCAAGGTTCTAGTGTTGTGTTTTCCTTACTTTACGAATATTTCTACTATATACCTTTAATGATTATACTTTCTATCATATCCATATTAATTAGTTGTGAATACATGTTTTGATTTTTTTTTTGCAATGGGCCATTTGGTTGGCCTATCATTAAAAACATTATGAAACCCCCCCTCCCCAAATAAAAGTTTTAAAAAATTATATTGTTTTACATTTATATTATTTTACATGGCCATATAGAATCATATAATGATATTTGTTTCACATTTACACAATTTTACATGGCCGCATAAAACCATATAAATATAAATATAAAATTTTAAAAGGAAAAAATGAATAAATTCATTGCGAAAACAAGACAAAAACAACCCACAAAAAGGGGGTGTGAACAACACTAAACCTAACTAATCAACTAACGAAATCTCTTTGAGGGTCATCATAACACCAACACGCAAATCTACCATCTCTAAAGCAAATCACTTAGTATTTTCCCCATGTACCTTATCAAAGGCCATTAGCTTCTTGTGCTCAACATTAGGGAATTTCTTGATCTTAACAACACACCTCTCCCAATCCACTTTACCATATTCAAATAAACTTTTCCAAATAAGATAATGAAGTTTTTGAACATGCCACCATTCACCATTAAAGACTAAATAGTTTCTTTCAATCCACAAAACCCATGAAGTAATTCCCCTAAGCAAAGACCATAGCCCTTTAACTCCTTCAAATTTCCTTAGTTCTTTAGTAGTAAAAATGTAATGTTTCAAAAGCATCGGGGTAGTATTTTTTACAGAGTTATGTTCATAAAACAAATCATTGAAAATTACATGGGTAAATTCTTAGGCTTTCTAAGCATTCTTGAAGTCTTGAAATCTATGTAGGATTGATTCAACTATTTTGCCACACATCGCACACTCATGATTAACCGATCAACTTTGGCTTTCCAAGCATTAATAGCCACAATTTTGTTCCACATGGACCGAATGAAGGCAATTTCTTTCTTGTTCCTTTGCTTTTGTCACGTGTTAGACTATTTGAATTTAAAACTTGGTTGGAGTAGGTTAGCCCATCTCTTATTAACAATGTTTGTTTTGGGCCTAACATTTTAAAAAAGTTTCCTACCCAATGTTAAAGAGTATGCTAGTAGGTCATCCCCCCTATTCCACCCATAGGACCTTGGATCAAATTTTAACTCCCTTATCACTACACAAAACACCAAAAGTTATGTTCTTTTGGAGCCTTTTGCCACTTTCACCATTTTAACTTGGATTATTTGACCAATTAGGTTAAAAGCGAACCCCTATGATGATTCCTTCATGGTATTTTGGTACAATGCCTTAGATTATGAACCTACTAAAAATAGTTCCACCCCTATTGGGATTTACACTAGTTCCATTCACTATAATACAAAATGAAAGTTGGGGAAGATTGAAAAAGAATGGAATGTAATGAATTTCCATTTTCAAACACTCATATCCATCTATTTGTTAAACAATGACCATTGTCCACGTGTGTGAGGTGACTTTCTGTCCTTCTACTCCCGGTTCTATGAGGTGACCGTACTTGAAAGTACATGGACTATCAGTGAAGGAAAAAAAATACAAGTGTATTTTTAAATGTTATGTTGCGTTTGTAATTGAAACCAGATAGCTTGCTTCTCATGCATGATTTACTATTCAGAATTGATAGATTTATCTTCCAAGCTTGAACACTCCAAATCCTAGGATTTTATGTTAAATTGTCACCCATTCAAACCAACTTTTAAGGATTCAACACCAAGTTCAACTTGGCTACAGACCATCAATCACTTAAAATATCACTCCTATTACATATGTTGTCCAAATTGATCTTGCTTTAGCTCATTAAAAAGCTAACTACAAGGCGCATCTCCCTACCAATTTGTAGGTTCTACAGCCGAACTAGTAAGAAGTTATGCTACCAAACTCGAGAAGGTTTGTGAAATTCCCCTAAAATTTCAAGTTCCCAATACTATCCTACCCACTTCTATTCTTTTGAAGTACTACCAACCTCCAATCCACTCTCCCTCTTTCCACCATCTTCCAAGACTCATCCTCTTTCTCCTCCCCTTCCCATAAAAAATCACACTAGAAGAAAACCTCCCTTACTCCTCTTTTCCCAAGTTTTTCATGACCCCTCCTTGAGCTTGTTTTTTTTTTCCAATGGAAGTTGAGGAAATCCTTCGCTCTAATCCATGGCCTTCTCATCCTTGAAGAACCAATGAAAGTTGAGAATGATTTACCCTCCAATGGATTTTATGATGATAATTCTTGTGCCCAATGAAATTCTAAAAAAGTTCCATCCTCTAATCAAGTAGGATTATAATCCTCATGACCAATGGAATTGGAGGACTCATCCCTTTCCTTATCTTGGATATCTTAATGAGGTTCTTGAGCTCGATCTTAATCCATTCCATCCATTTGACTTTCACATCCTACTTCTTCATCCTAATTATCTTAAGTAATTAATTACTAGGATAATTTATCGGTAGTAACAAATAAAAATCCTTGAATTCCTACTTGGTTAAATCAACTTAATGGTAGTAGTAACACTCCCATGTACCATTTACTTTTTTTGATATCCCCTAGTTATTCTTTACCGTGTACTAATTAACTTTGTAGTACATAGTAAATTGGAATTAAACTTTCCATCGCAAGAACCCCCATGTATTTCTAGATCCACTATCAAAATTAGGGTTCGACAAATCCATTAGAACTAGGATGTCTGGGTTTCCATGAAGTTCCGCTGCCATTGCCACACGTTATGCCTACCCTAATTTGTTAAATAAAAGGCATCGACCCCCTCTAAATGAAAATACCAAATTGTTCCAACGACCTCTTTGGTTTTTATTGGCACAAGTGAAGATTTAGTCATGGCGGATGATGTTGTAATGCCCTCGAATCCTCTAGTTACACTAGTAGAAAAGGAAGAACTTGAAGAACCATCGCTTGACGTGAATGTCTCCCAATGGTCGTATGACGAATAACCGTTCCAAAGAGTGGTGCACACTTGAGTCGATCATTCAATGTGGGATCATCGATTGTCTCCTAACCCACATGCTTTAATGATTTACTTAGAGTTTGTTCCCGCTGGTAAAGCTACGCCAATAAGGTTTGAAAAATGTCAATGTGAAAATGATGATGTTCGTCTTCATTGTTGAACTTGGGTTCTCGGTGATGGCCATTACCATTGGCTGCAAGGCCCAATCAATCCCCTTTTCATGGAGCATCGAGCTAAATACCTCGCTCACACCATCCGTCACATTTTGGACTTTTTGTAGTTGTGATTTATCCCTTCTAAGTCATTTACTAAATTGTAATTCACTTGAGGCTACTCAAGTGGAAATGTTAGGATCTAAATTTTATTTCGATTTTATTTAGGGCCTAATAGAAATGAAGATTGAGTAAGGTGAACTAGGACTACATCATATAAACTTTACAAACACATCATTAGTGCCTGAAGATTATTCTAGAAAATTAATTCAATATTATCATGGCGAAATGTTAGTGTTAACCATGGGCTTGAAGATTGTTTTATTTCTATTAGACTTTCCATTGACACTTCTTCAACTACTTCATGAATTTTAACATCCTTATTACTCATTAAATACTAGAAAAAAACCAATGTTTTGCTGAACACCATGAATTTGGCGTTTGCTTCAACCCCCAACCTTCTAAAGATTTCTCACCCCTAATTATGTAACCAAGGTCCTAAAACTATGGTTATCAATTTTTTTTGTTGAAGAAAGGAACCAACCCAACACCTTATTCACCAACATCATAATGCGGAAAAAAAAACAACCTTCCCACGTTACCATGTGCATTCATCATTCCTTATTCTATGAAATTGCTAAAAAACTTTCATAACCTTACCACATTTGAATATCTTTGATGCAACTCTTAAAATTTGAGACTACCACACATAGTTGTGTCGATATGGCTCACAACATGCATAAAACCTTTCCCTATTCTAATTCCATTCTTGAAATAACCCTTAAGTAAATTAGTCCTTCGATCGTGGAAATGCTAAATTTTTTTAACATTTCTTCTTGAAAAACAAACTTGTTTCTTCAAGTATCTAGGTGGAAGCAATGGTATCCCAACTTGTGAAGATAGATCTATTGCTTTACTCCATTCAAAGACGTCTTTAATTGGTTGTGTAATATGATTCCACTAAAAATTGGAATCTAGAATTTCTTTGGTCATGTTACGCTTTCACACATTCACATATTTGACCATTTTGATCCAAGTTTTTTTTACTTGGTTCCAAGTAAATGACCTTGAAGCATGTTTATGGTCATGGTGAAAACACTAGTTGAGGTTAGGGGGTCATTTCCCTCCCTTCCTTAGTTGATACTTTTAAAGATGGAATCTAAAGAAAAGTTGCAATTTTGAATTCATGGGCTCCAAAATGTGAATGACCCATTTGCTAAGAAACACCTCTATAGCCTCCCTTTGATCTACAAGCCCTAGCCCTCCCATATTTTTCTAATCATAGCACTTGTTCTAGGCCATTAGCAATAGTAATTGTTGGCAAACCCCACCCACAAGTAGTTGGTTAATAACATCCTAACCTTGCTAATCCTTTCTTTGGTCCCAACCCAAATGTTAACAAAATACCATAACGTCGATAACATGATACTATTGACTATCACGACCCTACCAACCAATGAGGGTTTGGTGGAAGACTAACATTTCAATTTATGTTGGACTTTGCTATTCAATAAGTCATCCACATTGGCAAAATTCATATCCAACCCAAATGGGGTACCTAACAACTTGGAGATGCCCATGACAATCTAAAATCATGGGTTCAATTTGGTCACATTGATTCCCTCCCCTTTAATCAAAATGCTATTGACTTATTATAATTGAATTCAAGCCCATATGTTTAGCAAAATAACTTTAGCACTTACAACGTCCTAAAAGTGACAGCTTGAGTTGCTTTTATTGTGACATTGGTATCATAAACATATTGTGTTATTAATTGTTATTTTTTGGATCTAGGGAATTTTATGCCTTGAAGTCTCCCTAACCATTGTTTTTCCTTAATGGTTGCATCCAAAGCTTCACCAACCACCAAGAATAAATAAGGGGCCAAGGGGCACCCATGCCACACACCCTTTTCAATGCAAAAATCTTTAGAGAACTTGTTGACATTCACCTTTGTTATTGTTCCAATGAACATAATTTTCGTAGTGAAAGCATCTAGGATGCCTAACCTTTTCAAATATTCAAATACAAAATCCCATTCAACTTTGTCATAGGCTTTGACAAAATCGACTTTAAGAAAAATCACCCATTATTTTGATTTCTTAACCCATTGAATTGTCTCATGGGTGAGAAGGATATTGTTCAAAATGAAACGTCTTAGGAGTAAATCAAATTGATCTTAATTGATGACTTCCATCAACACTGGCTATAGCCTCATTTATAAAGTTTTAACATAGATTTTGTAAATCACATTTAATAGTGATATAGGTCACCAAGATAATGATTTCCTTTCACCCCTTTGGCGAAATAAAATAATCAGCCTTCAAGCAACCCCTGGGGCAAAACTACTTTAGGTTGTTGATTGTACTATCATCTTTGTGTATTCTTTGCCAATGACTTTCCACACCCATAGGAAGCATTCAATGACCATTCCATCTAGCTTAAAGGCTTTGTCCCTTTCTAATGCTTTTGAAGTTATTCACAGTTCCTCTTTAATCACTAGGAGGGGTAACTAACATTTGGATTGGTTAAGTATTTTATCCTCTAGATACTTCAAGAACATTTGCTTAGCCTCAGCTATGATTTAGGTATTATATCCTCTAGATTCCTTAATAATAGTTCCCTAGCCTCAACTATGATTAAATTTTTGGAACCTTCTTTATATAGCTTGGAATAAAATCCTTTGCAGCAATCCTTCAACCCAACCTAAGTAGAGACTGGTGTTAGTTGAATACCATATTTCAAGGTAAAATTCAAAATATGAATAAGGTAGATCTTGTAAAAATTTCCAATAAACACATATGCATAGAAAAATTTCAACAACTTATTCTAATGGCATATATGGATATTGAGTGTAATTTTGTTCAGTGAATATGAATTTGTTAATTGTTAAATTTCAAATTAATTATGGATATGTATAAAGGTTATGCACATTCTAAATCTACATAATCACAAATTTTCCCCAATTGGATAAAAAGCACATGGACCTAAAAATGTAGTAACTTGCAGGGGAATTGAAGCTCGGTCCTGAATTTTAGAACTTTGCCCACTATAGCACAAGTTGTTTGCCTATAAAACCTTTGAAATGTTAATGGTAAAAGAAAGCCAACAAAAAAATTAGATGTTGAAAAAAAACACAAAGGAAAAAGTTGAATACCTATGCAGTTTTCATCATCCACATCCAACTTTTCAAAATATTTTTCTTCTTCAATCAATTCATAGTTGTCAAAAACCAAAAACCCATTAGTTTTTAGGTAGTTTTTCATGTTTTTATGTGGCATACAATTCATTCATGGATCATTAGGCTAGTTTTTTACAATTGTGATGATCCTATCCCAAAATTTCCACTTGTAAATGGCATTCTTGCAAAGCTCTCATACTCGAACAAGATTAAATACCTTTTTTGTTTCAATTTGTGACCTTGGAATGCCAAAAAAAAATTGGCTAGAAATGCCACATTTGAAAATTGACCTTCATGATTGCACCACCAAAGAAAAGGATTTTTAAATGCAAAAGATGGTATGGATAATCTCTTAAACAAAGATAATTCTCCTGTGACAAGTGCTCAAAAAGACTGCTCAAAAGATGTTCGGACCCCAAACATATTACCTCTTTCTTCAAGGTCATCATGATTAATAGATGTGCAAGCTTCAATAGTATGGTTTAGGGTTTCAAAACATACCATTGAAAAGGGATTCAAAGACTTCAAATCATACTCAAAAGCAAGTTGAATTGCATTACTGTGTCCACCAAATTTTCCACAATTCGTAATGATTTGAATCAAGGATCTAACATTATTACAAGCATAGTCTAAACCTGGTTTGAATAAAAAACAAGTAAAAACTAGATAAAAGGTTTAAGTACCTTCACAACTTTTTTTCACATTTTTTTTGTAAGAGAAGTTTTAAATCAAATGGGTCTAGAGCTTTTATCCTAGTTGAAACCTAAAACATTTTAGCCATTTCAAATTGCAAATTAATATAGTTAGTGTAATGGTAGTAATCAAAGCATCCAAATTAATAACCAATGACCATGGGATTGATTCATAACACAACATGTTACCATAGGGTTTAAAATAGAAGTAATTTTACCTTTGTAATAGCCCACACTTGGGCCTTTGGAACGTTTTGTTGTAAAGCAATAGTCTTTTACCTTCCATAACAAGTGATAATAGCTTGCTTGAATTCCATGGTCTTTTCAAACATGATGATTTTGGATGCAAATCTGGTTTTGATAAGGATCTTAATTTTTCGAGGCGACAAACCACATTCAATACAAGCCTTCCCCCATTCTTGCCTATTTTTATCAAATTTCTTGATCCATGTAATAATTTTTTGTAAAGTAGTTTGTGCAATCTTCATGTTAACTTGCAATAAACCTTTAAAAACCTTGTCATTATAAGTAGCATATTGGCACACCTTAGACATCACATGCCCAAAACACGTACCTTCATAAACATGGTTAAGTTTCAAAGGTTGACAAATGATGATGGAACATAATATAGTTACCATGGTACTCAAATTATTACCTTCATCTTTCATGAATGTTATCACATGGTGCATCAAACCAAATTTTGAAAGTCATGATTCAAGCTAAACAACCATATTTTTACCATTGGTTTCATCCACTTCGAATAAACCCATAGTGACATATATAGGGTTTTAAGATTCAATCTGAAAATTTATCACTAGGGCAAAAGTTTTCACAATGCCCTTGGACATTCATAAATGAAAACTACAAGAAATAATGCTGCGAATTCAAGGTTTGGAAATACATGCAAATCCAAGTTGTTTTGCACCATTTTAGGAAGCTTTTCATTCATAAGAATAGTTTGAGAAAGAAATGAAACCTAGGGACATTGGGATAAAACTTTCTTAAAGCTATATGTTTTCAATAGTGGTTACACTAGTAGAAATTGGCCAAAATGTAACCACTCTATTTACAACTACATTTAGACATTTTTGCAACGATTTCTTGTGTTGGTCATATTTGTGATTACATTGCAACTAATTTGCAATTATTTTGATATTCATCCTTCCATGTGAACAACATTTAGTTTGGTTTTCATCCAAGAAGAACAATTTATGTCCCATTAGTTGTAGATGTGACCAATTTAGTTGCAACTTTAAGAATATACAGAAGTGTATTTTGTGAATTTTCAGGATTATAGTTGGGTGTATTAGAATTTATAAATGTATATTTTGAATGTATACGAACAACCATATTACATGTGTATTCAAGTATTATTATTAACATAAATGGCCTCAATATTATGGTCACACTAATTAATGTATATTTTGAGTACATTAAAATTTTATGTAAGATATTTACCAAATATATTGTGCCCATATTACAAGTTTATCCACACCATCTTATTATATTTCTTTAAATTATTACAAATGACATTTATTATAATAATTATTTATATTATATTATATTATATATTTATATTAACTACATGTAATAGAAAAATAAATTTCAAAATTATCTTTGAGTAAATTTTTTAAATTTGTAATATTTTGCCACATAATGATCATAATGATGAAGATATTAGAATGATAGGAAAAATAATTATATAATTATTGAAATAATTACTTATATATATATATTTGAATTATTTTCAAATGACTAATGTATTGATAAAGAATTAATTTTTTTAATTATTAAAAAAGTATAATAAATCATACTAGCTTTAACAACTACACATAATCATATATAATAGTAATACCAAAAAAAACTAACCTTTTTAGCTACAAATTGCATTATTATTATTATAAGTAATCAATTATGAAATATTACTATATTATTAATTACTAGGAAATATTAATATATAGTTTTACGTTTTTATATTTAAATTTTAAATTTATTAATTATTAATTATTCAATAATTACATTCAATTACTGATATATAATTTTTATTTTCAGTTTTATCATTTTATTACTTTATAATAATTATTGTAGTAGTTAGAATGGAAATCTAATAAATTATTATACACCTGTAGAAACTATTTTCGAAGGAAAAATACACTTATTAAAAATATAAAATATGTATTGTAATAGTTCATAAATAATTATGATAAGTGAAATAGTAATATGAATAATGAAAATAAAATAGTTAACCTTGGTTACCAATTAACTACAATAATAATTGAATTAATGATATTTTAATTATTAAATATTCACATTTATATTTATTATTAACTATAAAAATGAAAATAGTAATGGGAATAATTATAATAAAATAGTTAGCCTAGGCTAGGTTTTAATTATATCATTAAGTTCAAAACATTAATATTCCATATTTATAATTAAAATTTAATATTTATTAATTAGTGAATATTTTGGTTCTAATGTTAATTTATTTGGTTATGAAATAGTAATTAATTAATAATTAGATAATTATTAAAAATTAGCCAATTACTAGTTAATTAAATTGGTTAATAGATCATTATAGTTAATATATAATTAAAATTAAATATAATTATAATATATTGATGATTATTACTATAAACAATTAGTTAGTTTCTAGTTTTAGTTGTTAATTAATTAACTAATTAGTTATTAACTTATTTCTTAATATTTTATTCATTAAATAAATAGTAATTTTATTAGTTAATTAGTTGATTTATTAGTTCATTAGTTAGCTAGTTAGTTGTCATTTTTTTTTATTATTATATACTTTTCAAAATGAGAATGAAAACCAAGACATATGGGATACATTTTTTAGTTGCAAGTCATTTGCGACTAAAAATGTTTAGTCACAAATAACTTATAATTAAAAAATTTATCCCATTTGTTTTGGCTTTCATTCTCATCTTGAAAACTATATAAATAGTGTGTTTTGTTTTACATTTTCATATTTAAGAACATGGTCATATGGGACAAGTCAACAAAAATGACTTAACCCAAAATAAAATTTAAATATTCATGTACTTACACATAACTACCTACTTCCCTAACTTACTTACCTATTTTTCTACCAACCTACCTACCTAAGTAGGTATTTGGCCTAGGTAGGTAAATAAGTCCTATCTAGATAGGTCTTTAGCCTAGATGGGTAAGTAGGTATATAAGTAAATAGGTACTTAGTATAACCTACATACCTTAATATTGATTTAAATTTAATTTGGACAAATTTAATTAGTATGCCACATGGCAAATTTCTATTGCATCACATGTCACAATTTAAACAATCCAAACATAAAAATTAAATTTTTTAGATTATTTCAAAATAATAATAAAATATTTCTAATTATTAAAATTTGGGACACGTGGCAACACATAACTTGTTCCCATTGTTCACTAGATAAGTTGCATCCTAATTGCAAACAACAATACGTATATGACTAATCAAAGGACGAAGGCATATTTTCTTGACTTTTTCTTTCATCCAAAATTTGTTGTCATTTGCGATTAATGTCAATGTGACTTGTCCAACGTGACTATTAGGATTTTAGTTGCAAATGTCATTTACAACTAAAAATTAGTTGCAAGGACTAGTTGCAAAATGGCCATTTTCTACTAGTGAAATTAGTTGATAAACTTTACAAATGTAGAGCACAAGATCCTCAATAAACATTTATTGTGTCTCATCTTTTTTTTTCAAAGGTTTGTGGACCCAAAGTAAGAGGTGATAACAAAACTAGAAGGCCTTGTCCTTTTCTTCCACTGTTATCACACATGATTTGCATCACTGCCCATTGTTGTTTTTTTTGCAAGTTATAATTTTCTTCGAACAAACAACTTGGGATGAATAAAATCAACATGAGTTTTCATGGGAGTAATCCCATTAATCTTATTATATTTATTCAAGCTTTTCTTCAAAATAAAACTTTGAGATAAAAAATTACTTGCCACTTTTTTTTATTTGTAAACAATGCATCACAACATTTGTGGATTTTCAAGATCCACATGTACATCATCATCATTCTCAACAAAAAAACCCCTAACAAATAGAATTTCAATGGTGTCATTTCTAGAACACAATTTAAGCTTTTATAACTACAAATTGCAATACTTCATTTTCGAACAAAAGTGTAGTTTCCAGGTGCACATTGATGAAGTGTTGGGGACCACATCTTCACATAAATATGGTTCATCAACCCCACCAACACTACGAGTAATGAAATAATTAGTTTTTGTAGCCATGGTGCACATGAATTATGCATATTACACATAATGTTGTAGCATTATTGTTCACCTATGACTTCTAAAATTAGGGTTTTGAATTCCAAACTCTAATGTTTCCAATTTTGAGCTCTAATGAAGCCATTCGTTCAAACACAACCGCTCAAATAGATGTTTAAACAAATGCTCACTCAAACCTAAAAACCCAAATAGATGTTGAGACAATCGTTCATTTAGATACATACACCTAAACAAATGTTCACACAAACAAATGTTCATTCAAATAAATGCTCACTTAAACACAAACACATACCCACACAAATGTAGCTCATATAGACATTCATTCAAACACGGATGCCCACAAAAATGCTTAGACAAATGTTCATCCAGACATGGACATTCATAAAAATGCTCACTTAAACATCGACACCCACATAGATGCTCACTTGAACATAGATGTTCACTCAAACATAGATGTTCATTTAAACATAGACAACCCTCACATGTGTTCAAATAAGCGTTCACTCAGACAAATGTACACTCAACTAGCACAAATGCCTAAATAGACCTTCAAATCTTCAAACGTTCCAACTTAAAGTTCACATCTCACGTGTCAAACCATAGATGTTTAGAGCTCAAATGTTCAAGCTTGAAACTTTAAACAATTAGAGTTTGGAACTCAAACCTCAAATATTATAAATTTATGTTTGCAAGATATTTTTAGTTTTGCTTCCACAAAGCTTCGATGCAATAAAAAAGAAAGCAACAACTTACATGATATTCTTGGTGTCACTCTACAAAGCTCTAATGTAATAGAAAGGAAAGCGATAGATTCTTGGTGCCACTTTTACAAAACTTCAATGCAATTAAAAGGAGAGTGTTAGAAAATAGATAATAGTACAAGGGACAAGGTTCAACCTTGAAAACCCTAACCCTATAAAGGATATGCATATCCAGATGTACATATCCAAACCCTAAACACCACATATGGATATGTATAACATAGCTATGCATGTCTAAGATCTCATAAAAATATACCGATGGATATGAATAATCAATGATGTAGCTTTCCATATAAATATGAATAAGGATCTACAAATGGAATTAAAAAAGCCAATTACCAATAGTTCCAAGTTTGGATAATGGATAAAGTTCGGTGATGAATATTTGTTAACTGGGGCATTATACATGTTGATAATCAGAACAATTACCAATATTCGGTCAACATTGGTAGAGACTAGGTCCCCTCCTTCAATTTCCAGTTCTGTTATAGAAGATTGAAAGCCTTTCTCTTTAATGAATGTTAAAAATTCCTTGGTTGTAGTGTGTCATTTCTAGATCCATTTCATGCACAACATTGGTTTAGTTATTAGTTAATCTAAGTCCACGTAGACCCATCGAACCCATTAGCTCTGCCTTGGGCAAGCACTTCTGTTGGGAATAGCCCACTTTTCAAGCATTACCCTACATGTAATGTTCAACAAGACATTAGAGTTATCCATAAAGTCATGTCCTATTGGGCCTAAGTTGCACCTCTCATTTGATGTTTCATCCCCTCCTAGCTATTGTTTACAAAGTCATGAAATTTTATTAAATAATGGTATGAAATACAGAGATTCAAGATTAAATGCACCAAGCTTGAGAACATTTATAATTCTAGTACACATAATCGTAATAGTGATTGGTTGAAGGCGTTCAAGAAAAGAAATGACAGGGCAAACTCAGTTTAGCACCAAATTTGTTGCTAAATTGAGTTTCATGCCTTGTTGAAGCCCAATGTACTTTTTTTTCTTGCTTTTTGAAATGTCATCCCTTACTTGATGGCTAGAGTGCACCAACGTGGATGGATGGTGCATTGATAGGATTTTCTTTTCTATCCCTATGCCATCTTAGGTTGATTTTTTTTGTTTGCCCTTTCTCAGCTTTGATCTCAATTTTTTTTTGGGAACTTTAATTTCTCCCCACCCCCCACCTAGTTTCTTTTTTTTTTTTTTTTAAAAATTTTACCCCCCCCCCCCCCCCTCCCCCCCCTCCTTCCCCCCCCACCCTTCCACCAATTTTTTAAAATA
>Ga0116229_10000064_pt1 | contig 92372 bp, 73 predicted proteins | sample S1TSphgellanicum_3_FD_87313 | JGI IMG/M metagenome (GOLD analysis project Ga0116229, IMG submission 87313) | Host-associated microbial communities from peat moss isolated from Minnesota, USA - S1T2_Fc - Sphagnum magellanicum MG | ecosystem: Host-associated > Plants > Peat moss > Unclassified...
ATGGGTTTTTAAAAAGGAGATTTATTGACACAAAAAAAAAAAGAAATATATTATTTTCCCCCCACACAAAAAAAGCCCCCCCCCCCCCCCCCCCCAAGTTTAAGGTTTTGGGATTATAAATGTGTTTTTATTAGAGGGACATTCTTCTTGATATCTGAAGGTGTAAAAAGGACTCTAGATCTATGTGTAGACAAGTGCATATTTCAAGCACAAATCTTGTTTGTTGCTTGTAATCTTTGTTTGTTGTTGTAATACATGAGTTCTTTTGTGTTTGCATATGTTGCCAAGATCACAAATTATGAAAAAACACAACTTTGCTGACCTCTTTGCACCAGGAAATTTGAGCAATATCAACAGAGGCCATGCAAGGTATGAGGTGCCGATGCGAACAAATTCAAGTATAAGCGTTCAAGGAGCCAATTAGAGTCGCCAATCTTCTCTTCAACTTGAAGAAGATTATGGGCTCCATGTTGAAAGTCCTACACAACCACCTACATCCGGCATGCCTCAAAGAGGTATGATGTTGTAGCAATAAATTGTCATAGCATGTGAATTTGGTACTTTAGTTTTTTCACAAATTCAATATTTCTTCACAATTTGCAATTTGTACAAGTTGGATTCAAGTCTATTTGACAATTTGACCCCTCAATACTAATGTGTATGTGAACAGAACTTTTCTTTCACTTGTTGACTTGTTTCACTTACATGGCCTTTGTTCTTGCTTAATTATAGTTGAACCTTAGTCCCATCACATTGTTGTCATAACACTCAAAACTGATTTCAAGAATTTGTATGTTGTTTTTGGTTTTTTTTCAATCAAAATCAAGAATAAATTGATTGTCTTCTAGCTACATGTTGTTAATGGGTTTTCTTATAAGTTGCATAGAAACAAACACCAAGGTTGGAGGAGGCAAAGGGATGTCAATAGCTGATCGTTTGTTGCTTTCAAAATTGAAAAAATAGTGCATATCTCAATTTGCACAACTTGAGAAGTTAATTGAAAGTTTGCACTCCACCTTAATGAAGAAGAAAGTTCCATTAATTATATGACAACTCCTTCTTGGGAAGGATTTCAAGGTTTGCACACTGTATCCAAATATTGCTATCATCCAAGATGCAATTTTGTGTTACTTTGGTGTTGAAGATGATGATGAGTAGAGACAAGCATTCCTTAGAGCTTGGGGCCCACAAATAGATAAGGTACGAGGACTAGGATCTCTCATAGGGGAGAAAATACGAAATGCACATGGCCATTACACTAGAGTTGCTCGAGATGTGCTATATCGACTTTTGGAGGTTCCAAAGCCTCCTCCCAATACCATACATGAATGCCTTGAACAATGGATCCACACCTTGAGTGAACTGAATAAAGGTGATTAACATATGTTTATTAGTTTGTTGCATTACAAATGCAAGGTTACTTTGTGTTTGAAGAAAATGAGAAATTTTGCATGGGCTCCAAATAGTGCATGGAGAACAAAACTTATGGATTTTGACAATATGGACCCCTATGGATTGGATGCTTTCCATGGAGCAATTCCAAAAGTTTTTTTTGGGAGCAACTATGATCCCACAACGTTGTTGGAACTCACATTGGAGACAACGGCCTTCTTTACCTATGTGGTGCACAATTCTAATTACTTCGACTTGTCTTTTTGTCATTCTATTGCTTTCATGCAAATGTTAGTTACTTATGGACTAACATTGGTGATGACTTTGTGTTTTTTTGCCAACTGGAGCTTGTAATGCAAGATAAAAACTTGACACACATAGATGGTCGTAGTTAATAGTATAAGTCAAAGTTGCAGGAAGCTAATGTCAAAGAATCCATACCATATTTGACTCAACTTGTTATAGTTGAAGGTGCGGAGCCAAAGGTAAAACCCCTAAGTCCAGTATGGAGATAGATTCAGCTGTAAAAATTCGATAAATCACGAACATTGGCATTTTGTGAAATCTAAAATCCTAGAATGTTCCAAATTTTCAATTAGAAACTTTGAATTCTAGGTTTGAAACTTTGTAACCAGCAAATCGTGCTCAAATTATTTCGAACATCATTCATTTTTGCTTTCATTAGCTTGTCAAGAGGCCTAACCAATTGATGTGTTTCTCCACATCATCATGTACTTGCAATTTTTCAACAAGAAAAATCTTTTCAAGTTCTATTTCTTCTTTTGTTACCTTGTCAAAAGTTTCTATTATCATCATTAGGTACGTATATTCTTGCAAGAAGATTTAGGATAACAATATATCTTTTTTGGTGTTGGTGGAAATATATTTTGTTGTTAGGTTTTCACAATTTCATGTTTTACTATAACCTTCTCTTGCAAGTGTCAAAAGAGCTAAATGCAAGGTTGTTATGTGTAAGCAACAAAAGATGTATATGAGCTTCATCTACTTTTCATATATGAGATTTTTAAAAAGAAACTTGTATTGAATGGTCCCCATTTCAACCCTAGAGTTGTATTATGTTGGTGTTGTGATGAGTGGTTTCTTGCAAATCTTGTATATCTATACCATGGAGGAGTGTTACATTTCACATTTGTAGTATTTTTTTCAAGCATCATTTATAGCCATGAATTGGGTTGATGTAGTTGCAAAAGCATATATAACATGTGAAAAGGAATGGACACATGATTTAAGCAAGGTGGAGATTGTGTCAATAAATTGGATGACAATAACTATGGCCAAGTGACTACATATGACTGACATAGCTCCAACATGGAGATAGATTGGCAAAGAACAAGGCTAGGCCATTCAAGCTCTTTTCCACACAAAATGCCTTAGACAAGTTTTGAAAATTGAACAGGAAATTCTTTTTCAAACATTAATTTGACCTACTTGTGTGGAGTGGATGATCATATTATAGCAAGTGTATAGTACTACCATCACAACAAGGTGGTAAATAGAGACTTGAAACTTGAAAATTTGTTGCTTGATGCGAAAAGGAGAAATGTGAAGATTGCAGATTTTGGTTTGAGCAACATTATGTGTGATGGCCAATTCCTCAAGACCAACTATGGTAGCCCTAATTATGTAGCCCCATAAGTAATCATGTAGACCTATTTTGTATTTCTAACTAGTCACATTTGGAGGGATCTCATTTTAATGACTCACACATTCAAGGAAAATTTGAATTATTCACTAAAATGCTTCATCCATTTTGGATATATAGGGTGGGATTTAAATGATTTGAAGGCATAAAGATTTAATAACATAAACTCTAGACTTGTAACCATAAACTAGTATTTGATTTTATGACCTAATTCACATTGCTCTAATAGTAGTGAACACGAACATGTAGTAAAAAGTTCAAGGTGCATTGAGCCATGTGTGTTGATACCATGTTTTGCTAGCTACATGGATAGACACATGGATGTGTGATCTTTTAAACTTTTGCAAACCATTTGCTGGTATATTGGATATGTTGGTTTGGACTATCAAAATTTCTCATAATGGGTTGCTTCTAATAACAAATGATACAAAGAAGGTATTTTGTAAGACTTGAAGTGGATGTGTGGAGTTGTGGTGTAATCCTATATGCAATGTTGTGTGGGATCTTACCATTTGATGATGTGAACATATCAAGCTTGTGCTAGAAGATCATAGTACTTCCACTACATTTGCCATGTTTTGTTAATATATGAGATGTACAGTGGAATCATCATCCATTTCCATTTTTTTCATTTGAAGAGTTTGAATCACATCATTTTCTCCAATGTTGGCAAGTTTGTAGTTCTTATGTGGCACAACTTTGTAGGTAGGGTAGTTTTTTTTCCATGTGACAAGGTATTTGGTTGCAAGATATTATTGGTGTATAAGGTAATGAACCATATAACTACAAAAGAACAAATGTTATATTTACATTGGGTCAATAAAGTAGCATTCTTCATGGGTTGTTTACATCTTAAGTTGTTTCCAAATGTTCTTTTAGTTGGTTTTGCTTTTAATTTCTTTTGGTACTGCCTTTCAACAATAGTCTTATTTGAAGAAAGATGGTTGTTTTGTGACCCTCCACATGAAAGAAAGCATCTACATAGATGTCCTACTCACAAACTCTCTTGCAACATCCCCTCATTTGTTGCATTGTTTGTTCTTTTGCGGGATAAGATTTACACACTCCCTTGCCATCTTTCAATGTAAGCAAAGGATCTCATTACATGAATTATGAAGGTGTGTCGTATCACCACTTCAAAGATTTGATGTCACCCATGGTTCCAAGTGCATCTCCCCTTTTATTTGGCTATCCCTCCACTTGAATATGCCCATCAATTAAAATGGGTATTGTTGTTTTCTTCTTCTACTTACCTACATCCCTTGATAAGGATAGGGGTAGTTTTTTCTCTAGCTTATTTGTGAACATTTAAGCACTTGCAATCTTCTTTAGAACATGCCTAGAATTGTGGAAGGTAGTCCTAGTGCACCAAGTTATCTTCTTTGATTGGGGTGGGGTCAAGTTAAAGAGTTTAAATGTCGTTGTTCATAGAATGTTGTGTATCTATTTTCCTCATCCTTCCAATGTAATTCGAAAGAGTTATCTCGATAGATTTCAAAGCAATCAAGCCCATGACAAATTCTATGCTCTCTCATATGTTGACTAGAACACATTGAATAAATCCATCACAGATTTTGTGTAGGGTTTTGTTATCTAACTATTTTGATTCAATGGGCTTGGAAGATGCCATTACAAAAGGTATTATCATTGATGATGCCTATAGACATGTTTTTTTGACAATTGGTTTTTTCACTAAAATGTCCTAAAATTTCTATATGTAATGTTGTTTTACTAGTGTTTGCACTACACCAAAATGCATCCTAGTTCACTCTAGGTTTCATTAGATTTTGAATGAATTTGAACATTTTTACCATGGTGAAACTAGTCAACCTTTTAATGAATAGGGACCAATTGTTATGGACAATGAATTGGTTCAATAGCATTTAATGAAACAAGGTTATTCTCAAGTGAAATACAAATTTGCCAAGCCATTCACTTGCTAATTAATTAATTAGGCAACATGGAAATAAATTAAATTAAAATTATTAAATATATAATATTATTGATATTTTCATGATTTTCAACCTATGAGTTATTGACATGTGTCACTACTTAAGCTAGGTTAAAAACCTAACATAAGTACGTGGGCCACATAATCAACCTAGGCACCTACTATAAAAAACTAGATAAAAAATATTTAATCAATTTACCAATATTGATCGCATACACACCACTTGTGAAGTTTGATCCTTTGACCTTTAGAATGGAGGCAAACATCCCTACCATCAAGCCACTCACTTGTTGTGATAATATGTTACATTACATTATATTTATCAAATACTTCATTTTAAACATTACAAAAACATAAACTTTGAAAATTCATATCTTATTGAGATTTTGTCCAAATGAAATGATTTGAGTTTTTTAAAAATAAATTTCAATAATGTACATAATTACATTTATTTCCTTTTGAAAGTGTAAAATCATTTGAACAAAGAAAAATGAATATCATTATTCAATAACATTTCAATGACCATTTTTTTGAAAAATAAAATGTTTAATAAATGGATAAGATTTTTGCTAATATAATAATACTACCTATGTTAAATTACTTTCAACTATTATAGGACTATTTTTCATTAATTTAAATTATTTCACCCTACATTATTTATAACTATTTATGGCTATTCTCAAAAAAATTGGTTATTTTTGGTTATTTCACCCTAGGTTATTTTTAGTTATTCTAAGTTATTTTTGGTTATTTTAGCCTATTTCACCTTAGGTTATTTTTGGCTATTGTAAATTATTTCATTTTAAGCTACTTACAACTATTATAAATTATTTTTGACTATTCTAAACTATTTCATCTTAGGTTATTTTCAACTATGTGAAACTGTTGTTGGTTATTTTTGGCTATTGAAGGTTATTTCACCTTATGTTATTATTAACAATTATAAACTATTGTAAGTTATTTCACCTTAAATTATTTTAATCTATTGTGGATTATTTCACCTTAGATTATTTTTAAAAAATTTAAACGATTTTAATATATGGTTATTAATGGCTATTGGTAGTTAGTTTATTGATGGCTATTAATGGTTATTTTATTAATGGCTACTAGTGACTATTGGTGGTTATTTTAGGCTAAATTACAATAGGCCATTAATGGTTATTGGTGATTATTTTATTAATGGCTATTGGTGGTTATTTTATTAATGATTATTGGTGGCTATTTTATTAATGGCTATTGGTGGATAATAATGGTTATTACATTAATGGTTATTAGTGGCTATTATATTAATGATTATTAGTAGTTAAATTATTATAGGCTATTAGTGGATATTGGTGGTTATTTTATTGTAAACCGTTGGTGATTATTTTATTGGTGAATATTGATGATTAATTTATTAGTGGCTATTAATGATTATTGGTGGTTGTTCTATTGGTGGTTATTGATGGTTATTTTATTAATGGATATTGGTGGTTATTTTTTGTTATATTACGACTATTGGTGGCTTTTGTATTATAAATTATTGTTGGTTGTTTTATGTTATATTATGACTATTGGTGACTATTTTATTATAAGTTATTATTTGATATTTTATTTTAAGTCATTATGTTTTATTTTAGATTATTTTAAATTATTATACTTAAAATAAAATAACTTATAATAACATAAAGTAAAATGACTTTGAATAACCTAAAGTATAATTTGAAATAACATATATTAATTTAAAATAAAATAACCTAAGGTATAGCTTAAGGTTAGTTAAATAATTTAATTTAAAATTATTTAAAAACCTATAATAAGCTAATTAGGATACGTTAAAGTAGAAAAATATATAACAGTTTGGTGTATAATAATTTATAATAACTAAAATAATCTAAAATAATCTAAAATAATATATGGTATATCATAAAGTAGCATATACATGGTATTTAAAACAACATAAAAAAAACCTATTTACTATTTAAATTATAATAGTGAATTATGTCAACTAGTAATGAAACATGATGTTTACATAGTGATATTATAGTGAAATAACTTTAACCATGGTGAAATCACTAAAATGCAATGAACTTATTTCATTTTTAAAGTCTTATAGTGATTTTGACAAATGAATTCCACCTCACTTTTGTAGTAATGTTGTCAGTAAAGATTGATGAGGATGTTGCATCAAGAGTTAAGAAATTCGGCTTTGATCGCAATCACTTAATTGATTGCTTACATAGGTAGGATTCAACAAAGGTGTGTGGTTCTTTAGATATATTTGTACATCACTATATTGTGGTAATTGAAGTTGATTACATATAGAGTGAAAAATTAAGAAGCCAAAACATAGTTTCCTTGTTAAATAATTGATGAGCTTTATTTTATGATCATATATAACTTCACTGGTTCTAGTTGTTAAGCTTCTCAAAACTATTGCAAAATTATCTTGCCAATAGCTCAAACTTGTGTACGATGCCAATATCCTACTAGTTATAATTCTTTGTGAAATGTTTGATGCTTAACATTGAGGTTTTTGTTATCACACCTCACCTGTAAAGCATGTGTCTGAATGACTTGATCAAGGGAATGTTTGTGCACAACATTATAGTACAAATTTGCTATAAAGGTTTGTCTTTTTAATTCCCTTTAAGTTCCTCTATGGTTCATGTGAGTGAGCATGATGTCCGGTGACATGCAACAATGACATATTATCTCCTATTGGATAATCTGCATTTTGAAAATTAGGACAACTACCTAGAGTTCGAATTTGAAGAACTGGTGAGCTCCAAATTTATGTAAAACATCTTTGTCATGATCTTAATCTAGATCATGTTACTATGTCAAGGGATACACACTTGTAACTAGTTCTTGCATATTGGTTGAGTCATGAAACGTGTGCATCACACTAGTGTCATTTTCAGAGGAAAGTAACGAGAGTGGTGGAATTTCCAGAGCCAAAGCTTCTAGTCATGAGGATCCTATGTAAAGTGTTGTAGCATCACCCATGATTGCAAACCATCAATAGTAATCAACCATTGAAACATTGAACCCTGTGTGAGTTTCCACAAGTGGACAAGTGGCAAGATGTCTTACTAAGCTTGAGCCCATCAAGGTACATTCCATTCACAACATATGTATGATACCTCGTAACAAATGCCTAAGGTTTATCCTATACTTGGTAGATGTTTCCTACACTTGTGTATTCTTGTTGTTGATCAATTGCAATTGTTCACTTTTCATGTAGTTATTATACTACACAACATATACTCTATCAAATTTTGATTCCATAAACACCCAACATGCAATTACATAATGCATCATGTCATGAAAAAAGTTGCCAACTATTACGAGCCTTTTAAAGATGTTTGCTTGTACATGGGTAAGCTAAAAGGAAGCTTACTTTCACAAGCTTGTGGTAGCTTTAATTAGGATACTATTGAATTTATTTATTCATTATACATTTTTCTTAAAAATTATTTGACATCATGAGCATGAATCTTCCCATACTTTTAACAATGTGACAAAAACCAAGGATGTAGATTTTTGTAGAACTATGTGATTGAAATTCTTGAGCCATAGATTTTTACATCCTTATCTCCACCCACCATTTTGTTTGATCTGAACTGATGCAACCTCTAAAATGATATTGTGGATTTTTCTTTGATCTATAGATGTCAGTGCAAATTCTTGTCTACCAATTGCTATTGTGAGATAGTTTTACAAGTGAAATTTACCTGGTGGGTTTGTTCTATGTTAGGTTGGATCTTTATGGGTTGATTGAACAAAAAATCAAAGGTGATGGGAATTGTTAGTTCAATTCTTTTCAATATTGTATCTTAAGATTGTTGTACTTGATTTGGAGTTGACTAGTGGTGCATCTAGTCCATGGGTGTCTAACTTGTAGGAGTGAATGATGGGCTAGTGACAGTTTCAAGCATTGTCAAACAAGCTTTATCACAATCCTAAGCATCACAATTAGTTAGAAAGTTAGTGGTGACCCAATTACTTCCTTTTTTGAACCCTTGTTCTTCTTTATGGCCTTGGTACTATTATATGAATAAGTATGACTATTTTAATTAAGTGTTTTGTACCAAAGGGAACATAAAGTCATGGTTTCCATTTTTACTATGGAGTATTGTTGTTCGCCTCTAGATATTTGTGGGGTAATGGACCTCCTTGTTATGGTGTTGAACTTAGAGGTTGTTAAATGTATAAATGTTGAAAGCACATTTGCCACACAAGTCACCACCTAAGGTCTTCTCTAATCATACAATTTTGTTAAATTATTCATCTAAGCATGTGTTCCTTGAAAGTGCACCTAATATTTAGTTCCTTAGAAATCTAACTTTTTCATTCATTGAATGTGTGGTTGATGGGCCAATTAAAGCTAACTCAAGATGCATATTCAAACTACATATTGGAATGAAGTATACAAAATATATGAAGAAGACGGCCAAATATGTTGTCACCAATGTACCAATTTTGTAGATTTATGTTCGAACAATTTTCCATGGAAGGTTAATTTTTGGACAATGATCACAACCATATAAAGAGTAATTTTGAAAGGGGTGGGTTTGTAGGGATGGTGAATGGGGTGACCATGTGACATTATAAGTTGGTGCTACTTATGTAATCTCCCATTCCTTCTATGACAACCTTCTCCAAATTTCTTTCAACCGACTTCCCTTTGTCTGCCAGTTATTATTAGTATGTTTTGTTTGCCAAATCATAGTCATTACTTGTTCATTAGCACCATTAGGAAAACAGTGTGGGATCTCTATGTGTAATTTTGACCTCCTCTATTTCCTTATTGTAATTATCATTAGTATGTTTAACAATAAATATGTTTAATAGAAAGGTATGAAACTGACTTGTCAACAATATTATCATGATAATAATAATAATAATAATAATAATAATATCATACTATGTCAAATTACTTGAATAAATTATATTTACAATGTTTATAATTTGTCTTGGATCCCAAAGACACCCACTAAAGACTATTGAACTACTATTAAATCCAATATAAATCAATATTAAACAAATATTAAATCAACATTAAATCAATTCTAAATCAATATTTAAAAATTTAAATTGATACTAAATTTGTATTAAATCACTTCTAATCCACTACTTCATCAATGTTAAACCATTGCAATTGCAACACCTACACCATGTTCATAAAAATATTGTTGTAACAACACTAATTCATTGGCCTTTTACTTCACATTGAACATTCACACAAACGATGTATATTGAGGTAGTGGCATGTCCACATTGGTTGAATGGTCTTTGAACCAACGTTGAATATTAACCTAAACTATACATAAAGGGACAACACTACACCCATATTGTTGTAATGATTATTGACTTTGCATTTAACATTCACCAAAACCATGGCCATAAGGACAACAATGCATCTACATTATTTCAATGGTTTTCGATATCATATTGACCATTCACCAAAATTGTGTGCATTGACTTTCCATTGAACAATTATCTAAACAATGTTCACAAAGATAACATTGCATTCATAGCAGTCCAATGGTTTCTAACTTTGCATTGAATATTCACATAAACCATGTTCATGTACACAACACCACATCCACATTAACTTTAATTAGATTTCATCAGTGATGGGTATGTTCAGATTTAATATTATACCTTGAACACTTTGAATTAATGTTGATTCAATGTATTTTAAACATTGATTTGCAAAACTTGAAGTTTGTGATGCAATGTAAGTTGAATGTAAGTGGTGCGATGGACTTAATAAGGACAACCTCAAAGTGACTTCTGCGGGGCTACATCCAATGACATTTTTTCCTAGGACTCCCAAGATTAGGACTTTTGATGTCCCAAAACTTTGGACGCTCATATTTTCCTCAAAAAAATGTGTTTAGAGCATACAAGGACAATATTTTATAACGATTGAAAAGTTCTTTCCAATGGTGTATTGCACACCCTAATCAAAAATCATTTGGCCCTTGCTTAAAGGGGATTTGTGGTTGGGAATCAAATTCCCAATTTGACTTTCAACCCTTCTTTTGATCATAACTCATGCATTTTAGGTCTAAATGAACAATGCGAGGGCACTTTAAGCATCTAGATTTCAAGACCTTTCCAATGATATCCTAGAGGCCCAATTTGGTTTTTTCCTTTTCAACCAAGGTTATGAACATTTGGGACTCTTGCACAAGTGTAACTCCTACAGTGGGAGTGCACTTGGGAGTCATTAGGCTCCATCTTTTGCATTCTCCCCATTTTTGAAAGTGTGTTTCACACTTAATTACACTTTATTAACCTTGTGGGCCCTTGCATTCTACACTTAGTCATGAACCCAATGTTAGGGTTGTGACATTACTCATATTGTTATGAAGAAATGAAATCAAAACAAATCTTGTAAAAAACAAAAAAAACAAAAGATCCAAGTTCATAGTTCCACAACTATGTGTATCTTTTCAACATTGTTCCATATCCACAACTACTATTTGGTTCTCTTTCTTCCAAATATTCCTAGTATTGAACCTCCACAAAAAAAATTCAGATAGACCCCCTAAACAAGATATCCATAGCCTTTTCCATCACCAACTTCCTTGCTTAAAGCACCATTTGGATTCCACCTTAATAATCCCAAGTTTCACCTACCTTATATGCACTAAACTTGCTTTGTCTAGTTTGTTTCAAAACAAACATCATAGTGCCTGATCCCTATGTTTATCTGGTTTGATTATTACAATACAGTCTTGCCCTTAACAAGTTACCAAATTATTTATCAACAAATGGTTTAGTAAGCTTGTGAAAAACTATTCTAGAATTAGATTTTTCAAATTCATGCATTTTTTGAAAAAATCCATGGCATGTGTAAACATCACCCAATGGTAGTATTTCATATCCTCCCTTTGAAATGTTTACAGTTTGTTTGAGTAATGGAATATTTTTTTTATCTATCTTGACATTCGCCCATCACCATGCTACCATTTTTATTTTTTTGTCAATTGCCTTTTTTCCATTCTATTCCCCATGTTCTGATTTCCAACAAATGCTAAAAGGGGACTAATTGAGTGTCATCTCTTGAATATTTTCAAGGTTTTGTTGTCATCTCATGTATTCTATATAATATGCTTGAGATTAATGTATATTCAATTATAGATTCCAAGGTGTTTGGTGTGAAAATTAGTGTCAATTTTCTTTTTGCCATTGTAGAATATAAGTCTAATAATTACAAACATGTGATAAAGGTAAAAAACATGTAACTAGGTAATATGGGTGGAAAAAATGCAAATTGTTGTATAGATCAGACAAATTAATACTAGAGGGGGAAATAATGCAATTTGATTGTATAAGTAGCAAGAATGGTCTTAAATATAAGAGGTTGAAATAGTGAATGAAAATAAAATGCAATTTTAAACAATATAAACAATGGGCTACCTCATATTGTCTCAATTCTTAATGAACACATACCTTTTGGTGAATCAATAGGTTTATATGACACTGAATTGGATTTAGTTTAACATTCTACATGGTTTGGATGTTGTAGAGCTTGAATATACTTCATATTAATGAAATACGAAATACAATTTGAAATGTGATTTGACCATTTCATGTGTCAAATTTTTCAAAATAAACCAACATAAATTTTTTCCACCCTGTTTCTTTTGTTCAAATTTTCAAAGAACAAACATATGTTGTCAATGTTTCTTAAAAAATTCATCCATTTTTTCATCTACAATTTCATCCATGAACACGTGATAAAATATTCTTCCACATCACCAAATATTTTGTCCCATGTGTCAAATAATATTGTCCAACTATTTCATCAACATCAAAAAAATATTTTTAAAAAGATTCATTCATGCTCACACTTGCATGCTCACAAAATAATATCCCTAAACTCCACATGCCCACTAACAATGCACATCAATTTCCGTCGATGTGAGGATCTGTTCTAGAAATCATGTTACAAAAGAAAAAGCTCAAAAAAATTGTTCATACCCCAAAAAATTTCCCCTCGCCCCCTTTTTCCTACCTTTTCATTGTTACTAATTTCCTCTTGCTTTCCTTCTCCTATCCTCACCAATGGCTATTGGACCTCCTTCTCTGCATGACATTCATTTGCCTACCCTATCGTACACCACCAAAAAAAGCTAAACAACATAATGTGACCTCTTTTCAAAACTTTGCTCCTCATGAATGTCGTTTTCCTCCATGCCCCTCTCCAAAGTTCCTCTATGAACTGATAGGAAGTGAATTGGATAATATTCTCGTGTGAACATAACAAGTTTTTAGGGTTTTAATTTTTGTTTTCAATGACTGTCAACTTTCTGCATGTTAATGGTGGAAATTATTCCGTCATTGTTTGTTTCTCTAAGATAGTTATAACAATAACTACTTCAAGAAAGCTTATGAGGATGGGTAGGAAGATTTGTCACTTGTTTGTGTATTATGTATAGCTAATCGGCATAGAGCTATGGATGGCTAGGGAGGGTGCGGCATTGAATGGAGGCTTGGAGATTTAGACGGTGGAAAGCAAGATAAAAAGGGGAATTCAGAAGCAATGCGGGCATGTTTTTCTTCTTGCATGATTAATCTCAAGAGATAATAGATTTTACTTGTCTTGATTGGTAGTTGTTGTATTTGGTTTTCGCTAGGCCAATAACTACACTGTGGCAAACAATGTATTCTTTGTGGGAATGGTTTTTATAAAGGGTTGATGTTGAGGATTGATGACAAAAAGGGGGGAAGTCCTAGTTGTAGATAAAGGGGCATGTAGAGGATCAATATGCATTTGAATTGGGTATTGTAAATATGTGTTGAGTTTCTTTTTAATCCATGTCATAGGTCAAGTATTTGAGTGAACACTAGAAGCCTCAGTTGGGGTGTCCTTGGGTTGGGCAGAATGAAAGAAAGGAGAACAAAAATGGGAAGTTAATAGAGACATATTTATATCCAAATCCACATTAAAATTTGTCTTTCTTGAGTGGTTTTAAGTCAACTTGGTGTATGTCACTAATACTTGGGTTCAAACATTGAGTTCAAGAATTTATGAAATTAGGGTTTTTCAAATAGGGAATTCAATGTTTTTTTGCATTATTGCATTTGTTGGAGATGGGTCAGTAGTTCATGTGGATTGATTGGACATTGAGGGTTTTAACCTCAAGCTATATCTCAATAGATTTTTTATTTTTGAATGTATGGTTCTGTATATGGTCCAAATTGTTCCCTGCCATTATGACAAGTTAGGGAGCAAACACCATGTGTGTACCAATTGGCAATTGACACGTAGAACATTGAATTTTGTTCCAACAAGTTTGTAGCACTAATGAATTTTGGTAGCACTGGGTTTGTAGCCTCGATGATGTAATTTGCTGGAAATAATGGTGTTTGGATTTCCAAGAAAGGTGTTTTCACTATGAGTTATTCTTGCACAAGAGAAATTTCTTTCTACACCCTTCTTTTGGGTATTAGAGCAGTTTGTTTTGTGACATTAACTAAACTCATATGCATTTGGAATATGACAACAATAGGACAATATGTCATCATCTAGCAAAGATGAAATTGGGATAGATGATGTCACATGGGAAATTCATGAGCAACAATTAGTTGTTAAGTTTGATTATCCAAGAGGGCAAGTTGGACCTCAAATAGGAGCCCTAATGCTGCATTTGTTGGGATTTGGCATAGTGGTACTTGTGGGGATAAATCTCGATGAAGCTTAGATCGGGGATGTTGTTGTAGAGATAGTTCATAATGGTTTTTACACACAAATTCAGGTTTTGGTAAAAATAAGACATGGAGCAAGGGGATGGGAATCAACCTTAGATCTATAGAAGCAATATCACTTCACCTCATACCTTGTGTAGAGTGTCATTTTCAATTCTTGAGAGAGAGAGTAGTACACCTAGAATAGGAGACATTTGCATTCCCCAACTTTTTGCCTCACCTAACCACTTTGTTAAATTTTACATACCTAATGTAGAAAACTTGTTTAAGATTGGAGATCATGTTCTTAGGGTGGAGCACATTGGATCAAGATCTCGCATCATAAGTTGGAGGATATGGCAGGATTTATAGCAAAGCTGGCAATACCAACTAGAGTCCACAAATGAACAATTTTTTTCCTTCCTACCATATGAGGTCATGCTTTTATGACTAGTAAGAGAGGGAGATCAGATTGAATTTTTGGCTAATGCTTAGGATGGTAGATGGCAATTTTAGGGAATGAAAGTTATCCCATGAATTACATAATTCAATCTAGCATCTTGGAGTTCGATGAAGGATTTTCATGGGATCCCTAAGTAGGCTCACTGATTAAAAAAATTGTAAAGTTCGCATCTCTAAAAATTATTGGTTTTGACCCCTTTAAGGTAAAAGTGGGGGATATTGCCATCACCATTATTCATGTTGGTTTCTTTTCCAAAGTAGCAATATGGTTGAAGATCAAGGTAGGGTCTGATGGACGGCAGTGGGTCTTCATACAATCCAGTGAGTCCCGTTTCTATTTCACCAATCCTTGGCCCTTTGATTCAGCTTGAGAATAGGAGGAAAATTAGGGAGAAGAATCTGTCTATTCTTTGAATTAGAAACATCTTGCTACCTATAGACATATATTTAAAGGGATGTTGTGCATAGTTTTACTGTCTTGAATTGGATCACAAGATTGGGGTTGGGGACTAGGTGTTGAGAGTTTCATATTCTAGTAGGAATGCACATTTGTTGTATTGGAGTTACTCGGACTTGTTTGGCAAGTTAGGTTGGAGGTATGCAAGGGACAATGACACTAGTTATAACATCAAGGTAGATGGTAACAAAATATGGGCAATCACTTCAAAAGGAAAAGTGGAGGAGAAAGTAGAGCCATTGGATTTGCAGCAGATTACATTGCAGTTTTAGATTAAAGTTGGAAGTTCCAAAATGACTGGCTTGTAAGATATGGATGAATTATTTTGGGGGCGAAACTATGAAGATGTCAGTGATTAGGCAGAAAGACTTACAATGGCCATGGAAATGAGGGATTTGAATGTAAACAAACTATTCAAAATTGCAAAGCTAAATTTAAGAGGGTGGGTTAAAGAATGGTTTAGGAGGTTGCACCTAGCCCCAGTTGAATGGATTGAACTGTGGACTTTGATAGCACAAAAATATGGGGATGTTGATGCCAATGACATCAAAATGAAATTTGATGCCATTAAATAAGAACCCAAGGAAAGGGTTCAAAAATATTTTGAACGTCTCGATAAGTTCTTTCAGAAGGGTAGGATACAGGATGTAAGCAAAGACAAAGATTTTAAACCAGATTAAGGCTAGAAATTTGGAAGTTATGTGTGGTAAAAACTTTTACAAATATTGAAGAATTGTTAGGAGTTATAACAAAACTAGAGAAGGTGTTGGGAGAGCTCGAAGAAACACCATATGAACTTCTAAAGGAGGAACAAGGAGTTTCGAAGACCATGATAGAAAAGTAGGTCATTGCTTTGAGCAACACACTCATCAATTTTTTCAAGGGGAATGTGCCCAATCTTGATACACCATCTTCTTCCATTATGTTCGAGGGATGCCATATCTGCAAGGGAAGAGACCATTTAACCACTGCTTGTCCAAGATTAAATGATCCATGGCCAAAATGTGCCAAGTGTGGCATGTTCATAAGACAAAAAATTGTGGGATAAATTGCTCTTTTTGTTCAGTGTTAGGTCATTCGAAAGACAAGTGTTAGAAGAAACCCAAGGATGGGAAGTCTAATTCTGGAACAAATTTTTTTTTGGAGGTGTTGCTGAATGATGAGGAGGCAACCATGTAACAATTAAAAAACTATGTGGAAATGAGAATGTCTTCTTTTACACTCGAATACCTAGAAGGAAGATGCCTATTGAGGTGGCGCCAGGTGGAACTATGCAAACCCTTAAAGTTGTAAGAAAGGGGATAGGAATAAATAAGGAGACCTTGGTCAGATTTAAGATTTTTTTCCATTTCATTTAAAGAATATTTTCCCTTCATTTATGGAAACATTTTTCATGATACCAGGGGAACTAGAACACCTTGAAAGTCTTGTAAAATTGGTTAGATGAAAAAGATATTCAGAAACAATGGACAACCAAGTATCCATGGTCTCAACATTTCCGGTAATCAAGAATATTTGTATTAACAAAACACATCGGAACAAGACTCTCCATTTGCTTGTAGAAATAAATAATTATGTGGTTGAAAAACTAGTAGATATTGGAGCATCCATGTCCATCATGGCTGTTGCAATAGTTAGAGAATTGAGCATAATGCATTTGGTCACCGGATTTTAAGACCTACAAAATTGTGTATGGAGTCATTACACAAGCCATGGGGAGAATTAATGAAGTGCCTGTCAAGGTTGGAGGTGTACAATGTACCATGACCTTTATGGTGGTAAACACCGACAACTATGACATATTGCTTGGATTGGATTTCTTGATAAAAATTGGTGCCTTTGTGGATGTGGAACGAGGGTTGATCCAAGTGAAGCATGGTCCAAGAGCCAATGCGGAGGTATTACCATTAACTATGGTGAATATGCTATAGAAGATGAGCTCAAAAGTTGCGATTTGTGATGTCATTGTTCCCTTGGAGAACACATAGATCGATGGTGACCTTAATATGACTATTAAGATTCCATATCAATATAATTCCATCATACCTAAAGGAGTGGATGTCCCTATTTCAAATTCAGACATTGATATGGATAATAGTGAACATTATGATGAAGGGTTTCACCAAGTTGATCAAATTGGTGATGAAAATGAGTTTTGGGGTATTGAATTTGAAAATTTGGTCCTATTAGAAAGACCAAAACATATTCTACAATTGATACTACAGGAACAGGTTGATGGGTTTATGGAAGAAGAAATAATAGACACAAATGACTATGTTGATTGGCTTAAATGGGTTTCTGATGTAGAAAGAAGATAGACCATGTTTGAGTCCATAAACTGTGAAAAGATTGCAATACTACTACAAGTTCATGAAGCAGAAGATGGTGACTTCAAGAGCAACTTTAGAAAGAAATTAACATCATCTTATAGTGATGAAATAAGCACAAGATGGAAGGAAATCTGTCAAAAGATCCGAGTAGATCCTAACTTGGATGAGGAGAAGAAGTAACAAATGTGGAAGGTCCTAGAGTGTTACCAAGATGTTTTTGATTAAAACAAAGGTGAACTTGGTTATGCACCATTGGAAAACATGTGTTGATACACAAGGGTTCCCACCTTGCAAGGTGTTTCCTGGTTGACTGTCATACTGGGAGGAGGTAGAAGTAAAGAGACAAATTGATGTTTTGGTAAATTTGGGCAAGATGAAACCCAACAATTCTAAATACGCATGTCATGTCACTTTACCAATCAAAATAGATGGGAGTAAGTGTTTTTGTAGAGACTATTGGCCATTCAACATGCAAACCCATTGGGATTTGTTTCCAATGCCACTTTGTTGACGATGTGATTACCCAGTTGGGAAAATCCTCTTGGTTTACTATATTGGACTTGTAGTCTAATTTTTGCCAAATTCAAATGGCACCTAAAAATATGAAAAAGACAGCCTTGATCACTAATATTAGATTGTATGATTGGATAGTCATGCCATTTGGTCTTAAAAATGCACCCAACATTTTTATTAGGACAATGTCAGAAGTTTTTAAGGAGCTAGGAGAAAAATTCTTGAAAGTGTTTGTTGATGATCTCAATGTGCACAGCAAGAGTTGGGAGGAACATCTTCAACATTTGGATGTTGTGTTTCTCAAACTTAGGGAAGTGAACCTGAGTTAAACCCGAGTAAATGCTATTTTGTTACAAAAAAATCACCTTTACGGGCCATGTGGTTAGTATTGAAGGCACTAAACTAGACCTTAATAAAATTGATGTAGTTTTGCACTTTTCGGAACCAAGGACGATCACCAACATCAAGTCTTTTCTAGGTGTAATTGGGTATTACTAGAACTATGTTTAAGGTTATTCATGATTGACTATTCTGTTGTTTGAGTTGATAAAAAAGGACATTGACTTTGTATGGGATTTGGGTTGTCAATAAACATTTAAAGTTCTAAAAGTAACACTCGTTGATGCGCATGTGCTTATATGGCCTAATTTCAAAAAATAGTTTTGCCTTAATGTCAACTAGTCACCAAAAGGTGTTGGAGCCATCTCGTCACAAAGAGAGGGCAAGCATGAGAAGGTGGTGGCTTATGCCAGCAAGAGCTTAACAATAACACAAAAAAAGTTCCACCCCATGGAAGGGGAATGCTAAGCACTAATCTAAGGCATTGTGCACTTCAGATAGTACCTGCATAGGAACCATTTTATTCTAAAAGTAGACCACAAGCCATTCAAATGGTTAGTAACAATGTCAGATGCACATGGTAGGAGGGATAGGTGGACTGATATGTTGTAGGATTTTAATTTCAAGATATTGCATTGACCGGGACTCAAACATATGAATGTTGATGCCTTAAGCAGAAATCCAATGGGTCTAGTCATAAATGATGATTACTTTAGTGAGGAGGTCCAAGACATTGGGAGTGTACAAGCTGACACACCTAAAGTAGATGATAGATCTTTTCTATTCAAACTAGTAAGGGTTCAAAGTGGCTTGGTTTCAGGAGATAGGTAAAAAAACTTTCCCAACATCATAAATGTTGTTTTGGCATCAACCATTGGTGTTATTCAGGGGATCATCAACTCTACATGCTTGATGTTGTACTAGAGGTGAATTAGGACAAGGAGCTTGCTTCAAATGTGGAAGAGATTAAATCAACAAACATTGAAGGAAATGAGGTTTTGAGGATTACCAACGAGAAACAAGTACAAAAAAGGAAATTACTTCAATACCATGACAAATAATAGCAACTAGAGCTGGTGTTGGCAACTCAAGAATTGCTTGAATTTGATGACTAGGATTTGGTTCACACAAATCCTGATGAAGAAAAAAAATGTTGGATTAACATAAAGGACATTGACATCTGGAAGGACATAATTTGCATGAAATTGTTGAATGAAAGCATATCGTCGGACATAATTGATCTTGAGGAGAACAAAAGAGCAAAGAAGAGAATAATAAATTATCACTAGCAAGATCAAAAACTTTATTTCAAGAGGTTGTTTGTTCTTAAACCAAAGGAGAGAAAGGCATTGATAATCCAAATGCATAAAGACTTGGGGCATTTTGGAAAACAAAGGACCTTGGCTGAAAGCTGCAAGCGATACTTTTGGCATAATAGGACGGAGGATGTCAAAACAATTGTGAGAATGTGCCAACAATGTCAAATGGTGAGAAAAGTGGGTAGCATTTGCTCTGAAGATGAAGAGTTGAAAAGTATACTTGTTTGTGAACTATTTTATAGGGTTGTTATGGATACTATAAGACCATTACCTGAAACCAAATCAGGAAACAAATATATTGTGGTTGCCATCAATCATTATTCAAAGTGGTGTGAGGCAAAAGTCGTTGTTGACCATGGTGCTAAGACAATAGCCAAATTTCTGGAGGATGATGTAATATGCAGATACAAAGTTCCCAAGTTTGTGCTAACTAATAATGGAGGGGAGTGGGTAGCATAATTTGATATTATGTTTAAGGACTATGGTATCCACCATCAACACACAACACCCCAATGGCCATAGTGCAATGGGATGGCCGAACGTTTGATCAAAACTATTAAACATGGCATCACCATTCTCTTTGTAATACCAAAAAATGTGGATTGTTAGGATAAACAATTGGCCAAAGTCATGTTTTGATATAGATGTGGGATTCAAGCCGACACTAAATTTTTTCCTTTCATGATAATGACTGGGCGTACCCCATGTCTTAGGGCTAACAACTACCTACATTCTTTGATTGTTGTGATTGACAACACTACTAATGCAAAAACTACTATAAAGTAATTCTTCCAAAAGATGAAGCTTGTAGCAAGCATCCATGAAAATGTCCTTCTCAATGTGGAGCAAGCACAAAAGAAACAAAAGAAGACCTATGCTACTAGAAAAGGAAAACAAACATTTGAAGGATTGGTTACAAGACTGACAACAATCAAAATGAAGAAGCTAGGGAAGAAAAAAACTTTAACATTGAGTTAGGAAGACCCATACCAATTTTTTGGACATATAAATGGGAATGGTAATGTTGAATTTGAAGAAGGCATAATTAGAAATGGTGATGGGCATTAGCGGGAAAGATCACGTTGGGATTTATAGATTTATCATGTTCTACAAGACTGAAAGAAGCTAAAGGACTTAGCTTTTTAAGGAAGGGAGGGTGTCGCAACCCCACTTTGGGATAAGTGTGAGGATGAAACTCACACCCCCAAAAGTGGGAAGTTGGAGTCCTCCGAGACTCCCGAAAACTCAGAGCTCGAGTTCAAGGGTCTAAACACCTTGCATTGAGGTGTTCTTTATATTAATGGAAAGGTCTTGAAGTGTAGATGCCCCAAATGGCCTCGCATGTGCCATTTGGACATATGCAGCTCAAGTTATGGGCAAAAGAAGGGCCGGGAGTCAAATTGGCAATTTGACTCCCGACCACTAAAAGTCGGGAATCAACCTCTTCCCGACGTCTGCTGAAGGAGTGCAACATGGCGTTGGAAAGCTCTCAAGGAGAGCTACAACTTTGGTTCAGAACTCACTTCAATCGGAGGTTGGAGCCGGGAGATATGAGCTCCCAAAGTCCCGGGACTCCAACTCGGGATAATTTCGGGACTCCTCCTTAGGAGTCCCGGGAAAAAGTGCCATTCGGATGTAGCTTCGACGGAGAGCTGCAGAGAATACTATATGGGGGAAGGTGGTGGCTTCCCCCGAGTGCGAGCCGTGGTGAGTCAAGTGAGTCCAAGTGCCCGTGGCTTGTCCCAACACCCAAGGGTGTTCTCGAATGTGAACTAACCTTCTTGTGGTTGGTTTTGGATGCAGATTTGAGTGAGATAATACTTGTCCTTCTTCCTAGTCTAATCCCGGGACTTCTAGCATGCCCCTCTACCCCCTTTCAGTGCTGGAAGTCGAGAGCGGCCCTCAAGTCCCAACTTTCCGCAATTCAACGCACTTCGACCCTCAAGTGGGTCCAGCAAGGGACTTGGGAACGTGTTAGAGGGGTTACATATGTGACCTAATAGGAAGAGAATTGGATAATATTCTCGTGTGAACATAGCAAGTTTTTAGGGTTTTAATTTTTGTTTTTAGTGGTTATCAACTTTCTGCATGTTAATGGAGGAAATTATTCCATCATTGTTTGTTTTTCTAAGATAGTTACAACAATAATTATTTCAATAAAGCTTGTGAGGATGGGTAGGAAGATTTATTTGTTTGTGTATTATGTAGAGCTGATTGGCATAGAGCTATGGATGGGTGAGGAAGGTGCGGCATTGAATGGAGGCTTGGAGATTTGGACGGTGGAAAATAGGATAAGAAGGGGAATTTGGAAACAACGTGGGCATGTATTTCTTCTTTCATGATCAATTTCAAAAGATAATAGATTTTAGTTGTTTTGATTCGTAGTTGTTGTATTTGGTTTCCGTTATGTGAATAACTACATTGTGGCAAACAATGTATTTTTGGTAAGAATGGTTTCTATAAGGGGTTGATGTTGAGGATTGATGACAAAAAGGGAGGAAGTTCGAGCTATACATAAAGGGGCATGTAGAGGATCAATTTGCATTTGAATTGGGTACTATAAATATTTGATGAGTTTTTTTTTAATCCATGTCATAGGTCAAGTATTTGAGTGAACACTAAAAGCCTCAGTTGGGGTGTCCTTGGGTTGGGTAAAATGAAATAAATGAGAACAGAAATGGGAAGTTAATAGAGACATATTTGTAGTCCAAATCTGCACAAAATTTTGCCTTTCCTAAGTGGTTCTAAGTTAACTTGGTGTGTGTCATTAGTATTTGGGTGCAGACATTGAGTTCAAGAGTTTCTGAAATTAGAGTTTTTCAGACATGGAATTCAATGTTTTTTTGCATTGTTGCATTTGTTGAAAATGGGTTAGCAACTCATGTGCATTGATTAGACATTAAGGGTTTTAACCTCAAGCTATATTTTAATAGATTATAGATTTTTGAATGTATGGTTTTGTATATGATTCTGTATATGGTTCAAATTATTCCCTGCCATTTTAACAAGTTAGGGAGCAAACACCATGTGTGTACTAGTTGACAATTGACACATAGAACATTGAATTTTGTTCCAACAAGTTTATAGCACTAATGGAATTCTGGTAGCACCGAGTTTGTATCCTCAATGATGTAATTTGCTACAATTAATGGTGTTTGGATTTCTAAGAAAGGTGTTTCTACTATGAGTTATTCCTGCACTAGAGAGACTTCTTTCTACACCCTTCTTTTTTGGTTACACCTCCTCCCATCATACCCAGAAATGCTCCTCTTTTTGAATTGTTCCTTCCCACTCAAGGTGTGGAAGAAGTTTGGCCTCAAAACTTTGCTCCTTGCCACTTTCACCACACCCACTTCCGAAGTTCCTCCTCCAATCGTATTAAGAACTGCTCTTTTTTTTTTTCGTTTTGTCCCCTCCAGCTGAAGGTGTGAAGGAAACCAATATGACAACATGTGACCTTCCTGTAATTGCAATCCTTGTTCAATGTATAATGAATGTTTGACAGGCAACCAACAATCCTAACTAGTCAGATTGACAGTGGCTGCAATTTTTTTTTAATCTCGTACCCAATATTCCATGGGTCAGTTATATGGCCATTACGCACATATGTAGATATCCGTTGTCTACTTGAAAATCAATCCTGATACCCACAACTAGCAGGGAAGGAAAGATTTTATTTATTTATTTGGTTCTCTAGAGAAGAGGATAAAGCAGCTCGTTATCCTGATGGATTGCTGCCTTATCCCTGACACGGCGATCTTCCATTGGCTTCTGGTCACTCCACCAGATACCGCTGCTCTTGGCAAGATAGCGGTCAGCGGTCTTGACGCGGACAGCGCGCTTGTGAACACGTTACGCTAGGCAGAGAATGAAGGAAGGAAATTCGAATGCTTTGAATGATTGTGAATCCGCTTTTGCTTAAAGGATTGGGGTTTGGGTTGGAACTTGGGGAGCGTCAGGGAGGGTGGTGTTTTTCTTTTACATGCCCTCTTAGGTGTTTTTGTTGTGCGAATTTTGAATCGATGGTGCTAGAAAATGCGCTCGTGCGAGGTGTGGTCAACAGCCATCTGCAGGTTTATCGTCAGACCCTGCAAGAGCATGCGCAAGAGTTTGGGGTAGGAGGAGGAGGAGGAGTGGGAGGAGGCTCCGGAGTGGCCAGGATATCTTCGGGTTGCAAGACGCGTATGTCAATTTATTTCTCCTCTTCTTGCGTTTCTGAAATAAAAGCTTCGACATGGAATCCCTTGCGTACAAGTGTGGTGGTTCCCGCGGACGGCGCCGACCGCCGTCCGCACACGGCTGCAGCAATGAACAAGCAGGAGCCCTTCCTGGTAAGGGAGGCCATTTAGCATTCTGAGCAGTTCATTGTGTTTCTTCGTCTTCTGGAATGCTACTTGACGCGGTGAAATGGAGAAGATAATGGGATGTGACCATAGGTTTGTGTGTATGTGCTGTAACCATACTCGAGAAATCTTCTTGGTTCTGGGTTTCTGATGCCAAATTCATTTACCCAGAAAATGATATGTTCTTTGGTAGTTGCGTTTGGTTTTATGCACCTATTTTGTTGTGGTAGTGAAGACTGCCAGAGCAACATTTTTTGTGGCAGTTCAAGTCTTGGCTAGTTTTTCTGAAACCCAGTTTGTTCAGCATAATGTGAGTCTCCTGTATAGCAGCATGGTCATTGGAATGTGAGCATGAGGCAGGTCTTCTTAGGTTTCAATCTGTCAGCTAGAAGTAACAGGAGACCTCTAAGTATCTTTTGTGTGGCTGTGCAAGAAATGGACAGTCAGGTCAATCCATGTATGATAGATACAGAGGGATTCTGCTACTCTTTGTTCCATGAGAGTGCTGATAACAAGTTTAATCAAAGCCTATGGTGCTCTGATTATCCATTCTTCTTTAACTTGTGGATGTGTAGAAACAATAGTCTCACAAACTAATGGGTGTTTTGCAAGAGTGGAAACTTGTTAAGGTGTCTCTGACTGGAGTATCAGCCTATTTATGTGCTTGCAAGGTTTCAATTTGATCAAGGACATGTCCAAATATCTTTGTGTTCCCCAAGTAGTTTCCAGTACCAGGTCTGCCTTTGTCCAATTTCTCATTGAATTAACCTTTTTTTTGCTTTCAGGCATTTGATGCACCATTGGAATCTAAAGCAGGGATCTCGTTTGAAGGGCTTCAAGAAAAGCTTGCAGCTGGGGAGTGGGAGGCTGCTGATGCAGAGACAAGGAGACTGCTATGTGAGCTATCTGGGGATGCGGCAGCAAAGAGGAAATGGGTTTATTTCACTGAGGTTCAGTTTATCCCAGAGGCAGACTTGCAGGTCATAGATTCACTTTGGCGGGCTTACAGCAACAACAAGTTTGGGTACAGTGTACAGAGGAAGATATGGAACAATGGGAAAAGGAATTGGAATGCTTTCTTTAAGAAGGTTGGATGGACTCGGGCACTTGATGAATACCAAGACACCTACAAGAAGTTCCCTCTTGAGTTCATGTGGGATGTGGCAGACCCCACACCTGAGGGCCACCTTCCTCTCACAAATGCACTTAGAGGTACACAGCTGCTGGAAAAACTGTTGACACATCCTGCATTTGCTGATATTGACCAGCAGCAGAAATTGCAAACAGATCCAGATCTGCTTTCAGGTCTCTTCAGAAAATTCCATTGAAAAGGGCAATCCTAACAGTTCTGCTTGTAATGGTCCTTTTTTGTCTGTTTTACTCAGATGGCTTGTGATCCTAGTGTGGCAGTGCTGACCAAATCAAAAAATTGTTTCTAGTTTTATGTTTAGAGACCCTCTATCAGGAACTGATGGAATAACAGCACTTAGTCAGTGCCTTCCATGTGAGTGACACTCACAAGGTCATGACTGGACTCATTCTTGTCATGCTTGTTTTGGTTTGGCTGGAACTGACAGAGTATTTGTTTGTGTTGCCTTACATTTTTTTGTGGAGTTTCTCTCTGCAATGGCAGTGATATCTGTTTTATGTTTGGAGATAGCCTCTCATAATCAAGCACTAGCACTGACCTTGTCTATGCTAAATGCAGACATCAAGTTCTCATCTACTGGTTGTTTTGTTTTTCCAATCTTAGGCATTTTAGGTCCTTAGGTGGGTATATATTTGCCATATGAGATGTAGAAATGACAATTTCTACAGGATGTTGTGTTTAAATTGCTAAAGCATTGATTTCTTGTTAGATAAGGTTGATGTTTCATTCCTTGGTTGTTGTTGTGGTCCAGTTCTGTGTCACCAGGATGTTTCCCACTAAATCATTTTTGATCAGAGCTGGAGATGTGGCTTGTGTTGTGGATATAGCACAAGTTTTGAGTACTGTGCCTTCTGATTTTCTCCCTTCCCAGGAGTAGCTTCTCCAGATAGTTCTGGAGAGCATCCTGCGAAATAACTTTCTATCTTGTAATTCTCCTCTCAAACAACTCCCCAGAACTGATGAGAGAACATTGAGTGCTTGAAGCATACTATAGCCTTATTCTGGGGGTGGGGGAGGGGGGGGGGCGGGGGGGAGTTTGGGGGCATTTGGTTTACTTCCTCAGGACTTGCAACATCACATGCTGCATTTTGCTCATCCCTTGGTTACAAAGTGTTCAGGAAATTTTGTCAAGTGGGGTGCCCATTTTGTCAAACAGCTCATTGATGAAGTCAGAAGATCATGAATTTGTCTCCACACTCTAAATGCTCTTGATCAAATGAGCTGAGTTATGTGGAGATGAACCTCCTGCAAATTCTTGCATGGATAGAAGTGTGATTGCTTCACATCACAGAAGTAAAGACGTTTGTATTATTTATGGTGGTCTTTGCTCGATACATGACAGAAGATGGCAAGGAGTTTGAGTTGTAAGTGGCCCTCCTAGCCAATCTAAAGACTCTGATTAGTACAATGTCATGTGTGTTGATCAACTTTGATGAATGTGACATCTAACTGCATTTCACCTAAACACATCCAACATGTTCAACTATCTATAGATATGTTGGATATGTCAGATATGTTCTGTAAATATCCAACAATATTTTGTCACCAAAAAGGAGAAGGACCAAACAACAACCAGACCCCTCTGTTGTACTCACTTTGACAGAGTGAACATGGGCAATCACATATCAAAGAAATAGCATAGCAACATCATTGGTCTAAATCCAAATGAGAGATTCATTACTGGAGCAAAATAATCTTGCCCGAACCTCTGCAGATATGGCTCCTACACAGAACCTCAAGGACTAAAACTCATAGTTCAGATTTCACAAAGATCCTCAATAGCACGAGCTTCCTCTTTTCCAGTATGTTCATCAGTAGTCTAACAACTACTCAGTCAACGATTGAGCTCCAAAAACAAACCACTCGAGCTGTCTATCTATACACTTTCCAAACTTCACCAGTCTACAGCACCGATCCTTACTTTCGACCTGACTCTCACCAGATTTTGGAGCTAGTCATCCCCTAGTTACTAACGCAGCGGAAGAAATTAGCAACTAGCAATCTTCTAAGCTCCTCTACATTCTCCAAAAATCTCCTACTTCTTCTCTGTTGATCTCTGCTCTTGCAAGCAAACAGATCTACTCATCTACTATACATTTTCTGAACTGACTAGCATGATCTGCCTCCGCCCAAAACTCTCAGGACCCAGAACCTCCTTTTTAGCTCCTCTTCGAACTTCCAAGATCTACCCTTCAACGTTTAGCCTCCTCCTTTTTGAATTGCCAGCTCCCGCGCCGTCCTGCATTCCAACCGCCTCAAACCATAAATGCCAGCACCTCCTTTGCCATAATTCGGTGCCGTCTTCCTCAAGTGTGGTGAACTTCCATGACCAAACCAGAGTAGCCGCCATGCATTGTTGCAATAATGAGACGTAATGCGCAGCCAACCTAGTGATGGTGCAAAAATCAGGATCGGAATCAGCATAGTTCCATTGCTCGGTCACCCCATGTTCGGTTACAATTTGACATATCCAACATGAGGAGTTAGGAGATGTTTAGGAGTATCTGAAATCAATTCTCCTATTGCTACTAGGCACTCTATGCATTATTAGTGCATTATTACATAGGATTATAGGGTCAATGCAAAGGAATTTTTTTGAAGGTCACACAATCGCTTTTAAAACATTGTTAAATCAATCTAAATTGGTATACAATATCTTACCATATTTTTGAAAATGCACATTCGGTTGAGTAAATGCATAATCGAATGACTCACTTTTGTTATTAAACAATGTTTTTTTCATGGGTAACTTTTACTAAAATGCATGTGGTGATTAACATATCTTTAGATTTATTAATTGAGATTTGAATCTAAGCTAACAACTTCATTATGAAGATAATTATGTGGTATTTATTGATAAAAATTTTATTTGTTAATAGTAATCAACTTTTGAAGATGAAAAATATGGATTGGTTATCTAATTAAAACATTACAAAATGAAAAAAAATGATATTGATTCACATTTTAAATTTATTATTGGGACTCAATATATGATGTAATACAATATGATAATTTTGTATAAAAAATATTTTTTTTTAGAATTTTAATTGTTTAATAGTTAGGGACTTTTGAATGTCCATTTCAATCACTTAAAAATATCTTGTATGGATTCATAAGGAATGTAATTTTTGTTGTTTTTGAGTCATTCAATTGTACATTCACCCAGTTGCATACACTTCTACACTTTCATTTACACACATTTGAATGTTTTGGAAGCTATTAACTACATATGTTTATTCATGATGAATTGAAATGTTAAGTGTTTCCCTTTACATGATTTGGTCCCACTCAATTTGAAAAAAAATACACTTTCAAACAACTAGAGAAACACAACTTCAAGTCTATGTTGAACAAGAAAAACCATTTGAAGAAAAACTTATTAAGAAATCAAATAAATAAGGAACATTTAATCATAGGTAATATTGAAGTTTCCTACCCAAGGTTTTCCATTGCATTATCGAAGATTAATGATGAACCATCTCCATTCTTCACAATACAGAAAGAATGGTGCTGATTTTTAGGTTCACTCATTATATTTTTTGTAACTATTCCATTTTAACTTCCACAACAATGTCTTTCAACTTCCTAAGCAAGTAATTAACATAAATGGCCTTGCACTTGATTTTCCTTGTAGGATAGGGGTTCGCCATGGAGACATCCAAAATTCATTAAAGGATTTATTTGGTTTGTGCTAGTTTTATTTTTAAATATTAGTCATTGAAGCACTAGGTTGTATCATTGTATGTCTCACACCAAGCACCTTTCATTTCCTCCAATTACTAATTTACTTCTAAGGACTTCATTTGCATATTAAAATTTTCCTTGTTACTTCCTTTTATTCAAACACAAACTTGGAATATAAGATTGAAACATAATTCAAACTTTAAACAATATTAACTACAATTAGGTCCTAACAATTTACAATATGCATTGGGGAAATCATCTAGAAACTCTAGAGTTGAATTCATAGAAGCAAACCTTGCACCAAATTTACAAGAAACATCAAAGCATCATAATTTTTTTTTGTAATAGCATATTAATTAAGCTCAACATTTGACTTATAGATAAACCTTTGGAGCTAGAAGGATAAAAATGAAAAACACCGAACCAAAAACCATGTCAAATCGTGTTCAAAACTACATTTTTTTATATACATGCCTATATAGTGCCCTTTCAACGACATGTTAATCATAGCAAGTTGTGCTTTATGATTAATATAGATGTTGAGGAATTTAAATTGAACCATTGGATCTTTTGATTTTGAGTTTTGATTTGAACAAAGGACCTTTAAAGTTGAGCAAGTGTTTAAACATTACTAGTTTCACAAAAGGGCCCTTAATTTTCATAAAATACAAAAAACATTAATGTTGATTTTTTTTTGTAATAATAGGGGACTATTAGACACACATATAAAACACTCAAAATATAAGGAATATATATATATTCCCAAAAAATTGAAAATTTGGGTTTATTTGATGTTCATGAATCCTTTATATGACATGTAAATGTCATGCAATGTAAATGGTATTGAAAACAAACTTGTAGCTTATAATATAAATAAATAAACCTCAAAGTAGTTGACATGTTTTTGCATAATTGTAAAAAAATTGATTATTTTTCAAAACAAAACACATAAATCTAGTGCAAAATCTTAAATTTTTTGAAAATCATATTTATTTGAAAATGATCAACAAAGAACATGTGATATATTGGGGAAACTATAACAAGTAATAATTTTTAAAAATTAATTGTTAAAAAATTCCTTTCTATGAATTTTTTTTTGGTAAAAGGACTATAGTGCTTTGAAACAAAATAAACAAATTGGTTCATTGATTTGTGATTGCGTCTAGAAAGCTTTAAGATTTTTCCCAAATGCAACCATTCTTTATTCTTGGTTTTGTAAAACATTTTAGAATGATGGAATTGACATGAGGTGTTAAAATCGTGTTAATATCTAAATTTTTTGGTGATAAAACACATAATAAAATGTCTAATTTTAAGAGCCTTAAGAATCTTAAAACATTGTCAAATCCAAAAAAATATAAGAAAAAACCAATATAAGTATCATCAAACTCACAATTTGATTTAAATTATCTGCCATGATCACCAATAAAGTTCTTTTTTAACACCCCAATTTGGCTTGCATTATTTGGGTTGAAAAAATGAAGGAGGTAGGTTGCAAACATAAAAAGAAAGCTTTTCCTTTTCCACCTCCATGCATTGTGACTATTGTCCAATTTAATTACATGTCAATTATATTTGGCCATATTAAGTTTGCAAGTGGCTTGTTGCACTAATTAATGGTCAATATTATTCATAGTTGTTACATTCACAATGTTGTTCATTTATGAATATAATTTGAACATTATTTAATTATTTAATAATTTTAAATTGTTAACATGGAAATTCAAATATCCTTTAATTTTATTTACACAATGCATTATAATGGGTTAGTGATTTTTTTGACATTTTTTCAACAATCAACATTGTATATGAATTGAACCATCAACTTTTAACATGTTGAAACCATTGTTTAGGAGTTGCATTTTACACTTACCATAATCTATTAAAACACATGTTATAATTTCAAACCCCACATTCATATTGGAATGAATTAATGATTTTTTCACATATTAAAACCATTACTCACAATTTGCATCTTACATTTATTATAATATATTAAAACACAAGCCACTCAATATTTTACAATTATACTTGAATAATTTAGCGAAAATTTTCACATTTCTTGAATTATCAACATCTTTACATGAGTCGAATAATCCATTTTGAGCTTATTGAAATCACTATTCAAATGTTACATATTGCACTTATTAATATATTTTGAAACACGCATAACAACTTAATGTGAACATTTATACTTGAATTATTTATTTGTGGGAGGAGTGAAGGATTTCAATAGAAGATTAGATGATTAAATTCATTAGTTTCCATGAATCTTTAGATTAGGAAGATACTTGTGTGTGACACTCTTGTGTGAAAGAGAAGGAGAAGAACATGGGGGAAAATTATATTTGTTTTTATGTAATGGAAAATGGTTGAAAATTGTATAGATTATAATGTTTGTTCTTAGTGTGTTCTACTTAGAGTGTAATAAAAGAAAGGAGAGTAATTCATATTAAATTTATAGAACTTTGTCATTGACACACTCCCAACTCCTTGAAGGACTCAAATGTGAGTCCAAGTAGAAGACAGCGGAAGAGGGAGGAATTGAGGCACGTTCCTTAGTTCACAACACTTAAAGGGGTAGAAGGGCGTGTTGGAGCTTCGAGATGGGACTAGGAAGAGTTGACAAGCTCCACTCACTCACACGAGCCTGCACACAACCCACACAAAGTAGTTAATGCATAGTTGGAGCACCTTTGGTGCTAGGACGAGCCACGGGCAACATGGACACACTAGATTCACCACAGCCCAGACTTGGGGGAAGCCACCACCTTCCCCCTTATAGTATACTTTGTGGCAGGCTGGCCACAGAGCCTACATCCAAATGGTTTTTCTCTCCCGGGACTCCCGAGTGGGAGTCCCGAAATTGCGCCAAATGGGACTCCCGCGACTTTGGAGCCCCATAACTTTGCGAGCAGACACTCGAATCGAGATGCAGTTTGAAGCAAAGTTGTAGCTCTCATCGAGAGCTTTTCAATGGTATGTGGCATGCCCCCTATAGCCAAGTAAATCGGGTCGATTCCCGACTTTTTGGGGTCGGGAGTCAAACTGCCAGTTTGATTCCCGACCCTTCTTTTGGCCATAACTTATGTTTCAGATGTTCAAATGAGTAATGTGAGCCTATTTTAGACATCTAAGTTCCAAGAGCTTTTCAATGATATAAAGATTTCCACAAGCCATTGAGTTTTGAACCCTGAAATCGCTCTCTGAAGTTTCGGGTGTCCATCAAGACTCCATCTCCCAAAGTGGGAGTTACCTTGGGAGTGTGAGGGTTCACTCCCTCATAGTCCCTCACACTTTCTTGCACTCCCAGGAGTATGTGATGTGACTCCCGGGCTTCTTCTTGCCTTGACTCCTGTGCTTCTTCTTGCCTTGACTCCCGAGCTTCCTCTTGGCCTGCAACCTTGTCACCCCTTTGCCTTGGTTGCGAGCCCAAAGCTAGGGTTGTGACAGTCACCTTTATGTATTATTATTTCTTTACAAAGTTAGAATATTACTTACTTTCTATTTTAACTTTAAAACAAGAAATATTTTTTACCACAAAGCGGTAATTGCCATTAGAAGGTAATAATACAAAAGTAGACATGAAATTTGAGGTTTGTAGGGAAAATAATGTTGATACAAATATTAGGCGGCATCCACAAAGGTCCACAAGTGTTGAAGATGGTAGGAAGTAACCACAGAGGGTCTATAGGTGTTGTAGACGATGGGCATCAACCATAAAAGGTTTGAAGGCACTATAAATGGTAGGTAGCAACTACAAAGGGTCTACAAACACTACAGATGGTAGGCAATAGTCGTAAAGAGTTTGCATGCATTCTAAATGGTAGGTAGCAATTACATGAAGCCTACAAATGGATGTGGATATTTTTCAAGTCTACAAAGGATGATAGTTGTTATAGGATGGTAGTTGCAACATGAGGGTAGGTAGACCAAAAGCAGTCCCTACCTTCAAATCTTTCCATTTTTCTTATTATTTAAAAATTATTTGGTAGCCTTCTACATGTTGGTTATTAGGTTGTCAAATCATAACCTAATTGGATAACCACAATATTACAAAAACTAATTGGAATATCCTCCAAAGTTATGCCCCATCCTTTTCCTTTTGAAGTCCAATAAACCTGACCCAACAATTTCCCTTTTCATACTACACTTGAAAACAATAAAAAAACATCTAAACACATGCATATCCAACACAAAAAGAGGCCACAAGCATTATTAAATTGTATGTAAATAATATGATAAGTATAATACAATAATAATATTATTTAAATAATAGTATGATAAGTATCACACTATAACATTGTAGAATGAAAATTTCATACTTGTAGACGATGTTACATCCCTTTATAGACAATTGTGTTTGCATAATCAATGGGACGACCACATATGTTGGACCATTCTCATATGAATGTTTGTTGTTGTAAGGCATGTCATGTACAAATGTGAGCTGAAAAGCATGAAAGCAATGTACAACACCATTTCCAATTAAAATTTTATATTTAAAACATTATTCGAAAGCATAAAAAATTAACTTAACTAAAAATTTTGGGCACAACTGCCCTTCTTATTACATGCAAATTGGCTTCCATTTCTAATTACACATTTGCAACCAACACCAAGAACCATCCAGTTATGGTTATTAGAATATTTGTTAGATCTGATTAGATTATAATCTGGCTTGCTTTAATTATGATTTGCACTTTGTGATGTACATGAAGTCATAGGAATGACCATTACATCAAAATGTGTTTTAGTTCACTCTGGGTTTCACTAAATTTTGAATGAATTTGAACATTTTTACCTTGGTGAAATTGGTCAACCCCCTATTGAACACGGGCCAGTTACTACAAACAATGAATTATTTCATTAATACCTAGTGAAACAAGGTTACTCTCAAATGAATGTAATCAACCTAAACACCTATTCTAGGGGATTAGATATGAGAATATTTAATCAACTTACCATTATTAACCATGCACACACAACTTGTGAGGTTTGATCCCTTTACCTTTATAATGGAAGCAAACACCCCTACCATGAAGTCACCCCATTTGTTGTGATAATATGTTACATTACATTTTATTTATCAAATACTTCATTTTAAACATCACAAAAACATAAACTTTGAAAATTCATATATTATTGAAATTTTGTTTAAATGAAATGATTCGAGTTTACTTTTTTTAAATTTCAATAATGTACATAATTACATTTATTTCCTTTTGAGAATGTAAAATCATTTGAACAATTGTTTTAAAATATAATTATTCAATAACATTTCAATGACCATTCTTTTGATTATTTTTTTAATAAATGGATAATATTTTTGTTAATATAATAATATTACCTATACTAAGTTATTTTCAATTATTATAGGGATATTTTCATTAATTTAAATTATTTCACCCTACATTATTTAAGGCTATTTATGGTTATTTTAATTTACTTTTGATTATTTTGTGTTACTATTGGTTTTTTTTATTTTTTTCTTTTCATTTTAGGCTATTTTTGGCTATTGTAAGTTTTTTTTTGTTATTTTATGTTATTTTTGGCTATTGTAAATTATTTCACTTTAGGCTACTTGTAGCTATTATAAGTTATTTTTTGTTATTATAAGTTATTTCATCTTAGGCTATTTTGAACTATGTGGGGCTATAGTTGATTACTTTTGGCTATTAAAAGTCATTTCACTTTATGCTATTATTAATAATTATAGGTTATTATAGGCTATTTCACCTTGAGTTATTTTTGTCTATTGTAGATTATTTCACTTTAGATTATTTTTGGCAATTCTAAATAATTTTAAACAATTTTAATATATGGTTATTAGTGGCTATTGGTTGTTCTTTTATTAGGGCTATTAATGGCTATTTATAGTTATTCTATTGGTGGTTGTTCTATTAATGGCTATTAGTGGATATTCTATTGGTGGTTATTGATGGCTACTATATTAGTGGCTATTAGTGGTTATTTTATTGGTGGGTAATTTATTGTAGGCCATTGGTGGTTATTTTATTGGTGGCTATTGATGGCCATTCTATTAGTGGCTATTGTATTATAAATTATTATTGGATATTTTAGGCTATATTATCATAGGCTATTAGTAATTATTTTATTTTAAAATATTTTTCATAAATTACTATTTTTATTATATGTTATTTTACCTTAAGTCATTATATTATATTTTTGAGTATTTTAGATTATTATATTTAAAATAAAATAACCTAAGGTATAGCCTAAGGTTAGTTGAATAATTTAATTTTAAATAACTTAAAATCCTATAGTAAATTAGCTAGGATACTTTAAAGTAGAATAATGTATAATAGTTTAAGGTATAATAATTTATTGTTTATAATAATTTATAATAACATAGGTTATAAATAATAATAACTAAAATAACCTAAAATAATATAGGGTATATCATAAAGTAGCATATATAGGGTATCTAAAAAAACATAGAAATAAATCTATTTATTACAATAAATTATACTAATGAATTATGTCAACTAGTAGTGAAACGCGATGTTTACATAATGATATTATAGTGAAATAATTTTAACCAAGGTGAAATCACTAAAATGCAATGAACTTATTTCACTTTTAAGGTCCCATAGTGATTTAAGCTAATGAATTGCACCCCGCTTTTGTAGTAGTGGAGGTAGTTATTACATCATTGACCTAAGGTATGGGCATTAATTCTCACCCACTTGAAATGTTTAATTGACAATTTGCCAACTTTGATTGTTGACTAGCACATTATACTCCACAATTTATTACAAATCAAAATCACAATCAAACTTAATCACACCTTTACAATCAAAGTGATAAGACATCTAGAAACAATTTTTCACAAGCAAAAAGAGCAAATTAGCTTTATAACCAAAAAAATGCGATGCAACCCACAATGTTGATATAGAATAAGCTTGGGCATATCCAAAAGATAGATTTGCATGTACATAAATAGACTATACATTATTTAATATGCATAGATTCTAGTAGTAAATCAAACATAATCAAAACTATTTCTTAAAGATTTTTTTCAAAGGTCTTTTTTATGCATGCTTACTACTCTAATTTTTTTTTTCTTTGATTTTTTCTTCCTAGATCCACTTTCAGGACAAGTAAGAGACCCATGAATGATCCTTGGTTCAAACTTGTACCATAACTTTGATTAAGGAAATCATCCACCTTTTTACGGGTTAAAAACATAAGTTTTGGATGTACGTCATTTTGGGTGGTTTTAAATGCATTCTTTTGTACAACATTGACATGCCCTATGTCCTTGTGAACAACCCCAATTATTTGACCTCCTTTGCTACGCCTTGGTGATTCAGCACTACACATGATAATGTTGGATTGAGGGTGTTCTATAGCTATTTGCACACTCTCTTACCCCACTTCAAATGTTTTCTTTACCTCAAGGCCATTATCCCCATCTAAACATGTAGTAGGATCATGTGTTGGGTGTTTTTTTTTTAGTAGGATGTAGCAAGACTATAATCAAGACTTCTCTTTTGCATTAGTATCTATTGACTAGCATCTAGCTTGAGGCTTGCATGAGGTACTCCCTCTACTAGACAATACACCTAGTTTCAAAAGTGACATGTCCTTAAGATCATTAGACTCTTGGCCCTTTGAAATGTGGTTTTTTTTTGCCTAATTCACTAACTTCTGATCCAAATGCAACCCCTGTTAAATCTAAAACTTTAACATCCAATTCTATATACTTCAATAAATTTTTATAAATAATTGGCTTCCTAAATAAAACTTGTTTTTGTTGTTTTTATTTAAATGAAAGGTGTAACATGTAGGAGACTTTGACACGCCCCTAAATTCCTTGAAGAACCCAAATGTGGGTCCTAAAGTGAAACAATTGAAAAAGAAAGGAATCGAAGCATGCTCCTTAACTTGTAGCATTTAGGGGCTAAGAGGGCATGTTGGAGCTCCGAGATGGGACTAGGATGAATTCACAAGCAAGAGTTCAAGATGAAATCAACATGCACAACCAAGAAAAGAGGATGATTAATGCAAGTTGAATGCAAGTGGTGTGGGAGTGGATTTATTAGGGATAACTTCAAGCACAAACTTTACACGATTCGCAACCTTTGGGAGGAGGCACCACTTCCTTCCCTATAGTATACTTTGTGACTCTCTGCAGGGGCTACATCCAAATGACATTTTTTCCCAAGACTCCCAAGTGGGAGTCCCAAAATTAGGACTTTTGTTGTCCTGAAAATTTGGATGCTCATATCTTCTTCAGAACAAAGCTATTTGGAGCATGCAAGGGCGATATCATATAACCTTCAAAGAAATCTTTACAAAAGTGTATTGCACACCCTAATTGGAGGTCATTTGACCTTTGCTCTAAGGGGATTTATGGTCAGAAGTCAAATTCTCAATTTGAATCCCAACCCTTCTTTTGATCATAACTCATGCATTTTAAGTTAAATGAACATTGCAAAGGCATTTTGGCATCTAGATTTCAAGAACTTTTTAATAGTATCATGGGGGCCCAATTTGGTGTTTGTTTGCATTTTCAACCAAAGCTCTAAACACTCGGGACTCCCACACAAGTGCAATTCCTAGTGGGAGTGCATTTAGGAATCATTGGGTTCCATCTTTTGCATTCTCCCCCATTTGTGAGAATGTGTTTCACACCCAGGTTTCACATCTTGGCCTCATGGGCCCTTGCACTCTACACTTAATTGTGATAAAAGACTTCCAAGAAATTACATCACGAACATGATGAGTATTATTAGAAAAAAGTCATAGAAATGGCATGGGACAAATGGAAGCTCAAATCAAAATTGGACTCTCACTTTGGGGCTAAAAGAAATTTAGGCCCCAAAAGATGAGGTAAGCAAAGTGAGCTTGCGAGGACGTGCTAATGTTTAAAGTTCGTCCCAAAGGCTAATTGTTAGTGGAGGTTAACTTGGGAAGTCATGACCATGTTCGTGTAGTATAATTGCGTAACTTAGGACTTGGGTTTTGCAAAACCCTAGTGTCCATTCTTGTACCTTTATAAACAAACCTTTAGTTAAGTTTGATTATGGTGATCAAGGCGCAAGGTTGGAAAAGGAGTCATGTTAAGTAACTTAGGTCAATATTAGACTTGGTTTGAGTTCCTCGTGAAAGGAAGGATTGAATAATTGCCTCCCAAATGAGGGCTTCATTAATTATGCTACTTTAGGTCTTTTGATGAAATCAAGGTTAAGATTTTTTGTTGAGCCCCTTTTGGATTTGCCAAAAAGAGTGTTGGAAACTTGGGGATGCCTAAATTAACTTGAAGTAAGGTCATGCCGCAAAAGTTGACAATTGATAGCCATGGAAAAAAAGAAAAAAATTGCATGGGAAATTAAATGTTCAAGATAAATCCAAGCTTGGTGACAATATTGTTATTTGAAAAAAATGTGAAAATTTTAATGTTAATGTGAACATTAACCTCTCTTTCTAGTGGGGGAGAATGTCACAACCCTAACATTAGGTTCGTGATTAAGTGTAGAATGCAAGGGCCCATGAGGTCAAGAGAGTGTGTTTGGGTGTGAAACACACTTTCACAAATGAGGGAAAGTGCAAAAGATGGAGCCCAATGATTCCTAAATGCACTCCCACTTTGGGAATTGCACTTATGCGGGAATTCTAAATGTTTAAAACCTTGGTTGCAAAGGAAAAAAAACACCAAATTGGGCCCCCATGATACCATTATAAAGGTCTTGAAGTGTAGATGCCTAAAGTGCCTTCACATTGTTCATTTAGACTTAAAATGCATGAGTTATGATCAAAAGAATGATTAGGAGTCAAATTGGGAATTTGACTTTCGACCACAAATCCCTTTAGAGCAGGGGTCAAATGATTTTTGATTAAGGCATGCAATACACCATTGGAAAGATCATTTTGAGGGATATAAAATATTGCCTTCGCATGCTCCAAACACATTTGTTTTGAGGAAGATATGAACATCCAAAGTTTTGGGACAATGAGAGTCCCAATTTTGGGGCTCCCATTTGGGAGTCCCAAGAAGAAGTCCCATTTGGATATAGGCCCCAAGGAGAGTTTTAATTTAATTTAAATTAATATTATTCTTAAATGAAAAAAAATAGTATTTACATCAATGACCATACATAACCATTCATTTTTACAAATAAAATTACATTTATTTATTTATTTGATGAAATTTTATCATAATTTTTAATCAATATTAAGATATACCAGAAATAAAAATGAATAAAAATGATAATTTCATAATTCAATCATTAATTATATATCATTACTTGATATGTTGTAAACTAAATTTGGTTTACATAAAAATCAAATATTACATGTATGAACATATACAAGTTAAATTACTAATTTATATTCAAGAGAATTTATTCAAAATATATATGCATTACAAAAAATACATCACACATAGCTATTCATTTATTTACATAATTTTTACATGTAATTTAATGTTATCATAATTTAGCATAAATATTAACATATATCATATGTATAAAAAACAAAGTCACCTATTACTTGTTTAATTGAGTTGAGAAATAATTACAACAAAGTTGCAAATGAAATTACATTTCATCCATCTTTTAATACATTTTATCATCCATACATGTGTTGATAGTGTCACCAAAATAGTTGAAATTAGTTAACATCTTAACTATGTGCCAATTAGAGAACCTTTAGTCAATACATGTTTTTCACTATTTCCCAACATAGTAGACATTTCAACTTGGACATTGTTGATGCCAAAAATATTTAATGGAATATTCAACAAAATACCACTTAGTTAAAAATTATTTTTAACTATATACAAATTTCGTTGATGAATCAACTTAATCGGTAATTGTCATTATTATATTTAAAAATTAAAAACTTATAGTTGTAACATAGTTGCAAACCATGTTTAGTTGAAAACTTTTTGGTTGAAAAGGGGGGGTTTTCTACTAGTGAATGTGATCATTCTTAAATGGTGAAAGAATCTGGAAGCATACACCCATGAATTGAAGACTATTCTAATATGCTATTTGTTATATATGTTGACGCTATAGGCCCATTGTCAAAAACTAGAAGTAACAACAAATATATTATGGCTATTATACATCATTATTTTAAGTGCTCACAAAGGAACAAACCTCTACTATTGTTGTTAGATTTTTTGATTTTTTTTTTTTATAATAGATTTGGTGTCCCCAAAATATGTGCTTATTGACAAGGGTGGGGAATGGATGGCAAAATTTAATATGGTGTGTAAGAATTTCAAAATCACACATTGATTCATTACTCCACGTTGGCCTCATTGCAATGGAATGGTGGAAATAATGATCAAGATTTTGAAATGGTTCATTATTGTTTCATCACACAATTTCAATAAAATCCATGCAAAAATCGTAAAACAATATGTTTATGCAGAATTTGTGGGCTTTCAAAGTGTAAAAATGGCACAGAAAAAGTTATTATTATTATTTATATAAATGATGTGTCTATTTTGCTTATGATGTTTTGATATGAAGTACTTATTATTTACATTTAACTAAATCCATATAATGATCATGATGTAATTTTGCATAAAACTATGAAATTTTTGTATGGACTTATGAAAATTGAATTTCGCACAAAATTTATATGAACCTATGAAGCTTAGTATATTTGTGATGAAAATTTTGAGAGGAAGGACTTCAAGGTTGACAATTGACAATAGTCTAAGCAACCTAACAATGTAAGACAAGAAATTAATGACCAAGTTGAATGTCAAGAAATGGCATTACATATGATTCAAAAATGGAGCTTGTGGCACATTTACATGAATATTCGTTGGAAAATGTGGAGTAGACCCAAAAGAAATAAAGGAAAATATATGTTGCCAAAGAAAGGCGCATCATGTTTCATGTTTTGGTGAGGGAGAAGTTTGAATGAAGATGCACAAGCTCAATGAAAACACTCATCTATTGGCAAGTTGGGAAAGGAGTTCAAGAATAAGATGATGGAGCCAAGATTTGCATTCTCAAGGATTAAAAAAATAGGTTTGGGAGAGGGCTAGATGCAACCTCCAAGTATACCATCACATGTATATATATAATTTAGGATGGGAATGGATACAAATACTTAAAATGAATTATTGATGGATGAAGGATGAAAAAACACCTAAAAACATTTTTGCTTTCAGCATGTTTTTAGGAGGATTTGGACATGAGCAATGAAGGAAATTAAGTTTCCTTATTTCAATGTTGTTTATTTGTTGTGACAATGATGGCTACATTGTTGAATGGTGATGTGTTTTTGCTAGGCTATCAAGACCTTATGTGTGGTGTGCTTGGTTAACATCTATCTTTCATGGACCTTAGCTCTTAATGGAGAAGGAAAATGGAATAATGGTTATTGGTTAGGAGGATTCCGGTGAGGGATGTGAAGAGATCTTCAACAAAGATTTAAGGTGTGATTGTAATTGGATTGTTAACAAAGTCTAGAGTGAGTCATCAAATAAAGTTCTCTTCCATTTATGTGTTTTAGAATTGGTGAGGATGGTGTATGAGATGAATGCTGAATTATCCTCTATTGTCATTGTGTTCAAAATTTTCAAAATTTCTATTGCACATAGAGAAGCAAAACGTGGTGTAAAACTAGGACATTTAGATGCATAGTGATAGGGTTCATATAGAGATGATGAACATTAAGGGATTTGAAGGAGCTAGTTTGTAATGGCATTCTCTTCTTCAAGTTTGGTATACTTGAAGAAATTGGGGCAATTATGTGAGGTTATAGAAGATGGTTAGTGAATCAACTCAAATTCCAATCCAAGGATAGATGACATTAGGCCTCCCTACTTCCTCTTTTAGATATAGATTTTGTGGTGCATTGTTGGTTTGCATCTAGGCCTACAACATTCAAATGTATTAGGTTGTATTATGTTGTCCATAAGTTTAAAACCCTAACTAGAACAACAATTCATTTGGGTGTAAATGACCACCCAATGGTGAATGGCAAATGCAAAAGGTTGCCCAATAGACTATAATGTTAATTGAATATGAAATATGTTTGTATATCCTATGTAAAAGCCTTTGCAATTGCCTTAAATGTGGGTAAAGCCTTCTTGTTTCAACATTTGTTTAATGATGACGAGGAGGGAACCATCAAGTTTTTGTAGGGCAACAAACTAGAACAAATCCAAGACAAGTTCATTGATTTAAGCTTGTCAAATGTTTGCAACCTTGTTGCAGGGTTTGACCATCATGGAGGAGGTTACATTGACAACATTCTTACATTGAAGTTTAGGAGTGGATATGATTACATCCATGATTGCTTTCCAAGACAAATGGTAAGACAAAAGTTTTTTATGTTCAAGATCTTAGTTCATGGGGTAGCAAGCAGACTCAACTTGGTGAAATGAATGCATCCATGAGGAGATTTCTAAAATGCTTAAATATTGTTTGACCATGTCAAACGCATCAAAGGCTATATGACAATGGCTTGTCATGTTTATGACCTAATCGATTACAAAATAATGACCACTGCAATGTGTAGCATGTAATCCAAAGACATAAATGCACAATAGATCATGTGAACAATATTGAATTAGGTCATGATGAAGCAAGGGCTTTAAAACCCAACTTCAAAGGATTCATGGTAGATAATGCCCATGCCAATTGGAATGGAATCCAAATTGTTTATGGATTTGGAGATGTTAGTGAAATAATGGTTGACAAAGAATGAACATGTTTGTTTCACTATATTCAATCTCTCAATAGACACCACAAACAAAATATCAAAGTTGACTTGCAAGATTGCCACAAACTCCTCTATAACAAGTACAAGAATTTTGTGTCCTTGGAAGAGGTGAACACTTGTTATGTAACCATTCAATGTTGTTGGTGGCTTTCATCTGGCACAACCAATGAAAGTGGAATTCAGAAAACTAACAATTGGCTTAACTTTTAACATTTTTGCATGAGATAATGGGGAGGGTTCACGACACATGCAAACATTGTTTTTCCATACATTATCCATTTTCTTAGGTCACATCATCGTTAAGCTATGCTAGATTATTTTCCTTGTCTAGAAATAGGGAAACGAGGAATTTGCTTATATGGTGACATTTGACTATTACATTCTAGCTTTCAAATAGTCTCCCTTGTATTGTTTTTACTTGTTCAATGGTCCAAGCATCCATGGCCCTAATCAAAATGAATTACTCTTATGGAAGGCCCACATGTCCAATGACCTGCAAAAAATTGTTATTGTTGTGGCTAAATACACTTCAAATTAATATTACATCAAGACAAATGGTTAATGCTACAAGTTTGGATGTCAATTGAACACCTTATAATTTGGGTCCCAAGCTAGCAATATTTTTTTAAAGTAGCTTAGAGGTGGTGGAAACTGCTTGTGGTCAATGGTGTATTGAACGATGTCTACTTGCATCCACAATTCAATGTTTTGCACTATAGAAGAATAAAAGATTCAATGGAATGCACAGATCAATACCTTGAAAATATCTATGGGACTCTTGCACCATGTTATTTGGGTTGGTGGGTTCCTTTTTGAAGCAAAAAAATGGAGTGACAAAAGCATTAGTTATGTTTCGACAACCATTGTGTGGTTGGGACCATGAAGAAGTACACTATCAATATGCTCTAAGTTCTAGATATATGGCCCACACAACAAAACATTAACTTGATTAAAAAAGAAGCAACTTCTCTTGAAGAAATTGGTTTTTCCTTCAACTACCATTGAAGAAGCAATGCTTGGAAACTATTCGAATGCGAGGGTTTGATTGTAATCAACTAGCTTGCAATGCATGCACTAGGACTATATTCCACCATGACAATATTGTGAGGTCAACAAATTCAAGTGTGTGGCCAACAATACACAACAATAAGAATGCTAGGTGGCCTACAATGTTCAAAATGACAATTGGGAGGTCAATCATCTTTTTCAAGCAAAAGTGTTCCTACACCATGGTGTGGATGGATTTACATCTTGATCTCTAGTGGCCAATAAATTAACAAGAAATACAATGTGATAATTGGGAATTACCTAGGTTGCTTGTGCATATACTTTGTCACAATGATGGCAACTTTTTTGTGCAAATGGGTGGGCCAAGTGGGTGTAGTGCAAATATATCTACTTGTTAAGGGTAAGACTATATTGTAGTAATCAAATAGATTAGGATGCATGGGATAGTGAATAGGCATTGTGATGTCTATTTTGGGACAAGCTAAGAGGAAATTCAATAGAAACAAAGTGCAATAGTGAAAGTTGATTAGGTGAGATTAGGAGTATTGAGGTTGAATTCAAATTAGTTTAAAGTAGGAGTATTGAGGAGATTTGAGAATGCTTTGGAGTTCTTTGAATGAGTTTTTTTCGAATTATTTTGGAGGAGCATAAAGTAGAGAAAGCACAAGAGTTTTTTGAAAGTTAAAGAATAGTTTGATGATGAACACAAAGTTATTAGATACTGTTTTTGTTAAAAAAATTTCGTGTTTTTTTTCCATAATTTGTTGTTTTTCCTTTTTTATTAGTATGAGAAGTAAAATTGTTGTAGAAGGAGTATAAATTCAGAATGGTTTAGACACATTAGCTATAGAAAATATTGTTGAATGGCATTCTGGACAAGGAAAAAACTTAAGCTACTTGTAATAAATCAATCTAGAAGTTATAACAAGATGAAAGAGGATAAATTCAATTGTGAACTTAATCACAACTATGGAGCCATATATTTCCAAACACATATTGAAGGAATATGATAATTTATTAATGCATAATACAATTGTAAATTTTTAAAAAAATCCTTATAGTTACAAGCATTTATTGTTGACACATGGTGAAAATTAGTTCATGATCTGTTGTAGACATATTTAAAAAACATGTTTGATGAACACAAGGCAAATGAAACCATTTTCATGAGGAAGTTGAAAGTGTATTGGGAAACATATCCAAAGTTTAAGTATGACTCACCTTCTAAAACTCTTAAGGACAATTTAAATACAAACTTCAATTAGTACACAACAAAACATTTTGGATTTTGCAACTTGCTTTTACACTACATACTAGTCAAAAAATACATATGCGATTAATGACTAATGAGTTGAAAAACCCATGTCATTTCACCCATTTAGTCACAAGGGACATTCAATTGCAAAACCTAGTCGTTTAATGATTAAGATTTTTAATTTTTTTATAATAACAAAATTCCATGTCATCATTAACCTTGGTATGATGTGTAAAGTGCATGTCATCTCAACTTAATCGTTTTATTCAACTAAGTGTTACAAAAGATGCCATAATGGATGGATGACATGTGTTAAAAATCTATGAACATGTTATGAGTCATTACACATGACCAAAAATCAACCTAGTTTAGCCCATATAACTAGCATAACCAAAAGTCAACCTAGCATAACCTAATTAGGTTAGGCAACCTAGTATAACTCACCTAGCCAAAAATCAACCTAGTTTAACCTAGTTAGGTTAGCTACCTATGTTAAGGAACCTAGGTTACCTGATCTAAACTAGGTGGCCTAGATTTAAACAAACGTCAAAATCCTAGCCCAAGAAGCCTATACTATATAGGCTACCTAACCTAAACCAAGTGGCCTAGGTATCATAGGTTGGGAGAATGAGGATTTGAACCCCTCATCTTCACTTTGGGGTTCAAATCCTCATCCATTGCATTACCACATTTTTTTATACTAATTATATTTTAACACAAAATTATAAAGCTCAAAATTTTTAATGTTGAATTAACCTTGGCCACTTTAGGTTGACCTAGCTCAACCTACCTACTACCTACCAACCTAGCCTAGACCTAGACCTCCTTAAATTGGCTTACTTGAACTAGTTTGTCAACTTGTAATACTTGCTAACTTAGCTTAAGTTACCTAGGCATTTTTAAGCTTAAAATAAATAAAGATAATTATGTTACATTTAGTCACATCATATTCGCATCTAATTGCATAAACTTGAGAGGTGGTTACAAATTTTATAAAATATCTTATAATTAAGCTACTTAGGTTGATTTAACAAAAAACCTAAACCTAGGCAAGCCTACTTAAGTTAACTTATTAGTAGGGTAACCTATTTTAGGTATATTTAAACATACTAGATGTAGCAAATTTCTTATGTTTAGTTTAGTAAATTACAAAGTAGCCTATATTACAAAATAGGTTTTAATTAAGTAGCCTACATACATAGGTTAACTTAATAGGTATGTTAACCTAAGCTAGCATGTTAAGAAGTTAAAAATTAAAGAATTATGTGTCACTTATTTCAAAACAATTATTTACATTGTAGTCATAATTACAAGTTAATAATTTATCGTTTAGTACACATCCACATGCATGTGAATTCATGACTTAAAAAACCTCATGGCACACAAAAAAATGGCATGCCATGACAAATATTAGTGCTTTAAATTCAAAAAACACAAAACCTTATGGCGTCACAAAAAATCATGGATTGTTATGAAAATTTGTGACACGTTATTTACATTAAAAACCCATAATTTTTTGTTGAATTGGCATCCATTAAGCTCGGGGTAATAACAAAATCTATAAAAATAATTGGCATTTAAATCTAATGAGCACACCTTATGAACTTTTGCCACATGGCATGTATCCCAAAAAGGAAATATTGTAAATTGTCATTAATCATGACATGCCCCCAAACTCTTCGTAAGACTCAAATGCGAGTTCAAAAGTGAAAACAACGGAAGAAAAAGGAGTGGGGATACGCTCTTTAGTTTGTAGCATTTCGAAGGTAAAAGGGGCATGTTGGAGCTCTAGGATGGGGACTAGGATGAGTGATGAGCGAGTCAACTATTCACATGGGCCTGCAAAAATTAAACAACAAGTTGATTAGTGCGTAGTTGTAGCACTCTTGGTGCATGGACGAACCACGAGCATACACAAACTCACAAGATTTATATGTCAATTAGATTTATATGGCAATTTGACTCTCGACCCTTCTTTTGGCCATAACTTGTGTTTTAAATACTCAAATGGGTCATGTGAACCCATTTTAGGAATTTAAGTCTCAAGGGCTTTCCAATGCTATAAAAAACTTTTCAATCCAATGAGTTTTGACCTTTGAAATCACTTTCTAAAGATTCGGAAGTCCGTTGGGACTCCAACTCCCAAAGTGGGAACCCACTTGGAAGTGTGTGGGCTCATTCCCTCACACTCTCCTACATTCCCGTGAACATGAAATGTGACTCTCAGGCTTCATTCTTGGCCCATACCTTTACAAGCCCTTGCCTTCGTCACACCCAATGCTAGGGTTACGACAAATCACATGACTAATTAATAAAGGAAAATTCATTGAAGTTAGTGTCACGAATCATGAGGTGATGTAATTATCAATCAACCTTGTTGCCAAATGGCATGCCATGTCAACATCATTAGATCATAAGTCGTTATTATTCACCAACAATTACAAAAATCAATAGCATTTTGTTATTAGCTAATTTTGGACAATTAAAAATATTTTATAAATATAAATATATAAAATTTGATATTTGTGCAAAACCCATCAAGTTGTGATATTGATTATAGTGGTAAAACCATAATGCTAAGTGGCACCACAATGTCCTTTGCAACTAGGTAATCATTAATGTGATTATGCATAGTTACAATTGTAGTCGAAAAAGACACTAGTCGTTTTGTTAACCAGTTCTAAAACCCAAGATGTGTTGTAGTGGTATGAAATAAGTTCAAGTGGAAAAGTTCGAAAAGTTCAATCAAGTGCACCTGCAAAACTAAAAGGTGGAGACACTACAAAGGAGGCCATGGATGATATTTATCAATTCAATTTGTTACAACAACTACAATAGCAACAACCTCACAAGATGAAGAGGATAATGGTCATACACAAACCATTATAGAAGCACAACATGAAGTGCAACTGCAAGAATTATGCAGACTAAAGAAATTGTTATAATAAAGGAATAATAGTTTATGGAACCATAAATTATAGCTGCATAATAAACAACTGCAAAGTACACAAGAATAAGGGGTAGTCTATTTTACAAATTCAAAATTCTTTTAGTACAGATGTCTGTAGCAAGATTTCGGGGACAAAATCCAAAGTACAGGGGGGGTAATGTTAAGGGTAAAACTAAATTGTAATAATAAAACATATTAAGATGCATGGGGATAGTGAATAGGTATTGTGATGTCTATTTTAGGACAAGGTAAATATAAGAAATTTAGTAGAAACAAAGTGCACAATAATGAAGGATGAGTAGGTGAAATTAGGATTGCTGAGGTTAAATTCAAATTAGTTTAGGGTAAGGGAATCGAGGAGATTTGAGGATGCTCTAGAGCTCTTTGAACAAGTTTTTTCCTAATTGTTTTGGAGGAGCATAGAGTAGAAAGAACATAATAGTTTTTTGAAAATTAGATAATAGTTTTGACGATGAACACAAAGTTAATGGATTTTTTTTTAAAAAAAATTTCATGTTCTTTTTCATAATCTTTTTTTTTTCCTTTTTATTAGTATGAGAAGTAAAATTGTTGTAGAAGGAATATAAATTTAGAATTATGCATACGCATTAACGGTGAGAAAGTATTGTTGAATGGCATTCTGGATTATGTACGTAGTTTAAGTACAAATGTTTTGACTAAAAATGAGTATGATAAAAGAACAAAATTCGAATTTAACACAATGTTGGAACATTATAATTTACCAATACTATATCTTACAATATGTAATGTTTTGTGGGTAGTTTAAAAACTTCATTCATTATTGCACATGGAATTAGGACGAAGTTCAAAGTTCAATAACTAATATTGATGCGTGTGAAGGCCATTGAACATTAGTAGAAAACCCCCCCTTTTGCAACTACGTTTTCAACTAATGTTCAATTATAAACCAAGTCAAAAACTACACATATCTAATTGCAACTTTTTTGCCACTAGAAAATATTTTTTGCAATTGCTAACTAATAATGTCAACAAGTATAAATCGAGAGTGAAATTATAGTCAAAAGTGTATGCCATGTGTCAACACCATAGCTTGAATAGCCACTACGTGTCATTACTTGCCAATTTAGTTGAAAATTGTTATGTTAATTTAGTCAAGGGATGTTGTCAATTACATTTTACTAACGGATGAACTTCATCCATTGACTAGGCATGACATCAATCAAAAATATCATTACAATTTCAACTAGGTTGCAACTATGTAAATTGAACATTTTGACCATGTTGCAATTATGTACATTGAACCATTTGGCCAATGGTTTGGTGACACATGGCACACTCACAATGTTGACACGTGGCACATTCATAAAATGTGAAGGTTAATGAATAGTTAAATGACATGTGGCATGTTCACACATTTTGGTGTCAACAAATAGTTAATAGACATGTGGCACATCCACATCAATAGGTTAGGCCACATGGTGCTTAAACATAGGTGAAATTTAAACCTAAGCACTTAGGTTAAACCTAAACATAGGCCATTTCATTTAGGCTTAAGTTAGGGCTAGATCTAGGCACCTATGTTAGGCTTAGACCTAAACTACATGGCAATTAATAAATGAAATCCTATTTCATTTGGTTTAGCCTTTAGGGTTGAACCTTTTTTATTGGTTCATCCCAAATGGCTATTACATTTTCTTGTTTATTTTCTTCTCCAATAATCTTAATGCATTTCTTTATATAGTTTGGATTCATGGAATGGAAACCAAACATTATGGGATAAAGATTTTAGTGATAACCTAAGGTAAACACACCTATCACTGAACACTTAACAATGGATCATTATAACTCTCTTGTCCATGGTCTATTGCTTTTGAAACTTTAAAAAAAATTATAATCTTCCACTAAACGCATCCAAATCTGTAAAAAACACTCCAATCTAATTGAAAATGAACAAGATATGCCCTTTCAAGGTGAAGGGTGTGTTGTGGTTTTTTTCATAAGTGTTTAGTATGATTTTGAAGCATAAGTTTTATTTTTAAAAAAGTTTTCACTTCAAACAAGTTTTATAGATTTTGAGATAGCACATCTATAGCCTTTAAAATCATTCAAAATGAATGAGAAATGAGCAAGATATAGTTGTTGGAAGTAAGGGGGGTTCGAAGACAAAATATCACCCTTTCTCTTCCTACATTTTCTACTTTGTTCCTTTGCTTTTGAGGTTCAAAGAACATTTGTAACTCTTTGTTTTAAGCTTCCAATGACATAAAAAAAGTTCAATTTGGTTCTAAAATAAGGGAAACTTGAAAGTGTTCGATGATAGAGTATTGTTTGGTGATAGGCGTGTTTACCTTAGTTGTAACCCAGTTGCAACCTAATTGCAATTCCAATAGTTGTACAAGCTAGTATAAACTTAGTTAGCCCTAAACCCAAACTAATAATCTACCTACTTTAGGTATAGCTACATACATTAATTACTTATAGTAATTATTCATCAATTATTTTTAATTGTATAGTTGTATAATTAAAAAATTAAACATATTTTCATCATTTATTAAATAATATGGTGATTAGGTTATTTTTTAAAAATCTGCAATTACATGTATTAAATAGTTAATTATCACTAAATATTTTTTAAAACTCCAAATTCATTATAATTTTTTATTAGCATTTCATAAAACAAAGAATTAATTCAGATATAAATATTAATTAGTAGTAATTAAATGATATTTTAAGTACAATAATAATTATAATATAGTGATAATTAATAAATGATTACAATTACAACAACAAGATTAATAATATTTAATATTTAACTAGTAATTATGCTAGGATGTTTATTTAACTATTTTTATTTTTATTTTTATCTAACTTTTTGGAACTATTAAATGACCTAGTATAATAAATATTAAATAAGAATAAATATTTTAAAGTATAGTAGTGTTAAATAACAATAATTTCTGAAGTTATATGATAATTTATTAAATATATTTACTAATTATTTTAATAATTATTGTAATTTAATCATATTTAATTTATTTATTTATTCTAATAAAATGAAAACATTCTTAGAACTAATAGCCAAAATAAAATTAGTAATAATAAATTTTTAAAATAATAATTATGTATCATTACATGATATGTTGTAAACGAAAATTAAATCTATGTGGAAATAATAAATTACACATGTATTGAACATATTGTAAAAATATATTAATTAAATATCATTAGTTGATATGTTGTAAATTAAAATTGAATTTACATAGTAATAATAAATTATGTATTGAATGCACACATTATTAAGTTGACTTATATTTCAAGAAAAAAAAAATTTTCAAATTAAATGTAATAATTATATCCACACAAAAAATCATCATACATAACCTTTCATGTATACAAAAAAAATTTACATGTAATTTAATAATGAATGAATTATTATTGTGATTAAAAATATATATTAAGATATCATATGTAAAAAATAAATAATTATTAAATTTCCACAAAATTATTAATTACGAATCATTACTTGATTTGTTTTAAATTAACATTTGATTTACAAAGAAATAATAAATTACACATATTGAACATACGTTATTACAAACTCATATTTCAGAATTTCCTTAAATTTATTTTGAAATTAAATTTTAATATTTATATGCACAAATGTTTTTTGCATCATACATAAATATTCATTTACACAAATAGAATTTACATGTAGTTTAATGTTTAATGATTTGTTATTGTAATTTGAAGAAAATATTGATATATAATGTCTATAAAAATGAACAAACATTAGAGTTCCACAAAAAATATTAATTATGTATCATTATTTGATTTGTTGTAAACTAAAATCCAATCTACATATAAATAATAATTAGGTGTATTGAACATGCACATTATTACAAATTTATATTTCAATATTTCTTTATATTTCCTTAAATCAAATTTTAATATTTATATGTAGAAAAAAATATTTGAATCATACATAACCATTCATTTATAAAAAAACATTTACATGTAATTTAATCTATTAATGAAGGTGGATAATTTGTTTTGTTTTATTTTATAATGTTGAGATTTCCCAAACCAAATTGTTTCGTATAATGTTATTGATATTTGTGAAAACCTAACAATGAATAGGAGTGCACTAACTTGGGTTGAAATTATTTGGAACTATAATGCAAATGTTATTGATTATTGGACCATTTTCTTTATAAAAATTAATAAATTAATAAATAAAAAATTTATTCAAATCCAAAGGTGTATGATAAATACAAAATCTCTAATCTTATATTTTGGTTTAAAATATGGACTGAAATGCAATAAAACTAATATTAACAAAGTCTACTCATTCATATCTACTTAAAACTAGTTTCAGAATTAAAATCCAATAATGAAAGTATGATAAAAAAAAAACATCAAAATAATAACTCTGACTATGGAAACAAAGTTTTTCCAGAAATTAAAACATATTTTTCTCATAGTCCATTAAAGCTCCATGTTCTATAATGATACAATAATCTTCATCTTTTTCTCTTCTCCGAATATATAATTAAAAAAAAAACAATCTTATGTTTTATTCAAATTCAAATGGTGATAAAAACTACGTAATCTAGTTGATAATTCTTATAAACAATAATCGAGTAAATAAATAAATAATTATTATTAATTACTACAAATTACTATTCCATTAACATTACCCCACCCATACTCTGAATTACATTTTGAAATTACGGATAAAAAATATGTTAAAAAAACGAAATGTTTTGTTGTTTCTGATCATGTGATTCAAAAATATAATATGTCTATACAACAGTTTATTATATCTGTTATATAATTTACTCTACCTATATTTCATATTGAAGCATTGTTTGATTCTCTGTTGTACATAAAGTTTATTTATTGTTCTTTTGATGCCTTGGTTGACAACTGTGCAATTGTTTGTTGATAAGTTGTTATTTGTTTTTGTGACTACAATTCTATTGTCACTTATAGTTGTTGTAATTATAGATTTGATGTAATCTAAATCTGATCATGTTGTTGCAGCTCTAACACAAACTCAATCTAATCTTGCTAATCTTTTTGAATTACATGTTCTTCATGTTGTATTTGCTCCCCTATTTATGTGGCTACAGATGCAGACTCCTAAGAACTGACTTCTTGCAAAACAAATTATATTTGTTCTAGAATTTGTTCACCAACCTCCCTCTTAGGGTTATCTTTTCCTCCTTTGAAGTCTCTTGGTTACTCTACTACTTTTGTACCTGGTGGTCTTGCCCCATCTGTATCCCTTCTATCTTTTTCCTCGTTTGAAGTCTTTGGTTCTAGAGATAGAACTAAAGGCTCGTACTCAAATGATGGCATAATTCTTTCCGTATGAGAAATCTTATGTTTGTACAACCTTTCATTCCTCTCATACTTTCTATAGACCTTGCCAAATATATTTTTGAAAAATGTCTTGCATTGCATCCCACCATAAGAATATATCTTTTTCCTCCAAAAAAAACATACCTAATATCATCATCTTGATGAGTACGCATTTTCTTCCCCTGCAAATTTGTAGCCATTGCTTGGCGATTTATTCTCTTCATGTGCTTCTTGTTGGGAATATGAATTCTTTTTGAAATGTGTTCCTAAGTATGGTCCTCTTGATGCAATGGTGATTGTTATTGTTGCAAATTGTCCTTTTGGTGGTTTTCCTCAAAATTTGAAATAGAAATAGGACTGACTTGCTCACTAAAAACTACCTATCTTTTGGGCTTTCTAAAGCTAAATCTCCTCAATGTTTCCTTATAATCTCTTTTGCTTTTTCTAATTGCTTCAAAAGCTCTCTCAAACTTGGAAATTAGAGAGCATTTTTGAAAAGAATAAGAAGAATAAACTGGAGAAAGAAAAGGCGGACCTCTTTTTGGAGACCTAAACTTCATAGGCAAAATGTTTACAAATTTCCATTGCTATCTTAATCTTTCTTACACCTCTTTCAACTTCTACAATTTTTCTTTATATTGTTTTTGTAATTTTTCCACAATATGTTTTTTAGCACTCATTTCAAAGACAAAAAATGATTGAAATTAGCTTGTGGAAAATGAAAACAATGAATCACTATAGTGTTTGTCGCCTTTTAAAGTATTATTACCTTATTTCATGAAATGACATTTCACTTTTTGTTTTAGGGCCAACATTTTAATGATTTATATATTTTTCAGATTGTTTGACACTTGTCATCTTTTAAATTTCACACTGACATCAACATGGGCTATAATAAATACTTGCTAACCAAATAATTCTATGGACATGGCACTAGGTAATTTTGATGACGCTTTTGAATATGATGACTTGGTGTTGTCTACATTACAAATTCCCTTTAACCCATGTTGAGTCATTAGATCAGCGTAATTTTGTTTTGTTGTCATTGACTTACCCCATAATTTAGTAATTGTAAATATGCATAATCATGGTCTAGGTATCTGTTCATAACATGTTAGTTAATAAAATTTACTAGGGTTTTTTCTAAAAATACTAACTAATCAGTCCTAATAATCTTTATTTTTCTTTGATCTTTTGAATTTTCATAAGATGTTTCTTCCATGTAGTCTTCATCTATGGATGGTAAAGACTTATGGTTCTTTGAATTCTGAATCCCCTTCACTATCTGATCCACATATGTATATGGTTTCAGCTTATTAACATTTATCAATATTGGGTTTGGTTCAAAATTGTTGACAGAAATAAGAAGAACAATATTATTCAGTAAGCAATATTATACCCTAAATGGATTAAACCATATTTTCTTGAATTTGCCCAAATATATATATTTTTCCTTTGGGAAACCATAAAACATAATCTCCAAATTGGAACTTCTTCTTAGTATTTTTCTGTTGATTCCACTAAAATCTACTCCACTGGTTGGTTCCCACATTGTTTTGAGCTTTTAATATGATTTCTTTTAACTTTTCCAATTATGTAATTATGGTTGTTAGCATTCTGGTGGGTTCTACATCTTTGTGGTCCCCATTAATAGTTGGAAGAACATATTTTATTAGCATTAGAGGATGCAAACCATATACTAACTAATAAGGTGTATAACATGTTGCCACCTTATAAACGTCCTATATGAGAACAAAATTGAAGATAGATGTTCATCCCAATTTGTTTTTTTTTCATTAACCAACTTGGTCAATAATCTTCCAATGACTTTGTTAATAGATTCTATTTATCCATTTCCTTGTGGATAATATATAGTTTAATGTGCTTTAACAAAAGCTATTATGTTAGATGTTTTATTATGTCATTTATGAAATGTACCCCCTGATATGTAACTATGGTTAATTGACATCCAAATTTGGTCATAATATATTCATATAGGAATATGGTTATAACTACTATAATATTGGTTCTAAGTGCTTTTGCCTCTACCCACTTGGTTGCATAATCTATAGCTACCAAAATGTACTTGTTTCCTATGAATCTTCCTATTGGTTTGATTAGACCTATAAAATCTAAACCCCAGTTCATATAAGGTTCTTCTAAAAATGTTATTACCAACTTGGCCAAACTTTTTATTTTTGGTCCTCCAATTTTTTAATAGCTATCATAGGTTCTACAAAATTCATGAGTATCCTTGAATAGAATTGGCCACCAATATCCTACATCCAATTTTTTTTTTGCAATAATATCTACAACAAAATGTCCTCTAGCCACTCCCTCATGTAGTTCCTTTAGAACAATTTGTGCTTCTAAGGTGGTTAAACATCTATGCATTATGTTGTCTTGTCCCAATTTGTACATAAATCCTTCTTTCAGCTCTTTCAGAGTAAAGGGTTCTACCTTTCTGGCCAACTTTTGTTTTCGACCTAGGTTTAGAGTTTCTAGCATCTGACCTATCTCTTAATAGGTTTTCACTTCTTGCATCCATGTAGATTCTATAACAAAATAATGATGCATCCATAGTTTGATCTAGGACACCCAATGGTTCTGAACTAATTGGTAATCTGGATAAAACATTAGTAACTACATATGTTCTACCATGTTTGTAGACTATTATGAATTCATATTCCAAGAATAACAACAACCATCTTGCTATCCTTTTCGACACATGTGGTTTGTTGATTAAGTACACTAAAGCCATATGTTCTACATAAAACACAAATTTTTTTCACGACAAAAAATGTTTGAACTTATATTGCACATAAACCATTATTAAAACTTATATTTCTGTAGTAGTATAATTATGTTTTGCTTTATTGAATAATCTAGAAACATATACTATAGGCTGATCATACTTACTAATTGGGTTTTGTGCCAACATTGCACCTACTGCCAACAATGATGCATTTGTGTGCACATGAAACTCCAATTGTTGATTTGGAGGCATCAAAATTGGTGCTTCCATGTACTTTTGCTTGATTTGATCCCAAGCTTGTTGACATTATGTGGTCCAAACAAAAGGTTCTATTTTCCTCATCAACTTGGTGATTGGTGCCATGATAAAGGCAAAGTTTTTAATGAAACATCTATAAAACTAAGCCATACCATTAAAAACTTGAATCTATTGTGGGTTTGTAGGTTGGCATATTCATTATTGCCTGAACTTTCATAGGGTTTGATATTTTTCCTACCTTGGAAACTATGAACCCTAAATTCAGTCTTGAAAATACCATAAAAGCACATTTATTTGGATTGAAATTGATTATATTCTCTGCATTTTTGAAAGCAAAGTCTGAGCTTCATTAAATGACTTTCCATATCACTATAAATTATGAAGTCATCCAAAAATATCTTCATGAATTGGTCTAAATAGTCTCTGAAGGCTTTGTTAATTACTATTTAGAAAGTTGGTGGCCCATTTTTTTACACCAAATGGCATCACCATCCAAACAAAAGTTCCCCAATTTGTTACAAAAGTTGTTTTGTATCGATCCTCAAAGGCTACAGAATTTTGATGGTATCTTGAATATCCATCTAAAAATGAATAAACTTCATACCCTGCTACAATGTTCAATACTTCATAAAAAAAGGGCAAAGGATAAGGATTTTTTTTGGTTACCTTATTCAACTTTCTAAAATCCACACATTCTCAATTTTCCATTCTTTTTAAGCAATACCACTATGGGTGATAACCATGTAACTTCCTCTACTGGTTGAATGAATCCAATTGCTAATAATTTGTCAGTGTCATGTTTGACAACTGTAGCATAATTAGGGTTCAATTTGTACCTTTTTGATGTGCTACTGGTATTGAGGTATCCAATTCAATTTTGTGTTGAGCTAATTTTAGAGGTATGTTTTTCAAATCTTTGTAAGTCTAAGCAAAGACGTCCTTGAACTCCTTAAGTAACATATGAAGCTTTTTAGTCTTCTCCTTTATCAATTGTGAATTAACCTTGATGTATTATGGATTTGCCTTTATACTAAGATTCAACTTAACAAGTTGTTATTCTTCAATCAAAGTCCAATTTGCTATCTGAAGATTTTATATTTATATTTTTGCCGAAGTCTCATCCACTTGAATATCATCTTGGCTATGATGGTAATAAGTTTTTAGATAAACCTTGTCTTCCAATGAAACTTCTTGTCTAACACAGAAGTTGAAGGCACCACTTTTGTAGTTGTTTGATCTAATGTCCCTTGCTCTTGATTAGATTTTTCAGTGCTTCTAATTTTGACATTCCAACACTCAACAATGAAATTGTTTATTCTAAAAGTCTAATTGTGCCAATTGATAACAATTTTGGTTCTATCTCAAAGATCAAATACTCCTCTTCATTTATTAACCCTTCCATCGAGTCATAACAAACAAGTACATGGGGGCTTTTTGTTTCTACTCCCAATTTCCTATTAATTGATAATGTTTTAACAGTTCCATTACCTTGAACAATAATGACATTGTTACTCTAATCATGTGTAACCTTTGCATCTATGAGCTAAAGTCTTCTTAACAACATAAAATAATTAGAATCTACCACATTGTTTTTCAAAACATTAAATGTGGCTATATATGGAATACCATGTATGTGAATCCTCAAATTTTTTATGATTCTTAACGGCCTAATCATACTTTGATCTGCCATTCTAAAGTGGTACGAAGTTGGCTTTTGTTTGGGCAAACCTAACTTTGTTTTGAGGTTTTTTATTATAATGTTCATAATTATTCCTTCGTCTATCAAAACATCCTCAACAATGTTCTTCCCAACTTGTATTTGGATAACTACCATATGGTTATCTACTTCTATAGTTGTTATGTTTAGTTTAAAATGTGTTTCAACCATTATGGCTACATTAGGCTCTGATATTTGCTTAGTAGTTATATTAGATGTTGACAGGGTTTTTATATTCCCATTAAGGTTAATTAACCTTTGGATTTTTCAGCCACAGGTTCTTAAAGTAGCAATAGGTACATATAACACACAAACTAAAATTTAAGCTACTACAAATTCTAAACTAACATGTATACAAATTGCTCGAACTTGAAGGAAATAGCCTGAAAAAAAATGATCCATGTTCCATAATTGAAGAGTGAAACACATAATCATGAATGAACCCAAAAAGTCCTTCAACAAGTCTATCCTCATAGTCTTATATTAGCCAATTCAAAATACAATAGTCATAATTGACCATTATAAATAGTCATTAACCAGTACTTGGACTAACAATCCAAAATTTCAAAAAGTACACCTTGCCTAATTACATGTCCAACTATTGGTTTTATCAAGTACGAGTTCTACCAATTACCTATTGAGTAACATCTCAACTTATCTTCTTAACCCAATCATTACCTATCAAGTTTAGTTAATTGGTTAGGTTAATATTACATGTTAGGTTAAATAATAAGTTATGATGACATTTATGAAGTTTAACAACCTGCTTATATTATCAACTTGTTGCCAAATTTGGGTAACATTGTCCCCCTTTGAAATCTACATTTTGTCCTTGAAATGTTAACTTAAAGTTTTAGGTTAAATTTAGCCTTATGTAACCAGTTGACTTATGACTTCTTTCACAAGTTCAACACCTGTTACCTCCCCAAGTTCAACTTGATTCAAGAGTTGAAGATCGGTTGGTGTTATGGTCTTTTATTGATCAAACATGTTTTCAAAGGTCATTATGGGTGTTATGAATACCTCTGAAGCATGTGGGGTATTTGATATCAAAATAACCTCCTGACCTATACCTATCTAATGTGGGGTCAAATGTACACTAATAGATAAGAATTCCAAAGACCCTAATCTAGTGTCTAGTATAATATATGTAGGATTAAGAAGTTCATCATGTTTCTTGTCAAGTCTCTCATTGCCTTCCATAGGTTGACTGACAACAATGGTTATTGGAACATGTATAATAAAAGTCTAAACAGGTAAGGGTATGATTTCTAAACCTATTCCACCTTTTAGTGGACTAACCAATTTACTAACATGTCGTACCATAAGATGGCATTATTAGAACTCTGCTACTGGTTCCAATTTTCACAAACACAAAACTTGATGGTTCGTACTTAAAATTAGGAAAAGTAGTTTTGTAGGCTTGTAGCTCAAGTTGATAACTCTGTTCATCAGAGCAAACCAACTCCATACTATTTTGAATATGCTCCTTTGTGAACCTTTGAACAATTTGCCACCACTATTTCCACTTGGGGTTTTTATTTTCCAAGGCTTGGTTCTACACCTTGAATAAGGTATTGTCTAACAATAACTCTTCAAACTCCTTCAACATGTTGTTCTTTTTAACAGGTGGAATGGGGCTAGGTTTGTTCAGTTGTACCTTGGATGTCTCATATTGACGTTTCCAGTTTTGGATTTGAGCAGTAACACTTTGCTTCTCCCTGTCAAATTTTATGTGGGCATCTACTTGTTGCTCCTTGAGATCTTGACAGGTACACTCCAAACCAGTTATGATAACCTATTGTTCCAAATTGGACTCCTCCATTTTGACATAATTTTTCATCATCCACTCCAATTCAGCTTGGAGATGAGTCAAATCAATTTGGGTCTTCTAATTGAGCTAGTTGAATTGAACATATTTTTGTTGCATGTTCTTAGTTTTCTTAGTAGCTTGTTCTGATTCATTCAACTTATTGGACAAGTTCTAGTTTTCATGCTAGACCTCATTCAATTGCCTTTTGACCGTGACTAGTTATTGTCACGGTTTTTCAAAGTTCTCTGCACTATTTCTAGCTCTTGGCTACATGTTTATAGGTGGTTATGGGTTTCAGACAAATTTTCCTTGACTTTTTCAAATTCAACTATAAGGTTTGATAGTTCTTGTAATGTTCCTAACCAAGTTGTAGCATTTTGAACAACTTGTTTTAAAAACATGTTAATTTGTCTCAAAGTCTCTAGGGAATGACTAGAGACTAATACATGTTGAAATTTTTAAAATTGTGGGTTTTTTATTTGTATAGGTTCAACTTCAGGTTAAATAAGTTGAAATGATTTTATAGCTATAACTAGAAACTAATACATGTTGAAAATTTTAAAATTGTGGGTTTTTTATTTGTATAGGTTCAACTTCAGGTTGAATAAGTTGAAATGATTTTATAGCTATAACTATAAGTTTTGTAATGGAAACTACAAGTTCAATAGACACAACAAGTTCAACTTGAATGTTATCAATTACCTGATCTAGGTTGGGTTCAGGTTCTTCCTCAATGTTGCGCTGCATAGTTGTTGCCGCAAGCTCTTCTCCTCCCTTACCTCCAATCTCATATGAATAGGTCAACTCTTCATTCTCTTTTGAATCATTAATAGGTGATCCAAAATTAATCTTGGACTTCTTTCTTGGTGGTGAGGTAACAAGTTCAAGGCTTAACTTGTCCCTTGGCATAGGCGGTTCTATACATGTTTTTAGTCAATGGGATTAACGTGTGGGTAAAGGTGATGTTGTAGTTGAGTGTGCTAGTCTTCTTTCTTTCAAGAACTGTTCCCTAGTAACATGTTCAGGTGAAACCTATTGTTGTTGTGCAACCTGGTGCTCTTAACTAGTTGGTGATACATGTTCTTTTGGAGTTATTGTTCTTGATGAAGGCACCTTGGACAAAAGGAACCACTTCCTAAACAAAATGTCTAAAATAGGTCCTAAGTAATAATTATCTGCTCTGGTCTTATTAAAAATCAGGTTAACTATTGTCTTTTCCTGATGTTTAGTCCAGTGAGTTAATTCAACCAATAATTGGGTTAACACTATAGAACACCAATTAATAGGTTGCCCCCTATTGGCTAGGTCAAAAGCGATGGCAATCTAATTGTTAAAATAAGCTAACCTCTCCCTTTAATACAAAATTTGCAAAATAGTTGCAAATCTTGCATGAAATTCCTCTTTCATGCGCACTACACTCCATTGCTCATTCTCAACAAAAGCATGTGGTCTTGTAATTTTTTTCAAGGCGGTTTTGGCTTCTTCAAAAGTTGCATTAGCAACATCTACTGTTCCTTCCTTGGAAATTCCAAGTTGCTCATGAATTAGTACTTGATCAATGAGAATTTCTTGACCATGTACTTGCCCTAGAATTCTTCCATCTCTCATTGCTTCCTAGGTTCGTAAGAAGTTGCATAACATGTCCACTATAGGTTGAACAAGCTCTCCAAACTAGCTCATCTAGCCCATTTGAATTGTTGGATTCCATTGTCATGAATTGCAACATCTTCTAACTCTCCTTTGCCTTGAACACTAGTTTCTTTTTAATAGGTTTTTCAACTGTTCTTTTACATGCACTTTGCCTTTTCGCTTTATCATATTCTTGTTCCTGATCTTGGGCGTTGAGGAATAATGTTGGGAATAAGTCCTTCTTCAAAGATTTCTTGGAGAAATACTTCTCCACTAGTCACAAGTAGTTGCAACTTTTTTTCTTCCACAGGTTTTGATGCAAGAACTAGTTGTGGTTATTCCTAGACAACAAGTTGTTGCAATTCCTCCTCTTCCATAGGTTTTAATGCAAAGATTGATTGTAATTGTGCTTCAACAACAAGTTGAGGTCCAACCTCCACTTCTTCCTTTGAATATGAAATAACAATAACCTATGGTATTGGTTTTGCCGTAGAAGTAGTGGTTTTCCTTATAAAGTTCAATGTTGCTTTTAATTCCTCTTCCAACTCCCTACTTCTTTGTTCTTGCTCAAAAATTCTAATTTCTTCTATTGTAGGTGTGCATGAAGCAAGCGGTTTTACATAAATTGCTCTAGTTAGTTGAACATGTTTCACTCTCTCTTTTTCAATTTGTTTTTTCTAAAAACCTCAGCTTTCCTTTTAACCTCCTTTTCTCTTGCTTCTCGTCTTAACCTCTTTAAAGTAATTTCATTCATGGCCCCTCCTAATATGAAGAAGAAAACGAAAAACGCGATAGTTTTTTATACTACTTCATGCAAAAATGATTCTGTGGTTGTGCACGGACATAACCTTTAGGGTTAAAAACTCCTAAAAGGTAGGCATCGATAAGTGTCTTTCCAAACATGTCATTTGCATCATTACTCATCACTACATTATTGTCCTAAACAAGCAAGTTATGATAATGATGAACAAACACATCTATTATTTTAATGTTGCTAGGTGTCAAATGATTATTAACTAGTTCAAACCTTACATGTTGAAAATCTTTAGGTTCAACCAGTAGTGGTATAGGTTCTATGGTTTGAACAAGTTCATCAGTGACCAAGTCACCAAGTTTAACCAATACAAGTTGCAAGTTTTTTTCTTCAATGAACATGTATGGCTTCAACTTGTTAATGTTAACAAGCATTGGGTTAGGATCAAACTTATCAATGGTGACAAGTAAAATGATATTACTGGGTAAACAATATTGTATCTAATAGGGTCCAAACCATCGTTTTTGAAATTTGGGAGCATGTTTGGAAACGGCCCCTGGAAACCATATTACAAAGTTTCCAAATTCAAACTTGGTTTCAATATAGGTTCTGTGACCACAATGATTTATTCCACTTGTTAGAAGCAACTAAATCATGTGCAATCAACCTGTTTTCTTGTAGTTTTTCTAACTCAAATAATCAACTGGTTAAGACTCTCATAGGTTGTGGATTTCTATCATCACTAAGTTTAGATGGTAACAAATATTTTGTAGGTAATAATGGATGTAACCCATAGACCAGCTGAAAGGGGATATGACTAGTTCTAACATTGTAAGTGGTTTAATATGAAAACAAGACTGTGGCAAGGTGTTCATCCCAATCATTTCTATTTTCATTAACCAGTTTGGTTAGTAAGGTTCCAAAAACCTTATTTCACTACTAGAAATTTTGTCTTTTGCAACTTGTCTTATGCAACTAAAAAATGTCACATGCAACTGCACATGTTGCATGCAACCCTAAAATAGTTGCATGTGAGATTTTTTAGTTGCATAAGACAAGTTGCAAAAGACAAAATTTCTAGTAGTGTTTGTAGATTCAACTTGTCCATTTCCTTGTGATTAATAAGAAGTAGAACTGGTATGTCTAAGAATGAAATTGTCAATAAGGTATTTGATCACATCATTGATAAAATGGGTACCTTGATCGGTCACAATGGTTAATGGACATCCAAATCTTGTAAGAATGTGTTCATATAAAAACTTGGCGGTTAATGCAACAGTGTTGGTGAGGAATGTTCAAGCTTCCACCTACTTTGTTACATATCAATGGCTACCAAAACGTACTAGTTGCTTAACAATTTGCTTGCAAGTTTGACAAGTCCAATAAAATCCAATCCCCATTTTTAAAATGGTTCCTCAAATAATGTGGTAACTAATTTGGCTAAGTTTTGGGCAAATAGGTTACCTGTTTTCTTACATTAGTCACAAGTTCGATAATATTCATAAACATCTCGATTCATTATTGGCCACCAATAACTAACATTTAGGATCTTTCGCACAATGATATCAAAAAAGAAATACCTTCCTATAACTCCTCCATGTAATTTTTGCAAAATTGTGCATACCTATTCTAGTTGCAAAACTCGACAAAACCTGTTATCTTGTCCGAATTTGTACATGTCACAACCCTAGCCTTGGGCTCACGACCAAGGCAAAGGCTTACAAAGGTGTGGGTCGAGAGTGAAGCCCGGGAGTTGCATTTCATGCTCACAAAAGTGTAAGAGAATGTGAAGGAATGAGCCCACACATTCCCAAATGGGCTCCCATTTTGGGAATTGGAGTTTCAATGGACTCTTGAATATTCAAAGAACAATTTCAGGGGTCAAAATTCATTGGATTGAAAAATTCCCTATATCATTGAAAAGTTCTTGAGACTTAGATATCTAAAATGAACTTGCATGGCCCATTTGAGTACTTAAAACACAAGTTATGGCCAAAAGAAGGGTTGGGAATCAAATTGCCAATTTGACTCCTGACCACTAAAAGTTGGAAATCGCCCTGATTTATTTCCATGTAGGTGGCGTGCCACATATCGTTGAAAAATGCTCGACGAAACCTACAACTTTTGTTTAGACATAAGCTTAATCGAAGGTTTGCACAAGAAGTTATGGCCCTTCAAAATGTCAAGAGTCTCAATTTCGGGAATTTCGAGATTCCTAACTTGGAAATCCCAAGACAAAATGACATTTGGGTGTAGCCCCCATTTGGGTGAGTCTTGTGAGTTTGTGTGTGCCCGTGGTTCATTCATGCACCAAAAATGTCCCAATTATTAACCAACTTGTTGTTTGGTTTATGTAGGTCCGTGTGAATAATTGACATGCTTGTCATTTGTCCTACTCCCCATTTCGAAGCTTTAGCACACCCTTTTACCCCCAAAGTGCTACGAGCTACGGAGCGTATCCCCACTCCTTCCGCTATTTTTCACCTTCGAATTCGCATTTAAATCTTATGAGGAGTTTAGGGGTGTGTTAATACAATACTCATTTTTGAAGCATAAATCATTTAACCCTTTGGGCTAAATATTACCTTTGGGATGTTATAAATCTTTCTAACATCATTCCTTCTAATAGGTATTCATACACATTTTGTAACCACTTAAGTTGGAACGTAAACATGTGAGCATCACAGGTTTGATCATGTGCTCCAATAGGTTTAGTGTGGTTGGGCAATCTACTCAATGCATCTACCATTAGATGGGATCTACCAGGTTTGTAAACAATTTTGAAGTTATATTAAAAAAATAATAGGAACCATTTAACTGACCTATGAGAAACATGTGGCTTGTTAACTAAATATACTAAAGTCATGTGATCCACAAAGAATGTAAACTTGTTACCTAATAGGTAATGCCTAAATTTGTGTAAGGCATAAACCATAGTTAAAGCCTTTCTTTTGTAATAATATAGTTTTATTCAGTAGAATTAAATTAACTACCTTGATTAGGTATTCCAACAAGTTCAATGCGGTTGGGTAATCTACTCAATGCATTTGCCATTAGATGGGATCTACTGTGTTTGTAAACAATTTTGAAATCATACTCCACAAATAATAGGAACCATCTAGCTAACTTGCTAGAAACTTGTGGCTTGTTAATTAAATATACTAAAGCCATGTGATGCATAAAGAATGTAAACATGTTACCTAATAGGTAATGCCTAAATTTGTGTAAGGCATAAACCATACTTAAAGCCTCCCTTTCTATAGTAGTATAATTTCTTTCAACATAATAAAATTATTTTGATGAGTATATAACAGGTTGATCTATTTTACATGTTGGGTTTTAGGCTAATATGGCCTTTAATGCTAATTGAAACGCATCAGTGTGAACGTGAAATTCCAATTTCCAGTTAGGATTAATAAGTATAGGAGCTTGAATGTAATGGTTTTTTATATCCTCCCAAGGGATTTGACATTCAACAAATTACTCGAACATTTTAGTTTTTCTAAGTAACTTGGTGATTGGTGCCGTAACAGAGGCAAAATTCTTGATGAAACATCTGTAAAATTAGGCCATTCCATTGAAGACTTGAATCTCTTGAGGTGTTTTGGGCATTGGCATTTTGACTAGAGCCTCTATTTTTTTTGGATCAAATGTCTGCCCTTCTTTGGAAACTATGAATCCTAAAATGGTTCTTGGGCATACCATAAAGGCACATTTCTTTGGATTCAAACTAATGCCATACTCTTTGCATTTTAGAAAACATTTTTTGAATTTTTCCAAATGAGTGGAAAGGTCACTAAAAATAATAAAATCATCTAAAAAGATCTTCATGAGCACATCAATGTAGTCACAAAAAGCTTTTGATGATTACCCTTTGATAAGTAGGTGGTTCATTTTTTACCCTAAAAGGCATTACAACCCATACAAAAGCCCCTTAATCAGCAACAAAGGCAATTTTCTACTAGTCTTCTGATGCTATGGAAATCTTATGGTATCTAGAAAAATCATTTAGAAATGTCCAAACCTCATGTCCAGCTACAATGTTAATAACTTCATCAGTAAAAAGTAATGGGTATGGGTCCTTCTTAATAGTTGCATTAAGCTTTCAGAAGTCCACACAAATTCTAAATTTCCCATTTTTCTTAAGCACTACAACTATAGGTGATAACCAAGTAGCCTCTTCAATAGGTTTAATAAAACCCTGCAACAAGCAATTTGTTAATGTCCTATTTGACAATGGTTGCATAATTAAAATTTAACTGGTACCTTGTTTGATGAACAAATGGTATTGATGTGTCCAACTCAATCCAATGTTGAGCTATGTTAAGTGGTATTCCCTTCAAATCTTTGTAAGTCTAAGCAAAAATGTCCTTGAACTCCTTTAATAATTCAATCAGTTGATGACTAACAATAGGTTCCAGATCTACACTAATTTTAACCTATTGCAGGTTTTTTTTCACTACTAGAAATTTTGTCTTTTGCAACTTGTCATATGCAACTAAAAAATGTCACATGCAATTCCAAAATAATTGCATGTGAGATTTTTTAATTGCATAAAACAAATTGCAAAAGAAAAAAAATTTAGTAGTGTTTAGAACCCAAATTGATCTTAGTCAATTGTTCTTTTTCAATGACAAATCCATCCTGCAATGTGAATGTCATAACCTAACATTGGGTTCATAACTAAGTGTGAAGTGCAAGGGCCCATGAGGTCAAAAGTGTGTTTAGGTGTGAAACGCACTCTCACAAATAGGGGAGAGTGCAAGGGATGAAGCTCAATGCCTCTTCCCAAAGGCTACGGGCCGTGTAAAGCTTGTGCTTGAGGTTGTCCCTATTAAGTTTATCACACCATTTCCATTCAACTTGCATTAACCACATTCTTTTCTTGGTTGTGCAAGTTGGCCTCATCTTGAACTCTTGTTTGTGAGTTCATCCTAGTCCCATCTCAGAACTCCAACACACCCTCCTACCCCCGAAGTGTTGCGAATTGGGGAATGTGTCCTTACTTTCTTCTTTTTCCGTTGTTTTGCTCTAGGACCCACCTTTAGGTTTTTTGAGCAGTTTGGGGGTGTGTCAACGAAGGTTTTGAACCCTGATTTGAACAAGCATCTTGTCAATATCCATTTCTCCTATTTTAGGTTGGAAAAATGTCTCTGGTAAATGTTGTTGGAAAGTATCAAGGGGTATAGTTATCTTAACAGGTCGTACAAGCATTGGTTTGATAGGTATATTAGACAAAACATGTGGCTTAGACATAGGTTCAACATGTTTATTAACTTATTCAACTAAATTTAAACCTGCTGATTTGACATGATTTATGTAAGAACAACTATGGATCCTATTAAAAACAGTCAAATTTGATGTAAACATGGTTCTGTAGTAAACATCAAATCCTTTTTTTTGTCAGATATTCCAGAATGGAAATCATAACAAAAATAATACTTTTGGACGCTTGGTTGGTGCTCCAAGTTTTTTAGTAATGGGTATGGTTCTAACTATACCAGCTCCTTGTACAATAATAGTGTTGTTGCCCTAATCATGAGACATTTTAGCATCCCTTAACCAAGGACAACCTAACAACATAGAATAGCTAGAGTCTAACACATTACTCTAAATTACAATAAAAATCATTGCATAGGGAATCCCATGAACAAAAATTCTAAGATCTTTAATCAAACCTAAAGGTTTTGCAATGGTTTGATCAGCCATACACAAGTTACAAGATGCAAGTTTTGGTTTTGACAAACCTAACTATACCTTCAATTTTTTCGTAATAATATTAACTCTAGAATCACCATCTAGAAACATGTCTTCAATGAAGTTCTTCCTTACTTGAACCTTATTACTGCCATTTGATGATCAATGGCAACTGATGCAACTACCAATTCTAGTAAAATAGGTTTTGATGGTATCGGGTTAGAAATGTAACGTTTGATATCAGGGATCGCTTGCAATAATTGTCCCGAGTTCAATGTATATTTGGTCTCCAAGACTTGTTTACTGATATCTTTTTAAATTTCTTCTAACGTCTTTTCTATAGTAACATGTTTTGAAATGACAAGTTGTTGATTCACTTCACTAGTTTGATTATTTATAGCTAGTTGAGTTGTGGTCGAATTATCATGCAATCCAACCCAATTACTCTACAATGAACCCTCATTGATAGTAGTAGGTTGTTTTTCATCCCCATTATGTTGTAGTTCTCTAATAGTTTCAATGAAAGAATCTTGTAAACGTTCTTTTTGTTGTCATTCTTCAACCCCTTTAGTTTTAACCAGCTCCTTCTCCTTGAACACTTGTTATCCTAACTATTGACTACAAGTGGCAATAGCAGCTACTAGATTAACTGTCACATTATCAATTTTAGATGGTTTAGGTGTTGTCGTGGCATTATAACTACCAAGTTTAGTTCTTAACATGTTCTATACTTCAATTTTTTTGGGGCATTCTTTGAATCTATGTTCTATGCTAAAATAAATTATACAGGGATAACGAATAGGTATTTTTCCTGATTTAACAAGTTGGGTTTTTGTTCCTACTACATGTTTTGTAGACTTAACTATAACAATTGGCACATTGGTAACTTTCTTTTCTTGTTATGACAAGTTTCCACTGAATGACTGGTTTTACCATAATTGGCACAAGTTAATGTTGATTTAATTGTAACATTTGGTATCACAGGTTTAACTACTGTATTAACCTCTAGTGTATTTACTAAATCATTGTAACTCAAACTAACAGTTCCACTTTCCTCACATACTATAGTAGTTTTTTTGTGTTCAATTAAAATATTTCTCTTCACACTTGTAGTTGCTAATCTTATGTAAGGTACTAAACCTGCCTTGAAAACAGTGGTGAGAATAACATTTGTTGCTCTAACTTGTAAATAATTAGCTAATTTCAATGGGCGTTCATAGTAAACCTCAACATGTTCAACAGTTTATTGTTGTATGTTACACAATTGCATGTAGACCTCCTCATCATTCTTTAAAGTTTTGAATCGCTTACAAAATGTTTGTTCCAACTCTTCAAAAGTGCAATTTGGATGGTCTTGAACGTAGTTTTCACCCTATTCACAAATATTATCCCTAAAAGTAAAACCAAACATGTTAATGATGTAAGCCTCCATTGTTTCACCATTAGCTTTAATGGCTTTCTTGAATACTCTAATGTGTGCATTTGGATCAATGTTTTTGACATAGGATGGGTATTGTAACTTCTTGTATGGTAGCTTAGTGGTTGGTTCTAAAATAAGTTGCACAACAAGTGGTTAATACCATGGTGGTATAAACATGCATGGATTAGGTGTTGGCCATCCAAAAGATCCAATAGTTGGATTGAAGGGTGGTTCTTTTGATGGATCTCCTCTAGGTGAATATCCAGGTTGTCTTCCATTTGGTAGTTGGTGATTAGAACCTTTGGGTATATGAGTTGGTAAACTAATAATAACTTGTATAGTGGTTGGTGTTGATGTAATAACAGGTTGCTGAACAAGTTATCTATCCTTGTTAGTCATTGGTTGAACCACTATAGGAAATTAATTGCTTACAGAATATGGTATATATGTTTGTGGTACAACATGTTGTTTAGGTATTGGGTACACATTCTCAAGTACAGAATCGGTATAATTCCTAAAGATAAAGGAATCAAGTCCTTTGTTCTAGTTGGATTTGTTCAATATAAACTAGGATCTAAAGGCACAAAAGGGGGTATGACATTATACCACATTGGGTATGTTGAAATAGGTAGCATATTGGTTTTACTTGGTACAATTGGTGTAACAAGTTGTGACCATGTTGTCTAATAATTAATAAGTATTATTGTATGAATTGTACTAGGATTCATGGTTTGAGTTCTTAATACATACATATTGGGTATTGTTATAATAGTGGTTGGAAAAACAAGTTGATGAACATTCATCACCTCCTCCCTAAGTAACTAACTTAATCTATCATCAACAAATGGGCAATGATTGAACAAGTGTCCCATTTGATAACAATATGGATAGGTTATAGTTCCAACACCTTGGTTTGCTCTTGAATCTAGTTTGTGATGTGGAACTTGTGATCTTTCACTTGGACCAGGTACTGATCTCACTAGCCAAATGCCTTGTGGATAAACAACTCCTTGTCGAGCAACTATGGGTGTTGCTCTGGGTTCAACATGTGGTATAGAAACTGATTGAATATATAGTCTTTGGTCAATATGACGAAGTTGCTCCAACCTATTGGGTAGGTGAAGTCATTCCATCTTCAAATTAGTGGGTACTAAATGAATGTTGATATGTGATGGTTGGTTTTGAAAACCAGTAGATGTTGTAATTAGTGTAGATGCATCGATTTTGGGTAGATTGTAAGAATTGCAAATCGCCATGGTTGTTGAACAAATATAACCTCATTAAATGGTTGAACAAGTTCATGATTTGCATCATTATGAACACTCACCACCCTTAGTTGGGTTATTGTTCATGGTGTTTTTTGATGAGTGGTTGAGAGTGCTATTGGGTTTCTCTAACTGGTTCTATTACATTTTGATGTTATTTATTGATTTCTCATGTTGCAAACCTAGCTTTGGGTTCGCGACCAAGGCAAAGGGGTTACAAGGTTGCGGGCCAAGAAGAAGCCCAGGAGTCACGTCACATACTCCTAGGAGTGTAAGAAAATGTGAAGGAGTACGAGGGAGTGAATCGTCACACTCCCAAGGCAACTCCCACTTTAGGAGATGGAGTCCCGGTGGACTCCCAAAACTTCATAAAGCAATTTCAGGGGTCAAAACTCAATGTCTTGTGGCGTTCTTTATATCATTGGAAAGCTTTTGGAACTTAAATGTCTAAAATGGGCTCACATTGTTCATTTGGACATCTGAAAGAAGGGTTGGGAGTCAAACTGCTAGTTTGATTCCGAACCAAAAAAAATCAAGAATCGATTCGATTTACGTGGCTGCAGAAGGCATGCAACATATCGTTGGAAAGTTCTTGATGAGAGCTATAACTTTGCTTTAAACCACATCTCGATCCGAGGTCTGTTCGCAATGTTATGGGGCTCCAAAGTTGCGGGAGTCCCAACCGACGCTATTTTGGGACTCCCACTCGGGAGTCCCGGGAGAGAAAAGCCATTTGGATGTAGGTTCCGTGGCCAGCCATAGAGTATACTATAAGGGGGAAGGTGGTGGCTTCCCCCAAGTCCGGGCCGTGGTGAATCTAGTGTGTCCGTGTTGCCCGTGGCTCGTCCTAGCACCAAAGGTGCTCCAACTATGCACTAACCACTTTGTGTGGGTTGTGTGCAGGCCCGTGTGAGTGAGTGAAGCTTGTCAATTCTTCCTAGTCCCATCGCGGAGCTCCAACACGCCCCTATACCCCTCAAAGTGTTGTGAACTAGGGAGCGTGCCCCGACTCCTTTCTCTTCCGTTGTCTTCTACTTGGACTCACATTTGAGTCCTTAAAAGAATTGGGGGTGTGTCATCTCCCCTGTGTGTTGCATCCATGTTTGGTGCATTCATAGGTTCATCTCCCATAGGTTGCATTTGATGTTCATCTTGTTCTTGTGCATGTTCATGATCAGGTGGATGTCTGATTTGTTTAAACTATTTTAAAAGACTTTTAATAACTATTCTTGACATTTTTTGAAATCAATAGGTTATAGGAAAGCCTTTGCATTACTTTTGAACAATAGAATTATTTTTTCTAGAACGAACCCTCCCAACAATCAAAAATTTGTATAAAACTTCTTTCACAAATTGGGCATTTATCTATCTTCAAAAACTCTACACTAACCTCACCCTGTTCCTAAGATTTCCATACTAAATCAAAATTAGAAACTTGAATCCTAAAATTTACACAAAACAAGCAAACATGTGACAAATCAGAATTTGAAACATGATTGCTTTTCAAACTTGATCTACTAAAATACTAAATCTAACCAAAAATTCTATGCATGATTGATTGTGAATTCTAATCCACTACGTGGTTGCCAAATGTTAATGAGGTTTTTCTATTCCCATTAAGGATAATTCACCTCTGGATTTCTTAGTAACAAGTTCCTAAAACAACAATGGGTACATACAACACACAAATTAAAACTTAAGTTATTATAAATCCTAAACCATGTACACAAATTGCTCAAACTTGAAGGAAATAGGCTAAAAGAAAAATGATCCATGTTCCATAATTAAAGAGTGAAACACATAATTATGAATGAAATCTAAAAAGTCCCTTAATAGGTTTGTCCTCTTAGTCTTATACTAGCCAATTCAAAATACAACAGTCATAACTGACCATTATAAACAATCATTAGCCAGTACCTAGACTAATAATCCAAAATTTCAAAAAGTACATCTTGCTTAACTACATGTCTAACTATCGGTTCTGTTAAGTACATGTTTTATCAATTACTTGTTGATTAACATGTCAACCTATCTTCTTAACCCAATCATTACCTACTAAATTTAGTTAACTGGTTAGGTTAATACTACAAGTTTGGTTAAATAACAAGTTATGACACATGTTAGGTTTAACAACTTGCTTATATTATCAACTTGTTACCAAATTTGGGTAACATTAAGTTTCTTTGGCTTTAGTTTCTACCACATATTTAAAGATCTAATGTTATCTTCAACAATGACTTAACCTCAAAGTATAGGTAATTTCTAACATTTGTTTATTGATATCTTGGAATATGTGTTCCATAGACATAATTTTGTTGACAGGATTATCAAACAAACTTTGTGATACAACTAGTTTTGTAGACACTTCAAATTCTGGCAATCTTGCCCAACTTGTACTCCACTATGTTTTTTTTTTTGGAATTAAATTTTGTGGTGGGTCTTCTGCTTGCACCTCTTGAATAGTCTTGACAAAAGATTGTTGTAATCTCTACTCCTCTTTCGAATTAGCAACTGACTTTTTCTTGATTAGCTTTCTTACTTTAAACACTTATTATTTGATTCCCTGCTATTGGTGATGGCCATATTCACATCCACCATATGGACTGAAGGATTTGAAACCTTGGGTTCTACCACAACTTGTTTCTTTGTTGGCTTCACTCTTTTGTTCTTAAACATGTTTTGCATATCATTATACTTAAGACAATCTATGATCTTATGTCCAATATCACCACAAATATGACAAGAATACTTCACATGCCTCTATACTTTAATTTATTGAATAATAACCTCATAAACTACAAGAACAAGGTCTTTTTTCCTTTTGACTTTATAGGTATCAACATTATGATTTGCCTTGTGACAATTTGTATGGTACATTCCTATTTTTTCTAAAATTGTCTAAGGTTTATGAACTAATATTATTTTACTACTCTATGGTATTAATAGATTACTTATGGCCTCTACTTCAGAAATTCTTTTTTCACAAACTAAAATTGCTTCCTTATGTTGCTATAAAGTTGTTTTCTTCATACCTTTTGTTGCTACACATAGATTTGGTTGTAATCTAGTCCTAAAAATAGTAATTAAGAACTATTTGTTGTCCTATGTTGAAGACTATTGGCCAACTTCAATAACCTTTCATAATAGATTTCCACTCTTTCATTCTTATCATGCTTCATGTTTTTCAATTGTAAGTAAATTTGTTCATCATTCTCAACTTTTCTATACATTTTACAAAAACTAGCTGCAATTCTGTAAAAATATAATATGGGTAATCTCCCATATAATTGTTACACAATTAGGACACTATCTCTAAGTGTAAAACTGACCAAATTATCAATTTTTGCATCATTTGTTTCAATATTTGCTATAATGGCAACTTTAAATACTCTGACATGAACATATGGGTCAAAATCCTTAACATATTTAGGATAGTTAAGTGGCCAACAATAAGGTATGTTTAGTGGTAATGGTGGCCTACTTAGATGCACCATTGGCAATCCAAAATATCCTAGAGGTCCTACTAGATTTGAGCTACCTCTTCCTTGATTTGATGGTTGACTAGCAAAAACTCCTTTCACCTCCTGAGGCATATCTTCATGCAAACTCACAAATTATGTTCCCCTTGGAATTTGTGGTCTAAATCTAATACCAATAATAGTATTAATTGGCGCTGATACAAACAAAGCTTCAATAACTGTAATTATAAATTGGGGCATTGTCACAAAATATAATGGCATAGATGTTACTGGTTCCATTCTGAAATTTGAAGTTCCTGCATAGGTAATTCCAATATTGTCTTGATGTAACAAACTTTGTATAGGAGCTACAGAGATAGGTACTACATCTACCACAATATGAACTCTAATTTTTACTCTATTATCTCTCCATATCTATTTTCGAAGTTTATCTAAAATTTTGACCCTCTCATGGTATAGATCCTCTAACCCAATATGTCCATGATTCCCTATTCTTGCGAGTTCTAGATTCATATTCTAGAAATGCTCAACAAATCCTTGCTTCACATTTTCTTCAATAAATGGACATTCATTAATCCGATGTCCAATCTGATGGCAATATGTGCAACATGGAGAATTTGGTCTTAGAACTCTATTTACATTATGAATTCCTCTACTCCAATCCCTTGGAACTCCACTAATAATACTTCCATTATGTTGATTAACTTTGGGTTTACTATACCTCACTCTTACAGCTATAGGAACACCACTTCCTCCCTTTTTAACATGTTGAGTCTATGTTTTTGTTCTTGAATTATAGCATCAAAGTCATGTTGTTGCATCAAATTTGTTGATTCTAACACAACTCTCTGTCAAGGTTCAAATTCCCAACTCCTTCATGTAAACTCAACATGTGAATATGCATTTTCAAATTAACGATCCACTCTCCTAGAATTTTGTTGTAGATTGCTGGTGCGCCTCTATGTTTCACCACTTTACACTTCACAAGGAATAATTAATTAGTGCTACCTGAGGTGTTATGTGGCCTGCAAGTCTCTTTTATGTCCATCGATGTCTATGTTCCATCTAAGAAAATCTTCTAGGTGTTTCAAACCGCTAATCTACCTAATTTGCACTCAAATTATTACTATTGGCAACGCCATTTGCACTTGTTCATGTACTACAACCTAATCTAATTGTCTCCTCAGACTCCTAGTTACAATTATATTTTCCATCTCTCCACATCCTAATTCAAATATGAACAAAACTTTTGCATTAGAACAAAATCCTCATAGTTAGCTATTATGTTTTGATCTATTTCTTGAAGAAATAATTATGATCAAGATTTGAAAAAAAATGAAAAAAACGAAATTGAAGTTCACTATTTATTTATATAAATAAAAATTTCAGCAATAAGGCATAAAAAACATTTTGATATTCACCTTGAATTCAAACCCTATGATGGTTGCCAAGTGGTAAATATAGAATTTCTAATGTTATATTCTAGTTTTAAATATGAATTGAAATGTAATAAAACTAATATTAACAAATTTTTCTCATTCAGATCTACTTAGAACTAATTTCATAATTAAAATCTAGTAATGAAAGTATGATAAAACAAACATCAAAATAACAACTTTGACTATGGAAACAAAGTTTTTCTAGAAATCAAAACATATTTCTCTCATACTCCATTAAAGCTCCATGTTCTTCAATGATACAATGGCCCTCATCTCTTTCTCTTCTCCAAAAATCTACCTAAAAGAAAAAAAGTCTTATGTTGTATTCAAATTCAAATGGTGATAAAAACTATGTTATCTACCTACTAATTCTTATATATAATAACCAAGTCAATAGAAATATGCTAATTAATAATTACCATAAGTAACTACTCTCTTAACAGTGTATTTGGTGTTATTGGAAAGTAGTCATTGAGTTAGATTTAATAAAATTTATTTCATAATTTTCATATTTAAAATGTGGAAGATATTGAATTTTGAATTAATATTGTTGTTGAAAACTTAAACAAATACAAAAAATGAGTTTAGAAGGGAAAATGAGTTGAATGTGCTCATTCTTGGGGCCAACAACACATGTTACCTTATCTATCCGTGAAAGAAGGTAGTTTGTTTTGTTTTGTCATAATGATATTTCCTAAACCACGATGTCTTAAATTATGATATGGAACTTATCAGCAAAAAGTCCTTAATGAATAAGGGTGCACCGACTTGGTTTAGAATGTTTGGAGCTATAGTGTGGAATCTATTGAACCATTTTTTCATTGATTTTTTTGAAAAACCAAGATTGAAAACCATATTGGAATTTGGGGGCGTTCTTGGTATTGTTAGAAAGCCCTCACCAAGTTTGATTTAATAAAGTTGATTTCATAATTTTGAGATTAAAAATGTGAACAATATTATTGAATTTTTGGTGGGTATTATTGTTGGAAATTCAAACAAATTGCAAAAGGGGTTTGGAAGGAAAATTCAATTGAATGCGTTCAAACTTGGGCTAATGACATAGGGTACATTAATGTTTAATAAATTTTTATCATAATTTTAAACAAATATTAAAATATCATGTGTATAAAATTGAATAAACATTAGAGTTGCACAATATTATTAATTATGTATCATTACTCAATATGTTGTAATGATCTACATTGAAATAATAAATTACATGTGTATTGAACATAAACATTAATACTAACATATATTTTAGATTTTCCTTACACTTTATTTTGAAATTACAGTTTAATATTTATATGCACAAAAAAAAACATTTATACAAATAAAATTTAAATTTAATTTAATGTTATCATAATTTTAAACAAATATTAAAATATTATATGTATAAATTAAAACTACATGTTAGTTGTTCAACCTAGTTGACAGAGATAGTTCTAAACAAGATTGCATTTCATCCATCCTCTAGTACATTTTATCATTCAAAGTAGTTGAACACTAGTTAATGTATTGACTATGTGCCAACTAAAGAACCTTAGATGCCAAGAATATTTTAAAAATGGCCCCTTAGTTTTAAAATATGCTTCACATTGTTTACCAACATAGTTAGAAGTTCAACTTGGAAACATTATTGATGTTAGGAATATTTGGCAAATGAACACCCAATTGAAAAATGCTTTCAACGATATACCAATATAGTAAACGAGTCAACTCAATTGGAAATTGCCATAATTATATTTTAAATTTAAAAAAATCCTAGTTGAAACATAGTTGCAAATGTCATGTAGTTGAAAACTTTTGGTTAAAAAAGGGGAGATTTCTACTAGTGGAAAGAACACAACATGCACTGGGGCCTATTGATGTATCTTTGAACAATGTAAAGTAAGATTTTGTTAGTAGATTCTTTGTTGTAGTATAAATCATAATCTATGATGACATATATTTGGGATTTTGGATAAAATAATATGGAAACCCAAAAGTTAACTCCAACAAATGATGAATGTCTATTATTTACATGGTTAATTTCTATGATAACATGTTGGATTTGCTCAAGTTGCTATCAATGTATAGATATATGATACTGTAGAAAACGCTTATTACATAGAACAATATGGAAAATCAAAAGCTAATGTCAACAAGTGATGTTCATGTTTACTATTTACATGTGGTTAATTTCCATGATAACATGTTGGTTTTTGCTCTAATCACTGTCAATGTATAAATATTTGATAATGATGAAAATGCCTATTGTCTATTATACCTAGGCTTTTGAAATCATTAACCTTAACTATGGCTACATGGCAACAATATTGCTAACACATCATAAAATACTTTTGTCACATGGTTGAATATTTCCCCACGTGGCATGAAAATATATTTTGGATATTCCATTTAGTTGGATGAAATGTTCTTAAAAACATTTTATCATGCTCACCTCCTCATTGCTCGTTGTTCATTCGTTAGTTATGTTGAACATATCACAACATGTTTACAATCTTTGCAAATTCTTTCATTTTGTGTTTAGTATGGTCATCCCAAATTATAGGCACAAACAAGTATTATGAGTGCCAAAATAATTAGTGTTAAATGCTCCATGATGTATATAGACACTCGTAGGCTCAAGTAATATACATATATGTTTTACAAATATAAAATTTAATATGAACATCTTTTTGTTGACAAAGGAAGTAGAATTACAATATGAACTTGGAACTTTGTTACCAATATACCTAGCTTTTTATTTGCATTTGTATGTACATGTGGAAGACCATATATACTTGTTGGCCAATCCCATAGTATGAATATCACATTTTGAGACTTCATATCATGGTAAACCAAACATGAAAGTTAATAAACTACATATTTATGGCTTAGATAAATTTGATCTACAACTAAACTTGTATAAAATCATATAATAACATGCCCAAATGTTCAATAATAATTTTATGAACAATACATGTCTTATGTTTTAGTTGCATTTTTTGAAGCAATAGGAAGACTCAATTGTGATGTTAAGAACATTAGAGAATCAAGGTTTTATACCAAGGGTCCATTCACGATTGGGTTACCTAAAAGGAATGCCTAATTTAAGAAGGACTTTAATGAACAATTATAGATTTTTGTAGTGTCTAGTATTCTACAACTATGGTGTATTTTTGTGTTCCTATAATTAGAGTATTGGAAAAACAAGCTATAAAAAAACTCCAACAATTATTGGATGCTATTCGAGTCCTTTGACTCAAAAGGAATCAAGTGTTCATATTATAGTTTTTTGTTAAAGGAATGCAAAAGAAATAAAATGATACAACTAATTTCAAACTTTTTATATAAGAAAAACATGCAACTACTTGTTCATTATGTCAATTTGATGAAACAAAAATCACATGAAAATTTCAAAGTCTTGAAATTTTGAAGCAAAGGGTTACAAGAAAAATGATTCCTTTACTAAATAATTTGGTTTTTTAAAAAATATCCATTAGGTTCAGAATTTCTAGCTTTAGATGCACGTCACATGTGCAAGAAATAATAATGTGAAAAAACATGTTTAGTTGATTTTAGAAACCCATTTTTGCATATTATGTGTTTTTTCTTACAAACCAAAATGTTCATGCATAATTATGTATGCATGTGAAAAATCACCGCCACCATATGAATTATCTTATATTGAACTATCGTAGCCTTGGGTCAAATTCAGCACATTAAAAACAAATAATTCATTATTTTCAAAAAATGCATTCATTTTTTAAATTATTAATATTTTCATTAATTAAAAATTAAAAATTAATGAATTATGTTTGATGTATGAAAACATTTACTTGAAATGCATGGATGAATAGGTAGTGTACAAATTCTATCAAGATCAAGATCCATTTCAATAAGTAGAGTTGCAAGTTCAATTTTTTTTCTCTTTCCAAGCATTGCAATTTTTTTCAATGTAAAGTTGTTTGTCATATTGTTGAGGAGTCATGGCTCATCAAACCATGATTTTTGATATGTTCCAACAGATAGGAAAAGCAAAGCATGAGGAGGCATTACAACATGAAGCAAAATAATTAGCTATGAAAAATCAAAAAGCTTCTTTGTAAATAACAATGGAAAGAAACAAACATCCAATTGGACGATCAAAGTTACAACCTCACATGACATTGCAATCACTTGGCAAATGCATCAAGTAAGAGAGTGAAGAAAGGACAAGCAACCAAGAATCCAAAAAGTGTTGAAAAGGTACTTACACTTAATGGTTTGCACCACACCTTTGGCCTCACATTCAAATTGTAATGGAAAGGCATAGGAGTTTGACAAAGTTGTTTTACATTATCTTCATGCATTCCATATAAAGCTAGGGGAACATTTAAGCCCATTTGATAAGCTTTTTAAATCCTCTTTAGGAGAGTGGTTTACTTCAAATGGAAAGTTTAAACCAAGGGGTAAAAAGTCAATAGAGAGGGGGAGAACTTTTACAATCATGGAACAACACATTCCAATACTAGATCGTAGGCCAGAAGTGAAAGATGAGTTCATGTCTTTGCTACAAAATATTAAAGCTTATGGACAAACCCTTTCTGGACCCATAGTCCAACTCATTATCCAAGGCTTTCTTGAGTTCAAAGCTCTTGAACTTCTAAATGGTTCATTCAAAGTTTCATTAGAGTGGTCTAGAAAGTTCATGAAAGCCAAGTTGGGTTGGTCCTTTAGAGCAGTTATTATAGCTACAACAAAACTACCACCAAATTGGGAAGATCAAGGAACAAAGATTGCGCATAGGGTGGCATACCTTGTAAAAGCACATAATGTCCCTACATTACTTGTCATAAACATGGATCAAACAAGGATTCACCTTGTACCTACATGTGGGGAGAAAACATGGGACAAGAAGGGATCAAAAGACATACATGTTCTTAGGGTTGAAGATAAGAAGCAAATTATTATTATAGTATCCTCTACAATTAATGGAAATTCTTTGCCCCTATAGATCATTTTTACAAGATCAACAACAAGTTGTCTTCCTCAAAATAGTCCAAGGAAGGCATCCCTACTAGAAAAATTGTCTTTTGCAACTTGTCTTATGCAACTAAAAAATGTCGCATGCAACTATTTTGGAGTTGCATGCAACACGTGCAGTTGCAAACTAGTTGCATGCGACATTTTTTAGTTGCATAAGACAAGTTGCAAAAGACAATTTTTTTATATTGTTTGGGAGTAGGGTTTCATTTGACATACTTTGTTAATCATTGGTCTACCTTAGAAACTTGCCAATAATTTGTGGCAAGGATTTTAATTCCTTATCACAAAAATGAAATACAGGAATTGAACTTGCCACAAAACCAAAAGATGGTATGGCTAATAGATTTCTGGTTAATTCATAAGAGCATGGAGTTCATACAATGGATCAAGTCACAACATCCACATTTATGTTTAATGTTTATACTTGCAAATTGTACCTCCAAACTTCAACATGCAGATGTGATCCTCCAACCATTATTAGAATTCCTATTTTTTCAAATTGACCAAGTTGATTAGATGGATTTTTCTTGCTAGAAGACGTGTATTTTTTACTAGAGGCCAAGGGCTTAAATGACAATGGGTATTTTTTGAATAATCAATTTGACTATAATGACCAATTTGATAATTAATCAAATCGAACATCTAGTCAAATTGGACTTAAAAATATCACTTAGTTAAATTGGTTAGTGGCCTAGTCAATAAAACCATCTAATCTAGTCAAATTGGCAAGTGCCCTAATAAGAAAGGACACCTATTATTTTCAATCAATAGGTAATTAAATAAGCCTAATCAAAAGGGCCAATTACAAATTCTAATACTAGTTGGGTATCTTGGGACCACATTTAACATTTTGATTATGTTTGACCAATTAAAAAAAAGTTGAAAAATGTAAAAATTGACTAATTATAATTAAATGAATCATGACCAAATTAATTATAATTAAATTAATTATATATATGGTTTATTTAACTATGGTTAAATTGATTATATTGAAATTAATTATGGTTCAACTACCTATGAAAAAACTAATTAAAATTAAAAATTAACCATAATTAATTTACCATGGTCAATTTAATCATGTTCAATTAACTATAGTTTGTTTAATTGTATATGTTTTAACCATGGTTAGTTTAACTATATTTAATTTAACCATGATTCATTTATCCATAATTAATTATTCCATCATTTTTCTGGACATATTTAATTTAATTATGGCTAGTTTAACCATAAATCATTTAGCAATTACGACTAGTATAACCATGGTCAATTTAATGATAGTTGGTTTAACCTTAGTAAGTTTAACCATGATAATTAATTAAACATAATTAATTTAACCAATACTAGTTGGGCCATTGTTGGTGTTGCCATAATGAATTTAACCATGGTTACTATAAACATAACTAAATCAGCCATATTTATTTTTAACATATTATTATTTTACTGTAATAAGTTTAACCATAATCAATTGACCTGTAATTTAATTTAAAATTATTGTTAATTTAGCCATGGTTGGTTTTGCCATAATAATTTCATTCATGTTTATTTTAGTTATAATTATTTGTTACATAATTAGTTTTGCCATAAAATATATTTTCATTAATTGTTTAACCTTATTAACTTTATTAATCGTTGGTTTAGCCAAATTTATTTATTCTTGGTTAGTTTAATCAATTCTAGTTTAGCCATGTTTAATTTTGCCATAATCATTTTATTCATTTTTATTTTAGCCATAATTATTTCATTCATGTTTATTTTAGTCATAATTAATTTTTCCATAATTGGTTTTGTCATAAAATATTTGATCATTAGTTAGTTTAGTCACATTAGTTTTATTAGTGGTTAGTTTAACCAAATTTATTTACTCATGATTAGTTTAACCATTTTTAGTTTAACCATGTTTAATTTTTCCATAATTATTTTAGTCATTTTTATTCAGCCATAATTATTTCATTCATATTTATTTTAGCCATAATTAATTTTTGCATAGTTGGTTTTTTCATAAAATATTTATTCATTAGTTAATTTAACCATATTAACTTTATTAGTGGTTAGTTTACCAAAATTTATTTACTCATGGTTAGTTTAACCATTTCTAATTTAGCAATGGTTAATTTTGTCATAATTATTCCATTCATGTTTATTTTAGCCAAAATTTATTTTTGCATAATTAATTTTTCCATTTAAAATATATTTATTAGTTAGTTTAGCCATATTAACTTTATCAATGGTTGATTTAGCCAAATTTATTTACTCATGGTTAGTTTAACTATTTTTAGTTTAGCCATGGTTAATTTTGCCATAAATATTTTATCTATTTTGACTTTAACCATAATTATTTCATTCATATTTATTTTAGCCATAATTAATTTATGCATACTTGGTTTAGCCATAAAATGTTTATTCATTGGTTAATTTAGGCATATTAATTTTATTCAAGATTAATTTAGACACGATTGGTTTAATGATAAATTATTTATTATTTAATTAATTTGACCATATTTATTTTACTCATGGTTAGTTCAATCTTTTTTAGTTTAATCATAAAATATTTATTAATTGGTTAGTTTAGCCAAATTAACTTTATTCATGGTTAGTTTCACCATAATTAGTTTAGTCATGGTTATTTTTCCATAATTACTTTAATTGTGGTTGGTTTAAACATTATTTACCAGTCATTAGTTTTGCCATAATTAATTTTTCCTAGGTTAAATTAACGACCTATTTAACTTATGTAATGTAAATATGTGGCTAAATAACCTAAATATAATTAACTTATACGTAAGTGTATTTATTTATACATACCCTACTTATACTCCACCTATTTACCTATATTTTAGTTTATAGGTAACTAAGTTATATAAGTTAAGGTAGGTCATTTATATACCTATGATGAATTACTAGTTGGTTAACTAGTTATTTACCTAAAATACGCTAATGAATGTGTAATTGAATAGTTAAATATTAATTATTACAAATAAATTGTTGATAATATATCATGAATTATGTCAAATTTGTAAGGATTAGTTATAATTTGGTTGGAATTATCAATCATCAATATAAGACATTGTAACTATCTTGATATTTCATATAATTCAAGGATTTATAATATGGTTATAATTATTAATTATAACTAAATAACTAAACATTAACTATTGTTATTTTTTATTTTAACTTAATTAACATACATATTTACCTATCTTTTTATTTATTTATTTACTTAATTTATGTATCTTACGTAATTATTTAGGAATAATGTTGTGTGAACTATAAGGCTCTAAGTTGTGTGGACATGAAAATGTTTCTCCCTCCTAAAAGTTTGTTCGATATTGTTTGTCATCCTTTCCAAATGATAAGCAATATAAATAGATGCACCATAAGCATCCAAGACATAAGAAATATTTTTAAAAGGAAGGCCACTTGGGATGAGCCAATTGAAAAGGTTCAACCTTAAAGGCTAAATTCAAAATAAAATAGGATTTTCCTACCTAGGTCATCTAGGTGTAGGCCTAATCTAGGTGGTGTACATTTAAGCTTAGTAAAGGTCATAACTTAGGTTGCCCTAACTTACTTTTAGGATTTATACCTAGTTACTAATTATAGGCTCCTAGACTTAGGCTTGGGAGTTTAAATTATAGGTTCTTAGACATAGGGACCTTAGGAGTAGGTATTTAATTTTAGGTCTAACCTAGGTTATTTAGCTTTTATCCATGTGGCATAATTTAATGGCCAATGTTTAAATGCCACATGGCATAGCCTAGATGGCTAATGTTTAAATGCCATGTGGCATAACCTAGGTGAACAATGTTTAGATGCCACTTGACTTAACTTGGGTGGTCATTTTTTAAATGTCATGGCATTTTGCTTAATCAAAATGGTGTTTGACTAGTCAAAAGTATTTGTCAAAATGACTAGTCAAAAGTACCAATCAAAATGACTAGTCAAAAATGCCAATTTAAGCTCGGTCAAAAAAATACATGTCCCAATCACAATGGCTAGGTTCAAAATGAGTTGTCCAAAATGATTGGGAGGTTTTTTTTACGCATGTCCAAAATGGGTCTTTTGTGACCAAAATTTCTAGTAAAAAAAAGGAATTCTAGTAGTGAATGCCAATTCAAGCATGTGTTTAAGAAACAATTTCACATTTGGACATCTTGCACCATCAAAGATTAATTCCTAAAAGAAAAAGATCCAAAAGTTGATTTTTGCATGTCAATAATTAAACCTAAACTTTGTGGTTGTTGTTTCATGCATGGACACAAATTTGCAAAAGGAAAAAAATGATTCACAAAGGGTGGGGACAGATAGGTTTACTTTGGAGCTTGATTCCACATTTTCAAATGGAAGCACTAGGAATAAATGCTACAAAATCCTTGTTCTCATCAAATTTGACAAAGGAGGTGTAGATTGAAGATCCAAATCACCAAGAGGACAATGATTTGGATTTGGATCCTGAAGAAGATACATGAATCATAATGCAACAATGTTTTCAACCACATCCAAATCCTTATGGACTTGAACCAAGTGGTACCAAAAACATTTTCAAGTTCAAAAATCTTGCTAAAAATAAGTGAACACGTCCATGTTATAAATAATAAACATTTATAGGCATCAAAAGCTAAGGAACTTTAATCGACTTATAACATCAATTTTCAATTGATCATTGAAAAAATAAAATGGTCTTGCATTCATTCTTCATGATCATGAGAAGAATAATTAAGGCATGGGGATATAGAAATAATAGACTTTGAAAAAAACTCCATATGATGACATTTGTTCCATTCATCAATCTTTTCTGTCATTAATAAGACATATTTTTTATAAAATGTATTTTCAATTATTTGCTTGTGCAAAAGAAAAACATTAGTTAGGTGCAATGAAATCATGATGTCACTTACCTTAATGGTTTTCCGCATTTCTTCCACTTTGTCTTCAACTTCATTCTTATGATGTTGGTCCACCTCACTCATGTTGTTTGCCCATTTTATCTTCTCTTGTATGGTTAGCAACAGATTGCCAAAGTTACCCAACCTGCGAGTCCACCACATGTAATCCCACCACTAGGTCATCTTCCAGAAATATGTACAATTGTTAGAATAAAAGTTTTTGTTCTTCTTGTTCATCTACTTGATAGGAGAGATGCAAATGCAACTACTCCAAAAGGTGGATTTCTATTGTGCTTTACTATGCTAGCTCTTTGGGATAGAAAGCTCCCTTAATTTTCAACACCAAATGTTTTACACAAGGATTAGCACATGGTGTTGATCGAGTGATGGAGTCAACCTCACAATCCTCTTTTATTTCTTCAATAAGTAGACTTCACAACAGGGTTCTAGGATTGCCTTTCTTTTTCCCCCTCCTCTTGCCACCCTTCTCCAAGGTAGCCAGGACTACAATTGTTGGTTTTGATGATGTTCCTTTCCTTAGTGACCTAGAGGTTGATCGAAGCAGAACCTCACCTAAGATTACAACAGCAGAAGTAGATTGGGGTGCAAGGAAGTTGGCAATTATTGTTGATTTTTTTTCCTTACCAAGATAAACATGCAATTATCAAACACATTCATTATGAGAAGAACCATGGCCACCTCCCCATAATTGCAAAACAAAAAATTGGGAAACCAATCATGATAATATCAAAGATTCTTTCTCATACATTTCATTGAAGTAGTGCAGACTCAAGTGACATATTGAAGCATTGGAATACTAAACATACAAGGAAATGATGATGAATGAATTGTGACTAAAACCTTTAACAAATAACTCAAGGAACATTTCCCAACTAAACTCTTCACAAATTTATTCACAACATTTCCCATAAAATCTTCATGGTTCAACTATTGGCCAAAGGGGAATTCCATTCCAATTCACCTACATTTGTTCGTGAATATGGAGGGACAACATTGCCTATATTCACTTCCCAACAACCATTTGTTGGTGAAATGATGGTTTAACCTACATAAAATTATTTTGGTAAAATATTATACCAATTGAAAATAGCTCTGGTTTTGTTTCAAAGATGAGATCTTCATTTTCATCTATTAGCCCTTCCAACAAGTCATAATAAACAAGTACTTGAGGCCTTTTAGTTTTTGCCCCCAATTTCTTGTTAAGTGATATTGTTTTGACTATTCCATTACCTTGAACAATAATGACATTGTTGCCCCAGTCATGTGTAACCTTTGTATCACTGAGCCAAGGTTTTCTTAGTAACATGATATAGCTAGAATCTACCACACTATTTTGTAAAATAGTTAATGTGGCTACATATGGTATACCATGTATGTGAATCTTCAAATTTTTTATGATTCCTAGAAGCCTGGTCATACTCTGATTTACCATTCTGAGGTGGTATGGAGCTAGTATTGGTTTGGGTAAATCTAATTTTGTTATAAGGTATTCTATTATGATGTTTACACTTACTCCTCCACCTAACAAAATATCCTCAACAAAATTCTTCTTGACTTGTATTTGGATAATTGCCATTTGGTTATCTACCTCTATAGTTGTAGTGTCTTTTTCAAAATGTGTTTCAACCACTATGGCTACACTATGTTTTGATATCACTTTTATATTGGGTTTTTCTGGCTTTTGTTTTTGCCACATTATTTTTTAAGATCTAGTGCTATTTTCAGCAATTGACCTAATCTCAAAGTATAGGTGGTTTCTAACATCTATTTACTAATATCTTAAAATATTTGTGCCATAGACATAATTCTATTGATAGGACTAGCAAATAAACTTTGTGATACAATTAGTTCTGTGGGCACCTCATTTCTAGTAATCATGGCCAACTTGTATTCCATTGTGTTTTTTCTTTTTGATTTAGATTTTCTGGCGGGTCTTCTACTTGCATCTCATGTATAGTCTTGACAAAAGATTGTTGTAATTTCTCCTCTTCTTCCTAGTCAACAACAAACTTTTTCTTGATTGGCTCTTTGTCCTTAAACACCTATTATTTGATAACCTTGTTCCTGGTGATGGCCATGTTGACATCCATTATATGAACTAAAGGGTTTGCAACCTTGGGCTCTACCATAGCTTGTTTCTTTATAATATTCACTCCTTTGTTTTTAAACATATTATGCATGTCATTGTACTTAAAACAATCTATGATTTTATGTCCAGTGTCACCACAAATATAAGAATAATACCCCATAGGTCTATGTATTTTGATCTATTGAATAATAACTTCAGAAATTGCAGGAGAAATTCCTTCCTTCCTTTTGACTCTATAGGTTTCAACATTATGATTTGTCATGTGACAATTTGTATAGTACATTCATGTTTTCTCAATAACTATTTAAGGTTTAGGAGCTAATATGGTACTAATAGATTGCTTATAGCCTCTACTTCAAAAATTCCTTCTTCATTAACCAAAGTTATTTCCTTATGTTGTTATAGGGTTTTTCTCTTCATGCCTGTTGTTGCTACACATAGATATGGTTGTAATCTGTATTAAAAAACAACATTCAAAAAACTATATGTTGTCCTATGTTGAAAACTATTGGCCAACTTCAATAATCTCTCATAATAGACTTCCACTCTTTCATTCTTCTTTGCTTCATGTTCTTCAATTGTAGATAGATTCGCTCATCATTTTGAACTTTTTTATATTTTTTATAAAAAATTAATTGCAATTTTAAAAAAGTATGATCTAGGTAATTTTGCATGTAATTGTTACACTAATTAAACACAGTATCTCTATGGGTAAAACTAAAGAGATTAACAATTTCTACATTTTTTGTTTCACTAGTTGTTTTAATGGCGATTTAAAAAACTCTAACATGAACATTTGGGTCAGAATCCTTCACATATTTAGGGTAGTTAAGTGGTTGACGATAAGGCTTGTTTGGTGGTAATAGTGCCCTACCTAGATTCATTACAAGCAATCCAAAATATCTTAGAGGTCCTAGAGGTCTTGGTGGTCTAGGATTTAATGGCTGACCTTAAACCCTAAAACCAACAAAATTTTTGTTCGCCTTTTTAGGCATTTCTGTATGCACATTGACAAGTTGTGTTTCCCTTAGAGTTTGGGGTCTAGACTTCATACTAACAACAATATGGGCTGGTGTTGTTACAAATGGAACTTCAATAATTGTAAACGTAGATTGAAGCATTGCTGTAAAATATAATGGTACAAATCTTATTAGTTCCATTCTGAAATTGGAAGTTCATGCATAGGTAATTCTAACATTGTTGTGATGTAACAAATTTGGTGCAAGAACTACAAAAATAGGTACTACATCTACCACAATTTGAGCTTTCATTTCCACTATGTTATCTCTCCAAATTTGTTCTTTAAGTCTATTTGGAATTTTGACCTTTTCATGGTATAGATCCTTTGGCTTAACATATCCATGGTTTTCTACTCCTGCATGTTTTGGATTTTGATTCTAGAAATGCTCAACAAATCTTTGCCTCACATTATCTTCAATAAATGGACATTCATTGATTTGATGTCCAATTTGATGGCTATATGTGCAACATGGAGAGTTAGGTCTTGGAAATTTGTTCACACTATGAATTCCTCTGCTCTAATCCCTTGGAACTCTTCTAACAATGTTTCCATTCTGTTGTTTATGTTTGGGTTCACTATCCTTCACTTTGATAACCACATGTACACCTTCTACTACTGTTGGTTTTAATTTTGGTGAGACTACAATTTCTTGTTTACTTACAAGTATCGACTCAACTCCTTTGGACATTTTGATACCTTGAGTTGTAGCTTTTTATTCAATGACATAATGAATCAGAGGTTCAAAATTTTGAGTTCTTTGTTCAAACTTTTCATTATCTTGACCATCCCAATAATAAGGAGGTGAAATAGATTTGTACCTTGGTACTACTTCTTCCCTTTCTGACATGTTGAATTTATATTCTTCTTTTTTGAATTAAAGCATCGGAGGTATTTTTGTTACATTATATTTGCTGATTCCACCACAACTCTCTATTGAGGTTCAGATTTTCAACTCCTTCATCTAAACTCAACTTATGAGTTTGCATTTTCAATCTAACATTATTTTCTCCAAGAATTTTGTTGCAAATTGTTAGTGCACCTTTGTGCTTTGCCAGTTTGCACTTCATAAGGAATTATCGATGTTGCCCATGGCCTCCAAATCTTTCTTCTGTCCACCTATGTTTCTATTTTAAATGAAAAACTCTTATAGGTGTTACAAATTGTTAATATATTTGATTTGCATTCAAATTATTAGTGATGGCAACACCATTTTCCACTTATTTGTGTACTATTACCTGATTTAATTGTTTCCTTAGACTTCTAGTTATAATTTGATTTTCCATTTTTCCACATTCTAATTCAAATCTAAACAAACTTTTGCATTAAAACAAAATCATCACAATTAGATACTTTGTTTAGATTTTCTTTTTGAACAAAACTTATGATCAAGATTTGAACAATAAATGCAAAAAAATGAAACTAAAGTTCACTATCAATTTTTAGAAACAAAAATTCCAACAACAAGACATAAATAACATTATGAATTTCAATATGAATTTAGGCCGTAGGATGGTCGCCAAATGGTAAATACAAAATTCCTATCCTATATTTTGATCTAAATCTAGACTAAAACATATCATAAAACTAATACTAATAAATTTGCTCATTCATATTTATTCATATCTAGTTTCAAAATTAAAATCCAATCATGAAAATATGAAAAGAACATCAAAACAACAAATTTGGCTATGGAATTGAAGCTTTTCTAGAAAACAAAATGCTCTTGTTTCATACTCCATCAAAACTCAATGTTCTACAATGCTTCCTTTTCTTCCTCTTCCCAAAAGATAATCATTAAAAAAAAAATCTTATGTTTTATTCAAATTCAAATGGTGATAAAAACCATGTAATCTAGCTAATAATTCCTAAAACAATAACTAGGTTAGTAGAAATATACTAACTAATTATTACCATGAGTAATTACTCCCTTAACATCCACAAAAAAAATTTCAAGTCAATTGCATTGTTTAATACATTCCCTTTGATTCATTTAAAATGAAAATTACAATTAAAACAAGGACTCAAATTATTTAAAAGGATTGAAAAGGACATCTATAATGTATCCAAGGGTGTAGTCATACTAACATGTATCAAGAGTAGTCGTAACCACTACTTAATTTTTTGAACTTTGGATTGTAATATATATATATATATATATATATATAGAATAATTATGTACATATCATAAAAAATTGGAATCAATCTAATGAATGAAGTATACATATAAGGACTTTTAAGCTCTTGTAACCATTGCTTAAAAGTTACATAAAAGTAGCTTAAATGTAATTTTGATATTAAAAGCACAATTTGAACATATTTTTTAATGAAATATTTTGGAATATTTTTTAATATACACCTTAACATAATAGTATTAAAAAAACTTTAAAAAACTTTGATGCTTTTTTGAAAGATGTATTAAAAGGATTTTAAGAATAAAGCAATTGTCTAAGGGGGCATGTGTAGCCTAATAGCGTGGTTGGACCCCCAATCTATTATTGGATTTTTTTATTAAATTAACATGGCATCATTATAGTTATAATCATATACCAATCCATAATAATCATAAAATAATAAATGCAGTAAAAGTCCAAAATAGTCCTTTGCAATTCTTTTTTATTAGATTGTCCTAAATTGGGTACCCTAATTATAAATATGCCTTAAGGCAATATAATCTAGTCCAACAAAATTCAAATTGTTGAAAGTTGTACCAATTACCAACGAACATGCATGCCATATGATCCAGGTTAAAACATTCTACATTGAATATGTCAAATTTTTGTTTATAAATTAGTGCTATGCCATCTAATCAAGGTTATAAGTAGTGAAATTTGATCCAACAAAATCCAAAATTATGAAAATTGTATGGATGCTCAATGAACATGCAAGTATGCAAATGCATGGGTGAAATTTAGGCCAATCCATGGAAACCACAAATTGAGACCCTAAACCCTAAACCTAAAGGTAGAACCGACATTATTGGTAGTTCTATAGCTCTACCTTTTGCCACCCAGGCGTAGTCACAGTCCAACGATCCAAAAGAAGTGTCGGACTGCACATAAAAAAGTAAATATTGGATAAATATATATGTTTTTCCATTAAAGCCATGGCAATCATGGCAAGTTATTGATTTTTCATTCATATGAATGTCAAAGAATTTAAATCAAAAATCCATTTGATGATTTTTAGTTTAAATTTTGATTTATGACCTCTAAAAGTGAATAACAATGCGTCAAATAGGAGTCAATTTTGCAAAAGACTGTCAAAAGGACTCATATAATAAAACATATTTGATGGGAAAAAAATAAAAAGGATAAAGACATATTAACCACATTAAAAAAACACTCATACCCTAAAACATGTGAAATTTATAACTTTAAAAAGTCAAAGAACTTTCCAAAACACTACTAGAAATTTTGTCTTTTGTAACTTGTCTTATGCAACTAAAAAATGTCGCATGCAACTGCACATGTTGCATGCAACTCCAAAATAGTTGCATGTGAGATGTTTTAGTTGCATAAGACAAGTTGCAAAAGACAAAATTTCTAGTAGTGAAA
>Ga0116229_10000066_pt1 | contig 90677 bp, 87 predicted proteins | sample S1TSphgellanicum_3_FD_87313 | JGI IMG/M metagenome (GOLD analysis project Ga0116229, IMG submission 87313) | Host-associated microbial communities from peat moss isolated from Minnesota, USA - S1T2_Fc - Sphagnum magellanicum MG | ecosystem: Host-associated > Plants > Peat moss > Unclassified...
CAATAAAGTTTTTAAAATTGAAATAATAATTTTTAGATTCAAAAATAATAATTTAGAATTCAAATATCAGTTTTTAGATCAAATAAGTTTTTTGAATTTAAATAAAAAATTTCAGAATTGAAACGTTAATTTTCATATTCAAATAGCAATATTCAAAATTGAAATGTCCATTTTTAGACTCAATGACTAATTTTCAGACTTGAAGTATTAATTTTGAGAATCTAAAATAATAATTTGGAATCTAAATTTTAGGTTCGAATTAAATGATTATTTAAAATATAAATGAAAAATTTTCATAGCTGAAATATAAATTTTCATATTTACATTAAAATATTCAAAATTAAATGGAATATTCAAAATATTCCATTTTTATGATCAATTAGTAATTTTTGGATTCGAAAATATTAATTTAGAATTCAAAATCAATTTTTAGATGAAATCAATCTTTTTGAATTAAAAATATCATATTCAAATCAAAATTTTCAAATTTAAATAATGTTTTAAACAATTGAAATAACAATTTTCAGATTTGAATAAAAAATTCAAAGTTCAAATATTAATTTTGTGATTCATTATATGAACAATATACATATTCAATCAACCCCATTTATTATATTGTAAGTTTTTAAAGTTAATGTATGGTATTTCAAGGTATACCTTAAATCAAAGTCATTATACTTTATGTTAACACTTATGGACAATATTGATTATATTGTAAGATTGATCAACTGAATTGGGAGGCAATTGTAATTCAAAATATAACAAAGGCTTTTATTGTATGATATGTTAACAAAGTGGGAGTTAGTAGAATTATCAAGGGTATTATAAGAGGCATTACAAGGCATGCAAAAATGACATGTAGAGCAAACCAATAATTACCAAGATAATATTGACGAACTTTTGGAACAATTACACATTTAGGAAAAGGTGGTGCAATCTAACAAATTAGCTAATGTCAAGTAATGGAACAACCACTTATCACATATGTGATAACAATTATTGCAAAAATACCTCCAATTGTTACAATGGTAACAACCCTTACAACTAGTATAAATGAACACTTGAGGGGGATCCCTCACTTGAAAAATGTTAACGTGAAAAGATATGCTTGACTTGGGAAAAGAGCATCCCATTTCAAGGGATCACAAAAGCCTACTTTTGACAAAAAGTTAAGGAAATAAAAAGGCTGGAAAGATGATCCTTTCCCAAGGGGTGTTCGTTGGAAAAGAGGAGGTCATACCATCCAGGGCCCCAACACCACATGGTTCACCAAAGACCTCGGGGAGAAAATGAGGTGAACATATGGGCCATTTGGAGACCATGTAGAGGAGGCCAATGGGTAGCCTCAATACACCAAGGTTGGGAATAGTTAATTTAACGGAACAAGTTGGGTTCAAAGTGGTGTCCATAAGTGCTATGTTGCATATTGTTATGGAATTAAAATACACGATTCCTCTCGTTTCCATCCCTAAAGGGTACTACAATTTCTTTTGATTATAGACTCACTTGTGTGTAAGTTTAGTGCCACCCATGATTGGACCCAAACTTAACAACAAAGATTTATTTACACTGTGGGTGATTGGCAACCTCAAATTTAAAGAACATTTTCTTTACAATTTGATATATGGATACATCATGTACAATGAGCCAAAAGGATTGAAAAATTAGAATGTGAAATGTGGTGCCCATGAGTCCATTCTCTTGGATATTACTATCGTTTTAAAAAGTTTATGAACAATATGTAGGTTGGTACATGAATATGGAAATTGACATATTAGGCAAGCTCGCTTACAATATGGTATCCCTTGCAATAAAAGTTCCAATAAAGCAATAAAAGATGCAAAAGCCTTTTAGATTGTGGGAACAAGTTATTGATGCGTGCAAAGGCCTCACGAGGATGTTAGACATTGGAGACAACTTGATGAACATCATTAAATCCAAATGTACATGCAATCTATCGTTTGTAAGTATGGTCAATGGTAATTTGTCATTTATTATTGGGTTGAATTTTAATCATAGTGTTCATTATAATTAAAAATTAGTCATAAATATCAATTGCAAATGCTATAAGAAAAGTGACAATTTACGTTTGGTCCTTGCAACTAAATTTTAGCCACAAATAACATTTATGATTAAAATCCGATTAGTCATGTTGGACAAGTCACATATGATATCAGTCACAAACAATAATCAACTTTGTCTGAAAAGGGTCAACAAAATACACTTTCATCCTTTGACTAGCCATATACATATTGTCATCTGTAATTAATATGCAACTATTTTGGTGGACAATGAAAGCAAATGATATGTCCCACCTGTCCCATTTTTTGTATTATTTTAAATATTTTAAATATAATTTTGAAATAATCTAAGACATCCAATTTATATGTTTGGATTGTTTTGGATTATGACATGTGCCATAATTTTGAAATAATCTAAAATGTCCAATTTATATGTTTGGATGGTTTTTAACCGTGCCATGTGGCATAATCAAAATGTGCCAAATGGCATATTAATTAAATTTGTTCAAAATCAATTCAAGTAAATAGGTCTATAAATAGGACAATCTATGTACATAGGTAGGAAGGATTTACCTACCTATTTATTTAAAGTAAACGCCTTCTTACCTCCTTAGGCTAAATATTTAATTAAGTAGGTAGATAGGTAAGTAGTTAAGTTGACAGTTGTTTAAGAAGGTTGAGTTGATAAAAGTAGGTACATAATTTAATAAAAGAAATCGGGTTCAACAGTTTTGATTGGTTCATCCTTAATGGCCCATGTTTTTTAATATGAAAATGTAAAACATCAGACCTTCCTAATAAAATTTTAAAGATGAAAATGCAAAACAAAACAAATGGGATAAATTATAGAATTGGACTTTATTTGCAAATTATGTTACCATTAAAGAGTTTAGTTATAAAATACAAAAACCTATATATTTACCATTATTTTTATTTTTTTAAATTATGTAATTCCTTTAGTAAGTACAAAACTAATTTGTTAACTAATTAAACAATGAACAAACTAGCTATTAATTATTTAATCGATAAAATAACTAGTTAAATAACTTTTTTTAAAAGTAAAAAATCTAATGATATAACATAATAATTCATGGTTATATTTTCTATTTATTATGTATTAAAAATTAATGGTAAGTAATACATTAATTGTTAATTTAACATAATAATGAATAATTTTATAGAACAACTTTATTATTGATGTATTTAATAGTGCTTAGATTAACTACATTATTATAATTATTTCAAAGACAATTCATTTGATATAAGGTATATAAATAATAATAATAAATTATTCAACATATTAATAATCATATTGAATTATTATCGTTGTTAAGGTTTAGTTATTTAATTATAATTCAAATTATTATTTAGTTTATTAGAATAAATATATAGTATTAATAGAAATTAAATTACATATACTTAATAATTAATAATAGATTTTTCAAATACAGTAAAATTGAATTCTTATTACTTAGAAAATATAAACACATAATATAAATCTTTATGATGTACAAAAAATATTGATTATAAATAAGTAATCATAAACTATAATTTAATTTACTAAACTATAATCCTTGGAAATGTATTCATTGCATTAATTACTTTAATTACAATAAAGTTCATATACAATTAAAAAATAGAAATTGTAAGTTTTAAATCATGACTATTAACTTCAATAATTAGTTATGACACTATTATTATTAAAATAGAAATAAAGAAAGTATAATTTTTATGGTAATTACACATTATTACATTAATAAAATTTTATTATGATAAAATTATTAATTATACTTGTAAAAATTTCTGTGGTATCAGTAATTACTTATTATAAATAGGTAATAAATGATACAATAAATTATTATACTCATATTCATTTATATACATTAATTATATCAATAATTTAATTTATTATTAGGTTTTCTCTTTTTAAAAGCAAAAATTTTAATTATAAGTTATCAATTCTAAATTATGAATAGCAAGGTAAATTATATAACTAATGTGCAATTATTGTAATTAATGTATAATTTGTCTTATTACAATAATTATTTTTGAATATTCAAATTGTTAAATATTAATGTTATTGTTTCGTTATATATGTAATAAAATATTTCTTAAATTCAAGTACTTTAGTTAAAGTAAAATTATTGTGAATATTTTAAATTAATAAAATTATAATATTTATGATTAATTTAATATGCTTTAATATAATCATGGAATTATAGTCATTATGTTAATTATTAAAATTCCATAAAAATATTTACAATTTTTTTAATAAAGTTTATAAAATAAACATTATAAGTTATAAATTATGAATAATTAAGTTTAATTATAAATTATGCCAATTCGATAATTAATGTATTAATAAAGTAATTAAAATTAATTGAAAATTATTATTTAAAGTAGTGAAAATAATAATAATAAGTATAAAATATTATGTTGTAGTAATATTTTATTTTAAACTATTGATTACAAGTAATAAAAAAATTTAATGTAATTACATTACTATAATTAAATTAAATAATGTAGTTATAATCAAATTATGAATTTTTAAAATAATAATTTAGAATAAAAATAAATGTTATGAATATTGACATGTATTGGGTCCTTATAAAAAATATTGAAATGAAACCATAACAAAAAATTCATTTGAATGGTAATGCAAAACTCAAAACATAATCCATATGCTCATTTTAAAAGTCCATTATTATATGATTGGTCCATGTTTACACTTTGCAAAAAATCTAAAAATGAACAAAAAGTGAGTCATCATAGCTTGTAACTACCCCATAGTTGCATAAGACAAGTTGCACACAACATGTAATTACATGTGATAATATTTATGCTTATAATATGCATAATATGGATTCATACTTCATCCATTCACATACAACTAAGGTGCAATTGCCATGGTGACCATTTAAATGGTTAATGATCAATTATATGGTGACACATGGCATTTGATCCATATTTCAATATTGAATATTATTTATAAATTAATAATATATAAGCCATCCAATAAATTATGAATCAAATTTTGACACATGTCCATATGTTGAAGCTAATTATATGGTGACATGTGGCAAATTGAAAAGCCCAATGATTATTTATTCGAATGACAATGTTTCATTGGAACTAGTTTATGTAGGATGGGCATTTTGGTGATTGTCATTGTGACAATTTCATAATCATTTTGCATCATAATTCTTTATATATCGAATTTCATTTTAGAATCATTTTTATTTTGCACCTCTTCAACTTATGTTTTTGTCTATTTGTATCTTTATGTGAACTTATTTAATAAATCGGACTTTTGTTGATATTTTGCTTAACAAATCAAGACTGAAAAAAATATCAATGGAACAAAATGACATATAGTGAAATTTATAAAATTTTATCGTTTGAAAAGAAAAAATTAATTACAACAAAATTATTATGTTCACCACAAAAATTTAATCATTGTCATTAATAGTGTGAAGAAATGTGGATCCCAAATTTATTTATTAGGTAGGAGGGTAAGTAAACAAGGCTAGGAGGCCTAGGTAGGATTAAAATAATCCTATATTATGTTTGGGTTGAACTTCTTTCATTGGTTCATCCCAAAAGGCCCTTGGTATTTAATTTGTGACGACGACTAACACACCTACTTATATAGTGTGCACAATTGGGATGTATGACAAAACATATTTAGTCATAAATGGAACCAACCCAATTGCATGGTATATGCAATTATTACATTGCACTCATGGAATATTAACCTTGTTTACCACCTACTTACATGATTTATGTTATAAATAATAATATTATTATTAACAAATGATGATACTAATAAAATATTATTTAATAAAATTCATTATTCACATTAATTAATATTTTTATTAGTAATTAATTATAAATTATAATTTTATTACTTAGCTTAAATTATTAGCTAGTTTACACTATGATATGTTCAAGTTAATTAATTAGCGTAGTCTATTAACCATAACTAGCATAATTAATTATTGGAGGATAACATTCATTGTTAAATAATATTCATAGTAATTATAATTATAAACAAAATATTATTTTGATAGCTATATTGACTTATAATGATTGATAATGAATATGATTAGAATATTATAGTTAAGTGTTACTTTAGGCTAGGTAATGTAACCTACTAGCCATATGTATGTTAGCATAATTAATAATAAAAATAAAATAATGATACTAACCATGGTTAAATATATTATGGGATTAATTTAAACATGGTTAAACTAATTAAAAGGTTAAATTAAACGTGGGTAAATTAATTAAGAAATTAAATTAAAATTTACTCAAATAATTTTGATTCAATTAACCATGGTTAAAGTAATCATGGTTAAATTATTCATGATTAAACGAACTAGAAGGTTAAATTAGTTAGTTTGACCACATTTATTTGAACCATGTTAGTTTAGTTTTAATTTTATCTCCTAGTTAATTTAGCCATGATTAATTTAATCAAAGTTAATTTAACCAAATTTACTTTAGCCATGGTAAATTTAACCAGAGTTAGTTTACCCATGGTTGGTTTACCCAAAGTTAATTTAGCCAAAGTTTGTTTAACCATGGTTAATTTAAACAAAATGAATTGAACTAAAGTTAGTTTAACTATGGTTAATTTAGTCATGGTTTAGCCAAAGTTAATTCAACCATGGTTAATTTACCTAAAATTAGTTTAGCTATGGTTAATTAACCAAATTTAATTTAACCATGGTTAATTCAATTGATTTAGTTATGGTTAATTTAACCTCATAATTAGTTTAACCACAATTAATTTGTGTAAGGTAATTCAACCATAGTTAGTTTAGTCAAGGTCTAATTTAAGTTTAACCTTAAGTAATTATAATTTAGCCTAGGTTTAAACAATGTTTTGAAATGGGTAACATTAATTAACATGGGGTTTAACCTTAGTATTAAAGGTATAAAACCGTTATACATAGCTTAAGTATATATATTAAGTGTATTAACATCCATATGTATTAGTTTCAGCCACAATTTTAATGATAGGTGTCCATTTTGTACAATACAAATTGCATCACAAATTTACTAGGCTTCATAGGTTCATACAAAAATCACATGAATTCCATGTTATGATTAATATGAAAAATATTTGTACATAGTCAATAATTAAATATTTAAGGATGAAACGTTCATTTTGAATGACATACGTGAATGTTCATGTTTAACAGATAATAATCACATAATTTTATGGAAAATTACATCACATAATTACATGGATTTAATTAAAATGTAAATCATGCATACTTAAGATCAAAATGTCATAAATAGAAAAGACACGTCATGTAAAAATAAATAAATAATATTTTTTGTGTTAATTTACAATTTGAAACCCATGGATTTTGCACAAACATATTGTTTTATAATTTTCACATGGTTTCTATTAAAAGTTTGCGATGTGCATGTTAGTTGCACACACAACCATATGGCCAAAATTAATTATACAATTCCAATTTTGAAATTGTAAACACCACCAATTTAGGTCCACACCTAGTTGTCCATAATTACATAATGATTAATTACAAATGACAAGATTTTTCTATCAAGGATATTAATGAATGTAGAATACATTTAAAATACCATTATAAACCCATGCACCCTAGAATATGCAAAATAAATTTTGAATGCCATAGGGTTGCAACTCATTTGACCACATATGGGACATAGATGGGTCTTATTGGATGAAAACCATGTGAAAAGTCGTCTAAATGGAAGAATGTATAAAACATTAATCACAAGTTAGTTGTAATATGGTTGCAAACACAACCAAATGCAAAACACAGTTGCATAAATAATCAATAATAGTAACAGATGACAAATAGTCACAAGTAGTTACAAATTAATTGATAATAAAACCTCGTTTTCTTCTAATGAAATGATAAATTTTCTATTATGTGAATTTCCAATGAAATGCACACAATATTAAGACCCATTGAAAAGCAAGATCACACTCTAAAACTTCGTGAAATGGGTGATCAAATTTTTGTATTTCATAAATTATTCAAAGTCATTATACTCTATGTTATTATAGGTCATTTTATCCTAAGGCATAATAAATTAAAATAACGTATAATTTTTTGCATATAATAACTTAAGGTGGAATAACACAATGTAAAATATTTTAAAATAACCAAGAATAAACTACAATAATTAATAATAACTTAGAATAGAATAACCAATAATAACTTACAATTATAAAATAGCCAAAAACTAGAACCTCGTGATTGGCGAAAAACTCTAGATTAATCAAAGGTTATTTAATGTCAATTCTAGAATCTCATAATTAAAAATAGTGATTCAATTTGCATTTGATCTTCTTTTGATTTTTTTATCAATAAATTATATATTTGTACATGGTGTAATGCATGATGCAAATATGTGTATTAAACAATTATTTTCTTCAAGTTTGTTGATAATTACAAAATTCAAGTAATATAATTATGGTGAATAATTAATTCATATTCACATAATACTTACCAATGATGATGCAATGAATAAAGTTGGTGTCTGTTCTAACTTTAACTCAAAAGTTCAAAATGTTTTTCTATGTGCAATGTGATGCTAGAGGGTAATTATTATAAGACTAACTTATTGGTATTTGTGGGCCTCTTTCTGTTTAGTATATATATGATAACATAAAAGATCTAAAACTTACAATGCATGTGTTGGATGATGGTCCTTAAATTTAAAAGAGCCATTGTCACAAAAAAATATGCTATCAATGTGCATGATGCAATGTGTGTGGAATTTAAGAAAGTTGTTGTAGAAGCACATAATGAACTTGAGTAGGTCAAGGTTAATTACCTTTTTTTTTTTCATTCCCAACACCAAGTGATTTAGGTTTTCTCATGATGTGTTCACTACATGTTCATGATGAATTCAACTTTTACAATTGGATTTCTTTTGGCAGTTAATGTCAGGTTGTAGTCTTCATTAACTTTGCCCTGTTCCAAGATCTTATTAAATTATCTTGTGCAAAATTGTGTGCAATTGTTCTTTTATACAAATGTTAGATTTCATTTTCAACATGGAGTTTTATTATCCCAATGAATTATTAGGAGAACCCACAAAATGCATAGGATTTATAAGATCATTATACATTTTTAAAGACAAAGGAGGTTAAATATAAAAAACAGGATGGGTAGGCCAAAAATTTGGGCATAATATTTTGCGTGTTGGGGGCACTTTTTATGTCTATATACAAGGGGCTCGCATGTCATATTTAAAGGTTTGGTTTCAAAAGAATTCCACCATACTTTATGTTGCCATGTAAACATTTTTGGGAGACTTCATTATGGGGCTTAAAGGGTGGGGTATTGATAAATGGACCCTTAAAGGTCTTTGTCTCATCCTTTAGTCTTTCATTGTTGGCATCGAGACTAAATTAAAGGTAAATGTTTTTTCTCATTGTGAAATGAAAAATTATCTACACTAGGAAGGAAATTATTGTTTCACATGGTTTGAATAAAAAAATTAATGATTTTGAATACAATTAAGGTTTTAATTCAAATCAACAAGAGGACACATGGTGATTTTTACACACTAAAGTGGTGATATGAGGTCCAAAGTTAGGACATGAATATTGACAATAAAGTCATACATCGGGTAATTATTTTTGAATAATAAAGGTGATGTCACATTTTAGGGCCAAATTGCATTAATCCAACCTAAGTTTATATATCATGTTTGCATCAAGAGTGGGTGCATGGATACAAAATGACACACCCCCAAACTCCTTGATGGATTTAGTTGCGAGTCTAAAAAAGAAAACAACATAAGGAAAAAAAGTTGGGGCGTGTTCCCTGGTTCATAACACTTCGGGGGTAGAGGGGGCGTGCTAGAGCTTTGGGATGGGACTACGAAGATTGACAAGCAAATCACTTATTCGCACGGACGTACACAAACAAAACAATAGGTTGGTTAGTGAATAGCTAAAACACTTTTGGTGCACGGACGAGCCATGGGCAAACACGAACTCACAAGACTCACCACGACCCAAACTTGGAGGAAATCACCATCTTCCCCCTTATAGTATACTTTGTGCCTGGCTACGGGGCTAACACCCAATAACATTTTGTTTTGGGACTCCTACTTCCCAAAGTTGGGACTCTTGTGACTTTGGGGCCCATAACTTTGTGTGCAGACCTTTGATTGAGGTGAGGTCTAAAGAAAAATTGTATCCTTCTTCTAGAACTTTTTAACGGTATGTGGCATGCCACTTGCACGCAAGGAAATTGAGGCAATTCACAACTTTTAGTGGTTAAAAGTCAAATTGCCAATTTGACTCTCGACCCATCTTTTGGCCATAACTTGTGTTTTAAGTGTCCAAATGGATCATGCGAGCCCATTTTAAACATTTAAATTCCAAGTGTTTTTTAATGATATAAAGAACTTTTTAGTCTAATGAGTTTTGACCCCTACAATCCCCCTTTGAAAGTTCGAGAGTCCATTGGGACTCCAACTCCCAAAGTAGTTCATTTGGGAGTGTGGGGTTTCATTATTTCACACTTTCTTGCACTCTTGGGAGCATGAAATGTTACTCCCAAGTTCATTCTTGGTTCGCACCTTCGCAAGCCTTTGCTTTGGTCGCGAGCCCAAGGCTAGGGTTGCAACACAAAATTAGTAGTACATTTACATTCCACATACCCTAGAAAGCTCACAAAGCCCTACAAAAACCCATTTCACATTATAATTTATAAAAGGAGTTTAGAAAAGGTAGATGATTTCACACGCCTTTTAACATTGTTAGGATTATGGTTATTTCTTAAAACTTAAGGCAAAGTCCAAAAATTATTAACATTTGATCTTGCATAAATGAAATAAATAATTTGAAATGGATGCATCTAATAAGAGACCTTTGCAGTCATAAATGACCAGAAACACATAACACTAAATGCACATAGTCTTTTGATACATCTATTCCAATAATGTTTATTCACTATTGAAAGTGGAAGAAAGGGAGTTCCATGTTTGTAAAATTGAGGATTGTAGTCAATTTGCTACAAATCCATCCACATCCTTCAAATAGTTAGCATTTGGCCTTCACTTAACTATCAACACATGAAAAAGTTATATCTTGAAAATCATGGAAACATTGACTTAAAATCAAACCCAAATTGACATAAAAAACTATGCAGGCATGAAACATGATGTGCAGTTCATAAGTTTATGCTCTCTCACTTAATATGTTGGGTGTTATTGTGATTGAAGAAATTTTAGGGCTATTTGTAATGTCTTCAACTAAACAATTTCATTATACATGTCTAAGTGTTGTTGTAGCAACATAAAAAAATCGAATGAAAGTCACCATGGATAACTGGTCATTAGGTTGCAAATGAAATGTAATTGTTTGATGCACATTGCACTCCAATCACTTGTCAAATTACCAACATAAGTCATCTGGTCCTAGTCATTATGAGGATTGTTATTTTAAGTTGCATGCTAATGATGCACCACATTGGCCCTTCTTGTGACTCTTTATGCGTGAAATTAGGATATTTTGCACGAATCATTTGTAACACCCAAAAATGCATCCATACCAAGCTAATCAACTATGTAACTACTCTTCATAGCTTAAGTACGCCCACCATTGTTTTCTTAAAATAAATTGAGAAAAAACCATATGAACTTAATCATGATATCTTGCATTCATTTATGGTACCAAGAATTCATCCATATCAAGTTGATAAGCTATGTATTCTTTCTTCACAACTCAAGCAAACCCACCATGTTTTTTTTCCAAATAAAAAGTGAGAAAATTAAAGCTTCAATGATTGTTCCCAATAGACTTAGAGAATTCCACATACGAAAAGAAAATTATGACATGAGTTCATTTACTTTCTTTGGCCCAACATCCCACCACTAAGAAGGATTTGAAAAAAAACCCCTTCCAAAACTTCTCTTTGTATTATATGTTTTTGAAGAATTTCTTATTGACCTTGGGTGGTGGTCCTTTCTTCTCCACAAAAGTTTCAAGAATACCTCCTCCTATGGAATAACAATAGATAATCACCATGTTGTTGCTCTTCTTGTTCTTCTTTCTTTTCTCGGAATAGTAGTATTATATATTGTTAGTGTTGTTTTTTGCTTTCTTTCCCTTTTTGTAAGCTTTGATGAACTGGTGTTTATAATAAGTAGTCATAACAAGAAGAGGTTTTCGTGCCATATCTTTCAACATTGCCATGGCCATTTGTGCTTGATGAATAACTTGTTGTTGTTACTACCATCATTCATTCGACTTGGCAAACAAGATTAATGTTTAAGTCTTTGTCCTTGTTTGTGTGTTTGTTTGTAGCACTGCCTTTTTTGCTTTTTAATACATATCGATCACAAACATAAACACACATTTGGGGTGGGCCACCACACATTAAGGGCAGGTAAACGAAACTCATTCTTCTAATGACATTCAAATGAACAAATGGCAATTGTCTATCATCGAATGTTCTAATAAAAGGCTACAAATTTTCAACACACGTTGTTGTGGGTACGAAGAATTGGATCCCATTAATGTTGCCACATGTCAAAGATTGTGGTGGAGAAAAAGTTGAATAACAAAAAGTTGGTAAGATTCTTTCATCATATTTGCATTGGATTAGTGGTGGTTTCTTGTTGTAGTGTTTTCTTCTATTGAGGAGTATCCATGTTTCTACTTGTTCATTGGCTAGTTACTTCCTTCCTATTATTGCTTTTTCTACTACTATTATTTTGATTTTTTTATTGTATATCTTCTGATTCAATGTGTTCATTAAGTAAGATTGAAACCAAGTGGGGATTCATGTTGTTGCATCGTGTGTTATTAGTTTTTCCATGCCCACAAGGTTTAATGTCTTCAACTTTATGTTGTTCAATTCACATGTTAGTAGACATGTTTTCAAGATATCATCACATTTAACAACATCACTAGTACTAGATAGCTATTGCACCTACAAAAATTTACTCAATGAGAAAAATCACATGTACCTAAGTAAATTGAAGCAAATGTGGCAATCATAGTGGTTGTAAACATTGTGGATGAATTTAAAGTAAAGAGAAACTTTAATATGATTACATTGTTTTTCCCAAAAACCAAGATCAAGTTCTTAGGTACACATTGGTTTTGCAGAGATGGAAGGCAAAAATACACATATCCAGAAATTTTGAAGCTCTTAATGGAGATCATTTGTAGATCTTTGAAAAGTATTAAAGGCCTCAACCCTTGCAACATGAAGAATGAACAAAGGCCAATCCAAGGGACATCTCTATGAGATTGTAGGAAAATCTCCATAAATAATACTTTGAAGCATCAATTATTATATTTCTTTTAACAAACTAAGAGGTTAAATTCTCCTTTTGGAAGTAAATATCTTCTAAGAGTTGGAACAACATGAGTGGCTCAACTATTGCATCCAACAAATTGAGGCATCAAAATTCACAAAAACAAACTACGAAAATAAATGGTTGATGCATAGTGGTCTTCATTATAGTTGAGGTGAGATTCACTTTAGCATAGGTATATGAGGAAGGGTTTGAACTTTGAATTTACAAGAACAAAAATGCAATAATGAAGTTAAAGCTGTAAACATATAATAAACTATTTTGTAATTGATTATTTTGAAATAACAATTGGAAGGAGATAAGAAAGAGATAACATATCATGACATGTTTATTATCTGACCTTGAATGTTGCACGTTCTACAACATCCTTGATAATTTGATATTTGCATTTAGTTTGATCATTTGCAAATGAACCTCTAGACCTGTCGCAAATATCATTTCCATCGTCAACTTCTCAAACTTCACTAATTAATACATTTTATCTTCATTAGATATGATATTCATTTTATTTTATTTTTCCGATTATTACAACACACAAGATATTAGATTAGATCCATGGGGTTTGTTTGATTGTTGAACTTAGTGCATTTTGAATTTCATTCACATCTCCTTCTCTCACAAATCAAATTTTAGAAAACAAATTCGATTCAATTTGAGTTTCTAAAAACAACTTTGATGCACATTTTCATGATTGTCATCAAGGAATGATTATAGTGGCAAAAAACATCCATTTCACAAGACTTGTTGACCATGACGTTGCTGATGATGGTTGTCATACCAAATTGGTATTCTTGGAGTGCGGAATTGCTAAGTTGAATCCACAACAAAAAACATGAGTATCTAAATTCACATAGGTTTAAAACCTCATATCCTCTCCTCTTCACCTCCTCCTCACCAATGGAAGAAAGATGAACACACAATAGCCAAAGACATTTTAGAAAAAAATTCAAACAATGCATCTTTTCATATGTAATAATCAAAGATGTGTCTTTTCATATTAAAAAAATTAGGTTGCACAAATATACATGGCTTGAAGCCATAGATTTTGGATAAATTCAAAGAATAACCTATGATAAAATAACCAATAATAACCAATATTGAGTTATGATGAATATTTTATAATAGCCAACAATAGTCTATGATAAAATAATCAATAATAGCCTATAGTAAATGGCCTAGAATAGTCAATAATTGGCAATGATAAAATAACAAAAAATAATTTAAAATAATCAACAATATAATAGTAAAAAATAGCTCATGGTAAAATTTAAAAAAAAAACCTATGATAAATAACTTAAAATAATTAATGATAAAATAACTAACAATATCCAATGATATAATAACCAATAATGGCCAAAATTAACCTGTGATAACTAACCAATAATAAGTTACCATAAAATAACTAATAGTTGTTTAAAATATAATTACTTAAAATAACTAACAAGATTTTACAATAAAATAACTAAAGTAATATATGGTAAAATAACCTAAAATAAATTATGATTAAATAACCAAAATAATATATGGTAAATAGCCTATAATAGGTAACTATAAACCTATGATAAAATAGTTACAAATAGCCTACGACAAATAACTTATAATAGTCAACAATAGCCTATGATAAAATAACTTAAAGTAACTAGTAAAGAATAACTAACAATAACTAACAATAATTTATGATAAAAAACTAAAAATAGCCTAAGGATAAAATAACTTAAAATAACCATCAATAGCATACAATAGAACAACCAAAAATAACTTATGATAAATAATCTATAATAATTAGTAATAGCTTATGATAAAATAATTAAAAATAGTCTAGCGTAAAATAACATAGAATAACTAACTATAACATATAATAAAATAATTAAAATAATCAACAATAACATATGATATAATAACCAAAAATAACATAAGGTAAATAACTTACAATAATCAACAATAACTTACGATAAAATAACCAAAAAGTCATAAGGTAAAATAATTTATAGTAGCCAACAATAACTTAAGATATAATAATAAAAAATATCCCAGAGCAAAATAACCTAAAATGACCAACAATAACCTAAGATATAGTAGCCAAAAATATTCAAAAGTAAAATAATTTAAAATAACCAACAATAGCTTATAGTATAATAGCTAACAATAGTTAATGGTAAATAGCCTAAAATAACAAACTATTTTTTGTCATAGAATAACCATAATAGCCAATGGTAAAATAACCTAAAATATCTTACAATAACTTATTATAGAATAACAAAAAATAACCAATGATAAATAACTTAAAATAACCAATGAGAACCTATGATAGAATTGCCAACAATAACCATTGACGATAAATAACTTAAAATAGTCAAAAATAACCTATGTATATAATTGCCAACTATAACCAATGGAAAATAACCTAAAATAACCAACAATAACCTACAATAAAAATAATTAAAAAAAACCAATGTAAAATAACCTAGAATAACTAACAATAACCTATGATATAATTGTTAGCAATAACTTATAATAAAATAACCCAAATTAACCAATGGTTAATATCCTAGAATAATCAACAATAATTTATGATAAAATTGACAACAATAATCAATGATAAATAACTTAAAATAGCTAACAATAACCTATGATAGAATTGTCAACAATAATCAATGATAAATAACCTAAAATAATCACAATAGCCTATAATAAAATAGCTAACAATAACTTATGATAAAATAATTTAAAATAACTTATGAAACAATAGCAAAAAAATGACCAATAATAATTTAAGATATAAAAAATCATGCATAATAATATGTGATGACAAAAAAAAATCATTCATGTAAATAATAATTTAATAATCAATGACTTGCTCTTTAAACATGATAGTGAAAAAAGATGAAAAATTCAAATCTTCACATTTGCATTTGAAAAAACCTTATACACATTAACAATGCCTCCTTAAAACCATGAATCCCCTTAGGCCTACAAAAGGTCTTATAAACTTACTATTGTGTCACATTAAGGTCCCTTTTCATTTAGAAATGCCTTCATTCATTAACTTTATTGAGTTTAAAGCAAGAGGCCAACATTAGCATAAGCTAAAAATACCTAGAACACTAGGTGGTAGGAGTGAGAGTACATCCTTATATGTAATATCTTAGGTGTCTGTCCGTCTGGTCATCCTCCTTGGGGGTAAGGGGGTTAGGGTTAGCACGCCCTTCATAATGAATATTTTTGGGTTTATGATATAGTTTACCTTATATTTAGAAATTTTTGGATAAATGTGTTTTTGTATTTTAAGATAAGTAAATTTACTAATGTTTTGAAAAAGATTACAAAATTTTTATCTCAAAATATTGAAAAATAAACCATGGAGGTTGATAGATAAGGTTGTTTAAATTTTTTTTCATATTTAAAAAAAACCAAGTTTGGCTACATCAGCTTATGGATGATCACCACTTGAGCTTAGGGTTTTTTTCTTTTCAATTTTGTGACATAGCTGAGGTGGCAATCATCTATAAGATGATGTAGCCAGATTTGGCTACAGACTAGATATTAAAGTAGAGAAAAAATAGAATCCTTCTACATTCTGGACTACATACTGGAACTTATCATAAAAATCTGGCAACTCGAATTTGGGCCATTTTGTCCATCGAAAATCCTTTGTATAGGTTGAAATCATAATTTTCACGTCGAAATTTGGCGAAATTTGACCCACAAAAAAAAAAAAAAACCCACTGCTTCAGCTAGGCTACATCACAAAATTGGAAAAAAGAAAACTCATGCGTAGGCCCCTTATCTTGGGAATGTCTCCACTCCGGAGTCTCACCCTACCTCATTAAATTGGAGACCCACCGCCTCAAAGTCTGAACGTCATAGAGAAGTCGAGATTTTCTTTGCGCCGGCGGGCGGGAGGGTGTTAAGAAGTTAGGGTTTCATTTGAGAAGCGTGAGATACGGAGCGCGATCTCCATCATCATCCATCGTCAGGTGCTCAAACTATAAATGGCGGGGAGCAGAGTCTTCATCTACGAAGTCACTCTTTCCCAACCCATAACCTGGACATATCCGTAAAGCAAGAAGCCATTGATGAGATAGGCCGTTGATCTGCATGGATGGAAATCATCCCTGCATACATCCCTCCCGAGGTTGAGGGTGGGCCGAGTGTCGAAGAAACCCTAGTTGCCGCCTCCACGCCGTTCCTTTCTTGCGCTGCACCTTCTTTCCCCGTTTGCTTTGTGCTTCTCTGCTGTCGCCGCTTTCTATTGCCGTTTCTCCCGCCTTCCTGGTCTTGTTTATCAACGCCGGTGCTTGTTGGCTTTGGTTTGCTTCCTTACACGCTTTCTTCACAAGTACACAGCGAGTATTTTCCTTCCGTTGCTTTTCTCATTTCCAAATCTTCTTTTTGTGTTCTGGGCTCTTGTAGTCGAGGGACTCGTTTAGGGGTTTGATTACCGACGGTGCGCGCGCGGGGAAAGAGGGTCGAGTTTGAAGTCTGACAGATGGGAGACCAGGAGTTTGTAGATGTGCACAGTGTGCCTGCCGTAGTGGACTCGGCGATGACGGACCCCGTTGTTGTTACTGGAGAGGAAACCTACAAAGTTCCTGTTGCTGCCGCCGAACATGAGGACGTTGGGAATGAGAACGGCAACGGTGATAGCAGTGTGGCGGTTGTTGACGAGCAGGTAGCCGTGGAGGAAGTGCCTGGTATGTACTATGTGCCTCTTTTTCTGTGGGAAGGGAAATGGGGTTTGGTCCGTGAAGATGCAAAGCTGTTGCGGGTTGTTTTTGAAGGAACTTAGTATGTGATGCGGGACCTGTAGGATAATGTTGACGAAGGTTTTCTACTTGCTCGCTTTGAGCGATGCGGTGGACATGTGCGCGACCTTTGCGAAGACTAGTTGTGTAGACCCTTACACGAGCTGTCTGAGCACGCGTTGGTGGTTTCATGAGGTGTCTTGTCTAGTGTGCTGCGGTTGGCTTTTAGCGTCTGAGATTATGCACCTGGTTCGTGGTTGGAGTTTTGAGATAATCTGAGAGCAATATAGGGTGTAACATGCCTCTTTGGGATTCTCCTCATGGTCGCCTCGGTATTCTTTTTAGCGGGGGACATGGCGTCCCTAGTCTGGCATCTCCTGAGGAAGCCGAACCTAGGATTGTCTAGAACTTCAAATGCTCAATAGAGAGAGAGCCAATATTGGCCTTGTATTGGGAATGAGACAGCTGGTCTGCAGTGTCTTTGTATTCGTCTGCCACCACTTTCTGTATGACCCTGAGGTGATATGATTGTCTCTAACATGGTCAGAATCCCTCTTTGCAGTTCCTACTACTGAGGAGGATCGTCTCTGGGCTATAGTGAAGGAAAATGCAGCTGATTTTAATGCTTGGACTGCATTGATTCAGGAAACTGAGAAGCTTGTGAGTTCTCCTTGCCCTGTTAAGCCCTTTCTTACTATCTGTATCTCTATTGGACTCTCTATGCACTATATTGAAAATTGGGGTAAGTCTGCGATCAAGGCAAACAGGGATTTCACTCTTGCAATCTGCATTTATAGCCTGATACAGGCAGGTCTCCCTGTAAGTTTCTCATGGGCCAGGGTAACTGCTGTAAGGAACAAATTTTGACTCATGTTTGTTTTGTATAGGACAACATTTTGAAGATCCAAGCTGCTTATGATACATTTCTCGTGGAGTTTCCTCTGTGCTACGGCTACTGGAAGAAGTATGCTGATCATGAGGCGCGCCTGGGCACCCCTGAGAAGATAGTGGAGGTGTATGAGCGTGCTGTGAAGGCTGTGACATACTCAGTGGACATCTGGATGCATTTCTGCACATATGCGATGGAGAAGTTCGACGACCCTGAGAAAACCCGCAGGTATGTCCTGAATTTTCTTTTTTCCCATAGCTGCTTGACACTTTTTTTTTCATGCCGACAGGCAAACACGGGTCATCCTTTCTTCCGGTAGTCATGTGCATTACATATAACACTAAATGGATTGATGTGGTGTGTCTTCTGACCTGTGTCTGCTCTTGCTGCAGCTTTTCTAGTGCTGTCTCTACAAAGAGATGGTCTGATATTGGTGGAGCCCTCAGTTTCCAATCAGTAGGATGACTTCTCGTAATGAAACCGTACGCTTTTTGTGAAAAAAAACCATACACACATTTCTTAGGTTTTAGCAGGCAACAGTCTGTTTTTGGTTCTCAGTCATGTTCACTTCTGCCCTTTTTGCTGTAACATCAAACACATACATAAGGCAGTAGCTGTGCATTTTATGTGCTTTCATATTTCTACTGCCTTTGCTTCTTGACACTGGTTGAGGATACTATGCAATGCGTGTGCACAACTGAAACTTGCGTCCAAATGCTGCTGTGGAAGATTACGGGTCCAGTTTGAGGGCAGAGAGATCGCCTCTTCATGTCGCGGACATAGTGTGGTCTGGCGGGAAGGTAAATGCACAGCATTTGTGCTTCTATTTGGAAGTCTGAAAAGCAAGTTCCACTGAAATTCCTTCGCATCCAACGCTGCGCTGTCCCTGCTCTGATCGCGTCTAATCTAAAAGATTTGGAGTCTTAGCAAGTTAGGGGGCAGGGATACATCTGTTCAGACACATTGAGGGTTTGTTGCAAAATTACTTGGCAGGTTATTTGAGCGTGGACTGACATTCGTGGGGACTGATTATCTTTCTCATCTCCTTTGGGACAAATACATCGATTTTGAATACTCCCAGCAGGAGTGGAGCCGGCTTTCACAGATCTACACTCGCATCCTGCAGATCCCTCTCAATCAGCTTGACCGCTATTACCACAGGTTTGTTTGCATGTGAAGCCATGAAAGATGCTTAATGTGAAGAGGCAGCTACATTTACAGGTTATTTTTCTGTTTGTTATGTTCATGTTGTGGGACACAGCTTGTGGCAGATTTATGATCTAGGTAATTGAATGCCTGGTCCATACTACTTTTGCTTGTCACATCAGGTTAGTGATCAACTTGTCAAAAATGAGGGGAGATATCCCTGACCAAGTTCTGAAGAATGTAAATAGAATGTTGGAGTCATAATTGCTGTTGCTACTGTATGTCCTTTTATCTAAACTGTGTAATTTAGCAAATTTTTTTTGCAGCTTCAAGCAGATTGCCAATAGTCGGCCTCTATCAGAGTTGAGGAGCCCAGAAGAGGCCAAAGCTGCAGCTGAAGAAGCAGTCCCAGTTGCAGAGGATGCCACCTTGGCCGATGATACTGATGAGCCACCCAAGCCTGAGAAGGTTGGAGGGCTGACAGAGGCTGAGGAGTTGGAGAAGTACTTGGGAATTCGAGAAGCTCTTTACAGGAAGGCCAAGGAGTGGGACTCTAGAATTCGTGACTTTGAGACAGCCATCCGTAGGCCGTACTTCCATGTGAAACCACTCGATGATATGCAGCTTGGAAATTGGCACCGATATTTAGATTTTATTGAAAAGGAAGGTGATCTTGACAGGGTGAGTTGTTCTTCAGTTGAATTACTCTGTATATTTGTGGTTTTAAACTTGTTTCTCTTGCCTTTACATACCATCAAAGACCATCAGCTGGGACTAAGAAATTATGTCTACAGAACTTGAGGATAAGGGTGAGTTATGTGCTTTGGGGATGTTGCAGACTGTGAAACTGTATGAGAGGTGCCTGATTGCATGTGCCAACTATCCGGAGTACTGGATCCGATATGTACAACGGATGGAAGTAGAAGGGAATCTGGATCTAGCAAACAATGCCCTCACTCGTGCAACAACTGTGTTTGTGAAGGTATGAACTCTACACACCAATTATCGGCATGAAAAAACTGTGACTTAGGAGTCTAAAAATTTGCAAGTTATATGTATGTTATTTTCGTCTTTGAGTAGGGTCACTTGTCATTCCAGAGATCCATTTGACATCTTGAGTGTCTTGGCTTGTGTTGTGCATGAAAACAGCGTCGACCAGAAGTACACTTGTTTGCAGCCCGATTCAGGGAGCAGGAAGGTGATGTGAAGGGTGCAAGATCTGCATATGAGGTTCTGAGTTCAGAGTTGGCTCCGGGTCTTCTTGGAGCTACTGTCAAGCATGCCAACTTTGAACATCGCCAGGTGTTGGTCATGTCCAGTTAACTAGCGTACTGAATTTTTTCATTGAAGTCATGTGTTGAGTAAATTGAATTTGATAGCAGTGACATATGAGTCAATGTAAAGAATTCAGTGCTGAGCCTTCCAAATTTGTAGTCATGGAAGAATGATCTGGAATGAGTTCTTAATGGTAGAGGTAAGAAGCTTGCTGGAGCTCAGAGTGAAGAAAGTTTTGGTGCAGGGAAACATAGAAGCTGCATGCTCTGCTTATGAGGCAGCTCTTCAGCTGGAGAAGGCCAAGGAAGAGTCACGAGCCTTTCCCATACTGAGCATTCAGTATGCTCGGTTTCTTGATCAGGTGCACAATCAATTTCTCTTGTTAGCCTTTTTTGCAGGATTAGATCTAATTTACAACTGCACTGGGTGTGTTGTTGGGTATCATCAATTCACAAGTAGCCTCACTAAGTTTGTTTACTCCTGGATGGTTTTTATTTGCTGTTTGGATGTTGCCATAGGGGTTAGTTTATCAACCCCTATGAGTTTTCCAGGTTGAAATTATTGTCGAGAGCTTTCTGAAGTTGTGTTGTTCTTTATTCAGGTTGTGGGAAACACTGAGAGGGCCCGAGAGATTTACACTGCCGCATTGGAATACCTTCCAACTTCCAAGGTCCTTTGGGAGGTAATTTCTATTGCTCTCCTGGCTTCCTCTACGTTGACCTTGCACCTTCTGTACTTTTATTGTAAGTGTGGATTGGTATCACTCAGCTTCCAATTGATATGTGTTGATTTGCCTCTAGACCATCCTCAGATGTGGAGAACATTGCAAGGTGGTGCAGATTAAAAATATTCCATGACATAATGTTGTACTGATATGTGAGCAGGCTGCAATTTATTTCGAGACTCTGCACAAACCTGGAGAGAAGCAGGTTCAATTTGTGGATGCACTGGTTGAGCAGGCAACTGCTGCTACTAGGCCTGATGGCTCTCCTGGATTGTCAGCTTCTGATCGAGAGGAGATTTCCACAATCTTTCTTGAGGTATGACCATACTTTAATTGACCAATTTGCAAATGTGTTGCTGATGTCGCTTGTCTCAAATTGATGATTCGGATGATGTTGTGCCAAGAGTGATGTCATGAGGACTGCCTTTGTCAGCATCTGTGTATCTGAAGTGTCTTGATTCCAGTGTCAAGGTTTTCCACTTGGCTCTTGGAAATATCCTGGCAATAATAGCATTTGTTTGGAGTGTGCTTCAATTGGATTGGAGTATGAGTTGTTTCCTTAGTGCATCTGTTTGAACACAACACAAATGAATAGCTAATGTGCAAAGTGGAGTTGGCAGTTTGTTGATCTCTTTGGAGATGTCCAAGCAATCAAGAAGGCAGAGGCAAGACATAGGCAGCTTTTCCCTTCGCGCAGGGCCACTGTGGAGTCCAAGAAGCGGCCATCTCCTGAGAGCGCTCTCACAGATCGTGCAAAAGTGCACAAGCCATATGTGGCAGTGGCTGCTGGACCTGCCCTGGCTGGCCCACCTGTTTATGCTAATGGCCAGGCACAGTGGGGTGCTGCTTCTTATGGTCAACAAACTGGTTATGCCCAGCAGCAGCAACCACAGACATGGCAGCAGCCCCCTCCACAGCAGCCAGCTCCACCAGTTCAGCCACAACAATGGAACCAGGGATATGCTCCTCATCAGGTGCAGGAATTTTCTTTTTTGTTTTCAGGATTTCCACATTGGTCATCCATCTGGTGTGATGTGATGAAAAGTGTATTTGGAAGTTTCAGTTCTTTCAGTGTGCGCTTCGTAACCTTTTGTTTGTCTTGTTAATGATTTCCATGCGGTCTTGAAAATTGTTCAACATATTCTGATTGGGGGTTGCATATTTGATTGCAGGGAGGCTATGGTGGATATGGAGGTTATGCAGCATATGGCCCTCCTCAACAACAGGCACCACCCCCTCAGCAGCAGGCAGCATATGGTGGCTATGGGCAGGGCTACCCACCTCAGGTATTTCCTTTTGCACTTGCTATTGGCAATGCTGTTAGCTGGGTCTGGAAAATGTTCAGTGTATAGCATTGGTTATTGCACAGGTCACTTTGTTAATAGTGTCTGGCTGGCATGATCGCTAGCAGGAGGTGAACGGGTGGAGCACAGGTGGCTGGTGAGGTGGTCATAGCATGAATGCATGGATTTTTCTGCACGGTATGAGCACTCTGGGTTTAGTGTGGCCATTTTATGGCATGTCTACCTTGAAAGACTGGGGGTATTATGTCGAGAAGATGTCTGCTACTTGTTCACCTGATAATGCTTAACATCTCACCCAAGATTTTTCTGTAATTGAAGGATGTGATGCAGGCGTATCCACAGACAGCTGCTGGGTATGGTCAAGAGGCAGCATACAGGCCACCACTACCTTCTACTGCAACACCACAGCCACAGGCACAAGCAGCACAGGCACAAGCGGCCTACTATGGCAGCTACTATTGAAGGATGTGAAAGGAGGTTTGGTTGAAATTGGGCCTATGGTAGGTGTGTAGGCAATGTGAGCTTAGATTTGTTTGTTGAGGTGACCTCTATTGGGTGCATGGAAGGCCTGCAGACAGTTGGATACAGCTTCCTTCCAAACTGAGGGATTACTTGTCTTTGTAAGTGCAGTATGAAAACCGCAATGAGATATTTTGTGCTTCCAATTCTCACTGAGTTTATCTGCAGATATGTAAAAATGCAATTGTGTCCCTGGTCAGACTCTGGAGGTTTGAGGGTGAGCTCAGGAGGAAATCTTGAAGTTTGGTGATTGTTGGTCCGTTCAAATATCATTAGTCTACCTAATCAGGATTCAAAGAGGCATCCTCAACCATACTGGGTATGGAGGCCTGCATCAAGATTTCTCACATCTATTATTATTATCTACATTTCCTGAGTCCCACCCATAAACTTGAAACTGGAACTCTAAAAAGTAGGAGACCACTAAATAGCAAAGCAAGTGGACTAATTAGATAATCTGACCAATCAACAGCAGTGGGAGACTGCTCTCGGGGTGGATTGTCTGGGGGACCAATCTAGTCATTCCATAGCAAGATTTAAACTAAGTAATGGCTTTTGCAAACCTTTGCATCATGTGCAAATGTGTTATTACCTAAACCATTTGTAAAAACGAAACCAACAAGTTACTGCCCTCAACCAAAACTTGCTTGTGTGATGTGTTACATGGGTTGCTCAAAGGGCATCTCCACACAACACTGGCAAACACCCCTTCACGTTAAATCATGCAGCAGGAGAGCTATCCTGTTGCTGGTATTGATAGTCCATTTTGCAGTTGTCAGTTTAACCCCTTTTACTATGGGTTTGGACAGTGATTATCACTCGTCCAGATGTAAAGACATAAATGGTCTTTGAGTGTTTAAAGGAACTTTTTTTGATGTTAGTGGGTGGAGACGGTGATCATTAAAGGGTATTCTATTCTAAAATGAAGGAGTTGTTTACAGTTTCGAGGTGGAGATGCTGGAAGCACTTGAAGTTTTGTCCCTCAACAGACTTTGGATGCACACTGTAGAAGTCATATTGGCAAAATTCTTTATTGCTTCCAAGCTAATTCTTAAACCAATAAGATGTGAATACTTCATCAGAGTCAGGAATGTTGAAGACCTTTCCTCTTCCAAATTTACTGTTTTCGATTATGTACCCTAGTATAGGGTGGGTCAGAAAAGGTAGGTTCTGTGAACTCCTTGGCAAAAGTGTGACTAGTTATGTCTTTTCTTGGTGCTGTGAAGAGGACTATCTCCTTTAAAGGTAGGCTGAATTAAAGGACCTCTTGCTTGGTGCCATAGAGGGTACTACCTCCTTTGGAAGGTCGGCTCCATGAAAGTTCGTGCCACAAAGACCACCCTCTACACTTCAAAAGTAGTCTTGATGGAAGTCTGCTTGCTTTAGAGGGTACTTAGTACTAACTTGTTTCAATGGTGGGCTCTATCTGTGCCTTTGTGGTATGGCTTTGTGAGATATTTTATCTGAAGACCATTTCAAAAGATCTTTCTAATATTACCATGTGAGATCTTTGTCCAAAGACTATTTCAAAGGTGGGCTCTATGGAGTTCAAATGAGATGATGCAATTATTCCACTCTAGTTATGCCAAGGTTGAGGTTTGTAACACATATTCTGAGAAGGTCATGAATTGAACCCACAATGGTCTAAAATGCAAGCATGACTGCAAACCACTCAAGTAATTGGCTTGATGTCAATTCTTGATATTGATCTGACATTGTAATCCCTATGTGTGTTGAGCATTTAATCTTTGATTCAACCTTGTGCAAAACCTCATCACAACTAATCAAGAAAACATTGGCATTTGAGGATTTTCTTAAATGGTTGTTTATACACACTACCATTGTTTGTGCTAATGAGGAGGCTACCCAAATAACATGAGAGAATTGTGAGCAACAGGGTTGGACTAAACTTGGAAAATGCTTTGAATCTATTTAACATCATGTTGTCAATGATTGAATTTGTTATAACAATTTACTTTTTTGTATGTTTGTTTCAATTTCACATTTGATAAAACCCCCCTACCAAACTTTACACAAGAAAAAACACCCAATTGGAAGTGGAAAAGAAAGAACAATAACGAAGGACCAACCTCCAACCAAGAGACAACAACCAAATGCACAAATAGGGGCCAAACACCCAATTGGAAGTGGAAAAGAAAGAACAATAATGAAGGACCAACCTCCAACCAAGAGACAACAACCAAATGCACAAATAGGGGCCATAAAGAACACAAAGGGCACTTGCCAAATGTGGACAAAATAGCAACTTATGTCTTAAACCTTTGGACCCATCACATGAAACACATGAAACAAATTAGACAAAAAGATGGTGAAAAAACTTGAAAAATTACCTAGCCTATAAAATGTTTCCTTGTAACAATTGCTTGCTTTAACATGATGGTAGCTTGAGCTCTCTATAGAGCCATTAACAACTTTTGCTTATAAAATGAACACAAAATCAACCAAAAAAAACCTCCTAAATCCTTGGTCAACACACCATGTTAATACATTGATTTTTTTTTGTTTATTTAATAATATAAACATCCAAAATATCTTTATGGCAAGAGGAAAAACACATCACTAAGGTGTTGATTGTGATATAACATGTCCACATTTCCATTCTATGTTCTTGGCTATATGTGCTATATTTCACCAAAACACAAAAAAGAAAAATTAATATTTTTTTTCAAATGCCTTTCATGTATTCGTTTTGCCCTTTTCACCCTTTTTGATCATGTAATGGTATTATTTAGTTCAAGTAAGGTGAGTAGACACAATGATGATAGCCTCCATACTAGGTTTTTTTTTTTTTTTTCCCCCCAATTTTTGAAGTTGAGAAATATGGATTTTTTTTTACAAAAGTAAAAAAATTAATCTAGTTTGCACTTGAAAAACACAAACTTCTAAAGCTTTCCTGATTTTTTGGTAAATAGACAGGCGACAAATTTTTGTTGAAAAAACCCTATGCTCCATATAGGTCACTTACTGGATATAAGGTGAAGAACCACTTGGTACACTTAATCAGCAAACTAGGGTTTTAGGTAACACTAAACCCTAAACACCTCTTTTCATTGTAAATTATTTGTTTGTTCAACATTGTTGTTGATCCCCATGTTCATTTCATTGTGTCTTTGTCAATTTGTTTTGTGGCTTATAACCCATTCTATAGGCAGCCTAGGCCTTCAACCAATTTTTTTATCACTTTTTGTTTCCATGGGTTTCATGACCCATTGAGAATCTGGCTTAAAATATTTAAAATTATGTATGCATATTTTATTTTGCCTCATTTTAAACACAATAAATCAAACATTTCGTATTCATGTCTCTTTATGATTGTTAAAGTTTGCCCAACATTTTCCATGAATGAATGGAGCATATGAATGTGAATTCATAGTAAGGGATTTGTTGTTACGTATTGGTGAGAAACTAATATGAATAATATAATTGTTAATTAAAAGGGAGAGTAAGACCTAACAGCTATCAAGATAGTGGAAACCCTAAAATGGAAGTAATTTATTAAAAAAAAAGTTCATTAAAAAAAAAAGAACAAATCAGAGTGTTTTTTTGGGATATTTAATTGTCGGACAGAAGAATTGGGAAATTCTTGTAAAACAATGTTTTTTTCTGTGCAAATTCGACTAGTTTTGCTATTTTGTTGGAAAAATTTGCCAAACTTTCGATACCACAAATTTGAAATAAATAAATAAAACAAACTTCTGGGAACAAACACATAAATTTTAAAAATAAAATAAAATAATAATAATATATATTAAAGATTTTCTTACTTCTCTGGTCTTTATCTGCTGAGTGTTCTTGTGTTGGTGTGGAGCTCAGTGCAGTCTGTGAGAGCTTTGAGCGATGGCTGGCTTCATTGCTTTGCAGTAATTTTGTGCAGTTGGCAACAGTAATGAAGGCTTTGGAGTTGGCTGTGCAGAGAAAAGCTTGAGACCAGTTGCGTCTTCGCAGATTTCTTAAAGAAAATTTTGGTCTAGGGTTTGGAGTTTTTCTGAGTTTCGGGGGAAGGAAGGAAGAAAGGAGGGGGGGAAGAGAGGCAGGGCAAAGGGGAGGGGGAGATGGCGGGGAGGGCAGGAATAGCGGAAAGGAGACTGAAGCCTCTTTGGGATGCCATCGATCATCGCCAATATAAGCCGGCGCTGAAGCTGGCCACAGGCCTCATCGCTAAGCATCCAGATTCTGCTTATCTCCTTGTAAGAGTCTTGCTGCTGTTTTGGTCCGTTCTCTGGTTCATTTTCAGTCAGTATGGAAGCTCTCCGCCAGCTAGGGCTTGCATAACGACACAGAGTAGTTGCACATGGGAAGCTGGTAGCCTTAACTGTTGTAGAGCTTTTTTTTATGGCTACACTTTGTCGTGTAGTCTGTGTGTCGGAATCCCCCTCTGTGGTCCATGGATTGTTCTCAACCGCCTTGTCCAAACGCTAAACATTGAAGTTTTGGAATGTCATTGTGACACATGAGACAGTTGTACATCAGCTTGGTCCATAACACATCAATGGATAACCCATGTTTTGCTCTGAACTCTCTCTCCCACAACGTGAACTCGAAACTTGAAACAAATAGTAACCACCATAACCCTAGCTTTCCTTTCATACTCTAGACCTGCCATTGTTGGAAGCCATGCAATTTGCATTGGGGATGCATTGAGTTTAAATGGCATATAAATCAATACTGGTTCAACATCATGTCCTTAATGTAGGTGTCTGTCTGTCTGTCTGTCTGTCTGTCTGACTTGGGAAAAAGGAAATAATCCATGAACATTTTATAGTTTTTTCTTTCCTCAGAAGGGATTGGGTAAACATGGCCCATCTTTGAGATATAAGAGACAACCCAAAGCCAGCTTCAGGGAGAGCTAGCTACGTAGTCAGGGAGGCTTCAAGGAGAGTCCCTCTCTAGTGTGACCTTTTTGGTTGGGTTAGGTTATGCAACTCTTTGTCTTCACTTCTGAGATACATGATCTACTAAGTTACTTTGAGATGAGCACACAAGTGGTAATGACTGTGGGCAGGCTTTAGGGTTTGATGGTATTGACAAACAGATAGCTTTTTGTTTGCACTTTCAATACTGCTGTTAAAGGATGCCTCCCAATAGAGAAACTTGAACACGACAGAAGAAAGAAGGGTTTGGGGTCTCTGGATGTCTTTGTGAAGTATTTTACTGTCATGATGATGATTGTCTATCAGCTAGACAATTTGTTGTTTCCCTTTTCCCTTGTACTACTGTGCATGATGGACCATGAGATGCATGTGTGCAATCTAAGTGATCTAATTTTGATGAGCAAACGGATATGAAATTGCAGGCACTGAAGGCACTGGTTTTGGAGAGGCTGGGCAAAGATGAGGAAGCTGCTGATCTTTGTGATCAAGCCAAAGCATCAGGTCCTGTGGATGAATTTACACTGACCACTCTTCAGCTGGTGTTCCAACGCCTACACAAGTGTATGTCCCAATATCCTCAAATTTACACTCTATTCACATGTTTCAAAACAGAAGTTTGAAGCATGTTTCTTGTGTTGCAAATGCGGGCTTTGAACATTTTGGGTGGCATTTTACCGAAGGACAGTGTGAAGGCAGGCTTCAAACAAAGAAGTAACAGAGAGATGTCTCGATATCTTTTTAGATTAAGTGCAAACAGTAGATGCTTGGTCGTATGTATGATGTTGGTCATGGGCAGTGGAGGAAGCAACAGGCTGTTATGAACATGCATGTTTGAAGAACCCCAACAATGTGGAGCTCTTGACAGCTCTATTCAATTGCTATGTGCGCCAATATGTTTATATCAAGCAACAGCAGGTCTGACTCCCAAGTGCCTTTATCAGGACTGTGCTTGTCATACTTAGCACTTCTTTGTTGAGGATACTTTCTGAGAAGGATCAAACTGATGCCTGTCACTGTCCTTGCAACATGAATGATTGTAGATATCAACACATAATTTTGTGTCTTTGCCCTTGACAGACTGCTATGAAGTTGTACAAGTTGATGGGTGAGGAGAGGTTTCTTCTGTGGGCCATCTGCAGCATCATGCTGCAGGTTTAATTTCTCTCCCTTTCCTTCTCTGGTCATAATCAGTTCATGCAGTTGAGCACTTACGTAGGAGTCAAGGTGGAAAGGACCACCCCTACTGTTTTCTTATATCAAATTGTCCACACACAGTGTACAAGAGCTTGAAGATATGAAGTGAAAGGTGTAGGGCTCCATAATGTAGTGCAGCACTAGAGCATCTGGCTTTCTCAAGCTGCCCAAATCCTTTGAAAGGTTGACCTATTTGTTAGATCCTGGAAACCCTATGCAAGTAGTGCCTCGGTGTACCAAGTAGTAGTTAAGCATGGGTAATTAAACCAGTTGCAGAACTGGACATTGTCGTCCTATCAATTTCTGAGAACATTTTGTGTGCAGGTTAGTGATGGCAATGCCAAATTATTGCCACTTGCAGAAGCTTTACTGAAGAAGCATGTGGAGTCTCATAGTTTGCAGGAGCTTGAAGGTACACATTGTGTGTTCCACTTGTTTGTTGTTGATGTACACCTGACACCTTTCAATTAGGGACCTTGAGATGGAGTGCATCTGAATCTGGTGCAAGGTTACAAATAGTGCAATATATTCATTGAATTCTTGCTTTTACTGCTATTGGGTGGTGGATTTCAGGGCTACTTGTGTACCTGAAGGTGCTACAGCAACAACAAAAGCATGATACAGCACTAGCAGTGCTGCAGGGCCCACTGGGAAATCTCTTCACTATTACTACAGACCGTCTGCGGTTGCAGGTATCCCAGTCTTTCACCACTTGATTAATTTAATGTGCAGTGAGAACTGGACAGGGCTTGGTATTTGAAGAAGTTAATGGGATTTGCTTGAAAGAAGGATAGACAAAGTTTTATGTAAACATAGTTTGGTCATGGAAATTGTGGACTGCAAGTTTTGATGCATCTGTGGTACACAACATATCTGTGTTGCATTTGTGAATGGAGATGATAAGTCTGGAGGTGGTTTGTTGGTTTGGTGGGGGCGGGGTGTGGGTGCATGTGGGATATGGCATGTTGACAGGGAGAGCTGCTGATGCATTCACATCAGTATGAGCATGCAGTTGAAGTTTTCCAAGAAATACTGAGATTGAGGTCTGCATTCCTTCGCTTGGGTGTCTTACTATCATGTTTGTGAAATTTGGCCATGTGACAGTACTTGATACTGTGCTCCAAGTTCTCTGTTATCAAGCCATGTTGCAATTCTGTGAGAGTTTTAAACTGTTGCCATGTATGCTTCTGTCACAAGTCTTAAGGCCAGCCTTAAGGATACAACTCCCACGGAGATAATATGACAGAGAATTCATTCTTCTGTGTGTACAAGAATACTGTTAAGGGAATGAGCATTATATTGTTGCCTTCTACTTCTCTTCACAATACATCTTGCCTTGTCCAAACCGGTAGTGGGCTTTTATATTGTCATCCATCAGCTGGTGTGCTAGCTCTGTAAAGAGAGGATGGGGATGTGGCATGTGTGCAGCTCAGATGACTGGGCAGCTTTCCAGATGTACATTGATGCTGTGTTGACCTTACCAATAGTAGCAGAGAATTTGCAGGACCATCCCTTTTCACAATTTTCAGAGGAAGAGGTAGGTTTCCCTTCTATCTGGTGCATGACTTCATGTGGAATCAAAACATGTTCCTTATCAACATTGCATGATGGTCCTTATATTGGTGTTTGTAATGGACCCTGTGGGCTGCATACTAAATGGAAAAAGAAATAAACTACATATGAAGTTTATCCAGCTGTGTGGTGGTGTGCTCCTGCAACTGTGGAGTATCTGAGTCATAATGCTGCTTGTATTGGTGGCACTGGCAGATGGGTGTAAAATTTGAACAAGTGAATGCATTTATACTTGAACTGCAAGCTATGGATACACCTGATCTGCGCCGAGGACCTTTCTTAGCTGTTTTGGAGGTTGAGAAGAGGCGCTTGCTCTGGAAAGCACACAATGCAAAAGATCAGCAAGAAAGCCCTGATTCAGCTTCAGTCCATTTGGCTCAATCCATTTTGAGATATTTTGAAAGGTAACACCTCTCTGCAAGTCTATTGCTAATTGGCACTGGATACCAGCCTCTGAAGAAAATACTGGGTTTGATGCAAGTTATTGTTACTAGTTCTAGAGTAAAGTTCTATGCTTGTGAACCAGAGCCAGACGTGAATTTGAATACTCAACACTTGTTGGTGACAGCACTGATCTGCAGCCTTCAGTTGGGGCAACTGAGGTCCATCAGACAAGTTCTTGGAGACACACACTAATGTAGAGTACCTGTGTCAGGGCAGGTTTGGGTTTATGGTGAGTTTTGCATCAGATGTGAAGGAGTTTTTAAAACACATTCATGGAGCACAAAAACTTTGGTTGGCAAAGGCATTGCATCAAGCATGCCCAGAACTCACACCTGCTATCTCCCCTGTGAAAGCTTTGAGGTATCGAGTCAGTGCATTTCAGGTGGAATATCAGCTGGGTGTTCAGGCACATGTCACAGATTCTGGTACTCTTCCTCTCTTTCACTTGCTTCTCTGGGCTCATCTTTGGTCTGCCTTATCTTTTCAAGCTGGGAATTGATGTGCCTGTTGACACAGAAGCAGTTGCCATGGCAGGCAAGGCTGATAAGGGTTTAGGGTTTAACGGGTCTGCAGGGTTTTGGGGTTAACAAGGTTTTGGGGGTTTCATGCAGATGTTGTGGCACAAGCTGTAGAAATTATGCACCTCTATTTAAGGAGTATTCAGCTTTCTGTGGATCTTGACCCTCAAGAGAATATGCCAGGGGAAGAGCTTTTGACCTTGATCACTGATCTTTTGATACAGGTATTTGCATGATCAGAAGACCTGCATGTATGATTGTACAAATCCTGTATGAGTCTCATTTCTGTCATGCATTTTAGTCATTTCAGTACCACTTTAAGCTTCTGAAATGATTGGTGACATCCTGCAGCTTTACTTGCGGACACAACAACTTGGCTACATCTTGGAGGCAATTTTGGTGCTTGAGTTTGGGCTAGCAATGCGAAGGTCCACACATTATCTGAGATTGATAGTATGACTGAGAGTCAAGTATGGATCTCCTAGTCAAATATTTCTTTTGGAATTCAGGAAGAAAGCTTCTGCTGGTAGTAAGTCCCTTAGACATCGGATCTGTCTTGGTTTGGTGCTATATGGAAGCTAGTGGTCATTGTGTTTTGCAGATATAATGCACAATACAAGCTCCTTCTTGTCAACCTTTACCTGTTTTTGTCAGCATTCAAGCCTGCATGGGACAGGTGAAGCTCCAAGCAGACAGATTCGTATCTTGTCTACCTTATTGATGTTATGAATATCTTTGTAACATTCAGAAAACTCTCTATTTCATGCTCTGTTCGAAACTCTCAGGTTTCCTTTAATAGGGCTTGATTGTCAAGAGTCTTGCAGTATTTTGTTGTTCAAAGCAGTTGGGTGCTGGCTTTTCTTCTGAGAAGATTTATTGTGCATGAGGACACAGGTATAGGAGCGTGGATGTAAAATACATTCTTTTGGAGTCAATGTCACACCACATGTTTCCAGGCTTGGTTGCATCAATGGATTGGGACAATCTTGACAATATGTTGCAAGAAATCTCCAAGTTTCATGGGGACTATCAGCGAGAAGCTGCTGACCTTATCATCCTTGCTTATCGCCACAACACCTATTCAAAAGTAGGGCTCTCTTCTTCATCGGTGTACATTAGTCCTCATGAAGTTAGTCATTACTGGGAGGCAGTCTGAGGAACTGACAAGATGGGTCCTGAATATAATTCTGATCAGAGCTGGCTTAGCTGCACGCTCGGGGACAGGTATCAGTTTCAGGGCTTGCAAATGGTGTCTGATAGGATGTGCATGGACACCTGTGATGGCAGGTCTTGGAGTTTGTGGCTTTCAAGGGACGGCTGGAGAGGTCTTTTCAACATCTGGTGGTGCGGATTGAGTCCATAATGTTGTCTCTGAAACGGAAGGCTAACAAACTTGAGGAGTTTGAGGTATGATCTTGTTCACTACCTTTGCACCCACTACAAGTGACATCTGGTGAGCAGCAATTTCAGTTTGTTTACTTTTGTGGAGTCACAGCACATATGACATGCCAAACTTGATTAGCTGCCTCTTGTTTAGGAGCAGTAGATCTTTTTCAATCTCTTGTTGTTTTAGTTATCTCTTTCAGGGCAACTGGCAGCAAGTGCTTTGTTTTCTTACTTAAAATGGGGCTTTGGCTTTCAGAGTGCCCTATCAAGTTTGAAAGGGGGACAGGTTGCTCTGGAGTGGGTAACTGACTCCCAACTTGGGGCTGTGTCATTCAATGAGGATTTGCAAACGCGGCCTTGGTGGTCTCCTGCTCCAGATGAATGTCTCTTGACAGGTGCCCCATTGCTTCCTCAACTTCCTCAACTGAAAAGACTGGGGTAGTACATTATCATGGGTTCTGAAAATACTCTCCTGGTGGTTGGTGCTAATCCAGGCTCATCAAACACTTTCAGTGAAGATGGAGACCAAAGGCATGAAAGAAGTGAGGTATGTGGCATCTCTTCTGAGTTCCAACTTTTGAAACAGATGGATGGATATAGACATGGATGGAGGAACGTTTCAGGTGGACATGTGAATTTCTCAATGTACTCCGTATTCTCAACGATGATCCGTGAGTCAGTTACAGATTAGTTCATGCTTGAATGCACTGTGTTTATGTGCAGGAAGATCAGCTGAGGCGAGAGGTTCGATGGAAGAAGGCACTCAAGGTGAGGTGTCTTCTTCCCAGGCTCCTGCAGCTTGCAATCACAGTTGTCACCCCTGGTAGAGAAGCTGACCATGTTGTGCTTAGGGAGTTGAAGCAGCTCCTTGGAAACTACATGAAATCTCTTGGAATATTTGAAGAGAATATTGGCAACTGGCTCTCCAACAGGGCAGCCTCACTGAATCTCAAGGTCATATGCTCTTGACAGCCCATTTTAGTGCAGATTGTATGATGATGTTCTTGATCTATGTAGTGTTTAAGCTGATGTGCATTTTGTTTCTCTCTGGGTAAAGATGTGCTTTTGAACAGTAAGTTTTGAATATTGTAAACAACATTGCAGGAGAATGAGCGGCATGTGGAAACAGGGGATATTCTCACACTAGCTATCTTCTGGACAGCAACACAGCTATCTTTAAGGCTGCCACCTGCATCTCACTCTTCAGAGACTGGATTTTCTGATGCACTAGCAGTAGTTAACAAACTTTTGGAGGCTGCCCTTGATGAAGTAGGCACTGCCTGGACTGTGAGCACAGCTGTACTTGCACCAAATATGGCACTATCTAAACTGGTGAAGCTGAGCAGTGAGGTGTTTGCTTGGTTTGGGTTGTGCTTACAAGTATGGGCCAAGCGGCTGCAGCCTGTGAGCAAGAAGAAGAAGCAACCTGAGCAGCACATTGATTTTGATTTGATGCATATAATTGAGGCACTTCATGGTGCTATAATCTCTTTTTGCTCTCAATTGGAGAAGTGTCACTCACTAGTGACTGCATACCTTGACAGACCGGAGAAGGGTCAAGTTGCTGCACTGCTTTCATGTGTGGAGACTGATGAGGCCCATGGACCTGGTCATGTAGTCAGTGCTTTGGCTAATGGTATAGATAGGACAGTGATGACATCACCACTGATGTGGGATTGGGAGGTGTTAGTGAGTGGTATTGTGAGGAGCCAGCGAGAGAGTCTAGTTGGTATCAAGGACTGTTGCAATTCAATATTACTTAGCATGAAGTCCATCAAATTTTGATCTTTCCTGCTTGTACCCCACAGCTCTGATTTGTTTTGCACACCTTTATTCTATTGTTTGAAGCTTTTAGCAATTCAGAATACGGCTTCTCTTTTTGGAAAACCATGAACATGGGATGGCTCCAGTATTTTTGGGAGTAGTGCAGAATCTGGATGTTTTGTTTTTTTTTCCTGGGTGAATGACATGGCTACTGTGCTCTTCAATTAGCAATTAAATGGTGAGCTGGTTGGAAATTGGGGGGCAAAGCAATGGCAACTAGCTCCACTTCCCACTCCCATAGAAAGAAATTCCATCTTCAAATGTTGCCCACTCTCTTCAAGAACCAAATTCAAGCAGAGAAAATCCTAATGTAGAAGAACTATAATGACGTGTGTACATGCAGGTGTAGCCATCAACTCCCTACTGTAGAAGTGTTGTGGCTGTCAATTGATGGTTGCAAGCTATCTGAATGGTTCCTCTAGATGTGGCAACATCAACTGTGTTGAAGTGCTCTTTGGCAAACCCCTAATCCTTAATCATGCTCTCTAGTAAACCCATCTGACCCCTGCAGGAAAATTGCAAGCAGCTACCTCCACAGGTTGGGCATGATTTGGCCTTGTTCACAAATTTTGCAATTGAAACTTGGCTTGAGAACAACATTTTCCTAACAAAATTAACATTAGCCATGTTGCCTATTGGAAAAATAAATTGTTATTTGGCTTTTGATAGCCCGAAAGGGCAGTGGTGATTTAGAAGAAGATAAAGATTGGAGGAGCATAGTTTGAAGCTTTGGCAATCTAGACCAATGGTTGAAAACTGAAGCAAAATAGAAGCAAAACCAACTGACTTTCCTTCCTGCACGTGCAAACAAATGAAAGTGGCATTATCTATACCACCCACAGAATCATGGAACACCTCTTGTAGCCCTTCATACATATATGTGAAATTTTTCATAAAACCAAACACGCAAGATTTGTTGACAGATTGAGAACTCAAGTCAAAATAACGATATGCAAGAACACAAAACTATATTTTTTATTCAACAAATTCAGACACATTTGAAGAAGTTTTAAAGAAGAATATATCTATAAACACATTAGTATATACCATTTTAAGGTGGTCAACATATTATTGATGATGATAGTAAATCATTGACATTCTCACCGAGGGAAGGATTTTGACCTTTGGGATTATTTTGTGATACATATTTTTAAAAAATTATAATTTCCAACATTTTTTTCTAGACATTCAAGACTATTGTTTACATGTTATTACAAAAAATTGTACAAGTAGAACTAACTAATGTTAACAATTATTTTTTGTTTATTGCAAAACTAAAATATTTTTCAAAACAATTAAATTCTTGATTCATTTTATATGATCTCCAACATGGATTTGCATTTAAAAAGCAAAACTATTAGGTCATGTTTTAATAACTAATGATATGTTCAAAAATGTTAATTTGGACAAAATATTGGAATCTAATTTAGATTATAAGGAACTTGGATGTATAAGAACATTTTCATATTGTTTAAATCACCTTTGCAAAATGTTTTTGCAATAGTTCAACAATTAGGACCATTGATTTTTAAAAAACATTCACAACATGTGTTAGCAATTAGTTTACTCTTACAAAAACATTAGATTTATTACAAAATCAACATGTTTTAATGAAAACATAATAAGAGTGAACAACAATTTATCAAACATTAGAAAACTTGTTTTAAACCATTCTAGTGATTGTGTATGTTATTATAAACATAGGATGAGCAATTTTCACAAGTTCCCTTAGAACACATATATTTTATTCAATAAAATTGAGGATTATTTTTTCATTACTGAATTTCAATTGGAAAGATTAGCTCACAATCATGGACTATCACGATAAAAAAAAAGTCTCACAATTTGGTATTTTTTCAAATGATGACATCAAAATTTTTGTTGATAAATATTTGACAACATATCAAACAATTAAAAAAAGTGAGTTTCATAATGTACAAATACGTCAACATAAATGAACATGTAAAAATTAAACAATTTTTTGATTTCAATTTCCCAAGCTTCTAATGAATTGCACAAAATATTATAACTTTTAGATGAACATGATCATACATTAACTTGTTGTGAACTAAGAACTCAAATATTTAAAAAACTCAATGTGAATTTAGGCAACAAATAATCTTATGATCAATTTCTCATACATTTACAAATTAATAAATATACATGTATATTTGCATTACAATGGACATTACATCTTATATCAATATGTAGTTACAACTTATTGTACTTAATAATTAACAAAAGTAAACAAGTATGTGAAATTATGAAAGGACTAGGTCCAAAAAATTATGAAATTAACATATTAAAAAAAACATTTAACATTAATGGTATGAATATATATTTTGCACTAGCAATCCCATTAAACGAGAATTTCAATGCATTAAAAGCATTACGGTATTTAGCCAGTAGTCAGGCTGGTGGCTGGGTTTTCTTATTGTGATTGGGCCCACTTGATTCTGCAGAGGTTCCAAAGTAACGAACGGAGTTCCTCTGATCCATGATTTACAGGTTGAGCACATGACTGAAGGTTTGAAGACGCACTAGCCTAGAACATCAGATATCAGGACTTTTTTGGTCACAACTTCTAAAGATAAAGTTTCTACTTGTGGTTGGAAAGGCTAAATTTGAAGAAAACAAATCTTTATGGAGATGTGGGAGACTGCAGATCCTCAAAATGAATGCATATATGTGTACAAACGTTTTTTGCGAGATGGCATTTCATGCATGTATCTTCATGTGCCTGCAACCAAAGAACATTATGTGGGATCTTACATGTGGAGTGATCTTTTACTCAGAAGTTTTCACTAGCTGCTTGATATGTGGTTCACATTATGCAAACATGTGCAATGACTAGAAACATAAGCAACAGTACCTTTGAAATTCGAGAAATATCTATCTTGGGAGTCCCAATTGCTGCCAGACCAGGAAAGACGTAGGAGGGCAAAGCTAGAGGAGGAGTTATCCTTTTGAACAGTTGTGTTTGGTTTAGGTTATAAGTGAACATTGCAATTGAAGATCAGTTCACATTCATGTGGGGTGGTTTGAATCATTTCAAACATAATGTTGGACTGATGTTTGATCATTTGTGTGTTGTTATCCTTTTTCATGGTTGGCTCCTTTTTCTGTTTTTTTTCCTTGGTCACTGATATGTTGTTGCATATGAAATCTCTATTGTTGAGCCATCTCTGAATTTTATTCAGGTTGAATTCAATTTTAATATGGAGAAGTTCATAATGCTCAAGAAGATAATTTCTCATCTCAAAATGTTGTCAGAAGTTTCAATAGCTGAATTAAGCTTTACAAGTTATAAATCATCCACCACCATCTACCTTATGACAATCTGTCTACACTTCAGTAAATATTTATAACTGGGTCTGTCACTTGTAAATGTTGCCACAAGGTTGACAGAAGGTGCTCTAGAGTAATGAGGTGTGCCCCAATCTAATTACAAATTGGTGATTTATCCAAAACCTAGCCAAAACTGAACACCCTAGCTTATGTTCAAAGCACATAGGAGCCATGGGTTAGGTCTTGTCTGTTATTCATGCCAGTGTTGTTGAAAATTTGAGTAAAGAATTCCTGTTTTATCCCAAGTATGAAGCTGCCAAATATCCTTGTCCCCAATAGGCCTCTTATAGCCTAATCTCATCAATGGGGTCTTCCAGTCAAACAACAAAAAGGAAATAATATTGCTCTTGCGCTCTGGGCAAACCTCTTGTTTTCCAGCCAGAGGTTCATAATCTGAAAAAGTTTTTTCCTGGGTATCATCAATGGGAATGGGTGTGTTGTCTGTGCAAGGCACCAAGACTAGGAGATAGAATAGGTAAAAGATGCAAAAAATAGCAAAAGAGGCATTTCCAGCTACCACTACCCTGATCACAATCTGTGAGTAGTAGTTTTTGAGAGATAGTACATATTCAACCATTGTCATTTGTGCCACTGTGACACAGAAGACTCTGAATCGCCCTGTACCATATGAAATCCTTTGTGTAGCATTTGAGTTAGACTACACAAAGCATGACCACTATTGCCATCCACGTTGCATTGGACAACACCATATTGGAGGATGTGAAGTAACTTTATTCGTGATAATTTGCATGGTGAGTTTTCTGGTAATTCTCTCGGATATAATCTACACGGTGATATAATCTACATAGTGATATTCACGTTTCATAGTTTTTGAATTTTAATTTTCCAGCTTATTAGTTTCTTACACGAACATATTTTAAGCACTGGTTCACAATGTTGTTCTGATGATTTTGTACGCTTGTATTCTCTGCAATGAATATGCTGGTTAATGCTGCTATGATACCATATGATTGCTGATTTCTACATGTTTCAAAGCTTTTAAATACATGTTTGAGTTATTGAAATCATAATGTTTGTCACTTATTTGTTTCGGGATTGCATAAATCCAATAGGTTATGGACCCACGATCGCTATAGCCGCAGTGTAGAATTTTTTTGCAAGGCAAAATGGAATTGCATTCTGATTCTTTGAAAGATTTAGTACAGTTCCGAAAGCTCACGAGTGCTAATTTTTCCATATGGAAATTTCAAATGGTCTACTACTTCAAAGCGAAGGAATGTTGGCCAATCATTAATGGTTCAGAAAAAGAACCAGAAGAAGAAGTTGCCAAAACTTCTTGGCAGAAAAGAACTGACATCACTTGTTATAACATTTTGCAGTCAGTTGATGAAGAACACGTTGCACAACTTGTAAGTTGTATGTTAGCTATTGACATGTGGTTTCATTTAATCATGTTACATGAACAAACAACAGAAGAAAATGTTGTTCGTGTTCAAGAAAAGTTTTACAGTTGCCGAATGCAAGAAAATGAGACTGCAATCGCTTTTACCATGCAGATATTTGCGGTCCAATTTCTATTCCTCCGTTAGGAGGATCCAGATCTTTCTTGCTTTTTAAAGATGATTACAGTTCTTATCGAATTGTTGATCGCATCAAGGCTAAGAGTGAAGCCTATTCATATTTTCGATGCATGTAGCAAGAATCTGAACGAGAAACTAAGAATAAGATTCTTAAGTTTCGATCAGATCGTGGTGGTGAATTTATACCTAAAGAATTCATAGCTTATCTGGATCGTGAAGGTATTCATCACGAGATGACTGATCCATATACCCTGAGCAAAATGCTGTTGCAAAACGCGAAAATCGAACAATTATTGAGAGCATACGATCGATGCTTCATGCAAAGTCCATTCCGCAAGAATTTTGGGCCGAAGTAATTTCCATTGCTGTTTACACTCTTAACATAGTTGGTACACGCACTCTTGATAACATTACACCGTCACAAGCTTGGTGTGGACGGAAACCAGATGTTTCGCATTTTCACATATTTGGTTCTTCAGCATACTTGCATATTCCAAAAACTTTGCGCACCAAATTGGATGCCAAAGGTAAGCTGTGCGTGTTCATCGGTTATTGCACTGATTCTAAAGCCTATAGGCTCTGGGATTTTTAAGGCAGGCGTGTTGTCATTAGCCAAGATGTTCTTTTCAATGAAGATGATTTTCCAACTATTTCAAGTTTTTCTTCAAAAAATCTTTCTTATCCATTACCAGGTGCATCCTATTTGGATTTTTCTATTCCTCCATCAGTTGGAATGTTTCCTCAACAAGAAGAAGTGATGGAGAGCGCAATCAGAGAACCACAAGTGGCAACAGTTCTTCTACAACATGAAGCACTTGAAGAACCAATGACAGCAGTCGCGGGAATACCTCTACAACAAGAAGCAGTCGATGTTACACAACAAGAAGAGATTTATATGGAGCAGCCACGCGGATTTCAAGTTCCTGAATCTATGAATAAAGTCTGTAAACTACTCAAGAGTTTATATGGCTTGTGGCAAGCTTCTCGAGCATGGAATCCTCGCTTTCACAAGCTTTTGACAGATCATAATCTTGAGGTTTCTGAAGCCGATCCTTGCTTGTGTTGTGATCATTCTTCTCCCCAAATTGATGATTCTTATTTTTGCTGATGATGGTCTTGGAGGTTGCACAAATCCTTCCAAATTCATGAACATAATTTCAGATCTTCAAAAGGAGTTTGATATCACTTTTGGTGAAGCAGGATGCTATGTTGGTTTGCGGATTACTCGAGATCGAGTCAATCGTACTTTGTATCTTGATCAAACAAGATATATTTTTCATATTGTCCATCGTTTTGGCTATGATCATTGTCATCCAGTATCAACTCGAGCAGATCCCAATGTTCAGCTACATTCAACATTTAATGCAGATCAAGAAGTTGAAGCTGATTTCCCATACCAAGAGATGGTGGATTGCTTGATGTTTGCCATGGTTGGTACTCGTCCTGATATTTCTTATGCTGTTGGGATTGTTTCAAAATATTCACAGAGCCCGAAACGGATTCATTGTACTGTTGTTCGTCGAATCATGCGATATCTTAAGGGGACCGCAACATATCAGCTTTATTTTTCAAGCACTGATGGAGTAAACAAGCTTTTTGCATATTCAGATGCAAACTATGCTATGACAGAAAATCCCGTAGTGGGTGTCTTGTTCTATTTAACAATGGCCCCATTACATGGTTGAGTCGTAAGGAAACTTGCACATCTAGCAGCACAACAGAATCTGAGTACATTGATGCCTGTCTCACAACAAAAGAAGTTGTTTGGCTTTGTCCTGTACTAAAAGACTTGGAGATTCCTCAACACGTTCCTATATTTCTTTTCTATGACAATCAAGCTGCCATTCGCATGGTAAAAGATCCAGAGTTCCATAAGCGGACAAAGCATGTCGATGTGCAGTTCCATTTCCTTCGAGAGTTTCAGTCCAATCACAAGATTCTTATTACTTATGTACCTAGTCAAGATCAGTATGTTGATATTATGACGAAGCCCTTTCCAACAGAAAAGTTTCAGCGCTTTCGTATCTTCTTGGTCTTGTTCCAAGTGCTCAATAAGTGGGAGTAATTCTTTGTGTATTGAGTACTTTACATGTTCAATGAATGGGAGTATCGGAATATTGAAGGTTTAGGATAGTTACATTGAACATGTGAAATAACTTTATTCATGATAATTTGCATTGTGAGTTTTGTAGTAATTCTACCGGATATAATCTACACAACGATATAATTTACACAGTGATATTCACATTTCAAGGTGATTTACAGACTAAGGTGGACCAAAAGTTGCAAATTTTGTAGTTCAAAGTATTTTTTTTCATAATTTTTAATGCAAATATTTGATGTTTTGCAAATGTAAATTAGTCAAAAAGAATACCTCAACCCTAAACTTACAAGTTTTCAAATTATGACATGTGCTTCAATTTGATCAACTAGGAGAAAAGTTGAAAACAAAAACATGAATTTTTAAAATTTTATAATTGGTAGATATTATGTTGGGTAGTGATGTCACTTTTTACAAAACAACATTTATTAATTTTTTCATTTCAATAAGTTATGAACTTTTTAAACTATTGGTAATCTTGTAGAATCTTAATAAATTAAAATATTAGATTTGATTAAAAAAATTTATTTTAAGATTATAATAGCTTCACAATCATACTTGGAAAAAAAAAAACAACAATTAAAAAATATTTATTATATAATAAAAGTTCATAACACTTTTTATGGACTATGATCATCGCATCTTATATCATTTGAAAAGTTCACCTTGTAATAAAATGATAACATTTTATCTTCAATTTTTTTAATTTGATTATTCAAGTGTTATAGTTTAATTAAATGAGTCCTTTTAAAGTTTCAATCAAACTTCAACACATATTAAACCAAATTTAAAGGTACCCCCATAAAAATTGCCCTTGTTTGTCCATAAAATGGATTATTTCTGTAATTATCCTTCATAGTTTTTGAATTAAAATTTTCCCACTTATAAGTTTTTTACATGAACATATTTTAAACATTGATTTAGTGTTGTTTTGATGATTTTGTATGCTTGTATTCTCTATAATGAAAATGTTGGTTAATGCTATGATACCATATGATTGTTAATTTCTACATTTTGCAAAGCTTTTAAAGACATGTTCGAGTTATTGAAAACATAATGTTTGTTACTTATTTGTTTCGGGATTACATAATTCTTTCCTAGCAAGATCTCATGTAGATGGTTGGTTGTTGTAGATGGTTATCGTTAGTGAAGTTTTTCAAGCAAAATGATTGGATTGGTCAGTTGGGGTTGAAGAATTGTGGCATTTCAAGTCACTGTGGCAGTTAGTAGATGTGAGTTGAAGATGTGCATGAAATTAAGGCACACACAAAGAACATCAAAGAGGAACTCAAGCAAGTTTTGTGTTTTTTGCTTTTAGCAAAAAAATCATAAATGTTTTTTGAACAATAGAGGCAAATGAGCACTATGGTGCCATTACTCAGCATCAATTTTCTCTTTTGTGGGTACCTTGTTTTACTCTCATAGTTTTTCTTTGCCATAGATTTTGTATATGTTGAACTTAACATGCATGTTGTAGAGTATCAAGAGGAAGAGGAGGAGGGGGTAGAGATGGTTATGGTGTGAGCAATCTTGGGATTCAAGGAGTTACAATGTTGCAATAAGAGCAATTTTAGGTAGTTTCCAAGTTTTTTTTTTTCCATAAAGTCATCTTGTCTTCACCCTACCTTTGGACCTCCTTTCACCCACTAAGCCCTCTTTTAATGATATTCGCAAAATAAGGAAATTTTATTAAATCTTAGTATGAAATGCTTAGATACCTTGCTGAACACTTTCATGTACAAATTTTAGTTTTAAAGAGAGAAGAGGATGGCCTACCCAACTATAAATAAAAACATCTTTTTTGCCATGTAACTACTGGACCATGATAAATATGAGTTTTGTAGCCTTCTTTAATAATATTACCTTGTATGCTTGTAGTTTTCAGAGGCCTAGGATGATGAAAACACATTTCATCTGGGTTTGTTGACAAAGCACCCAACAAACTTAGTCACGCTGAAACTCACATCCACCCCCTTCCCTAGAAATAAGAATTAAAAAGGAGAAGAACTAGTGGTAGTGAGGGTTTAGGTCTCCAAAACTTTCTAGATTTTCTTAACATGATGGGACATATGAGAACACCCACTTTTTGGAGCAAAGGAGGCGGATAGTGATGATAGCAACACCAACATCAATAGACAACAAGACAACAAAGGTAAAAAAGCTAAGGGAAGATAGCTTTTGTGTTTTGTTTTTTGCTTTTATTTTGTCTAGGTTTTGTTTTGTGGAGGGTTCCTTTTTTGTATACTTTCGTCAAGCCTAGAAAGTTTTTTATCTCCAAGATTTAGTCATTATATTCAAACTAAACATAATATAAAGTTTCTACTACACACAAAGAGTCTTCGCCACAATCTTGGTTTTTTTTGGTTCTTGTCAGAATCTTAGAGAAATAGTAAAGGAATAACAAACATAAATAAATATGAATAGAAATGCGTTGTAAATTGTGAATGTGTTAATACTTAATGGCTAGTCATTCACCAATAATATGATTTCTAAATTGTTTTTTTTAAAGCAAAAGATTAAATTTAGGGAGTTTTTCTAATATTAAAGTTGGGTGTCACATTAGTTGGGTGGTAGAATAGAAGATTAGAACTTTTTGGGCCCTTAATTCTTGCATAATAGTTCTTTTAAAAGTATATAGGTTGTGTCGAACCTAGTAGAGTAAGGATGAGGATGTTGAAGGTTATGTCAAAATTAAAATTTAGCTATCTTTTGAAATAAAATTTGCTTGTTTGTAACGATTCATTATATTTTTCCATTTGATATGTCCATTCTTATGCAGTTGGCTCTATAGGTTCAAAATTACCGTGTTGAAATAGGTAATCTTTCAAACTTGGGACCTATTTATAATTACGCAAATAAGTCCCAATTTAATATTTGGGTATTAGAGTTTTTAGGTTTGTTGAATCCAATAGCTTAGTGATTGTGACACATATGCCCATAATGAAGTTAGGGTTTGGCCTTGGCATAATGCCTTAGCAAAGGATTTCTTGGAAATTTTTTTACCATTTTTCTTTCGTTTCATTTAGTATTGCGTGATTAACTTTGTAGATTTAATATTGTTTTATAACAATAATTTTTTAAAAGAAAATGGGACCTATGTTCATAGTAGACCTCCTACCACGTGGGCACCAAACATCCCATGTCCCCTAACTCATCTCGTTTCATCGAACCTCGTAATTCCCATCACCCATTCGCCTCATCATGTGACACCACCGACCTATCCTCCACCTCATCCCCCATGCAAGCCACAAACCACCCATTTAATTACCCTTTTGATTTTAACAAATCATACACCACCTACTTGTAACCCCCTATTAGCCCCTAACCCTTCATGTGAATGAGGGGCTCCAACTTTACACTTTCCCAAACCCCTTCAATCATGCATAATTAAGACATTTTCCCCCTCCCACTCTTTTAGTCCCTACAATTGGCCTTGATCATACCCCCCAACCTACCCCCATTTTTCAACATGGCCTTAACCTCCACCTAAAGTATTGTGTCCCACCTGTGGGCGCCGATTTACTAGTCGAAGGTTAGCTCGTCATCAGTGTTCCTGTCAGACACTTAATTCATCTAATCCAAACCCTTGTGATCATCATAACCCAATACCTTCTTCTAATCCCACTCCATCTACATTAGCTTGGACTTGGGTTTCAACATTAGATGTCTTTGGGTCCTTTCACTTAGGCTTTTGTCATCTTCATTTATATAATTGTATCCCCATTGCTTTACGACGTGGTATACAAATGGCACTTTGTTTCCACTGGATAAGCTAATGTAAGACTCATACAATGTGGCAATTTGGCACTTGCTCTTCCTATTACCGCAATGGTGTCTCACTTTGCCTTTTCGTGGTGAGGCAACAAGCCATAATGAAATGTGGATTTGATTCAAACACTTTTTAGTAGGTGATTGGGAAAACTTGCAGGAGGAGTTTTTTTTATGGGTCCAAGTTTTGTTAGCTAGTTCAAGCTCCATCCTTTTTCCCCAACATGATCCTCCAACTCACAAACATTTGTTCCATAGTTTAACTTTTGGCTGTGTAAGGGAATACTTTCGGGCAACTTGTGCTTTCGCACCATTTTTTCTCACACCCACATCCTTTGACACCACTTTAGCTCTCACACATTACACCTCGAATCAAATGGCTACTTGTCATTTTTCCTTAAAGACTATGAGCCAAATTAGGACTTCAAACTTTCTTCCAATTCCTTCAAATTGTTGTTCCAACAAATGCCACATTTATTAGCAAGTGGTCCTTTTGGGATGGTTTTTGAACACCTTCAGAATTGTTTTCACCTTGAAGATTTAGCAAGTGGATTCCTTTAATTGTTCCAACTTTGTTTTCATATTGCACAGGGCCACATTCCACCCCAAATTGCACATGTCCTTGGAGTGGCCCGCCTTTTAACCATGACCAAGCCTTCAAGTGTAGTTCGTCCCATTGTGGTGGGGGAAACATTATATCAACTCACAAGCTGTGTTTTATGTTTTCAATTCTGCGAAGCTTTTGTAACACATTTTTCCCCACACCAATTTAGAGTTACAACTAAAGGTGGCTATGAATAAGTAATCCATGGCACTAGATGCACCCTGAACCTTCACCCCAATTAGGTTGTTCTTCAACTAGACATAACAAATGCCTTCAATTAAGTATCAAGAGGGGTCATATTTTTAAAACTTTTTATAATAGGTGGGGACATCATATAACTCATCCCTTTTGTTTGTGCAATTTATGCATTTGAGTCTCCTTTGTTTTATAGTCATTGTAATCATGAAGGTGATGTCATAATCATCCCATTTGCCATGGGAATTTGTTAAGGTGATCTTTTGGGGTGGGGGGGGCATTATTCGCTTTAATCCATTTTAAGGCTTTATGTTTTATAGCTAGTCATTTCTCATCTTGTTAATTTTCATCCAGTGTAAACGACATTCACATCATAGGTCTTTTTCCAATTGTATCATATGCTTATGAACATTTCCAAATCGAACTTCATGCAATAAGTTTTTCCATCCAACCTCAAAAATGTGTTGCATGGTCACCCTCTGGCATGCCACCAAACTTCAACACCCCATCCCAGTTTACCACCCCATCCAAAGGAATTAGAAGCCTAGGGGTTCCACTAGGCATCATAACTTTCACATCATCCTTCATAAAAGAAGCCTTGCAAAAGGATTGACATGTGGACCTTTTCCTTAGAATGCGTGATGTTCAAGTGGCCCTTGGAATTATAATTCGTTGTTTTGTGCAACATCCATCATATTTTTTATGATACACACCTCCATCTTCCACCTTCATAAAGTTCTTTTTTTCCTTTGTCTCCTTTGTCCATAAAATGTTTGAATGGCTTTTGGGTCCAAGATCCTTTGATAACCTAAAAAGACCGTTAGCTTGTAAACAAGCCTCCTTTCTAGTAACTTTCGGTGGCGTTGGGTTCATATTGACATCCATCATCATCCCAATAGCCTATTTATGGAGTCGGGCCCTTGTGTTGTTTCAGTCATAGTTGCTAGGTTTATGGTTGATCAACGTCCCTTCCTTCTTGAAGCCTTAACACAAGTCAACCACAACACATTTCCTTTTCCAACAACACCTTAAGGTGGCATGTGATCTTCTATCACCCCTTGCCCATGCATGTTTTCTTTCATTTGAACAATTCATTAGACAACAAATTGTTCAACTTTAGGATTCCATTTCAAAGTGTCTACACCATCATACCCTTTCCAACATGTTCTTTGACGTGACATTTGAGGCCCATCGTGCCCGAATTTTATCATGTTCTGGCCCAAGGGCAAGCACTTGGTTTATAGCTTGACCATTCTTCCCAACCTTTCGAAATAAAATTGGTTTTTGTATTGTGTAATGTAATCTAAGAAGATATGTTTCTTCATCTATTTTCCAATTTAATAAAAATTGTTTAAAAGAAATATCTTCATTTAATCCCATGTCAATAAGCTTTTTATAAATTTGAATATTAATTTCACCATGGTTTGGCATATGATCTTGTTCATGTAAAGGCAATAATAGTTTTGTATGTTTCATTGATGGTTTTAGATATTGAAATCGACAAATTGGTTGACATTTTTTTTTGCATGTTCTTTTATGTTGATGTATTTGCATATTACAAATTTCAATTGAAAGCATTGTTTAATTAGTTGTTAAATATTTATCTACAAAACATTCAATTTCTTCATTTTTTGAAACACCAAATGTAGGGCCATTTTGTACCCACAATAATCCATGATCATGAGGCAAACGTCTTGATTGGAATTTGGTTAGGAAAAAACAATCTTTCATTTTACCAAATATCGAATCACTATTTCGGATAAGTTCACAAAAACTATTCATTATATGTTCATAGTAACGTGCACAAGTGATAGGATCATTTCTAACAAGTTCCTTAATACTTAATGAATCATCTTTTTTATTCCTAAATTTTCACCAATGTATTGATCATATAATTCTTTTAATGTTTTTATAAGAATCTTCAATTGTTTACACATGTTGTGAATTTCACAAAGAATGTTCATGGGCCAAGTTGCCTAAACATTGCAAACACATCTTTACAAAAATAATCCAAATAATATGGAAATGTTCTTATGCGACTCAATTCTTTATGTCCTAAATTTGATTTCAATATTTTATTTAAATTTACATTAGTTGAAACATGATTAGCTTTTAAACCATGATTTAACAATTTTGCTTTACAAATATGAATCCATGCACAAGATAATATAAAATGAATTAGAACTTTGATTGTTTAAAAAAAAATTACTTATATGATATGCAAACTTTCTATTTATACTAATTAAATCTACTTGCACAATCTTTTGATAAAAACATGCAAGTGATGGTCTTGGATGCCCATAAAATAATGTTGGAAAATTATATTTTTTAGAATGTGCATCATGAAATAATCCAAGAGGCTGAAAACCTTTTCTAGGAGCTATTGTTAGTGATTTGTCATTATCATCAATAACATGTTCAAGATTTAAAATATTTTGCATTAATGTGTCTGTGCAATTTTCATCAACTACTTTTTCAAATGTGTTTAGTTTTTTTATTTTTAGATTTGCATCAATTGTGTATTATTCTAACTTTGTAGTTTCATTTGTATTTGTTAATTCACTAAATCTTGCTAGTTTGGTCTAATTGAAATTTTTGCACTTTAATATATTGGAGTTTGGCAAAGTTCTTGTAAAGTTTTTATCACTATTTTAAGACGAACATAACTTGACATGTATATGAATTTGTATTCTAATTTTCTTTTCAAAAATATTGCAATTGAATTATCATCATATGCCAATCGAAAGTAATACAGTTTGTACCAAATCTAAATTTGTTGGAACATTAACAATGCTTCCATGCATTCCATATTGTCCATACCTTTTTAGTTGGAATATTTATGCGGATGCAAGACGTGGTGCAATTAAACCTTCTTCAATTTTATTTAAAATTGGAACAAATTTAAAGTTCGATTGATTATTTGTCATATGTTCACGTAAAATCATGTTCAATTGTTTGCCACAATCAATTTTCTTTCAATAAGAATTGCATATAAATATAGGATCTTATATTTTTCATTTTTTAAATCGTTAGGTAATTTGTTAAAATATAATTAAAAAACAAGACAAATTTGAAATGTGAAACACAATGTTTTACAACAATAACATGCATGTTTAGTAATGTCTTCAATATCTTTTTTATATTTAATAATATTTTTGTCATCATTCTTTTGGTCAAGGTTTTTTTCTGTTTTTGTTGAAGTTGGATTTTCTTTTATTAATTGGACAAAATTATTAAAATGTTCATTTCAACTAATCCCATTGAATGGTTTTGAAACAACCCATATTTGTTTCTTTTTTTTATTGAAAACATGATGTGGAATATTTTTACTTGAAGGACCAATGACATTATCTTTAATATTGTTATTATTTTGTATGTTTTCAATTGGATTCATTTTTTCTTTAATTAAAATAGGATTTGAAGAATTTTTATTTGTTAAATCAATAATATTTTCTTTAACAATGTTATCACATTTGACATCACATTTGATTGACATCATTTTTAATTTTTTTTTACATTTTTCTAATTTCACACATTGAATAGTAGGTGGAACAACTAGTGAATTAAATGAAACATTTGGGAGAAAATATTTTCAAGGATTTTTGGCTTTTTTGGTTGAAAAAGATGAATTTCATGATCATTATTTCCTAGGATGTGAATTTTAGATGTTTAAGATGTTTAATTTATTATTTGTTTAAACTCAAATATGGATATTTTTTAATGAAAACTAATGCAATATTTTGTGGCAACCATTAAGGATGAATTTATATTATTTTAAATTTTAAAAATAATTAATTCAAGATTCCAATTAAACCTTTTTCATTTATTTTGAACTTCATTAATTTCGTTATTGATATTACAATTTTTTAATTTGGTGTCATATGCATCATAAGTGTGAATATTTGAAAAACTTATCATGGGATCACATGTAATAATAGGTTCAAAATGGTTGTTTGAATATAACATGTTTAACACATGGCTTGCATTTGCATTTCCTACTTTCATCATAATTTGACAATTATTTTTGTTTCAAATGTGAATTGGAAGTTGTAAATATTCTAATATCTAGTGTATTGAAGTGAAATCACCCCACAATCCTCCATTTAAAGTAGGTAATGACAATTTTTGCATATAAGTGATTTCATTTGTTGCTTCTCCATGATGTAAATCAAGCAAAATTTTTGGATTTAATTCATGTTGACAACACTCCAATGCTTGAGGTGTACCAATTGTTACACATTCTTGTAAATAACACATGCTATTTTTTCAGATTAATTCCGAACTTATTCAATAATTGAATAAATATGTTATTAAATCAAATAAAAAATCTCCTACTTTGTATATTCAAAATTTTGAACTTGTTGCAAACCATGTTTGGTTAATTCAATATCTATATTCATTATGTGTTATTTCCAAATTCCAAATTGATTATCTTTGACTTTGAGTTTTGAAAATTATGTGAAATTTATCTTTGCAAATTGATATAAAACCAAATGAGAATTGAAATCAATCAAAACTGTCCAAAAAGAAACAGTTAAAATTTGACATAATTTTGCTTTAAGGTTTTTAGTCCACCTAATTTTTTCAATTAAAATTAATTTTTGAGATCAATTTAAAAAGTCTAGTTCAAAATATTAAAATCTTCATTTGAAGTTTTTTAAATTTAAATTTATTTTATGTATGTCAATTCAATTTTAAAATTTAATTTCAGAATATATTTTATAAATTAAATTTTCCTAATATTTTATTTTATTTTCACTATTGTCATTAATTAATTAATTAATTTATTTATTTATAGATTTTTTTTTCCAATTTTAGTTCAATTCTTTTCTTTTAATGTTACCAAAAGAATTCAAATATTATCTTTAAAAGTTTAATTCTATAGATTATTTGTTTATCAACTTTTCTGAATTTTTATGATATTTGATATTTCAAAATATTAATATTTTGAAAATTTACTATCAATGACAAGGTTTAACTTTCAATTGAAGTTTTCCAAGTTTTTCAAAACAAGTTCTTGAATCATCAAATTACATATTCAATCAAAATTTCCACAAAAATTTATAAATTGAAACAAAGTTCCAACTTCAAAATAAATTATAACTTTCAATATTTTAAAATATTAATATTTAAATATGAATTGTTTTAATTTTCTTTGTGAATGAGAAGGTTTGATTTGTATTTGATTAAATCACATAAACAAACCCCAATAGACCCCCAATCAGTCCTAGCCAAGAATCATGGCCATTATGCAAGTGCAAGAAAAAGTTCAAATCAAATTCAAATCAAGTTGCAAGTTCTTCAAATAAGTTTTTGAATCCAAGCTTTAATTTAGACAAAGTCCAACTTCAAAACAAATTACAATAAACACATATTCAAGTTTCAAGTGCAAGTTCAAGTTGTAAAAATAATTATAATATGTACATACAAAATAAGTACAATAAGTTCTTGTCCACAAAAAGAATAATATGTCAAACTGTACAAATGAAGTTTCAAAATGCAATCCTTTGATTAAGCTATCATTTGTACATACTAATTTGAACTACAAACTTCTTCTTCTACCTCTACATTTTTTCCCTGTTGAATTTTTTTATAAGCTAGAGTAACCCATGACCTCTACTATAGGACTAAAGACAAATTTGGCTTTAGGTTTCTTTTCTTTAAATAGGTGAAGGAAAAAACCTTGTTTTGATCTAAAATCTTCAAGATTGATGAGCTTGTGTCCAAGCAATGGCTCAATCCATGGGTCACACAACGTGCAATCTAATTCTTCATTGCTAACTTATTAAATTTTTCACTGCTAACTTGCTTGATTTTACAAGCAATGTGAGGCTAAGATTGAACAGAAGCCATACACTTATAGGCATAGCAATAGTAACTAATGTCTCTATTTGTGAGGGATGGGAGATGACATTTTCACAAACATTCTCAAAGTAAGTTGCACCAATTGGGATTATCAATGTCCCCACAACATGTAATCACAACATAAAAGCCATGGAATCAACATCCGTAACTCACTTCATTGTTTTTATTTCTTAATAAAAAAGTTTTCAACACATAAGTATTTCAAATTTGAGCATACTTAAAAGTTGGTTGCAAAATCTTGACCTTCTATCCTCTTGTTGTGGATTTCAATCAACCTTTTAACAACTGTACTATCAGGAGCATGAATCACAAAGATGGTAACATAGTTAGTTACCAACTATTGTTCACCAAACTAAGAGCTTCCAATGTTTTTGACCAACATTGTTACAAGCTTGCCAATACTATAGATTTTAACCAACTCGATGTATTGTGCAAAGAACTTAGGATAAAATGAATGTGCATCATTACCACCCAACCCATCTACAATTACCAAGATAAAAGCCTTAGCAAATCGCCCATATATCCTAGTGACCATTAACTCCATGGTTCCTAACTCCTCCAAAATTACCCTTTGCATAAAATCTAGGATTGAATGTGTAAAGACAAAGTGCATGTAGACATGAAAACGTCAATTTGTTCAATAATATAGTAATAGTCCCAACTTTTAATACAAATTCCCAACCTCCTCTCTTAAACCTATTTCTAAAAGTGACCTCGAAATTGAGCATGCATATGAAGGAACCCACATTCAAGCAAGGGGAAAAGGTAGAAACAAAGTTAGAGCCTATAGTCAAAGTTAGTCAAATATCCAAGTGGCTCTACTAAGTCATAATGGATATATTTGAACCCAATTCTAGGGACATTTGCAGACCCATACCTGTTGATAATGTAACCTTCAAAAGAAACACCAAGCATTTTCTATTGCACATCGATGATGCCAACAACATTCATAGGTGCAATTCTTTTCATGCTTCGGCTAAGTACCAACTGAACCATACAACACAATTCACAAAGTTCCCAAAAACAACGTGAATACAAAAAAAACAAATTGCTTATACACTTTTCACTATAATATGCATAATAGATAGAAAGTTTGCTTATATTTTGCACTATAATATAAAAAACTGAAAACTAAAAGCTTTATGAAACCAAAACTCAATGTAGTTATGGAGCACTTAGATATCTATGGCAAATAGAAAATGTGCTTGTTTTTTACACTATAATATACACAAGAGACAAAAAACACAAAACCTTATCAAACTAAAATTCAATGTAGTCGTGGAACACTTATAAATGTGTGGGGTGCTATGATTTGTTGAAGTGCAAACAAAAACCTTTAAAAGGATTTCAACAGCCCATAAAATAAACTTCCCACAAGTGAGCAAATAGAAAGAAAACTGCAAACATAGCTTAAATCATGTGCTTCAAATGTCACAAAACTAGAAGAGTATAAACAAAACAAGATGCTAGTTTAGAAAGTGCTCTTGGAACATAACCAAATAACATTATATAACAACCATGATAACTCATCACCTCCATAACAAATGTGCTGAGGTATACAAAATTAGGGTTTAGATTTAGGTCAAGTTTGTATTAAATCTAAGGCTATAATGGATTAAGGTTATATAAGTTCACAACTACATTTAGGTTTGCAATGGATTATGTTTAAAGTACAATTTTTAGGGTTCCTTGCCACTTTCCCTATACTAAACCTTAAAATACTCTAGATTAACAATAACTTAAGTTTAGACCTAACAATAAATTATGGTTAATTAAAGACCTATTAAATAATTGCATGGATACAAATAAATAAGGGGCATGGGCTACATTTGACACATAATCTTATACTTAAAATAATTCAAAATAAATATTAAACTAATAAAAAAGAAAGCACATTGAGATGTTCATTAATTTTCCTAATTGGGTTAGTGATCAGTAATTCCTTCAACCTATGTGTAGAAAATGCATAGTGGGAGTATATGAAAATTGCAAGGTATGACACTGTAGGGTATGTTTGACAAATTGAATGAAGGCAAATGATATACCTTGCAATGTCATACATACATTCGCATACTTATAATCAAACATATTTGGGCAATGACATATGCAGGTATGAAAATGAAGTCGTACCACTAGAGTATGCCATGAAAGTGAGTCAATTGAAAAAAATTAGTTCATATTTATGTGGGTCTTACAAACACAAAATATGCATTCCATTTCAATTGGCTGATTTATTAGCAATAAAGTAAACAAGATTCTAATTAGGTATGATTAGGTCCAACAAAAGCACTAAGAGGCAAAAAAAAAACACAAGTTGAATACAAAACATGTATGAGAAGCCACAAAAATATATAAATTGAGTTGCCTATCCTAGATTCCCATTATACAACTCTTAAACATCCTCTCCAATAAAAATGTGTTGGAACAATGAGCACACACATCAACCAACTATGAATTTTTGGGTTAAGGCACCAATTATCTCATCTTTGTTGAAGAGATCATGTTTTAGACACTCATAGGTGTTGTTGAACATTAGATTATCCATCTATTAGAACAATGGTACTTGCACAATTGACAGAAAACAACTTTGTTAGATTCGAGACAAATCTTGATCCTTTTTTATTACTTATGAAATATGTGATCTTATATTAAAATGAAGGATAATAAAGTCATGTTACCTGGATGACAATATCAAGGCAAAGGTTGCATTTTATGTCACAACGAAGGCCTTCATGCAGGTCTTACATAGTAGCCTCTTCATTTATACCACGAGTTGCTACCCATTTCACAAACACGTATAAATCACCTCCAAGTTCATACAAGATTTCCTAAGGGGCAACCTAAAACAACAAAATCCAATGTCACAAAACTCAAGACTTTGTATCTTGAGGTGTAGAGTAAAAAAAGATAGCCATCTCCAAACCAATTTTATTTTTTCCTACACAATAAGATTACTATAATCAAAAAAATTAGAGATAAAAAAACTACTGAACTTCCACATGAGAAACATCATCACATAGATTTCCAAAGACAATGACCATTCTTGAAGATCCAAGGTCCACTTCTCAGCACTTTGAGTCACTATCAATATCACATAGGGGAACTTCAACAAAATTTATGGAGCTACTAATTATGCTTTGACCACATCCAAAACATGAAGAGATATAGTTGGGCACAATTTCTTTAGCCTTCACCAAACTATTGAAGCTTATATACACACATATGCAGAACTTTATCCATCATTATTAGGTCACTTGAACAACTACATTCATCTATGCAAATTCACCTAGCTTTCTCAGGGAATGCCCAGTTCTTACAATCGACTTCACTTTCTTATAACATAAGCCTATGACAAGAATGTGAGGTTTGCATCTTTAGGACATATTGTATGAGACACATTGACACATTTACATTTCTATTAGAATAAATATACTTCTTCCAATGATTTCTACATACATCCAAATCAACTACTGCAAATATTACATAACCTTGTGAGAACGGGACTCAAAGTTCAAATAGACATATAGGTAGATGCAAAGTGGGTTCCACATCTGGCTTTTAAAGATGTTCCAATAGTGCATATGGTAGGTACCTGGATCAATGCAAATATGTCAAAAGTTGTGTAATCGATTTGTAGTAGCACAATTTGGCTGTAATTAAGTTTTGTTGGCACCTTTCAAATGTGCATTATTGAATAGATACTAAGCAGAACCATATTTTTTATAATTTATTTCAGAAACTTTCCAAGTCTACAAACAGGGCTTGCAAAACCTGCAAGCTTAAAAAAGTGCTACTTACCTTGGCAAACACTTGTTATGCCATGCAATTGGGTAGTGTCTACATTTGATGAGACACCGGTCCTTATCATGTTTTACACCTTCCAACATACAACTACAACATCTGTGGAAAGGACAAGAAAATTTTGCTAAACCTTGTTGGATGCGTGAAGCTAGATCTTGGGGCTTAGGACCTATAAGTAATTTAGCCACAGTCAAGATGGTAGAAACGTTGGCAAGCATGAGCTCCACAAACAAAAACCTAGATGAAAAAGCCCACAATATTAGATGAACACTTGTATTTCCAACTTAAAAGGAAAAATTTAAGCTTTAAGAGATAACTATTTACAAAAGGCCAATTTGGAGTGTCTAATAACCCTAAATTAATAGTAGAAGAGCACTAAAATAATGACATTCCAACTACTAGATTTACTAAAAAAGGCTTCTATAAGGTAGAGAAGGGTGAACTATTCACTACTATATAAAAAGAATGAGTAGCTTAAAAATTACATCTTTATAAACCTTAGATCATGAAATAAACCTGCAAGTTTTCGCACCCAGCTGTATAGAAAGAGACAAAGACAAAAAAATAAAAATGGAAAGGAGAATGAGGGGTTTAGTCACCTTTTGAAATACTTGTTAGAACTTTCAAGCTTGCCATAGACAAATCATTGGTGCATCTTGTACTTACAAGATGCACAAAAAAAACCATCTATGCATAAGCATGAAATTGAATCAAAACTCTTATTTCAGACCAAATGGAAAAGGTTTACCCTTTTTGTCCTTTTTTTTAAGCACAATGAACCAAAAACAATATTGAATACAAGACAATTGCTTCATAAATTTAATCAACCAAACAACCAAATTTGTAGCTAACAAACCTACTAACACAAAGCCTTGTTGCTCTTATGAATTATATTTATCCAAAATATGAAGACTCACCTCCATCACCTCTGGTGTGTGTGATTCACACTTGGTTTGAGCCCTTGACAACTTTGTTACATGGAAGGATTGCATGCATAAACCATCACAACTGCTAGTTCACATAAATATTTTAAACAATAAACAAAATTAACCTTTAGATTTATAAGGGAAAATGCATGAAGATTTAATATGGTTTTAGAGTTCCATCTAACAAGTTTATTATCATTGGATGACTAAAAAAATAGGTTCATAATCTACATTATGAAGTCCATTGTTGCATTATTAGCACATAAATTTGTTGTAATATAAAGGTTTGTTTAGGGACAAATTTGAAAAATCAGTAAATGATATGACAATAAACAAATCAATTAAGTTGATAACATACCAAATTAGCTTTTCACTTTCTACAACCCCATCATCACAAAAGGTATAAACATCTGGCTCATCAATCTAGTCCAAAGGAAATACATTTCTCCCACTGTTTGGGAAATCCTTCTTTTACAGTAGTGTCATCCATGGCTTCAAACACCATTTCGTCATGAAATTCTACATGAGGTCTTTTTTGAATGGCCATATCATGTTCCTCATTTTTCCTCTTTAGAGCTCCATTGTCTTTTTGACCCATCACCTCTTAACCCTACCATAATACAAAAGTACAAAGAGCCAGTGAGTGAACCAATTCCATTACTTGACCTATTCTACATGCTTTTAGTAGATCATTATTAGGAACAAGAAGATGTAGTCCCATGACTTGCACTTCTTTTTTTAGTGAAAATGCATTACTATTTCCAGAACTACTATCCAAAAAATCCAATTGAAACAATATTGATCATGATAGTCCATGTAGTAGTTGCTGCTACTCATGGGTTCATGGCTATTATTTACTATTACATGCATTGATTCTAAATCAATAATTTCACCCATTACAAAAACATAACAAAGTCCAACAAAACAAGTCACACATAGATTTTTCACAACTACAAACACTCAGGGGCTTCAGCAAGATATATGATATTTGAATCTCCTTTCCTACCTCATCTTGTTGTTGAAATAACAAGTCTCTAGGGCACGATGTTGGTCTTCCACCAGAAATGCACAATTTTTGTTCAATTGCAAGCCTATCATTTCCCAAAGAAAAAGGAATAGTAATTACCATTGTAGATTGCAAGATAAGTGTTTCCTAGACTTGCTACCACTGCTAGCACCAACACCATTAGAATGGCAATTGAAACAACATCATCATTCCAATTGGTCACTTGTACATCTGGATTGACACAACCATTATGTCCAAAAACTGGAGTCCTAGGACTAGTTTTAGTAGTTAGATTTGAATGATTCATGCCATCTTGAAGCTTGTTGCCATCCTCCTCATCCTTCTTGATGGTAGTATTCATAATGCATGTTCAAGTCTTGCAAACCCCTGGTCTACTGGCCAACAACCTGCATCAAAGAACCAAAAGACAAAAAACCTTTTGTGGTGAATTATAGTATGTGCAATCACATGCACACATTAAAACCTAAAAAATGATTGTTGTATATATCCATGGAGTCACAAAGCAATTGAGAAAACTATTACAGATAAAAGAAGTCAAAAAATCAATGTGAAAAGATTACTTCGTGAAAGAGAAAGAGTCATAAAATTAAGCACAAAATTTCAAATTGTCAAAGGAAATAGCAAAACACAACCAATAACCTCACAACTAGGACTAGTGGACCCCATTACGAAACAAATTTTTCTTCTGCAAAGAAAAGATCAAATCACAGGAATGACACAAAATCACGAATTGTTGGAAATCAATTCACAAACGAGTTTATGATATGATTATTGCACCTTGGAGAACGCTGAAGACGAACAAGTTGTCATCATGTAAGTGACATTTCGACAACATCATCCAGATCGACTACTATAATATCCTCCAACTTGTTTAGCAACTAAATCTGATCCTCTCTCTTAGGGGGTCATAATTGTGAAGAAGTTCCTTGAATTTGACACCTCCCTCCTGAGCTGCAGTAGCAGCAATGGCCGTGTTGCTGCTCGGCAACATCCACGTGAGATGAAAATCTCCATCTCTAGTCTCTTTCATTCTTTCCACAAAAGTGTGTGCCATCCCCTTCCTACATATTCGACCTCACTACATAATCTCCCAGTTATTGAGAGTAGCAACACAAGAACCTATTGTTGAACATGGGAAAAAAACATGATATGTGTCTTACATAAAGGTTTATTTCCTAGTTGAGTATAGAAAATTGCCAATGATAAGCATTTTTGTCTTGAGTGATATGAGATTCTTTATATTAGTCCTTAAATCCCACTAATCAAGGACAAATAATAAATACATAAAGCAAGTTTGGGAAGTCCATCCTGCACAAACTTCCTAGACTTAAAATGGATTTCTGAAAGTTACCTAGGATGAGGCTGCGCACTCCACCCCCTCATGCTAAGAATGGCAAGCCTCCTCCTTATGTTCCCCTTGGCTTGCTCTCCCATGAAAGTGGTCAACATTCCATCTATTAGTGTTCTTGATCAATCCTCCCCTTCCCCCACAAAACATAAATGCCACATCAATTGGGAAAAACCAATGCTGACCAAAGGAGGAATAAGAACCTCAATGGCAATTTTAAGAACCACAAAAAGCTACCGCCACTACCTTCTTTCGCTTTTTAAAAAATCCCTAAAATTTCTAGCTAAATCCATTTGTTGTGTCACATTCTAAACATTAGAAAAAAATTGTTTCAATCTAAATGGTCTAAACATTGTCATCAAATAAACTAGTTTATCTAAATGTGAAACCGGTTCCAATAAAGTAAAAGTTGCAAACTTTGGATCAAATGCGATAATCCTTGTCCATGTGGGGGTAGGGCCAAATAAAATGTCTTTACTTTGCAGAGACCACTAAAAGAAAGGATAGGGGGTGAAAAGAAGCCCAAAAACAAAGTGAAGACATGTTTATTTAATGGATAACTCTAATGTGTTAAGTACAATTTAGAGTGTAAGGATTGAAAATAGATCATTTTATGAAAGGAAGAGACATGAATCCAAAGCTACACTCTTCAATTATCACAATTTGTCAAATATGATTTCTTTTTTAATATGTGTTTCTTATTTCATTCCATTAAGCTCTTTCATGTGCACAAAAATAAATTTTAATTTTTGCAAAAACTGAGTAATGCTTCAAAAGCAAAGAATTTTTTCCATTGCAAATTCTTTTCCCCACAAAAAATAATGCACTAATTTGAAGTTTAAATTAACAAAAAAATTAGGTGTTGTTTTATTACATGCAATCATACATAGTAAGATTTAGTAAGATTAAGTTCTTCTTCACGAATTTGAAAACAAAAACTCCAAGCCACCACCTACTAGATTTGTTAACAAAGATGAGTTTTAATTCTTGTATTTCATTGGAATCATTTCATACGTATCTAAAAAAAGATTAATCCAATACATGTTTCCTATTTTTAAAAAATTACGAAAACAAACATGTTAATTTGCTTTTGATATCAATTTCATTACCAAAGTATGTATTGTGTTTTGATGTATATGGTTTTTTTTCCATGAATAAATAGGTGGTGCATCCAATTGTGTTTCATTGCATGTATACACCATTGTTGTGTTTGATAGCTAATAGGCAACTAGGATCTAGATTGTGCACACTAGTAATGTTTTTCCTTTGGCACCAAATAATTATAGATTTGTGTTTAGGATATGTGGAAGGAACTCTTGTGTCTTAGGGAAATATGTTTTGTATGTCTCTACATTTTTGTTTATGCATGTCCAACAATATTTTGTGTTGAAATCTCCTTACCTTTCGCAATATCAGTTAGAATTTTTACTTGATTAGCTTTAACATGAATGAAACTAAGAAATTCATTTTTGTTTGGCTCCTCTTTTAATGCAACAATTTTCCTCCCACTTTCTCCCACTTTTTCTTTGTGTTCACTATTACAACATGTGAAACCTCTTTTGTTTTTTTCTTCAAATCAATAATTTGGGTTTTTTTTTGCTAGTATGAATTTTAATAATCTTCTTAACACCACTTAAAATACAAAAATGACAAATGTGTTTTTCCCTGAAAACCTTGATAGTTTTCAAATTGGAGACTTTATCATTTGAACAATGGCAATAACACTCATATAAAGCTCTTCCAAAACCTTACCATGACTACTTTTGTCATAGTAATTGGTGATGTAATCTAGAGCAATTCACTTGAAAATATGTCAACATTTTTTAACAATCATGGTAATTTGTAGAAGTTGTTTGACTATGAAATCAAGTTTGTAATCAAGTATTTGACTTCATTGTTAAGAAGGGGTTTATTTGAAGTTGGCAATTGAAGTTTAAAACTACAACCTGTTCATTGATCACCACATAGGAACAAGTTAGAAGTGGTCAACATGAAATTACATTTGGGTTTCCAATTGTTTTGATATGGTTTTAACTTTGTGTTTAAGAGACTATGAAAACATCAAAGTCATAATTTAAATGTTAAAAAGGTGGATGATTTGGGGTTGACATCATTGAGAACACATCAAACATATATCGCAAAATGAATTGCACTAAAGGTTAATTTATTTGGACTTGAAATGAGGGGAACATGTCATGCATTGAGAGATGAACCAAGATAATGCCAATAATGTCAAAGATGGAAGTAAATATTTGGGGTCACATTAGGTTGTCGTGCAATCTATAAAATGATTATCAAGCAATTTGGGTCCTTGTTTAGACCCCCACCATCCTTGGATATCATTAGGTTAAAATGTTTTAACTTGATTAATTTAATGAAAATGCCATAATAGATTCATTAATGAAAATGTGCACATTAAAATAAATATTTGAATCCATTGGATACCTTGTATGGATTGTTTTGTAAGAAAAATAATTATTAACTACCAATGAAACAAAAGGAATTTTTGGATATGCAAACATTGAAAAGGCATTTTAGGATTTGTTTTAAACAAACTCATTAAAAGACAAAAACAAGGCTAATGTAGAAAAAATGCAATGATAGTGAAAACGATTCAATAAAGTGTGGGATGAAGCACAACTTGTATAGATATGGATTTGATTCCAACAATGGAGATTTATATGTTTAGTGTTCTTGTTGTTATGATATGTTTTATGTGATAACATTAAATTTCATTAACACTTATTGCACATTATACATTAATTTCAAGGATTAATTGACCTACTAAACATATACATGGCATGAATGTCATTGATGGTTATCACATCCCACTAACTATAAAATAAAATAGAAAAATGCATTCTTGCAATGTTAGATTATTATAAATGAAAAACAATTCATAACATTGTGTTTTAAGTTATATGTGATTTAAAGAAGATGTTTTAAAATGTTTGTGATGGGGAACTTGAGTAGTTCATGATAAAGGTTAATTTTTAAAAATTATTTCAATATATCTTACATGAAGTAGAGGTTATTGTTAAAGGCAAGATGCTGACATTTATCTTTTTTGGTGGTTTTATTTGTCTAACATGCACTTATTTATAAATAAATAAAAGTCACATAATTTGTATGTCTTCCAAGATGTTACTATACAAGACAATGCAAAATTGATTTCAAAGTTTTTTTGCTAAAAATGGTGACACCTATTTCAAAACATAATATAAACATAAATAAATAAAAACATTGTGTTCACTACTAGTCTACATTGGATAATTTATAATTCAAACACACCAAAAATAACACCATACAATTACTAACTAACAAGATTAATGTTGAACACTTACTACATACATATGCAAATGTCATGCAATAGTTATACAATAAATGTTGTGGGCTTTTCATAGTAATATATGTGATCAATATAACATTTGGACTCAATCTAGAACAATTTCTTTATAATGTGTCATAAATGTGATTGCATTTGCAGAACAACATAAACAATAAAAATATATCTCCACTCCCCAAACATTCCCATCCTAACACAATATAATGTGACCACATAGTTTATCATCATTTGTAGTGTGTAACAACAAGGAACCCAAATAATAATAAACAAATTAATAATTCTAATAGGCAATAAAATGTTATTTATATTGATTGCAATTTACATTTAATAAAACAAATGCATAAGGAATTCATGGGTGGCCTTAATGTTATAATGACATGTGAGTTTTGTTAAGCTCCAACTGGTAGTTTGTGATTCTTGGATCTTTACACCAATAGTTGATGGAATTAATGTTTGAATCGGAATTTTAAATGAAAATGTAAAATGTTATGAATTAAAACAAGTTATGCAACAAAACAATATGAAACTTATTGACGTTTTGAATCAATTTTGAACAATTTCACAAAACTTCTAAAGACATAAATGTTATTGATCAAACTGGTTTAATAACATCACCAATAAAAAATATTTTATCACACTTAGTTTACATAAACATTGAAATAACCACACATAATAAAAGTAAATTGAAAAAAAACCAAGTGAAACATTACTTTTAGCACAAGAATCTGATTTTGGAACCTATCCTTTTCATTTCAATTATCAATCATTTCCAATTAAATAACAATACTTCCTAAAAACTTATTGCTCAAAAAAATGTGAATTGAATTATGTTTTGGTAATTATTGTAGACCATACAATATTATAAATGACATAGATGAAACTTTCAAAGATTATATATAAATCAATTCAAAATCAATAACACGGATAAATTTCCACACTTTTCAAATTAAAATTAATACAAAAGTAAAAAAGTTGCACATATATAAAAAATTTCTTAGACTTGACAAAAGTTGGACACCAATTGTACAAAAAATTGTTGAAATACAAATAAGCAACAACCTTTTTCATATTACCACAAGAATTTGCTACACAATTAACTATTATATGCAATATACATCATGCACAAGGTGTAACACTTAATTTGTTTTAGCATTTGACCATGTTTGTGCAACAAGATATGGTTTAAAAGAAACAATAGTGTCCCAAATATGTTCTACAAAACATTTACACTTACTTTCTCCATTATAAATAATAATAAAATCAATAGATTTTGTGGTTGGATAATAAATGTTTTAACATAGAACTAGTACACAATATCAATTAACAATTCCTTCTCTTCAACATCATTGGACAAAATTCATGACAATACAATCCTTTAATATTTGATCTTTTAAATCACATTTTCAAAGCATTATAATAGATTCAAATTTATTAGCATTCCACATTCTTTGTTTAAATGAAACAATAAAAAAGTACCAAAATCAAGAAATTATCAATAAATTATCAAATAAATTCAACATTTTATGATGTTATAATTAATATGGAACAATATACTTTACAATCAAATAATATCCAATTTCTCATAAACAAGTTCCATAACAAATTTAGGTGTTGAATTCATTACTACATTTTTTAACAAAAGCATATACATTAAACATTATATTTAATCGCAATTTATAAACTACCTAGAATTGATTTGTGTTCCATTTTGTAAACCATCATTAAAAAGATACCTATAAATGTTCCAACGATGTATAATCGAAGATTTCAATGTTGATATGTTAACCAAAAAAAAAAAATCCAAAAAATTACACAATTTTATGAACAAAAATATATTTGAATTTAGCTTATTAAAACATACAACAATTAATGGCAACCAAATAGTCATCAACAATTTTGATGTCAGATTTTTTCACATTATAGACATCTTAAATAATAAAAATTTCTAACCCAAGGTGATTTTACTTCTTGATTTATCACATGTTATTTTCTATGTTTGTAATTTAATATAATGATTAACTATTTAGTTCAAAAATTGACATTGTTATTCAAAATTACTTACATAAATTAATGATCTCACTATTGCCTATTCTACTAGGTTTGGTTGCTAGCCCACATTATTAGGCTTGCCAAGTAGATTAGGCAATAACAAGACCATTATCTAATACATATATCATCAAAAATTTGCCCTGTTCATATATTTGTGCTTTTATAAAATTTTATCACATTTATATTATGACATCATATCAATGATTATATATTGAACATTTCATTAACACTTAATCTTAACACATTGTTAAAATGTTATAAAAGCACAAATACATGGAGAGGACAAGTTTGTGACAATGAACAAATGCAACTATACAACAATGTCATTCAAAATCAACACAAGCTTATTGAACAAACCCCAAACCTATATACCTCAAATTGCAAGAATATGGCCCTCAATTCATAACACACCATTGATTTCTCCCTATAATATTTATAATATATGATTATAATGTTAAATTTTATTTATCATAATCCATAAAGGTGCAGGGCATGCATGCTCATGACACCTTGTTCCACTCCCTCTTTTTTCTTTTTTTTCCATGTGTGCATTGTTTTCATCTTGACTTTTGATTTTCGCGCCCAGTTTTGACAAAACTGGGGCTGAATCTGATTACCCACCAAAACGCATTAAATAAGCAAAGTGTCCTTACTGCCGACATTACAAAAGTACTATCTAATTCCCTTTTTTACTGGCTGCCCGTTTGCCCGTCCAAGATGTGTCTGAGATGCCCAAACACATTTTGGTGCTGGCCATTATAGATTTTTGGGTCTTGTTATGCATTCCGGTTCGGTGGATGGATCTCATGAGTACAAACAAAACAAAGCAAACAAACTACCTTGCTTCATAGATAGATTACAGGCCCAAAATCCGCATAACGCGACACAAAAGTTTATCATTGGCAGCACCAAAATGTGTCCCAACACCATCTATCCATCCTTTTTGAGAAAAACATGGATCGGGCCAAGGGGCAGATAAGGAAAAAAAAGAAGCAGCAGTACTTTTGTACTGCCCGGAATAAGGACCCTTTGCTTATTTACTACCATCTTCCTTTATTAAAATCCATAATTCTAAATCAGTGGTGTGTGGTTATTGAAATTTGATATATACCCTCCGGTTATCATCTCGGGTATATGTTCACTTGCCTGACCAGGGTGAATTGTTTTTTTGGAAAAACTGATTTTAGTATGGAACTTTGAATCTTCATTTTTTTTTGAAAATTTCCCAAAACTGCCTTCCAAACTGCCCGGTTCTTTCATGAAAACTGCCAGTTCTTTCATGTTTCTAGAATAACTGGAACTAGCAGGTCTCCGATTCTGATTTTTTTTTTAAAAACAAAAACTGACGGTTCTTTGATCCCGACAATGTTAAAGAATTGGAACAACCTTGTTCTAAACCCTTAGATACCCAGCGGTTATCATCATGGGTATATAGTCACTTGCCTGACTGGGGTGATTTTCTTTTGAAAAACTGTGAATTCTCTCATCTTGTTTTGAAAAGTTCAAAAAACTGCCTTCCTACCTGCCGGTTCTTTCATGAAAACTGTTGGCTCTAAGACGGTTCTGGAGTAACCGGAACCGGCGGCTCTTCGGTTCTGAAGTTTCTACAAACCCGAAACTGAGGGTTCTTTGATTCTGAAAATGTTGGAACATCCGGTTATTTACAAATCAAATAACCACACCACAGTGCTCTTAAACCCTAAAACCCTAAACTCCATTTCCTCGACCGCGGGAGCGCAGAATCGATCCAGGCACGAGAACTACGACTACGAGAAATCCAGAGTCTGGTTCGCAGTAGTAGTGCAGTCTTGTGCTGCGGACTAGTGATGCGGGAGCCGAAGCAAAATTGTGTCTGACGTTAGATAGAGAAGGAGCCGGCGGTGTAGTGGCAGGTAAGCGTTTTGTTGCAAGAATGACCTAATTTTGTTGTATTCACAGTTTGTGTGGTTTGCAGACATGTGTTGCAGTCTAGTCTCTCCTTCTGCTGCTGCTGCTGCTGATGAAGAGAGACGCGGAGAACAGATGCATTAAATCTCACTTGATGTCAGAATGTATGAACGGAGATGCCACAGTATACAAAGCGTTTGCTGGTTGGTTGTCGTAAGAATGACCTAATTTCGAGTTTTCTTTTGCAGTGTGTGTTTCTAGGAGATGCAAATCTGCCATTCGTGCGGGGCAGTAGCGCTGTTGTTGTTGTCGTCTCTCCTTTGAGTACTTTCCTGAACAACCCAACATCTAAATTTCTTTGGTTTTGGTTTTTGGGTCTTGTTGGACGTGCTTGTGAAGCTGTGTGGAATGATAGTGTGTGGTGGTCCGTGTGTTTCTTCTGTGCAATGGATGGGGCTATCTTTTGAAAAAGTGACTTTGTGGATTTCTGAAATGTTCTCTAGTTCATGGGTGTGGGGCCAGATTTTCTGTGGGAAGAGTGAATTTTAGTCGTAGGGTTTGGAGGATGGCAACACAAGGGGACTTGAGGAAATGGTTTATGAAGCAACCTCAAAAGAAAGAGGCGGGCACCACAACACCATCGCCTGCTGCAACTGCTGTAATGTGCTTGAACCTTCTACCCAAGTTTTTAGGGTTTGAGATGTTTGAAGCATCTCAATGGTAATTTGCTTTGTAGAACAATGTGGTTTGGATCACAGAACATGGATAATCCCTTCATTTGACGTCTTGATGAATAATTTTGCAGCAGGCTGCAAAGGCAAGTGTGAAAATTGCAGAAGATGGAGGCAAGAACACAAGCAAATATTTCAGCAATAAGCCTCCTGCTGATATTTTAAAGCCTGTTGCCAAAACTACACCTGCAAAACCAAGTCCTCAGAGAGGTAAGAGGCTCAGCAGCAGCTTCCTTGAGGAGTCTGATGAGGATGAGATCAATGTGCCCTCTCCAAAAATTCCACGAGCTTCAAACAAAGGACATCATGCTTCTGGTTCAACTCCCAATGGAGCAATCAAGGATAGCAAGGACAATGTGGTCTCAGGAGGGAAGGGGAGGGGGAGGGGGAGAGGGAGGGCAGGGACCAGTTCCAGTCTGGATGAGGATTTTGATGAAGCCTCTTCTGGAGTGGGGAGAGGCAGGGGAAAGGGGAAGGGAGCTATTGCCATGACCAGCACTACTACTGATGCAGAACCCAAACAGCCAGTCTCTCAAGGAAGGGGAAGTGGTGAATCCCCCTCAAAGCAGGCAGATACCAAAGCACCACCATCTGGAAGAGGAAGAGGAGGTGGGGGTGGAGGTGGCTTTTACATACCTGCGAGAGTACCCCCTCCTCATAAAGGTGAAAAGGTATGGACAAGCTGCATTGTAGTGCTGGATTTGGGTGCCTACTGCACTTCCACCAGACTGGATTCAGAAAGAGCTTGACATGAAAGCATGACATGTGTTATCTGATGCTTCAATTCCTGTGTGGAGGGATGGTGAGAAGGAACTTCCAGAAGGGGCAGAAGATGCATTGGCAGGTTTGACATTTGTTATCAGTGGAACCTTGGACAGGTTTGTCCATCCCAGTGCCTCCAACCCCCAAACATATCACTGTTCATGTTTGCTTTGTTGTACATATATGTATACACAATGGTTTCTGTTCATGATCTCTATGATCTGTTGGAAGTACTAACCAGATTTGCAAGGGCCCTAGGTCCCTAGTTGATGGAGGCTTCCCCTTGATTGCAGGTTTTCTCTTGGTTATTTTATATAATCTTTGTGGTGGTGGAGTCATGTGCAGCTTGGAGAGGGAGGAAGCTGAGCATCTCATCAAATGTCATGGTGGACGTGTTACAACTTCAGTCAGCAAGAAAACGGTTTGTAAATCTATGACATTCGTAGGTCTAAATTCTCAGAGCTCTGTCTTGTCCATGGATTTCAAGGGGGCTTACATTTGTCCCTATCTGTCTGGATGCAACATTCTCAGACATTCCCAGTGGTTCTTAATGCTTTGAACTTTTGTGATGTGTTTTTGATTCCAGACATGCATGCAATCCCTTTGTCAGTGCATTTTGGTGATGGCTTTGAAGTGTCCCATGCATGGACTTTGGATGCAGTCTGATGTGAGATTATCCATGAAACAATGACAGGATTATTTGTTAGCAGATGAGGACATAGGAGGACGTAAATCTCAAAAGGCAAAGGAGCTTGGGTAATACTTATTTTCTGAAATGGTACTCCTGCATATAACAATAGCTTGGCAGTTGAACACATGTCTTGGCAGTGACTTCACTTCTGCAGCCATGGGCCCTGGTCATTGCAATATCTTGGGTGTTGTGCGTGTGGGATGCAGAGTGAAGTTCTTGACAGAGGATGGGTTGTTCAATATGATATATAAATCCAAGAAAAGTAGTTCATCAGCCTCGAAGGCACCACCACCACCAGCACAGAAAGCTCCTGCAGAAGGTTCATACACCTTGCATATGTTGTGCAATTTCCAATATTTGTTTGTTGCCTATATGCTAGAACATGATGGGTATAACCCATGAGGGAAAAGTGGGGGGGAGGATCTCACATCAACTAAGCTTCTGTAGCTGAAGTTTTTGAGACACTCTGGTCATTAGCCTGTTGTTACTCTGATCCTTCTTGCATGCTCTGTCTGGATCTGGCATCTTGCTTGGAAGGCTAGTAGTTCCATCTGCACCTGTGAGTAGTTTATTGCAAATGTTTTTCCTGCCCATCATCGTCACCATGAACTTGAGAGATCACAACATGAAGTTTTCTTGTGCTTCCCTTCTCCTAATTTTTATACAGCAGCATCTGAAGAACAAATGCTTAAATGGCTAGAACCACAACTTATGCACAAGTTTTGTTTCTTGATGGCAGAACCAGCTATAAAGAAGGTCAAACTTGCAACAGCAGATGGGAATGGGACAGGGACACAAAAGGCTGACAATCGAGCTTCCATTTCAAATGCTCAAGGAGCAGTGCAACCAACAGAGGCTGATTCCTGGCCCCACAAACATCGGCCACAATCCACAAATGATATCATAGGGAACCAGTCCATTGTACCCTCTCTCACTCTGCAACCCAACAAGAGAAAAACTACAGTGCTGTCATTGGGTTGTTTCTTCTACAGTATGATCTGCAGTATGATTGATCATTACAACACTCAGTGAGACTAATTTAAAGTAAAACACAATACTATGGGAAATGTGGCAGGTAAAGCAAGTGCGGGATTGGCTACTGCAATGGGATGCAAATCATGGCTCAGTGGAGAAAGGGAAGAAGTCACGTGGCAACACTAGTAGTGCAATTAAGAAGGCTGTACTGCTGAGTGGTCCACCAGGCATTGGGAAAACAACTACTGCCCGCCTTCTCTGTCAAGAGCTTGGGTTGGAGGCCCTTGAGGTGCTCTAGCTCTCTCCAAATATGAATTTCTTTCGGAACACTACACATAGAGCTCCATTTCTTGAATGCTGCTATTATATATCTCACTTCAGTGGCAAACCATACATGAAGAGGTGGAGTACCTCTAGGAGTATACCATTCATCTACATTGTGTCTTTTGTGGTTGGAAATGGAATTCAATTCTAACTTGGGGTGCCTGAGTCTCTCAACAGGTAAATGCAAGTGACAGCCGTGGAAAAGCAGATTCAAGCATAGGCAAAGGGATGGGAGGCAGCACTGCCAATACTATCAAAGAGATGGTCAGCAATGCATCATTGAGTTTTGGTGGCAAGACTAACAGGTGGATTTGCACCTTCAGTAGTGTTGGGAACACTTTGTAGTCCTTTTTCTTTGAAGTGATCCTGCAATTTCTTCTACTTTGTTGCCAATGCTGAAGTTACATACATGATGGAGGATCATTTTGTGCTAAGGCTTTGCATCAGTCCTTGATGTGCAAGCTTAGCCATTATACCAACTTCATTTGATTTTCACCTTCTTCCCCACCCTTGGGGACAAGTGCAGGAAGGCAGTGTTGATCATGGATGAAGTGGATGGTATGTCTGGTGGTGACCGAGGAGGAATCGCTGACTTGATTGCTAGCATCAAAGCAAGCCACATTCCCATCATTTGTATCTGTAATGACCGCTACTCCCAGAAGCTTAAGAGTCTCATCAACTATTGCCTGCCCTTGCCTTTTAGGAAGCCCACAAAACAGCAGGTAGGCTGCTGCTACCTGTTCTTCCTTTCAAAGGTGACAGTACCACTGGATTCTTTCCTGTGACTTACATGCTGTGAGTAGGGATTAGGGTAGGGTTTAGGGTTTGTTGAATCCTGACACCCCACAACTGTTGAGACTCCTATGAGTGTTTAATGGTAACAGTTTATGTGCTATGACAAAATCCCTGCAATGAGATTGATTATGAAGATCTGCTGTCTGCTTCCACATGAGAATTATCATAACCCAATAGTAATACTTAGGCTCTTGTATCTGTAGATGGCAAAGAGGCTGCAGCAGATTGCCAAGTCAGAAGGCCTCCAATTTGCTGATGTGAGAGTCTCCACAACCACTTTTGTGGTTTTCTTTCTGTTGTTATCCTCCATTTGGTGTTATTGCAAAGACTGCAGTAAAGTTATCCTCTGGTTGTTATCTAGTCTGCAGATACAGTCAGTCTCACTGTTGCTGAAGTGCTTGTTTTTGCAACCCTGTTGCCTGAAATTCTGGCCACTTTACTATCTGAGAGTGTGGTGGAAGTGGGAATGAAGTTGGCGCTGGAGGAGCTTGCTGACCAGGTGAAGGGAGACATGCGAATGGCACTGAATCAAATGCAGTATATGAGTTTACGCTCCCCGATTGTGAACTATGCAGATATGCGCACACGCCTCATGATGAGTGCCAAAGACGAGGATATGTCACCATTTTCTGCTGTTGACAAGTTAGTCTCTCTCTATTGGCTCCAGATTTCTTTATCCAATCCCCTGATCAGTATAAATTTTGCTAGCCTAGGCTCTTTCTCTCTGACTTCTATCTGAGCTTGTGCTTTGATGGTGCAGATTGTTGGGCTATGAAGGTGGGCGTTTGCTCATGGATGATCGTATGGATGCTGCCATGTCTGATATGGATTTGGTGCCTCTACTCATTCAGGTGCTTACTTATATTGTTTTTTGTTTTCTCAGTGTGTCAGCTCAATGGGATGAGAGATCACTTACATTCTTGGTCTTGATTCATGTTGAACTTTGCAGTTCCAATTTTCGTTAATGACTGTTACAGTTTGAGAATTGTCTTGTTTGATTGCATTGGGAATCTATATGCAATGTGCTATACTTAACCCCTGCAGAATGGTCTATCTTCAGGAGAATTATCTGAATTACCGTCCCAGTGCAGCTGGGCGTGATGATAATGGAGTAGAGCGAATGGATTTGGCAACACGTGCTGCTACAAGTATAGCAGATGGTGATGTCGTGAATGTCCAGATTCGAAGGTTTCGGCAGTGGCAGCATGCCCAGATGGGAGCTTTCATGTCATCTATCATCCCGTATGTAGTTTCCACGCTTTCTGAATCCATTGTGTGGGATCCTACTAACTTGAAAAAAATGGTTGTGATATAAAAGCTCCACTTATTTACACCCAATTACTCAATAGCGTAGCTTATTTCAACAGACTGATTCTCAATATTGTCCATTTTTCCTTTTGTTAGTACTTTGATGGATTTGTTTGTTTATGAGTGACCTGCACTGGCCATGGGTAGAGGTCAAATTTATGTGGCTTCCACCTTGTTGCAGTTGGGTGCCTGTCCAAATGTTTCTCTATTATGATACTCAGAGTCATATATCTAACATTACTCCTGGGTGTGATGCTTGAAGAGCTGCATTGATGCGTGGGCAGCGAGAAACCTTTGTTCCGGTAATTAATGTTCCTTCTCCACTGTCAGTATTTTTCCCTGCAGTTCCCTGTAGCTATGTTGCTCAAGAGCTAGCTGATATTATGACCAAGTCTTATGATTGCTCCTGGAAATGTCAAATAAAACTCTGGACAGGTTTTGTATGCCTGCTTGCCCAAAATTCTGGAGAGGTTGTTATATCCTTCTACACACTGTCAGGAGCTGATGTACTCAGTGCAGAGTCTTACGCAAACGGTCAATCATACTCATGGAACTGAATTGCTCTTGCAGGGTGAACGCAATTTCAATAGGTTTGGGGGATGGCTAGGGAAGAACTCAACATATGGCAAGAAAATGCGCCTCCTGGAAGATGTGCACGTACACCTTTTGGCTTCTCACGCTTGTGAGCCAACCAGGTATACAGTTTGCATCCAATACATCTCTGCATGTTTACAAGCAGCAGGTTTTGAAGCGTTTTAAATTTTCCTCATGAACTGTGGGACTTATAGTCTGGTTGTGTTCTCTTGTGAAGAGAGGCGATTCGGTTGGACTATGTGCCTCTTCTCTCTCTGCAGATGACACATCCCTTACACAATTTGCCCAAGGTTGGTTTCTTGCATAATCTTCTTTCTGCATGCTGGCAGGGTACAATGTGTCCTTTCATGTCTTTCGCTTTTGCAGATTTTTTTTTGACTTGGTTTGCATTGGTTGGCAGGAAGAAGCAGTGAACAAAGTGGTGGATACTATGGATAATTACTCGCTTACTCAGGAGGACTTTGACACCATCATTGACCTTTCTAAATTTCAGGTGGGTCTGCCCTATTTCAATCAGCCCTGCGAGATGGTCATCTTGGGTCTCTGTACACATTGCCCCTTTCTCAGTTGATGTGACACTGGTAAATGCACTGCCATAAGTATTCTTCAGGAGCCAAGAAGTGTTCAAAACACATTTGCCAAAGAACTGCCTTTTTGTGTAGAAGGGACTGGGTGAATGGTCGTGGCAGTTGACCAGGATTACTCTTTTTAGTTTGAATAGTTGAGGGGAAAAAAATATCATATAGCAAATTATCTGGTATAAGGACTCACTAAGTGGTGTTGCATGAACAGGGCCCTAGTCTGTTGGATGGGGTGCCATCAGCTGTAAAAGCAGCCTTGACAAAGGCATACAAGCAGCGTGAGGGTGAACGACGTGTTCGGTCGGCTGACCTCCTTCCTGTCTTGAGTTTGCCGGGATTGAAAAAAGCACCTAAAAAGCCTGCACGTCTCCGTCTAATGAATTTTGAGGATGCCGAGAATGGTGACTCTCCCAAAGAAGAGTTGGACAGTGGTATGGATCTTTTTTTCAAACTTACGTGTGTTGACAGATTAAACACACAGCTAGAGGTGGGGAGGAGTTACTTCAATGCATGAGTATGTTACTTTCAATTCTTTCCTGTGATAGGTTTTAGGGGTCCAAGGCTGTTAGCTGTATTTCATTTGGCTAAAAAAATAGAAGGATTTGCTCATAATAGACCTGTAAAAATTATTCACTGAGGATGTTTCGATTTGTACAGAGGAAGTGGAAGAACAGGACTCTGAGGAGGCAGAGGAAGAGGAGGCTGATGATGAAAATAAATTAGGTTCTACTTCTGCACTTTCTGCACCACCCATTCCTCTTTTGGCACTAGGATACAAAAACAGATGCGATATATATAGTCTTGCTATTTTACATGCTGATGGGTACTTCACTTGAGATTTCTCAAGTTACAAGCCACAGATGTGTTGGTGAATGGGTCAGTCACACTTCCTTCTGAAGGCTCTTGCATGATACAAGGAACTCCAGGCAGAAGTGTCTGACTAAGAACATGATTGGACTTTGTTTGCAGCCGTGCTGAATGAGTCTCATACAGGGGGAGTAACAGTGACTCTTGAAGAACCAGGATCTAAAAAAGGTTTGTGTACTTGGAACTTTCTGGTTTTTAACCCAAAAAATTGTGGATGCTATGTTCAACAACCCACAAGGCTTTACTGTTTCATAAGTCCTGAACTCAATCATGCCATACTTAAATTCATTGGTCACACATTCCTGCTTTAATTCTTGTAATTCCAAGTGTGCCAGGCTGTAATTTTCCATTGAATAATATTGTGATACTTTTTTGTTTGTGCTCGCTGTCACAGGGCGTGGCAGAGGTGGGAATAGCAAGACACCTACTAGTCAAACCAAGGCAAAGCCCAAGAAGTCAACTAAAGCCCAAGATCCTAAAGAGAACCAGGCTGCAAAACGGAAGAGGTAGGTAGGGGATTTATGCACAGGTGTAGAGTCTGGTCAGAGTAAATAGTGAGCATCTTTCAATATTGCGTCTCACTTTTTTGGGTTATTAAGACTGTTGCAGTTTGCACAAAAAGTTTTCTCTGGATGGATGGAGAACCCTTAAATTTGTTGTAATCTATTGGACAATTGTATTTATGTTGTGGGAGGCTGCTGTTAATCTGAAAGGCATGCTGTATTTGAAGCTATTGGTGTGTTATTCTGGTTGTTCGTCAAGGTACCCCATGTGTATATATGTTTGGTCTTTGGCATGGACAACTTCCAGGTGCAGTCACAATAGAATGATGCTTTCCAAGCTGTAACTCCAAGCTGTAACCATTGCTTTGTTTACATGTTTTAAAGTGGTAAATTAAGTCCCTAAACCCTAAACCCTTTTTCGTTGGGGTTGTGTGAGGTGTTAAGGAATTTTTAGGTGCTTAAGACATGTTTTTGAAGATAATCCAAGAGGAGGGTAAGAAATTTTTCATTCAAAACACACACGAGTTTCAATCTGGTTGTTTGTAGCAATTGCTAAACATAAAATAATTTTTCAAAACCTTTGCAGTCTTCTAATTTTCAGCCACAAGACAGAGCTCTAATTCTGTTCACTTGCATCTCAAAACAGAAGAACAACATCAAGACTAAAGCCATTACAAATTAGCACAAAATGGTGCATGCTTCGCCACCCAAACATGAGCTCTTTCTGCAACCTTCCATTCCCAAAACTCCAATCCCCTCTAGTGGGACCTCCCTCCCCCTGTTATCCTTTTTCCAACACTTGGGCTCTCCCCCAGTGCACATGAATTTTCTCTACTAGAAAAATCCTTCAACCCACATTTTAAAAATCCCAAAAATCCTAGAACTGATGTCTTTCAAATTTTCCTAAAGAACTTAGGAATTCAGGCTTGTTTGTCATGTTGAGCTCTCCCAAACCAAACCATGACACCTTTTGCCATGCTCTTGCTACCATTGGAAAGCCCTTGATGAGTAGGGCTGCATCCAGCAGTTTCATATTGTTTTGGCTTTCAGTCGAGAAGTTATTGAATATTAAACAAGTTTTTCACTGAAAAGTCATTTGAAATTGTTGGAAAGCCCTTGACGAATAAGATTTAATGAAGGTGATTTGGAAATTTTTAGACCTAAGATGCAAGAAATATTGAAATTTGAGTAATTTTTGTCCTTGAAAATTCAATTAACTTTTTTAAATGGTTTTGGAAGGAAAATTCAGTTGGGTAATCAACTCACACTTGGGCCAACAACACAGACTACACTAATTTCAATGATGTAGGAACTGGTTTATATGGGATTCTTTGCAAAAAGTTTTGTATATTGTTTTTACATGACCATTCTAGTTGTATGGTCGTCACTAGACCATTCCAAAGACAATTCAAACATAACTATCTCATTTTCAAGCCTAATTATTTTATAACTACTTTTTTTTATAATTAACTTTCATAATAACTATCTCTCACCTTTTTTAATAACTACCTCCATTTCATAACTACCTCACTCCTTTTTCCTATCCACCAACATGGATATAAAAAAACAAATTAACATGTGTTTTTTCATGTCCATGAAATATATATTAATTTAAATTAAATTTGACACTGACATAAATATATGAAAACGTAAGAAAAAATAAAAATAATTGATCGTCACTGATAGTGTGTAGCAATGTGCAGCTCAAATCTATCTATTAAGGAAGGTACATTGTTTGTTTTGTTTCTCAAATTGAGAATCTCCCAAACCATGGTGGCCCCCATCATACTCTTGGTACTATTGGAAAGCCCTCAATTAGTAGGGTGGACCAAGGTGGTTTCATAATGCTTAGACCTACCTGATGGAAGAATATTAAACAATTTTGTCAAAGAAAATTTAACAAAATCAAAACTGAAAATTTTAGGGAAATTGAGACAAATTTTTGGTACAATTAGAAAGCCATAGATGAGTGAGATTTCTTAGAAATGATTTTGTAATTTTAAAACCTAAGGTGAAAAAGATATTGAATTTTGAGTAATTTTTTCACTAAGAATTAATTTAAAACTTAAAATGATTGTATCACTATTGGGTCCTATCATTAAGGTCTTGTTCACACTTGGACCAACAACACAAGTCACACTAGTTGTTATGAAATCTTTGCCAATGGAAAAATTTCATTATTTCCTTAATGTGCTCAAGTTTTGACATTCAATGATCAAAGAAGAAAGCTAACTGATATCATACCCCAAGTGTGAACTCCTCATCCAACAAATTTTTCCTTTCAAAATCAGTTTTTGTAATTTAGTTGAATTTTCAATGACAAAAATAACTCAAAACTCAATACCCATGCATCTCAAGTCTAAATTTCACAAAATTACCTCCATAAAATCCTATTCATTGAGGAATTTCCAACAATACCAAAGCACACATAAATTTCCCCAAAAGATTTTAATCTGATTTTCTTGAAACTTTCGATGACAATGTCATTCAATATGCAATAACTTTCACATTAAATGTTTAAACTTTATAAAATCACCTCAATACACATGTACTCATTGAGAGCTTTCCAATGGTATGAAGAGCACAACAATTGTGGTTTGGGACATTTCCAGGTGATAAACAATCTTCCTTAATTGATAGATGACTTCTTCTTGTTTATTCCAATGAGTTTGGAATATTTATATTATTGGACCAATATTTTGTGACAATTTCCTTACCAATTTTATGTGCTAGATAGAAAAATTTTAATTACAATCTCTTTTGCTCACATTCTTTCACTGATTCAAATTAGGTGAACTTTTAAAAGTCATTTCATCACTATCTCAAATAGATTAGTTTTGTTGGTTTTCCACAAGAAAAAAATATAAGGTTTATTTAAATGGACTTCAACCATCTAGTGGGGACAATGACATAGTTGCAAGCTAAGGTGCATGTTGATGTGGTTTGCATAGGCTTGGAACAAAGGAAATAGGCAAAGAGAATAAGAGCTTGAAAATAATTACATGCAAAAGCCATGGTTACTATATTGTCAAATGAACTTTCAAAAGCATAAAGAGCATTGATGAGAAGAACAAAGATTATGCAAAAGAGATTCTTGAGGTTTAAAGTAACTCCACCTATCTTGCACATACATTTTGGATGAAATATGACATATAAATATTGGTTTGAGTCAATAAATGTTAGGGCCAACAAATCCACAAAGGGTCCAATAAAAGTAGATGCCCTTTCACATCAAGGGCACATTAAAATGAGTGTTTGTCCATTGGTCAATTGTAATGATCGGCCCAAGTGTTACACTTAAATTATCTCTCACCTTTACATTGTCCCATTTTCATGTTTATGGGTGGGAGTTGAGAAATAATTAGTACCCTTTTTGGATAATAAAGGTATCTACAAGCTCAAATAGGGGTGTGGGTGGAGTTGCTCTTAGTATAATCAAGTTTCCAACAATTGCAATTGTCAACTTTAGGGCACAAACATGGAGGCTTAGCTTCAATGTCATTGTATTTTTCTTTTACACACTTCACCCATGCATTGTAGGAGCATGTTTTGAAAAGAAATAATAAAAACTTAATGGTTTGATTTTTTTTTAAATGGTTTTGATGCATCATATTCACACAAGATGTGATGATTAGCAAAAGCTATTGCATAACTTAAATTCCATTGTGGATTGGATAGATCGTTGGATTGTTCCCCATGGCACAATCGCCCATTGTTGTTGATGGGTCAAAATATTCGATTGGTCCACTTGCTTTGCTATTAGTGGTCTTTCATTTTTTTAGAATCTCACCTTTAAGTTTATGGATGGGGTTTGGGATATGTAATTAAGTGTTAATCACTAGTTGTGTTTTCTTCAATTGTAGCTTTGGGGCTAGGTTCAAGAAGCAATGGTCATAGTAATGGCTGTTGGTGGCATCATCCAAAAATAGGAATGCAAAGAGGAATCAATGGACAAGATAATTGTGAGGAAAATGTGGAAGCATTAGGAGGGTTTGTAAACGACCATGGTAGAGGAGGGAAAATGAACTACAACCAAAACCAACGATGGAGAAAGGGAGAGTGGGGAATGGTGCACTCGGGGGCGGAAATGTGTCATTGAAAAGATAGTGGAGTGAAGCGTGGTAGTGAATGAAACAAGAAAATTACAATGAATGTTGTAATTAGACCCATCAGCTAGTTCCTCCAATCGCAAGTATGTACTCTATTGTTGCGTTTTTGCATCATTTGGGCCCACCATCACTGATGAGCTCCTACAACGGCACAAAATTACTTCTTTTCAAAAAAGTAGTTTTTTTTTAAAAGAGAGGGGGGGGAGGGGGTGCCTACTTGAACTTTTACTTCCTAGGGGTTTTTGGGTGTAGTTTTTTGGGGGACTACTTGAGTTTTTGCTTCTTAAGGGTTTTGGATGTAGGGTTTTTTTTTTAAAAAAAAATTAATGGCTCCTTCTTTGCATCCCTGTCGATGCAAGATATCCCTTGTCCTCATTGTTCTAGCCTTTACACTTCAAGCAACCTCTCAAAACATGTCAAAAGTGCCCACCTTCCTGCTAGCCTTGTTTCTCAGGTTAACCAAGTTGTTTTTTTTTTGTAGGTGTTTTTCCTTCTTGTGCTTCTCCCTGGTTTTATTCCTTTTGCTTCTTGGGGTTGGCTTTGGGCTCAATATAACTCCATTTTGGGGTTATTTGAATATTGTTTTGTGTGCCCTTGTTTATTCCATAGGATCCCTTGAGCCATCCAAGACGAGGTCAAATAGGCTTTTTGCTTACCCCTTGATCAAATTGCTTAAGACCTAATGGACGAATCAACATGGTTCATTTTTCTCTTATTACCCCATTGGTGTTTGTGCTATACTCGAAGGGGTAATTAAGGTCATTGAAAAAATTATGCTCGCTTTAAAAGGTTTATGGCGGGCGATTGGTCTTCTTTTCAGAAAGAGTCTTCTCATGCCTCATGTGCGCCTTATTCTCACCACCAATGGGAAGATTCTTCAGCCATTCATTTTCACTTATGTTTAACTTTAGGGAAAACCAATGAGTATATTTGCATGGCTAGAGTTCTCTAGCCCATGACACCAACTAGTCCTTTGGAAAACATGTTGTTGCCCTGCACTAGTTGCACCCCTTTCCTTCAAACCTTGTCCCTCCATTTATTTTTGACTACTAGCCTATGCACACCTTTTTCATAAATACGACTATATTTGCCCAAGCCTTAACCATTGTTCCTTGTTTATCTTTAGGTGGGTTTTCTAGGATGGTATATGAGCATTTTTCAAAATGCTTCATACCAAAAGACCCATCCTCAAAGTTTTCGGAATTATTTCAGGCCTTTGTTACTATTACTTGTGAGGATATTTTTAGGTCAATGGCCTTAGTGCTAGGGGCTAGTAGATTGTTGGCAATGGCAAAGGACATTGGTGGTCTTCGTCCTATTATCATAAGCGAGGTGTTTTTTTTATTTATCAATCACTCCATTGTCCTACAACTTCGGGGGCCATTTTAGGAGCACCTATCCCCCCATTAATTTGGAATATCAACCCTTAGAAGCTATGAGGCCATCCCTTTTTGTGTTTGAGCCCTCTTCAACCTACACCCTAATTGGGCCGTGATGGGGGTCGACATTAAAATTATTTTTAATAACGTTTCTTGAGTTGCTATTTTTAAAAAGTTATGTGATGCCGAGGGGCCTTTAGCGAACATTGTCCCCTTTACCAAGTTGTTTTATGGTACTCATTTTCCTTTTTACTACTAACACAGGCGGCATGTGGATGGGGGTCACCATTATTGAATCATTTTTAAGCACAAGGTAGGGTGACCCTTTAGGAGGTCTTTTATTTGTTTTAGCCCATTATCAAGTTCTCTCAGAGACCATTGTGTGGCCCCCAAATGCATCTTTCCATCCCTAACAAATGATATGCACATCGTGGAACCTATGAACGAAATTTCCAACACCTTTGACCACCTTTCGACCTGATTAGCCCAAGCTAGGCTTAGGGTCAAAGTGTTAAAATGCAAGTTTTAAAGTCCATCAGGGATCTCTCCAATAATAGAAATTCTTAAAAGTTACACTTTGGTCACATATGGCCTACACATTTTCAATGTGCCAGTGGGTTTTCAAGACTTTGCCACACATTTTTTGGATGAAACTTTTTTTCAGGACGTGATGCATATTGACAATCTTCCTTTCCTAGGAAATGCCCAGGTTGCTTTGGGCATTTTATGTTCATGTGTAACTCATCGACCTTCTTATCTCCTTCTTCTTCTTTCTTGTTTCTTTTGGCAAGTTTCAATAGGAGAATTATGCAGGTATGTGGGGACATTATGGGTCCAAGATTGTGGGAATTTTTTCAAGGCCCCTTAGTGAAGCATCAGGCTCCACTGTCGATATCCTTTGGTGGTATAAACCTTCTCTTTATGGAGGATTGTGCCCTATTTATTTTTTTAGAGAGTTGGGTTTGGTGGCTTTGTATTTGTGTTCCAAGTTTCGCATTTTTTATAAGCCCATTTTGGAGGAGTATGTTTCTCAAGTTGAAGGGGGCCCACAACTACTTCAATCATGCTTACATGTTATGAAAAATAGCCTTCCTCTTGTAGTTAAGGAGATGCACCCTTTTTTTGAAACACCCCAAGTCTACAAGCTTCTTTGATGGACATTCACCACGACACATCCTTTAGGTTTATCTTGGAAGATGACTTCATTTCTTCAACATCCAAAGCTCGCATTTGTTATTGTTTGAGCAAAGGTGTAGGGCTATGGTTGATTGTTAGGTCATCTATCTGTTCGTTTCACATCGCACATTTTATTTTCACCTCAGCATTGCGTTTTCATCTCAATTTGATTTAGACTTTGACATTTAGTCTTCTCATGTGTGAGTGTGGACATGAGTTGAACGCATCTAACACACATTTAACTCGTTGCCCATTTAGAGGTTAGCAGATAGCCACACATAATACCATTCGAGACATCATGTATGCCCTTGCTCGAAATAATGGGCATGTTGTATGGAAAGAGCAGTGGTATGCCCTTACATCAAAATTTTCATTATGAACCGATCTTTACATGATTTGAGAGGGCTAGGTCTTTGTTGTCGATGTGATAGTTATTGACCTAATGCGGGAGATGGTGGCTTTGAATGTCATTAATCGACCAACAAGTGTAATTGCAGAACTTAACATCATTGTTAAGGTCCGCAAATATAAAGGATTTTTAAAAAGGCACCACTTTATTCCAATGGCCATGGAGGTGCACAATGCACTTCGGCATGATATGGATCATTTCATCAAGGAATGTGCTCATCTTTTCCACGATAAACAATTGGGAGGTCATTTATCTTTGTCTTTTTACATTCAATATTTCAAGCAATGTGTTAGTATTGCTTTCCAATGTGCTTTAGCCTCTACTATAGAGAGAAAGATTGCTTTGGTAGGCGATGCTTGTTTTAGACCTCCCATTATTATTAGATCTCATGATTTGCATGTTAATGACATTAGAAAGGCTGTTAGTGAGATAGCTTCTACCATGAGAAAGACTAGCTCTCTCCCTCTTTTTGGGCCCTTCGGGCTGTGCGTTTGTTGGCCTTTCTTTGGCCTTCCCTTTTTGTCTCCCCTGGGATGGTTTCAGCCATTGATTTTTTTATTGGATTTTTGTTTCTCTATTTAGTGCTAATGGATGGAGATAGGTGTGGAGATGCTCTAATAACTCACCCAGGACTTTCATTTGAAATGTATTCAAAGGACATGCTTACCACATATGAAAAGGTGCCACCCTATCTGCTAATCTCTCCTTGGGCCTCTTAACTTTTCAGCCTCTGTTTTTCCACTTTTGATTAGGTCTATACGCCAACAAGTTGTGTATTCTCAAGAAAAGGACATGGAGCATAAGAATGTTGCCTTTGATGCTTACTACACTGCTGTTGCTTGCAGCTGCCTTGTTTCCTCCAGTGGGTGGACCCAATTTTGATTTCTACTTTTTTGTGCAAATGGTATGTATATTCATCATTGAGAAAAAAAAGCCCCCCAATGTCTTAGAGAATCATCAACTATGGAGCAAACCAGATGCTGATTGTTAACACCAGCTATGGGATGTCTGAGAGAGGATTTCAGCACACTTGCATGGCAATTAGCAATTACCTCAACATAACAGATGCTGTTGGGTTGTCTCTGAGACTGAATTGAATCATGGAACCAAATAGATCAAAACACATCAAATAGATCGGGCTTCCAAAACTAAGCCACATATTTGGTTTTTGTCAAGACCCATTCTGTGCATTATTGGCTGTGATTTTTGCAGATCTCTATATTTCAAAGTTTGGTACTAAAACAGTGATGGTGTGTTGATATACAAAACAGTGGCCAGGATCATTCTGTGACACTTCAGGAGGGTGCTGCTATCCAAAATCTGGGAAGCCGGAATCAAATTTCCAAATCCATGGGTTGTGGCCAAGCCGGATTGATAGCTCCTATCCATCAAAGTGTGGTGGAAACTTTGTGTTCGGCGAAGTACTCACTGCCTCTTTACTATGATCACATTTACATACAGCTCTCTTCATTGGCTGTTGGTTTGTGGTTTTGGTACTCCAGATTTCTTTGAGTCTCAGTGGATTTTGGGTCAATATGTTTTAGACCTAGATTTTGGGCTCATTAGTCGGTCCACTACAAGAGAATGTGGTTTTTCTCACATAAATAGCTGCAGCTCATGACACATGTGTGAGGTAACCCTTGTGGTTTCATTCATTACAATGTACAAGATGTGGTGTTTATTATGGCATAGATTACATTAAAATAGCAATTTGACATTAGGTAATGGCACATGTAAGACAAATGTAATGGATGAAACCACAAAGTTTACTGGACACATGTGTCATGAGCCACAGCTTTTTGTGTAAGAAAAACCACATTCTCTTGTAGTGTTCATTCATATAGTGTTGATAGTTCAACAGCAAATCAATGAGAAAGAAAGAGAGTGAGGTTTTTCTATGGGGCTTCTTCACTTGCATGGCAGATAAAGGATCTCAGCGAGGAATTGAACTTACACTGGAACAAATTATCATGCCCATCAAGCAACAACAGTCCATTCTGGAACCATGAGTGGTCAAAGCATGGAACATGCTCAGGATTGACAGAACATGCATACTTCAAGACTGCTCTTAATCTTTACACCGCATACAATCTCACTGCAGCCCTTGCATCTGCAGGTAGGTGCTTTCTGAGAATTTGGACCTAAAATTTCATTATAATTTATGCCCCCACATTCTGATTTCCCAATTGGCAAAGATTGAGCTGCTTGCAAGATCTACTGTTTCTTCTTTTGTGCCCTAAATCCTTCTCCAGGGGCACAACTAATGTGGAGCTATGAGATGATTGCAGATATTCTACCAAATGGGCAATTGTACACTTCAAAGCTTATATTGAAGGTGTTGACTACAGCCCTGGGGCAGACCCCGCTTATTGAGTGCAATAGGTCTGCAAAATTGGGTTACAGCCAGTTTTATCAGATCTATGTGTGTGTTGATAAAGATGGCAAGTCCCTCATCCCATGCCCAGTGGTTACCATCCCCAATCAGTGCAGAGCAATTGTCTACTTTCCGCCTTTCTGAAACTTTACTTCAAGATCACCAGCTAGACTGGCTGCCCCAACAACTCCAACACATAACCTTGGTGTGTTTTGGTCTCTCCAAATTGAATACCTAATGGGTCACTTTTTAAAACTGGTTTAGATTTTGTTTCAATTCTGTTGAATCTTTTCTGCTGATCTGCAAACCAATCTCAGCCGAACATGACAAAGACTTGAGAGCCCAAACTCCCCCTGTTCCATTCCATTAAGCAAATCCCCAAATGGAATTTCTGTCTGTCATGTTCATGGCAATCCCGACTTTAAAAACTTGGGCTCTGTGCTGCTGTGCACTACCAATCAACCAATGGAAAAAATGAATTGATTTTGTGAAAATTGAGTTCCATTCAAATGAAAACATTGAATGACATTTCATTGCAACTTGAATTCAATTCAATTCAATTCAATTCATGGCAATCCCTACTTACAAAATTTCTATAAGTTCAATCTCCCAAGTGGATGATGATCCTTTGTATCTGCAAATTGAACAGTTCCTTCCCCAACAGACACTTCTGAAGCCCCAAAATCTTCCTGGCAAAAGAAGACACCGGACAAGCCTTGTGTACAATCTGCAAACCATAGTTTCAAGTCCACAGGAAGGATACCTCCTGTTGAGGTCAACTCACACTGTCTACCGAATTAAAACATTGCTTCCTGCTGGTCGGGTTGTTGAATCCTATGTTTCCATCACTGATCTAAATTATGGAATACCATTTGCTCGGTTGTTTTGCCCAAGTTGACTCTTCTGATTTTGCTATTTTGCCAAGTTGGCTTTTCATGTTGCTAAGTCCACCATGCTAAAGTACAGTCAACGTCCACTTTGCCAAGTTCCCTTTGCTAAGTGGCCAAGTCCACATTGTCATATCATGGAGTCCACATCTCCAAATTGTCAACTCCACATCAACAGTGCTACATTGCCAACTTGCTTTGCCCAAATTTTTAAAACTTAAGGCTGCCCAATGGCTAAAATTCATTCTTTCAATGCCCAAACTTATGTCCCCAACAAAAGAACCACCAATTTTCAGGCTGCCTGATGAAGGACTCAAACATCTTTCTTTTGTTTTTTGGGGGGAGGGGAGGAGGGGTTTGTTGATTAGTCAATTTCACCCAGAATAATGATGATTCATTCTAGCAGTTACATCTCATGCAATGAGCTTACATGCCACAATGTTTTAAAATATTGGATTTTTTTTTAATTAAAATTTTAAAAACTCCACATATGAGCTCTAAAAATCTCAAATTGCTCTTGAAACATGGTTCAAAAAAACTCTAGAGGCTAACTTGAAAGGGTTACTCTCAAGCTTCAAGAAAAATCAAATCAAACATAAAAAAAGTTTGAGCATATTTTTAGGCAACTTGAAAATTGTTGGTTTTCATTTTTGGGTAGAAGTTTGGGAAGCCTGTAATCTTTGGGAATTATATGTATTAAGCAGCTTGTAATCTTTTTTAATTTTGGGCAGTTTGAAGTTCATTCAAACAATTCACAAGATGAAATCAACTTAGTGACTTGGCAATGTTGCATTGCTGATGTGGAGTTGGTGATTTGGCGATGTGAAGTTGATGATCTGGCAAAGTGGTAAAGTGGATTGGTGACTTAGCATTTTGGCACAGTGGACTTGATAATAAAGAAAATGTCAACTTGGCAAAATAGCCAAGCAAACAATATTCCATAGATTACATTCTTTTTGTTGCATTCTATCATATTTCACACATTCTACTAAGAAGAAATATGAGGTACAATAGGTTACCAAATAGCATGCATTCATGTCCGTGCTGAGTAGAGAACTAATTGAGTGTACTCCAATTTCAGTATCCAAGTCTACAACCTGGAACCTGAACCGTCAAATCTGATTTTGCCAAGCTTTTTCCACACTTAGAACTGTTATATTTGTAATCTTGTGATGAAAGAAAAACCTTTGCGGGTTGCATATTGTGCAGTTTTAGCAATTCACAACTATACCAAAATGAATCGGTGACAAGAAGGTAATAAATTGGAGTGCATTCTAATCACTTTACAAGTCAGGGAAGGTATTTTTCCTTTTATTGTGGTTGCACTCCATCTATAGTTCATGTCAAGTCAACTACACAAACAATTTTAAATGGTTATTAGGGTAATTAAATTTGGGTCACAAACTTATCACAAATTCACATTGGACTTGCCATCACCCAAACTTTAATAAGGGTCACTACACAAGCCTTATTTATATTGCATGTTTCCATGAGGAGTATATCCCTTGATTTCATTTTCTTGAAATTCTTAAATTCACCTCAAATTTGGGACTTTTTCATGTCCTATAATTTTAGGGGCTCATAATGCCCCAAAAAGTTAATCAAATTGAACATTTGAGTGAATCGTCTTGTGGTTCTTGCCAAGAGCTTTTTAATTATGTGCCAAGGATTTTAATTAAATGTGATTTGTGTAAGCTTTATAAATCAACCCATGAGTAGTTGGGATTCTTTTTGGTAATGTGTGTCACTTTATTCATGATTAAATGGATGTGTTGCTAGTTTTTGAAATGCATGCCCACTTTGTTGTTGTTTTTCCTTGAAACCTTTTCAATGAGGCAACAACTTGTTTTCGATAAGCTTTGTCTCCTTAAACTTTGCCCCCAAATATTTATAGTTCCTTAAAAGTCCAACTCCGAATGTGGGATGCAAAAGCATTTTCATTTGGATGAGTGATTCAACTATCTAATGGCCATATTAGTGTATGTCTAATGTATTATTAATATTTCAAACTATCAATATTGCAAAGCTTTTAATACAAAATGTGTTACATATATAAACAAATTCCAAACATTCGTATGGGCAAGATTGTTTTTGACACCATGGATGGACAAAGGATACCCACAATTATTTGAAAACAATAATGTTTGGATAGGTATGAATATTTTTTTCAATTTTGTGATGTAGCCAAAGTGACCATCATCCATAAGAAGATTTAGTCAAGTGAGCATTGTCATTAATCATCTAACTCCAATCCCTCATGTTTAGCCAAATTCCAACCTTCCTTGAATTGCGTCATAAACTTAACAACTCATGACTTAATAATGAAAATCGTGCAAAATTCATTCATTCATAATTCGTATGTTTCATGCACTAATATCGTGCATTGAAAACACATTTGACACACAAATTTATAAGAAGATACAAAATTCATGTGACATTCACTCATTCTCGTATTTCATTCGTAAACACATTTATCCATGTGTCAAACATGTTTTCAACACATGATATTTGTGTGTTAAATGTATAAACCTATGAATGAACGAACTTTGCATGATTTTCATCATTAATTTGTCGCATACTATATTTGTGATGCACCCACTGTCCTAATCAAGAACATGTTTATGCCTTAGTATAAAGGCTTAACATGAAACAACAAAACATGTTTATTTGCTACCATCACAAACATACCATGTTTCATATGTTTGTACAAATTTTGTGCGAAATTTGAATTTCATAGGTTCGTTCAAAAATCACATGAATTCCATGTTATAATTAATATGAATTATATTTGTAAATATTCAAACCTATCTTTGTTAAACCTTAATGACTATGTTTTGGTAAATTAAAAATTAAGTAAGACCTACAAAATGGTTAGAATTGGTGTGTAGTTTTGTCTCGTGTTCAACCATTAACCACACTAATTACAACCCAAAATTCCTTATGGCAGTTAACACACATGGGAAGGTTCATAGATTTTCACCTTAGGTTTTCCACTGAATAGAGTGCACAAGTTTTTAAGATATCAATTCATAAATGTATGTTTATTTAAGGGTGTTGATCAATGGCACACAATTCAATAAACCCCTTTACTTCTTAAAAATAAATGACAACCAACCGACATAATGATAGAAAACATAATCACAAACTTAATATCTCATGATTTAGTAATGGAAATTGTGTAAAATTCATTCATTCATAATTTCACACATTGATATTATGCATTAAAAACACATTTGACACAAATTTATAAGAAAATGCAAAGTTCATGTGACATTAATCCATTTATAGGTTTGTATTTTATTCATCAATACATTTATATGTGTTAAATGTGTTTTCAACACATTATCACGGATGTCAACACTATGGAATTCATTCATATGAATGTTCATCCATGATTTGTAATTAACTTATATTTAACTTCTAATTTAATTTTAATTAACTTTTAGTTAATTCTCAATTAACTTTTGGTTATTTTTAATTCACTTGTAATTATCCATTAATTCATTTCTAGTTCACTTTCAGTTAACTTTTAATTAAGTTTTAGTTCACTTTTAGTTAATTTTTAGTTAATTCATAGTTAAATTTCAATTCATTTCTAATTCACTTTTAATTAACCCATATTTCATTATTAGTTTCCACATGGATGGACATGGGCCACACACAGGTGCACATGGTCACACATGGGTGAACATGAATCACATATAGATTGGAGGTTTTTTTAAAAGCTTTCTTGAGCTATGTTCCCAGTAGATGTAAATAAAGATAAATTTTCACATTATTTTTAATATATGCAACATCAATTTTGCGTATGTATTGTTGTCATGTTTTTGGAATAAATTTTTTTTGCATTCACATCATGCACATGTCATGTTTTTGCTTTTGATTTTTTTTATTCCATGACCTAGATTTAGGATTAGGCCTCCTTTTGTTCATGTGGTTTGAAAATCTTGTTGTTTAGTTCTTTTCATGTCTATGACACACATGATATCCGGATGTAAAATGTACAAACCTATGAGCAAACTTTGCACGATTTTCATTATTAATTTGTCACATGTTAAATTTGTGATGATGCACATAACCTAGCAACACTAATGGGGAGGATTTACTCCATAATAAAAAAAATGACATGCATTACTACCCCCCATTCCATAGGCCAAAATTATTTGACCTATTATAACAAATTATTGCAAAAAAGGAAAAGTTGATGGAATAGCACTCCACCACTTGTGAATATAATAAATAATGTTTACCCACACATTGGAACTTGGTTGTCAACAACCTATTGTGCAACCACCAATTCCCACATAGATCATGTTCCTTTGTGGGAACTTGTTGGTTTAAACAACGTGTGATTCAACCTTCATATGTGCAAAATATAAATTTCCAAAAATTAAAGGTCAATTAATTCCCAAATTTAGGAAATTAGTTTATGAATTTCTTCAATTGTTGATTCCAAACACAATTTGCATTTGGATGTGTGTAGTCTTCATTGAAACAAATCCAATGATGCAAAGATTTCCTCAATCTACCAAATTATATAGAAAATGTAACCCTTTAAAGTTTTGGATGGATGAAATTTCCCACATCCAAATAATGGATGAAAA
>Ga0116229_10000069_pt1 | contig 89971 bp, 71 predicted proteins | sample S1TSphgellanicum_3_FD_87313 | JGI IMG/M metagenome (GOLD analysis project Ga0116229, IMG submission 87313) | Host-associated microbial communities from peat moss isolated from Minnesota, USA - S1T2_Fc - Sphagnum magellanicum MG | ecosystem: Host-associated > Plants > Peat moss > Unclassified...
GTAACTTTAGGGACCTCGATTTCAAGACCTGGTCCTGTCCGTCCGTCGAGGTCCTGAAACCAAGATCGGCACCTGGACGGACAGACAGACGGACAGACACCATCTAACTTTAATATATAAGATGTAGCTTTTGAAAGATAGGTTTAGATTTGTTTCTGGAAGTGCAATAAAGGAAGAGCAGAAGCCTGAGTATGAATGATGAGGAAGCCATGACTATGTCGACAAGAACCCCACTTTTGAATGCCATCTTAAATGAGGCAAATACTTGTACATTCTTCTTTACCTTCAAAGTAGTTTATAGATTTTTCTTTTTTTGGGGGGAGGGGACAAATTGGATACTTTATGGGTGCATTCAAGGACTCCCAATATTTTCTACCTTCAATCTAGGCACATCTATGATGAGCTTCGATGCTTTATCTTACAAGATGCCTCATTCATGACATTTACCGACAAACAAAAAGTTGCAAGCAAGCAAACCATCCATGGATCAAGTTTTCTAAAGATGATTTGTTTCTCCTTTGACCAATCCATCCAGAGACAACTAAAAAGTACATGTTTTCCAACAAAGAAAATGGCGAATATGAGCTGATAATAAATTGCCACTAATATGTTTTTCTTTTCCCTTCGTTGTTGGTTGCCCCCGTCCTCGCCGCGTCACGCCTTGGTTTTTAGTCCCTGGTGACCTGGTACTGTCCATAGTGTCAAAACGTAAAAAGCACGTACTTTCAAAAGTCGTGATCTCGTGACACGGATGTGACCTCCAGTGTGTCACTGTGTAGTGACCTCGTGGCTGACGCCATCCTCTTCCCCCTTCCAAACACTTGTAGCGATACCGAGTGCTGACTATGTCGCACTCGCGCCCATGTCTATCTGTCTAGCTAGCTCTCTCTCCAGTTTGGAATCCTTCATGAGTCGAGTGGGGTCGCTACTGAAAGACGAAACTACCTGGTAGGAGTAAGTATCATATATCATCCCTCACGAGGGCGCGACTTTTGGTGGTCTAGAGTCGTGCGAGAAACGAAAGATTAGAAACATAAAGCAAGAGCATTTCTTACAAACTCTTTTTCTCGGGGGCGAGGGGGGGAGAGGCGGGGCGGTGGATTAGTGACTGAGAGTCTGACAATAATGAGTTGGCTGGAAGCCGAAAAGATGCAGAAGTTAGTTAAGAATCCAAACAGAAAAGCTAGTTACAAGTGTGGTGGAGTTTGGGAACTAATGTTATGGCACTTAATGTGGGCTGCATCCATATGTGAGGTTAATCTATGTTCCTTTTGCTTTTGGTGTAATCTGCAGCAAGCCGAGAGCCAAAACAAGTAAGTTGGTTCTTCGGACCAAAAGCCCATGGCACTCTATAGTCGATCTTTTAAGTCACAGAAGTGTTCATGAATGAGGCTGGTGGAGGTTTGGATTGGTTTGTGTGTTGTTTTCTCCAAGGCTACTGCATCAGATTGTGTTCCGATCAAATCTTGACTGCTTACATGCTGCAGTATGGGTGGTCACTCATGGAGGTGGTTTTTATGATCTTTGGTATGCATTTTCAGGGTTGTATTGCATGGAAATATTTGGAGAGTGCTTTGCCTGGAGGCTGCCAGATTGAGCATTCCATCATATGTGGATTACTACCCCCAGGGATTTTAGGAGGTTAGGGTTTTGGAGTGATGGCGCTATCTGCGGTGAAGAACCTGATGGCCACAGGATCAAGAAGAGTATACAGGTGGATGTAAGTTCTCTTATCCTTCTGACTTGGTTTTCATCTCAAGGCTTTTCAATCCCATCAGCCTCTTGTTCTTGCTCCTCCCTCTCTTCTTATGTCTTCCAGAATTCTCCCTACAGCATTGAGAATAGTACATAGGTGCATGTAGCTCTCTTATTCTTCTTACCTGGTTTTAATCTCAAGGCTCCTCAATTCCATCTTCCCCTTGCTCTTGCTCCTCCCTCTCTTCCTATGCCTTCCAGAATTCTCCCCACATCATGAGAATATGGGTCCATGTAAGCTCTCTTATGCATCTGACTTGGTTTTCTGCATCCTGAGGCTCTTCAATCCCATCATCCTCTTGCTCTTGCTCCTCCCTCTCCTCCATGTCTTCCAGAATTCTCCACCTCATGAGTCCTTACTAGATTCTGTGTAGACCTGTGTAGCTTTCAAATTGAACTTTTAACTATAGAAATTACGAAAGAACAGTAGTTTCTCTGTCTAATCTTAGGATCAATGCAAGTTCTCTCAATTTTTTGACAAAACTAGGAAGAAAGCATTACTACTAACCTTAAACGAATTTCCTCCACATGAACTGAGCATTCAAGTTTCCAACTCACATGATATCTTGATTCTTCTCATATCAGAACATATAATCCCAAAACCTCTAAATCTCTCAGCTTTGGGCAGAGGTTCCATGAATTCAACCATTGTTTCCTTTCATATGGATGGAGAAGGTCTTGTTTCTATTCGAAGCCTCTGTAGCATCATCCATCAAGTGTTTCACTTTAATACTTAACATGTTTCGGTTTTGTCCACTAACTTAGCTTGGAAGTATGTGAAAACTTAAGATTTCTTTGATTATAGAGATATTGCAAAGGATTTGAACTCTCAGAAGTTCAGAAAATTTTGAGTTGTGATTTTGTTTGTCCTGATGTCCAAAGTTTTATAATCCTTCACTATGGCCATTGTAAGTTCAGGCAAACTAGTCATTCTTTTCATGTGTGATCTAATTTGATTTCTAGGCATTTCAAGAAGTACCAACAATAGAACGTCCCTTCTCTTCCATAAGTTATTGAATGAGTTCTTAACTAATTATTTCTTAAGCATGAAAAGACTCTAGGGTCATGAAATCTTAACTAACTTGGAATGAAGCATCTTGAATTAAAGCTATTTGTTGGTGGTCAATGAATTTTGCATTCCAAAGTTGGAAATTTTTACATTCCTTCTCATGATATTTGTATCATGAAAACTCCTAGAGAGTGGTTGAAGTCATCAAGTTATGGAAGCTTTCAAGGTCTAATGCCAACAAATCCTCTCCCTTTTATTGTAGTTTTGTTATTTCTCAACTTTGTATACAAAAATTAATCTAAAAGCTAGCATAAAAGTTCTATTGAGTAAAATTATGTGATACTTTTACCTTGCATTGTTTCAAATATTTATTGAACTAGGACAACCACCTTTAACTAAAAATAAATTGGGTTTAAGTGAAACAAGTCAATGAAATCTCTCCATACCTTCAAGGTAGCAAGAGTTTTCTTGGCTAGATTCTTGTGGTAGATAACTATGTCCTCACCTTGGCAGTTCAAATCTTTTATGGGTGGTATGTCAATGGGGTGCTATTGGTGCAATCCATTAGCTAATTTCTACCTCTTCATAGGTGAGTCCATTTTTGGAAATGTCTAATTGAGTTGAATGCCTGTCCAATTTTCCTTTCTAACTTATCCTGCAGGATTGTTCATTGACTGGGTTTTGCAATATGTCTAGCCCAACATAAATGCAACCCAATGCCAAGTTGGCTGCTTGGAGGAAGGGATGTGAATTCAATTCTTGTATATACACCAATTCCATTTTGATATGTGCCTTCAGCATTTGGATATGTGCCATAGTTATTCATCCAGTTGCAAGCTATGACCAATTGTGTCTGGTCACAATTGGTGTACATATGCCACTATGATGTAATGAGTGTCTGCCCTGATCTAGACGTGACAATGACATAAAGTTGTTGCATCATGCCAATTCTAACAAATGTCTATTGTAGTTGAACCACTATTCAATATCACCCTTGATTTCATTTACATCAAGCATATACAAAATTACAAGGGTGTCCAATACCTTTACTCAACTGTTTATCTCATTTGTAAATATATTAGTGTCCTGGATTTTTTTGAATTAAGTAACAACTTGAGAATCAAAAGAATTATTGGTACGCAATATATACATCTACTAATATGATTTGAATGCTTCATGTGTATTGCAGTATTTTGTAGTATTGCCAAATTTGTCATTATCAGTAATTACTTTTCTAGGTCCTTAAAGCTTTGTTGCTCAAAGAGTTTTTAGTAATGCAGACAGCAAGATCATTAATTCTCTAAGAGTGAAGGTTATCATTGAAAGTTTCTTTTAAGAGAGCCTAGAGGTCAATTTTCTCATAAGAAAGAGAGTTATGTCTAGGTTGAATTTGGAATCTTAAAGACCCTTATTTAATGACTGTTAATCCAATATAGGATGTTTTTTATTGCCAACCTTGTCAGTAGGTGATCATGATCTTAAATTTTTCCCATTTTTTTCTCTTCCCTCCTTTTCAAAATCTTCTACCTTTGTTTGTATTTTCCTTACTAATCTTCATATCTTGTATGTTTTGTTGAGCTGGTTTGCATTAATGGTCAAGTCATCTTATCATTACAAATCTTGTCACAAAAACCCAATATGCTTGTTAATGTTTGACCTCCACACAATTTTAGGAGCTAATGAAACCAATGGTGGTGTCATGGTAGGTAGTCACCGCCACACATGCTATTCTGGAAGGTCACTAAACATCATGTGGTTGTTAGTTTTGTCCACAATCCTTTTTTTATGTATTTTTAGCATTGAAGCCTCCTCTTTTTCTTGTTCATTGATATACTATCATATTGGAAATCTCTATAATCTTAATACCATGTTGACTTACATTTACAATATGAAGTTGTCCTTAATATTTTATGAAGGTATTTCCCTTTAAGAGTTATTCATTTCATAGATCTATTACAAGCATGCTCTCATTGAAATAATACACATCAAACTTTTGAATTTTTTTCCTTTATGAACACAATCTGTGTCCCTTGGATGCATAATGAAAAGACTTATCCTTCCAGTAAATCTAACCCTAACTACTGATGAAACAGGGTTGCATTACTGCACATAATCAGCAACAACCCAGTAAAAGTCATTGCAGTCATGAGCACCTCCCTCCTCCTCTTGCAGAATATGATCAGATTTTTCCAGCCCTCCATGAGTGTGCAGCCATGGTATGCAACAAACAAGGAGTGGCATGCGCCAGCTAAGTTCCCTCTCTGCACCATGGATGTGTGCTTCAACTTCTCACGCTGTGACCATACCAAAGAGCTTTTGGTGTACCATTATAACACCATTGAACCATATTGGCCTGCAAATTACTTCCATGCTTTGCCTTCAATGCCTTGGTATACCACAGACCCAGAAAAGGCATGCCTCTTTTTTGTCTTCTCCGACAAGGACTTGCCCAAAGGGTCTTTCCGGCCACACCCAAACACTCTGCCCTATTGGAATGGTGGTCTCAATCATGTAATTGTGACACTTGCAGATAAGTGGTCTCTCACAAACCCACCAGAAGGGACCATTGGAAAAGCCTCCATTCTTGCATCTAGACTTCATGAGAACAGCATCCGTTTGGGATTTGACATCCCTGTACCCTTACCTCGCCTGTGGCATGCCCCACCAGAGCTGCAGAGCCTCAAACCCTTTGAGAGAAAATATTTTGCAACGTTCAAGGGCACACGCTACCTCAACCGAGCTGGAGCATTCCGGAGCAATGATGCATTCCTGAGTATGCACAATGGAATGGATGTCATAGTTGCAACCACATGCAATCAGGTAACAAACAACAATCTGAGGAAGAGATTTCTGAAGAAGGGGGTTGGCTGTGATCGTGACCAGATACTCTTTGACAAATACGCTTTTGAAGACCTGTTCAATTCCACCTTTGGATTGGCCCCCGGAGGAAGATCTCCTTCAACTTTTCGGTTATTGGAAATACTCGGTGCTGGTTCAATTCCTGTTCTCATTGTTGACAATTATGTGAAGCCATTTGACAACTTCATAGAATGGCAGCGCTGTCTGTTGCAATTCCCCAGTTCTGAGATCCATCGTGTTCTGTCCACTCTGCGGGCCCTCTCTAAGGAAGAGGTTGAAATTCGGCAGTCCTATTGCCAGGCAGTGTTTGAAATGTTTCTCAAGGATGATGCTACACTCTTGAATACTGTCATGCTGGCATTCAAGGCCCGATTCTATGGGTCACTTGCCAATTTCCCTTTGAATGAGACATATTTACCTATTCCAAGCCTATGAGGATGTGTGAGAGGAGATAGCTTCCTAATCTGTGAAATAAGCAAAATCATTTCATAGTGCATACACAGTAGAGCAGAAGATTGTGCTGTATTCTTTGCCATTTTCAAGCAGTGCAAGACATAGATAGAAGAAGAAGAAAGACTAGTATTTTTCATTATTTGCCTGCCCGCCATCTGCTTATGAATTGAGCACTGTATTTATGGGGAATAATTGTATGAATAAAGTGTTGCCTTTGGCATCAGCAGTAGTTGGTTGCAAAGTTTCATGAAGAGCATAGTTGTGATCGGAGCAACATGCAAAGAATACAAAGTCAGTCACTGCTAGTTTTATATCATACTAATATCAGAAATAGCTTTGCCCATGAAAGCACATTTTCAAGGGCAGAATCTTGCTGCTTTCTATCATACTACGTTTGGATGGCATATTGTTGCACCACTATGACTGGATTTCCTGTTCAATTTATCTGTCCATGTCTACTTTTGGTACAGGATTCCATACCCATAGTTTACCTCAGCAACTCTTGATGTTTGAATATACACCTGGCAACTACATGGTAATACAAACATTGTCAGAAATTTAAGGATGATTTGTGTCAGATTTCCTGGAAAGAGTTCTAGAGCAATGGCAGACTCACATTTGCTGGCCCCTTACTTTCCACTGTAGCAAATTTCTCACATTCCCAGTTCTAACAGTGGTGGGAATATGTAAGCAAAGTATGTGTAATTAATGAAGCACCAGCTGCTTAAGACCCCATAATTGATGATGATCAACATTGGAGGCACCCAACAAAACATCAATCAATGTAATCATAGGGGAAACAATCTTCAACTGATGTGAAAGGCCAAATGGGCATGACTCACCCAAAGTGACATGGTGATACCACATGTTCTCCAAACCAAGCATCAAAATGTCTGTACTGACTTTCAAAACATCACTCAAGGGTCCTCACCACTCCTGACTTCATTGAACACAAAAGAAACATCTAGTCTCAAATTTATTCTAAAACAGCTTATATGAGCTACCTTGTGCCTTTGTAAATGGTCTGTTTACTGCAAACATCTGATGCTGTCATGGGTTCACACATGAGCTTTATAATAGAGCTCCACCAGAAGAGCTACAATACAGCCCACAGTGAGACCAGACAGACTTTTTTCACTGAGCATTTTTGACAATCTCAATCATATCAGCAGCATCTTGGACAGTGACAATCTTCTCAGCACCTTCCTCATCCAAAGTGATTGAAAATTGCTCTTCAAGTGCCATCATGATTTCAACCTGCATGAGCAGGAAAACAAAATTAACAGTACAACAAAACCATATACCTCAAAATGCATAACATGCTGTGGCAGGAAAACAGGTCAAATACTTTGAAAGCTACAAGATTGACATGTACCACTGAACTAGAAGCACTGGAAACAGCTTCCATTGGCAGTTAACTAACGGTACTCTGTCTTGTCATTGTTGATCTGACAAACAGAGCTCTACTAAGAAAAACCAATCATCTGAATACAAAAAATAGCAAAATTGTGGAACAAACTGTTGACAGGGTAATGATAATCATTTGAGACATGGTTTGGTAACTGACAGTGTCAAGGGAATCAGCACCCAGATCTGCAAACTTTGCACCAGGATGTACTGTGTCAAGTTCCACAGCCAATTGCTTTGCAATGACACTCTGTACAGCCTCCAAGGTTGCTGGCTCAGCCTGTTCACATCACCCAAAAAATCAAACTGTTAAATGCAGGAGCATGTCTCCAATAATATCCACATGGAACAGAGGAAGGAGTCTATTGAACCACCATTCAATCTGTCAAAAAGAGTCAGTCCAGAGCAGAAAAGGCAGGAAGGAAGTCAGAATTTGTTCATCCAATACTGCAAAAGAAAACAAGACAGCTGCAACGTTGTTTCCTTACAGCACAAGAGATCTGCAGGGAATGAGGGACTGCAGCTCGAAGACAACCATATGTCTTTTTCCTGATTGCAGGGCACACTTTCAATCCATTGAATCTTGCACCACACTGCTACCAAACAAATACCAATCATGAGTTTCAATTCTGTAGAAATCACATTGGAAGGCATAGATCACAGCAGCCTCAACATAACAACAAAAGATGACTGGACATGAGTTATTCAGGAGGATCTCCAGAATTTCAAGGCTTGGCAAGTTTACACTGTAAATTCCCAGTGGTCTGCCTTCATTGTTCCTGACCACTTTCCAGACTCTGCAGACTCTGCTCTATCAAATTAACTTCACAACACGTTTTGCAGAGTCTAATACAACTGATAGAAGAAGTCCTCCTACAGTAAGAGTGGCCACAGACACTGAAGTGAGTCAATCCTACAACAACACCATGGAGGCCTTGATCCAAAAATTTACAACTACAGAAACCATCTGCTGATCAGTCAACAGGATCTAAGACAAGCACTTTCTCGTACGTGTCCTATGGCACTCTAAGTCATAGAGCCCTCTGCGCGCTCCATTCTCCCATGCTTTCAAAAGAAATCTAAAACCTCATCGTACAGTTTCACCAGTCTGCAGAAACTTTGCCAGTATCTCCAAGTGCTTGCCGCTTGGAGCAGCAGTGAGGAGCACAAGAATTGCAGAGAACCAAACAACCAATGTCCGCGTATGGGGTTTGACGGAATCTCATAAGCCTATGTCATGGAACCAATGTCCCTGTTTCCTGAAAAATTAGAATGCAGATAATTCGAGTGAACAACTGCTCCCATATCCGATCATACTTACTGATTTCTGATTACTCTGCGGAAGAAACACCTCAATGCCAGCAATGCTCCTCGTCAAAGCGGAAGAAGCCATGTCCTGAAATCAACAAGAATCTTCCAATTCAGAAAAAAACCAAGGATGTGAGAAACTATCCCTGAGCTAAATTACGCAACTAAAGACAACTTCCTACCAAAGAGATTACAAAAAACTGCTTGAATGCGGAGCAAAAACTGAGATCTGCGACACATTCAATGGAATCGAATTTGAAAACAGACCGCCGCCTTTGTGCATGAGGAATAGATCTAGGAATGTGTACGGCAGTCTCGCATTGTCAGCGCATTCGGCAAACAAGAGCATTGAAAATAAAGACAAAAGATTGTCCTATCTGTGAAACAGGTAAGAGGCCTAATCAATCCGCACCACCAATATTTGCGAGCAAGAACTATAAAATAGTGACTACTCCTACAAAGGCAGCCCTCAAATTCTGACTAACGCATGGAAAACAAAGGCACTCCAACTCAATCCCAAAACATAGCAACTCCACTGTCGAAGCCAAAATCGAGCGGGAAAAACCAATGCTCAAAACGATCCTCAAACACAATGACACAAAGTCAAATTACAGAGCCTGCAAAATCAGCCCAATCCTCAATTGCAACTGCTCAAATTCGAAGTCCAAGGGAGGCACAAATATAGGCAGTTCTATCTTACACCTCGAATGTGCTCATTACAAAAAACTCCCAAATAGAACTTCTACACACACAATAAACCAAAAATATAGCAACCAGCAGGTCGTGCGTACATAACAATCCAGGTGAACAATAAACCGAAAGAGAAGAGATCAGACGAAATTCCACCGCAAAAAGAAGGCTGCGATTTATCAGTATTTGCACAAGAATGCATCCAATTGACAGAAGTTCCATACGATTACAAAACTGTCTACTTAGTACACGAATCAACGAGTCTTAAGAGCCTCATAAGCACCAATTTCAGAGGAAAAACGCAACAATGGAGGCTGCAAACAAGCTCATTAGCGAATCTCATCCTGATTCATAATGCTTACCGATGCGCTCCTTCAGATCAAGAAGCCGGAACACAGCAACACGGCTCTGCACGTATGCAAACAATCAGACAAACGTGAGAGGATGGGAAAAGAAATCCCTGTAAAAGAGTCAAATTTTTAAAAACGCCAACAGGTGTAGAAAAAAACCCCCGCAAAAAATAAAACAAGTGCGCGAGAATGAGCGGGGAATTGCGAACCTCAGAGTAAACGTTAGGTGCGTGGCAACAGCGATTGAGTACCAAGTTTGGTGAAGATATGGTACATTCAAAAGTTCGTGGAAGTGAGACGATATAATAATCTACATTTGCCGAGACGACGCAAAACACGGTGATGGACAAAATGTTTCTGGAAGACGAGCCCCGGCCTTGGACACTCCGCCTTGTGTTTGGGAGCTCCGCCCGGTGTTCGGTGTAGAAACGTGGGCGGAGGATCCAAGACGCCCCTGATGCGCCGTCCTCGTTTTCGTCGTGAGAAAAGAGAGGGAGTCGAACTGCCGTCAACCTCCGCCGCCACGTGGTTGCCGCCTCTCGGGGCCAACGAACGCCATCCAGCTACCCTAGCTAACTACTGCAACTACCCGCACATCCAACCTCTACGTGGATGAATTTAGACACTCGGAGTTTATTTCCGTAAGGGTTTGTTAGCGGACGCCTATTTTTCATCAGTATCTTTAATACCAAAAGTGTAGGGTAAAGTCCCGGCCTGAGGGCTTTAGGCTACTCGGCATAAAAACCGGATCAATTTTTTTTTTAATATTCAGGTGGGTACCCCCACAGGTATCACACAAAATTAAAAGCCGGCTGGCTTTATGAAAAGCATAAATCCCATGGGCACACATCCACCAGGCTTTACTTATAGGAGAAGGTTCCAATAGAGAGCCTTTCGAAACCGGTCCTTCCAAAATGTGGAAGGCCCAGTACAGCCTGTCAGAGAGGCTTTTCTGGGCCTTCCACATTTCGGAAGGTACAGTTTTCAAACTCAGCAATCTATCTTTTGCATATTTGCATCGTTTTTCACATGTTATCAGTTTTTGTCTTTACCTATACAGGGAAGCTCAAAGAAAAATCACCGCTGGTCTTTACATAGGGGAAGGGTCTGAAAATAGACTCTTCCGGATTTTCGACGCATTCCCTAGGCCTACCGGCCTCAAGCCGGGATCTCAAATCTGGAAGGGTCTATTTTCAGACCCTTGTCCTATGCAGAAGTTCTTATTTCTCAAAGTTCTTAGTTTTTGTTTTTTTAATTATGTTTCTTCAAAAACGCACCAGTTCTGTAAGTATGTGAAGGTTCCATATAGAGGGTCTTTCAAATTTGAGATCCTTGAGGCCGGTCGACCTCCCTCAGCCTACCAGCCTGGGGGATCTCAAACCTGAAAGGCCCTCTAATATGGGCCACAGTGAACCAGCGCTCACCAGCACACCATGAAGGATGAATGGTACATGGTCAGGAAACAGTTTTTGGTTGGGCTCCAGTTGCCTAATTAACCATGGTCAATATCTCACTTACTTTTTTTTGTATCTACCTATTAACAACGTCCAAGCAGGTAGGTAATCAAAACAGCCCTTACCTATGTACGAACCATCTACTTACCTATAGTTGCCTATTTTCCTACCTATCTGCCTACATATGAGAGCTATTTTTACAGCCTTGGTTACCAAGGTGAAACCTTCTCGTATACCTTCAAGATTTTTCCTAATGTATTTGGAGGTATTCTTAGAGAAAATAAAATCTTGTGAGACATTTCAAAAAATGAAATGCCTGCAAGTGCAAGTGTGGATGTTCCATTCTTTGAAATGCCTCATATTGTTTAGGGTTTAGAGTTTTTTCTCATGATATTTGACAAGTACCCTTGGGATACCCAGTGGGTATCATGAGAAAAAAAAATCAATTAAAAATCATGTCAATTTTTGCAATCAATAATGCCCTTGGAGCATGGGAGTTCTGAAAGTGAGCACCCCTTAGCTCTGCCTTAAGTGGGTATTTATTTTCAGAACTCCTCGCTCTAATGCATTATTGTACACTTTTATATGCTTTAATGTGTTATTGTACACTTTTATATTCTCTTACCTTCCTTTTGTTGGATATCAACTTCCTATCAAGTTATTTTTACTAAGTTTTAATTAATTAAAATATTTGTCTTATATGCACATACTTTTGGCACTTTGAAATATGTTAAGTAAGTTTACTTGAATATTTTTAGTTAAGTTTAGTGTGAAATATCTCAATGCATGAAACAATGGACAAGGCATGAAAGCATGGCCTTGTCTATGTGCTTTTTAGGGTAGGTAACATTTACATGAATGTTCAGCTCCTATTTAGATTAGGCAAGAAATTGGGTGTGAATCACAGGTTTATAGTAAGATTTATGTGATTCTAAGGTTGGGTGGAGAGCTTGTAATAAAAATCAATGTTTTTATCATCTTTATTTTCTTATCAATGCATTGTCAATTTCCAACATGGCATGAGAGCATGGTTAATTTTTTAAGGAAGGAAAGATTGAAGTTGTTTTTTTGTATTTTTTGAAAGCTTTGAAACATTGAGCATGTTTTTTTCTTTTTTTAGTTTTTTGTTGAAAGTTTCAAAGCTTTAGGTTTTTTGTTTTTTGGCATTGCTCTATTCACAATCATGGCATTCATTTTTTACGCCCAAAGTATTGAGAAGTTGTATGGCAATAATTTTTATACATGGAAGATGAAGATGGAATTTCTCATGCATGAAAAGGATTTGTAAGAGATCCTATCAAGAGAATTATTGCCACTAGAAATTGAATTTGGAAAGATTGTTCATGAAGAAGGACAAATTGGCTTGTGGAACAATCCTCTTAAATGTTGTTGATTCTTTGTTGCATCATGTAACACATGCAGAAACTACAAAAAATGCATGGGACAATCTTTGTGCAACATTTGAGAAAAGACATGTTGGCAACAAACTACAACTATATCAAGAGCTCTATAATCTTAAGATGCAAGAAGGCACTTCAATGCAAGTTCATATTGACAAGCTTCGAATGATTGTAAATATGTTAGCAAACATTAATCATAAGTTTATCATGAAAATCTAGCATTCACACTTTTAGGGAGTTTGTTGTCATCTTTCCATACCCTTGTGATTAATTAATCAATTATCTATGGAATTAGTATGTGGACAATTGCTACAAGAAAAATTGTAACGTAAAGGAGAAATGCAATATAATCATGGTACAAAACTAATTCTTAAAAGTGTTTATGGGAAGTTCCAAAGGGTTGTAGATTGGAGGAAATTCAAAAAAAAAGAAGCAAAAGAAGAAAGGAACTTGATACAATTGTGGCACCAAGGGCCATTTTGCAAGAAAATGTTATAAGAATAAACAAAATTTTAAAAACAAACTTAATTTCTTCACAAAGTAGCCACAACAAACAAAATTAAACCTTTTATGGCTACTTTATTTATTTCTATAGTTTGTAAGGATGCATGGTTTGTTGATTATTGAAGCTTCACAATATCTGACCTTTCAAAACAAAAAATTTCAATCTTTGAGGAGTTTCCTTTGTATCACAAATATATCTTAGTACACTTGATGTATGTGAGAAGGCACTATCGTTTTCATCTTGCCAAATGGGACTATTATGTCTATTGGAGATGTGTTGTGTGACTCAAAGTTGGCATAGAATTTATTATCAATTAATCAATTAACAAAGGTTTCAATGTGGACTTTGAAATCACCAAATGTTGGTTGAAGTTCTTTAATTCAAACAAGGTGATTATTGAAATTGTTCAAAAAAGAAGGTTATGTAAGTTGATTAGAGTTGTTCAATCCTTAGTTGCAAAATGTAGCACCAAAATAAAAGAATGACTTGTGGCATTAGAGATTTGGACATCTAATTGTAAATTTTAATAACCATGTAAAGAAATAAAGAAATGCTTTTTGGTTCATTTGATCTTTTGGTCATCCAACTATTAATCAGCAATGCTTACACTTTAAAATAAAATTCACCAAACTACCTTTCTACAATCCCAAAAGTAGCCTTAAACCTCAATGCATTCTTAGGCCATCATTGATTGTTGATTTCAGAGAAAGTAGTCTTCTATTGCTGCACAACTCATGGCATGCATAATAAGCACACTCATAACGAGCATGGTTGAGATGATTGTAGCTAAGTAAAAAGAATTCCACATCCATCACAACCCGCACATGCATGTTTGGGTTTTTGTTTGGCAACAAGGTGATGAGAGGGTTAAATCAACGCATAAGCCAAATTGTTGCACACCAATATCCATGTCTTCACACTTCCATCATGTACACCATTCCTACATCTCATTCACTGCAGTGCTACATCCGGGACTGATCGGGCAGCACGCTATATGCATTGACCAAGGGAACTTGAACCGATAATACCATATGCTTAAAGAAACCAGTACTCACCCTTTTGGCTCCTACAAGGGTGACAATCACTTACATTGCCTAATAGAGATGATGACCAACTAGTAAATTTTGCCAAAAAAACAGATGATTGTGCTGTTCACAGTAAACTATTTCGCTGATGCTAATGCTGATGCTGTAATTACAGATTCTGTTGAATATTCTGCCACACAAAAAGTCATCCAAGAATTTCAAAGGCAACATTCAGTGCCTCTACAATCCGTTCCAGAGCTGAAGGATCGAATTGGTGACATTTATACTCAACTAAGCTTCCTCATGGAGTCAACAACCTCTCTCCAGAATATGGAGCCTGGTAACATTGTTCTTACGTCCCTTCTTTCTTTGCAATGTCCAAATTGAGCTGGGCTTGGTTTAGACAGGCTGTAGCTGCAAATTTCTGACAAAACTAGACTTTTGCCCACAGGTAAATAGGGCCTGCATCTACAGACATGAGGAAGAGACAGTCAGGCTTCCCTTTTCTGGAATGTACAAGACACTGGCAACTTAGAACTCTGATCAGTCAATACTCCAAACTGATGAGGTCATTCCAAAACTGGACCACACAAAGTGACAAATTGTACAATCCATGCGCTGAAAACTTCTGATGTAAGATAGCTACTGGTCCATGTCCATGTCTACTTCCATGGGCCTAACAGCCTCATTGGAATCAGTAACTGGATTGGAAGGAGGGGGAGGGGAGTTGAAGACAATGGGGAATTTCGTGACACGAGGCTTGTCAGCCAGAATGTTGCGCTGTACTCTGTGTATCAAGACCTTGGCAGGTGGCTCCTCTCGCAAGGACTCATCAATATACTCATTGCTCACATAGTAACCCACTCTGATGAACTCCTGCCCCACATATGAGCATGTCAACAACAGCACGGTCACCCCTATGATGTCCTCCTCTGGAATCTTTCCAAGCTCAGGTGGTTCTGCCTGCAATCCAATTCTATCAATTCCAGTTCAGATATTGTTCCAACATCCTACTGGCAACTTTTGCAACCTCCAAGAAAAATGACATTGGAATGCATGCTGTGGGACTCTGTGGAGCTTCAATACCACAAGTCTCACAAGTTAGCTAAACAGCATCCTAAAGAAAACTACCTGCACCTGACAGCACACAAATGCATCTTAATGCAGGATTTCCCTCCAAACTGGAGATTTCTCATGCAATCAATCATGCACTACTCAATCTTCAGACAACTAGATCTTAATGTGAATATCAGCTCTTCTAGTTTGTAGAAGAAATTGCAATGACTTGAATGCACAGTAATGTAATATTTTTCCTGAGACAAACCAAGCTAGAGGCCAGGCAACAAGTACCTGGAACACAAACCGGTAGTTACCAACATTGACAGGACCCACAAGTACACTTTCCAAAACTTGATCATACTTTTCATCCTCAGCAGACCCAACATAGATCAGCTTCCACTCCAGATCTGCAAAGCATCATTGACACCAGCCACATTGAAGGTAGGCCAGATTCAAAACCCTTTTAAACATCAAAGCTTTTTTACCCTCATTTTGACTAGCTATCAACACGAGATGCCAGCAAAAATTCAATCAAGTTCCTAACTCGTGTACAATCAGCCAAACATGGAAAGGAAAACGCCATACTATTCACAAAATGAGAGTTATGAGAGAGAGATCGATGTCATCCTTACCATCTTTCAGAGGTGCAAGGCACTCATAGGAAATCTCGAATTGAAAGGGATTGAGAAACATGGATGGGTTGTCGAGCACAGTCACATTGGTAACATTCACCGCACTCATTGTTGACACCTCCTGATCACTCTGCTGATTGTTGATTGAATATCAACCCCGTCACACTTGTCTATCAGAAAACTCTGATTTGCATAGCCACCTCCGTGTACGCATGCTCAAATCAAACTGCTATACCACGAAGCGCGAAAGCATGTCCGTCGTGAATGAGACTTGCTCGATGCATACAAAGCAGGCTATCCAACGAGTCTTGCAATTGACATGAGAGATTTGGAACTCCAGTCCAGCCTTGTTTCTTGAGCGACAGATCAAAGGCGGCCAAAATCTTCTTGCTTTGAATTGGTAGAAACCCTAAACCTTCGGAACTGGCAAAAAGATGAAACAAAAGCATGGAAATAATCGAAATGCTCAAATTCCTGAAGTAGTCGTGTATATATATTGAGATTGGCGAGATCAGTGGCTTCTGCAACACGCAATCACGCGATGAAGCTGGGAGAAAACCGGAGCGCTTGGAAGCCACATCAAAATCAAAGATCGCTCAAGACTGAGCCTTTGACAGCAGATTAGAAAAATTGAGAGTTCTACGAGAATCCTTCGCGAAGTATATTCACGCCATAGGCGAGAAAACCCTACAGACCTTCACACCCCTCAAACCCTAGCTCGTCACTCCTCACAGCGTCCCGGCGGCAAAAGAAAAACTCGGAACAGCTCAAAAAACAACCGTCCCTCACGCCACACTCAAAATTACAACAACCCAAAACCGAAACTGCAGAAGAAGAGAATGCATACAAGCCCCCAACACAGCAGTAGCCACAGCAAACACACGCACAAAAAGAAGACCAGCAAAGGACACGCTCTTCTACTGCCGAACCCTGGAACACTCCCGCCAGTGATGGCTATGGAAAAAGACGAAGCCAACTACAACAAACAACTGACAGGACGAATTCCTTTCTCTCAACAAAAACTTATCACATGCGCAAATGAAGAGGGACAAATTACGCGATGGCTAGTGCTCACAAATGCAAGACGAAGATTCAAAACGCGGCAATAATACATTCCTGAACACGGGATTCGGAGCTCCGTGTGCGCTTCAATGTGCGCTCGTTTTCGCGCGGCCTTTCTCCCGCCGCGCACCGGTAGGCCCGGTCACCCCGTTCTTGACGTCGGCTATCCCGGGTCTCCGTTCCGCGCTAGAATGTCCGAACCCAATTTCCTCCAATAGCTTTGCCCACTCGTAATCCTTAACCTAATTTCCTGCGATGGTTTTGCCCACTTGTAATTCCAGGGACAATGATTCGTTGGAACTGGTTTAAGGAGGACAACTTTAGGTTTATAAATCATATTTTTTGGAAGTCATCATTTGGATGGGTTCAAATTCGAATTTGTTTAAGCAATTCTCAAGTTAAGAAGCATGGCAACATATTTTTTTGGATTTATATTTTATTAATTTAAAAATAATAATATTCATGAAAAGATTTTGAATATGTTCTTCATCAATTTATGCATCTCCTTTTTTTTAATTGAATTTTTCAACCTTCTTATAAATGTTTTAGATGTAGGACATGTGTCTCTAAATAGTATGAACCAGTGTTATGTGTGAAAGTGCAACAGCCACAGCTTGTAAATCTAGTGTAAGTGTAAATCATTTACCCTTACACATCCAACTATTTTACACTTACACTTATCCTGTTGCAGTGTATATATATATTTTTTACACTTACACGAGACCAGTGTAAATATTTGTCACATACACTTATAAGGCAAATATTTTGTCATGTTGTACTTTCTCACTTCACTCTTTTGTCAACTTCCCTTTACTGTTTTCCAAGTTAACATCCTCATAACAATAAGTTTGCTAGGTGCACACTGCTAAATGCTACAATGCCTACTGCACTTTGCTAGGTGGCAATTCAACATTGACAAATTCTCAAATTCTCAATTGCGCCTTGTCAGATTTACAACTTCACATTGTCAAATCACCATTTTCTCATCTCCACTTTTACATTGCAAGCTTGACAAGTTTATATTATTTTACGGGTTGCCCAAAACTTTCAGATTGCCCCCAAAAAAATCCATTGATTGCCCAATTGTTTTTTTTTTTTTTTTTTTGCCCAAACTTTGTTTTTTGGGCTGTTTTCTTTTGGGGTGGGTGGGGGCCTTGCATTAGTGGCCTACCCTCCTACCTCATAGCCTACATACTCACTAACTTACATATTCACCTACTTAGGCTACCTATCCACCTACTTACTTACCTAGGTGTAGACCTCTATCCTCACCTACCTACAATTTAGGATACCAACTCATGACCAAGTTTGCAAGTTTACAAGTTTGCAAATTTACAAAATTAAAAACTCTGGAAATTACAAATTGCAAGTGCGCATTTGCAAGTTCACAAGTTTGCAAATTTACAAAATCTACAAAATATAAACTATAAATTTTCAACTTAACAAATTGCAAGTGCGGATTTGCAAGTTTGCAAATTTACAAAATTTAAAAATCTAGAAATTTGCAAATTAATAATTACAACTACAAATTGCAAGTGCACATTTGCAAGTTCACAAGTTTGCAAGTTTACAAAATTACAAAATCTAGAAATTTCAAATTAATATTTACAATTTTACAACTTAACAAATTGCAAGTGTGCATTTGCAAATTCGTGCAAGTTTGTAAGTTTGCAAATTTACACATTTACAAAATCTAGAAATTGCAAATTATAAATTATAAATTTTCAACTTAACAAATTGCAAGTGCACATTTGCAAGTTTGCAAATTTACAAAATTAAAAATATATAGAATTTTTTAAATTAATAATTACAATTTTACAACTTTACAAATTGCAAGTGCGCATTTGCAAGTTTACAAAATCTATAAATTACAAATTAATAATTACAAATTGTAAGCGCACATTTGCAAGTATGCAAAATCACAACATTACTACATTACCGAATATTAAACTACAAAGTTACAAATTTCATGTGATTGTTTGTAAATGTCGAATTTTTTAATTTCAAAAAAAATTACAAGTACATGTTTGCAAGTATAAAACATTACCATAATTACCATAATAACAAACTAATAATTAATAACTTACAATTTGACAAATTGCAAGTGTGTGTTTTCAAGTTCACAAGTTTGCACTTGTATGCAAAATTACCAAATTACCAAAATCACCAAAATTACAAAGTTATAAATTGCAAGTGCAGTTTTGCATATTTACAAGTTTGCACATGCTAAATTTGCACATTTTCATACTTGCATGTACTACAAAATTATAAACATTTAAATTTCCAATTTGCAAGGCTTGCAAGTTAGAAATTACAAAATTATAAAATTACAAATGAAAAATTGCAACCTACAAATAACAATGTTTCCAAGTTTACAAGTAATAAAACACATGTAGGTATTGCACAAAATTACAAATTGAAAATTACAAAATTGCAAGTTTGCATATTTGCAAGTTACAAAATAAAATAAAATAAATCACAAGTCACAAATTACAAGTTCACAAATTAATTTTTTTTTAATTTAAAAAAATTTAGAAATTTACAACATGACAATATTACATAATTACAATTTTGCAAAATTGAAATTTGCCAATGCACATTTGTACATTTGCAAAACTTCAAATGTGAAAATCTACATACAAAATATTTTGTAATTTGATAATTTATGCATCTTACAAATTACAAAATTACAAATTTATAAATTTGAAATTGCAAGAGAGTAATTGCTACTTTGCAAATTCGTAGAGTTACAAATCATTGATCATAAACTTTCAAGTGCACAATTTGCACAAACTAACCAAAAAACAAAAGGGCATTTTATGGATCCTATGCATGTATCACAATTCAAACCACAAAAGACCAATGCATATTTAGGGTGCCCTATTTGGGTATTGCAACCTATATCCAAAAACCAATCCTTATTCACAAAACATTTATGTGGGTATTACATAATTTGGTAAATGTTTTTCGAAAATTGACTAGATCAACCCCATTCCCATAACACAATACCTAAATACAAAAATGATATATCAAGTGCAAGAAGCATGTAAATCAATATATGATTATTGACCTAAATGCAAGTATTGCATTTTCTTCACAAAAAACCAATCTTTTTTATGAACCTATATGAAGGTATTGCATAATTTGGTAAATGGTCCACAAAGATTAACTAGTTCAAAACCCAATCCCAAATGCAATACCTGAATATGATCTATCAAATGTAAAAAACAAGTAAGTTAGTGCCTATTTGATTGTAAACCTAAATGCATGTATTGCATTTTCTTCATAAAAAACAAGTCCCTTTTTTGCGGACCTATATGTGGGTATTGCAAAATTGGCAAATGTTGTGACGTTGTTCTTTTGGGACACATGTGCAAGTACATTATTTTGTGGCAAGAATCCAATCACTATCTTTAATGCTTATATGAGGGTATTGCAAATGTGGGTAAAATAAACACATATTGGTCACAAATGACAATTACATGGTTCACAAAGCATATGGGTAACAATGCATATGATACACAAAACATAAGCATATGGGTCATGACACATATGATACACAAGAATTATATTATGTTAATCTTTACATCATTTACTACCTAATATTTTCTACGTATTCAAAAATTGCAAGAGAATCTAATACCAACTACAATCTCTTGAAATTAATAAAAAAACTTAAATTTGTTCTTGAAATCAAGGAACTCACTTTTGAATTGTAACAAAGTAATTTTTTTAATTGATGTTTCTCTATTGACTATTTTTCAAATCTTTGATTTTCTAACATGTTCCCCAAGTTCCAAATGGATTCCCAACAAGCTCCTAATAACGTGCCTTATTATATCCCATACATTATTTGAATATGTTCAACTATTGCAATATATTTTGCCCAAATACACATGTACAAAAGTAGACAACAATTACTATATTTTGGTACCATCTAATGTTTCAATTAATTTTTTCAATGATGAAGCCATCAAAGATGACCACATAAATTGAAAAAAAAAAAAAAAACTCGAGGGGTGGCACAATTGATTGATAAGTTCACGGCACACTATATCACATATATAATGTTAATCTACTAAATCTAACTCATCAAAGCCTTTCAAACAACCCATGATTATTCCATTTTGATTAAATGTATTATATAGCCTTTTTCATCCATAGGCAATGGGCATTAGTCTATTTTTGTAAACCATGCAAATACTTACTTTAGGTTGTGCATTTTATTAATTACACACAAGGGTTTGGGTAGGGTTGCAACACTACATATGAATGGAAGCAAACACACGCCGCCTTCTCATGGCGCATGCCCTTTGTATAAATGGAATTGTATATTGAAAATGGTGATAATTTGTGGCTGATTTGCACTAGAAAGAATGAATGCAAAAGGTGAGAAAGTGTATACTATTGACCATCAAACAAGTTGAACATGTTCATTTCATGAAACCCCAAACCCTAAACCTTAAGCCCTTTCACCTATTCCATAACGAAGAAAAATCTAAATGCATAAAAGTAAATGTGAGAATGTGGGGAGCAATGACATCCAATTCCAATATAAATTATTGAAGTAACGTATTTCATAAAGCCCCGAAACCCTATCAAGCCCTAGCCCATAACAAAAAAAATTGTACATAAATAAAAGGATTAATGGGGAACATGGGGAGCAATGACATTTAGTTGGTAGTAATTATGGAACAAACCAATTTCATAAAGCCCTAAACCCTAAACTCTATCAAACCCTAGCCCATAACAAGCAAAGTTGTAGCTACATAAAAGTAAATATGGGAATGTGGGGCACAATGACATATAGTTGGTACCACTCCTTGAACAAAAGGTATTTATTAAAGCCCCAAAACCTTAAACCCTATCAATCCCTAGCCGATAACATAGTTGCAAAAGTATATATTGGGAACATGGGAAGTAATGACATCTAGATGCCATTGAATGTTGCCAATTGTTTCATGGAAACCTAAACAATAGACCACTAACATGACACTTGTTTAACATAAACTTATCTTGTTGTTTGAATGTCTTTCATTAGTGGGCTTGTAACTATGATCAACTCTCAAATCAAGCCAAAAAAAAGTTACGCTCAATCTAGCAAGTATTAACTACCATTTTTGGGATATTGATTTTTTCACTACTAGACAAGGTGATTATTGCAAGATTTTGAAACTTGACTTACACACAGGGTATCAAAAAGAGTTCTCAATTTCTTGGGACCAATTGGGTATCAATTTGGTTGAATGGCTACCACATTAAAATATTAGTATTTTTTTTGGTGTGGATTAATAATTGTCGAGTATGCATAAGGGTTGGTTTTTGCAACCTACCTAGAACTGGACTCAACATGATTTTACATATAGGCCTTTATTTCACAATGAAAGCTTGAAATGAAGATCGCAACCATTAAAGGGCAAAAGGCATTAAACCAAGTGATCATTTAATCTATGTCCATTCATCAACAAAAAACAACTATCATCGAAAGCTAAGAAGGAGCGACTTCACATAGGAGTGAATGAACAAGATGGTATAAGGTTTCCAAGCAAAAAACATTTAAAAAAATACCCCCAAATGGATGGAAGAATTATTAGTATAAATCTATCTTACTATTCATGTTTTTCATTTAGAATTTTGATGATATTTAGTTATAATAAATCTTTCGTGTTGTTCATGTATTTCATTTAGCATTTCGATGTTATTTATTTAATATAAATTTTCTTTAGACCTCACTCCATTTTTTCTCGAATTTACACCTTAAAATGAAAATATTTAACTTGTTCCAAAAAAGTTTCAAATCACATTGTGAAAATTCACTCCCAAAAGAGTTGTTGGGACTCTTGCTCAAAGGTTTATTTTGATGAATATCTTCCTTGAACTTTTTGACATTAAACAATGATATATCATCCTATTAATTATGTTCAAAGGATTTAAAAAGAAATCCACATTCATCAAAATGGCATTGTTTGGCAAGTCATCATATAATGGGTAGCCAAAAATATAGAACTTGATCCTTATAATATTTATGAAACTCTAGGATGTTTTTGCCAAATAATTTTCTTCTATTGATAATTGTTCCATCTTCCACTCCACTATTTGTGTGAAGCAAATGGAAGATGGAAATGCAAAACGGGAATAGGGGTCAAGTTCTAGGGTTAGGTTGAAACTTATTTATCAATTAATTTATCAAAATTTATAGGCATTAAAATTGGAAAAAATGCTATAATTTATATTGAATCACATTGAATATAATGAAAAGACCCTTTTAGAAAATGATGAAAATTATATATTCATAATAAAAATTAATAAAATTATGATATTAAACAACACATATCTATATACATTAATAATAATGAAATCTACATAATGTTAATAGTTTATATAACGTTTTTAAATGTTTTACATAATATTAGATTTTAGTAAAATAAATTATAAAATTATAAATGAATATGACGCAACATTTATTGATTCAATATATGTTTAAAAGGTGAGGATATGTAATATTTAATTTTATATTATTGTAAAAACATAAAATATGTTCCCAAAAAACCTTTTCAATGTTGATTTGAAATAGTTTTATTTACAAATCATTTAAATTTATTTTTTTTAAAGAAATCATTGTTGTTCAAATGTATTCAAATATAATGATAATTCAAATGCATTTTTAGTCGAATCACTTTATATTGTTTTCTTGAAAATTTTATACATGTGTGTTAATATCACTTTTTGGGGGCTTCTAGCAAGTACCAACTAACTTGCTAGGAAATAATAATAAAAACATTACGCCAAATTATGACTTTCATGACTAGGACACTAAATAACTATGTCTTGTGTATAGTCATTTTTTACCAAGGGCATGGACAAGGTTAATCATGAATACAATTATATGACCATGAACAGTAAACATAAACAATGTTTAGTCATCTACATGATTACATTAATAAAATTATGACCTCATGACTACTTAAGAATGTGACTATAACATAAAGTGGTTCCCCAACAATATGTAATTAATTCAAACAACATATCTACTAAATGTTTTTGGGTATCCTTAGTGAGTATCCTTCACTAATAAATGTCTTTGGGCATCCTTAATGAATATTTCTTCATCAATAACACATTAAATGAGTTCATGTGCTCCTTTGCAAGATCGTCACAATAAAATATTAGATTGGTAGTTGTGAGTATGAACATGCACCTTGTAGTACTTTATGGTCCACCCTTTTGTCTAGTTCCATGCATAGATTCCTTCATGGACGCATATTTGAAAAATGTATAAAATGATGAAATTTGATTCTTATTAATTACATGCATAAACCAAATCCCATCTTGTCAACAAGGTTTTAAATTCCAAATTTTACCAACTAGCAAACAATGATCATCTACAACCTTCAAAGCCATATTTTGGGATTCAAAACATGATATACCTTCACAATGGGAGTGATGAACTCCATGAGGAATGAAGGAATTTTGAGGAATGATGGCCAAATATGTGGATAAATTTTATTAATAATTCCTTACTAAATAAACCATCGTGATCCTGACAAACTACCCCAATGGTAAATAATTAAATGGATGAATATAACATAATATAGAAGTTCAAAGTAAAATACAATGTACAAGGATGGTGGTACAATCAAACACCAACATTGTGCTATGAGAGTGTAAAACCTAATTCATCATCATGATGAAGTGGCCATAGTACAACTTCTTTAGTGTTGTCATAGTCAAGTTTGCCATGCTAGAGCCCAAGAATGTGATTGATGTTGTTGATTTCATCATTTTCCATAATCTCCTTGTGGTTTATTTCTTGCACATTCAACAACTTTCCTTTCACTAGAAACATTCCATATGTATTGCACCCAACAAAACTAATGCCACTCATTTGCCATGAACAGATGAAAAAATGAAACCTTCAATGTTAATATTATTGTTCCAAAACATTGATCTATTCATTAGGTTGTTTCTCAAACATAAAATTAAAATAGACTTACATCAAGTGTTTTAACTAAGTCATCTTAGTAAAGATCAAAGTCCACTATTCATAACCTCTACCACCAACACCAAATTAACAACTTCACGTTTTGGTATTACGCTTGTAAAAGTTACCATAATATTTTTGAAGTTCCAAACCCTGCTTGCATCACATGTAATAATGTTTTAGTAAGAGGCATATATCATAGGGACAACCGCACACCTTAAAAATTATCTCGGTTGAAAAAGCAATGAAACAACACAAAAGGATGAACTAAGAAAAACCAAACTTGAGTCAAAGACAGAAAGATCAAAGCACTGATGGCTACAAATTAAAAACTTAACAAAACTCTAGCCATGGGTTCACAAACTAAAGAAATAATCTCACAAGTATTAATATGTTCTCCATACTTATAATTAAAGCCAACTTGAAAGATAAACCCTACAATATATATAAGCATGGAAAAAGTGATAGATTCCATTGCTAAGAAACATAAAAAAAACTCATAAAACCCATTATTAAGAGTTAACAGTACCAATTCAATGAATTCCATGCACTATACCACATGATGAAAGGTGGCTATGAACTCATGAACTACATGCCACCTTTTTGTTAAAGATGGATTAAGCTTGATTTGCATGACCTGAACCATCAACATTCAACATAAAGTAGACTAGATAAATAGAAGAAACTACATGGGACTCTACAAACTCTAGGAATGTAGGATTTGCCTTTTGTCCAATTTTGCCTTCTCCCTCCCTTGATGTTAATGCACCAAGTCTCACTAATGGTAAAACTATAATAAACAAAAACAATGTTAATTGAAGGTCATGTCAATTGAATAGGAAGTCACAAATACATCTATAATGCATACTTCTTATTCTACAAAGACAATGATTTTAAGAAAAATCAAGTATCATATTGGCATGAAAACCAATTGGGATATGTATTTCAGTAATATTAATAGACAATATGATGCACCACCACCTATAAACATTGACTTGTCCATGCTTTCGCAATTTTAAGGCAGCATAATATTCACAGAACAACAAGCTAAAGGAAATACACATTCATTAACAACACAACATAGATTAGGAAGCAAATAAGCAAATTGTCGAGGTTGTAAAAGTGGATGGTGGAGTTAGTTGTTGTCATCGCCCCTCTTCAAATAGTTTTTATCAACACAAAATCAAATGCAACAGCATCGAATTGACTATAGAAAACCATGCACTGATTTTTGTTAAATTTATTCTATTAAATGTTACAGCCTTAGGGGTGATGATGAGGATGGTGCTCAAACCATCAAGTGGATCCATTTGAATTTACAAACTTTTGCAACTATAGATTATCCACTAATGATTAAAGTAAATGGCTTCATCAACTCTCAAGATTGTAGCATGTTCATTCATGGCATGAACATAATACTAATCATTCCCTAGATATTGTGCATCTTAAAAACATGATGCCTCTACATCACCCCTTACTTAATCAATGTGACTAATAGCTAGTTGATGAACACAAACCTAGTGCAAATATGATGAAATTTTAAACCCATAAAATAACACAATGCACAAAGATCCTAGTATATGTAATTTTGCATAGTGCACAAAGTCTTAAAACAAAGGATTGTAGTTCAAAAACCCTAAATTTGCAATGTCAAGTTAACACACAAAATCTCAAAGCCTATTTTAGATGTCCAAAATCCTAAAGCATTATATTGTAATCATCAAAGCCTATGTAAATAGAAAATTGCACTACACAAAATTCCCAAGTAGTGCACAAAATCGAAGGCACTGGGCAAACATCACAACCATTTATGTGTTGCATATTAACAATGTGCACATTTAATTCACTACACCCATTTTGAATGCTCCACATGCTAATGGATATATTTTTGTGCATTACAAACCAAATCTTTGTGCCGATTAATTAAGGGGCAAGGAGTTATTCCTTGAACCATGCATGCACAATATTTCACCCTCCACTCTTGTCAATGCATTGGAACCAACAACTACTAAGGAATGTGGACAGCTTGTGTTGTATCTTGAGGCCCATTAACTAGATCCCTTACAACATATATTGTATAGTAAATTGATATTAACACTAACGTTTGGAACATATGTTTTGTGATCATGGTCAACTAGTTAATATCATGGTAACTAGTTGTTTAACTTGTCCAATAGAACAAACTAAAGAATAATTGCTTGCCTCGTGGCATATTAAGTCCTTCAGGGATATAATGCTTGTATGAATACCACAATTTTGGAAATTTCGAGGATGTAGTAAATCCCTTAAGTTTTTTGACATTGGAAAAGGTGGGGAGATCATCACTATGAATGTAATCAAAGCAGGGGGGGGGGCACATGATTGTAGCCAACTAGCTAGTTGAGGTTTTATGCTAGGCATGCCACCATGTGACACAAATTGTGGATAATTAACAAAGGAAGTAAACCCACTACACAATAATAGATTGTCATTAATGGCAATGTTTTATTTATGAACACATATTTTCAATGCTTTTGTTTCTAGTTGCCGAATCATTTTGTTGTTTTACTTCCATTTGATGAGGTTGTTGATACGGGAAAAAAATAATTTTATCCAAATGCGATTACCAAAATCGATTTACTTGCAGTCACCCCAAGTTTCCAATTAATGACATTGCTTATAGAGAAAAAAACAAAATTTTCCAAATAATGTCGCTAAATCACATTACTTCTAATTGCCCCCTTCCAATTGATGACACCACTTGAAGAAAAAAATGGCTTTGTCCAAGTCCGGTTGCCTAATCCTTTTACTTATAGTTGCCCACTTCCAATTGACGATTGCCACTCGAAAAAATAAAATGGTTGTACCAAATATGGTCACCTTATTGCTCTACTTCTAGTTGCCCCCACCATGTTTGAATCCAGTTGAACGATTATTCCATGTCCACCATGTCTAAATCCGGTCGCTCCATGCCCTCCTAGTCATTATGGCATTAAAAAAATCAATAGTTGTGATTAAATCCAATTGTCTTTTGACAACCTAGATCAAATATAATCAAACAAATTAAAGATGGATGAAAGTCCATGTTGGATAACTTTTGTAGGCACAACACCAAAATAGTTGAAATGGATTGCAACCAATTTAGTACACAACTGGTTGCTATCATATTTTTTGGTGTGGAGTTGCAAAAAATAGAAATTAGTTGCAAACTATCGCATGCAATTATGTGGTAGTTACAATGACCAATTACAAAATTCTAAATTTCTTCTAGTGAAGCTACACATGGCTAATTAGAACCATTCAGAGATGAATCAATTTAGTTTGGGGTTGAAGAAAGGACACATTGAGGCCTAATTTTGAGGCTAATAAAGATAAATTGACCTTAAATAGAGGCACATTAAAGGGTAATTAGGGCATCAAGAAGCATATCAAAAGGCTAATCAAGGTGAATTAGGGGTTAAAATCAAAAGCTAATCAAACCTCAAATTAACCAAAAAAGTCTAATTAGAGGCTAATGGTGAGCTAATTGTAGCTAATCAAATGGAAAGTAGGCACTAATCAAGTAAGAGCTAACGAAACTTTGTATTAATTCCCATCAAAGTGGACTAATGATAAGATATCAAAACAATTATAAATTGTGTAGATTATGCATTTGGAAACAGGTGAAGGAGAGGCCTAAACATCTTTTGAGTGGGAGTTTTTGAAGTTGGCTACAAGGCTTGGAGGTTTATTCCAACTTTTGTCCAAACTATTCACTTGCCACCCATGTAATGTAGCCTTTGACTTTCATATCTATTTTACTATGTTCTAGATATTGTGCACACCCATGAACATCCAACCACTAGCACCAAAATGAGAAAGCACGTCATTTCTTACCTCAACAAACCATTTAAAATTTTATTCAAAACAAAAAGATGTTTAAATCTGGTAGTAAAGAAAGACATGAATCAACAACATGCAACAAAGATGACCATTTGTGAGTGGTTTATTGTTGGCAACACTTGAAAAGCAAATTGACAACTTAATTTTTTGAATTTTATACTATAAAAAAATGGAAATTTTATAAATAGAATTATTTTTTATAGAATGTTATTATGAATACATCTTTTACATATCATAAAAAATTGAAATCAATCTAATGAATAAAAGATGTTAATTAAAGCACTTTTAAGGCATTATAACCATTTTAAAATTAAAAATTAATTTGAATATATTAATCAATTAACTAAATAATTACCTACCCTACCTTGCCTACCTATGTACCTACCTAATTAATAAGCCTAATTATTAATGCCAAATATATATTTTATTTATTTACCTACCTACCTTATGTCCTAGGCCTAGGTTAGGCCACCTAGCTTAATCACCTAGGTTAGGCCAAGTAGCCTACCCTAAGTGGTCTAATAGGCTTTGCAACCTAGGTTACCCAATTAGGTCACCTAAGTAACCAAGGTAGCCTAGGTTGCAAGTATGTGGACTTTCAAATTGAAAAGTCAAAATCCTTAACCATCGAACTACCACCCCATAAGGTGATTTTTTTGGACATAAATATTCTAATGAACATGATGTTGTCAACATATTGTAGAATGAACTTTCATGAATTAAAACCAATTCATGAAATTTTGCGTCTTGTAACACCTTCCCTTCCTTGAATTTTTTTTCCATGCTAAGCATAAATTGATCTAGTCTTGGAGTCGTCATTTTATCATTAATGATTGTAATAGCTTTTATAGGATACATATTATCATGGGGTCAATTTTCCCCCCCCCCCCCCCAAGGTCAATGCATCAACTTTCCTGAAATCTTCACAACCAGAAAGTCGCAAGACGCCCCATTTCAATTGATCAACCCTTGAATGGTCATTGTTTTGATAAAAATAAAAATAAAATAATTATGCTAAAAGGTGCAAAATTAGTGTGACCCGTTGGCCTATAAGTCTAAAAGTATTTTTGAATTATCTATATATATATATTCACCTATTTATTTTTTCAACATGTTATATTAAATGAACTTTAATTTTTTTCATTGCTTACATAAATAGGTAGGTTATATGTAGGTTAACCCATATAGGTAGATGTAGTTATTAATAAATGCATGTACTTAGGTGACATGTAGGTTATAGTCTACTAGGCTTTATAAGTACCTATTAGGTCTATGTTTATATTTATTTAGTAAGTTATTTATGTCTATGTTATTTAGTAAGTTATGTAGATACCTACTAGCCTATCAATAGACCTAGCCTAGGCATATTAAATAAAAAACCTAGTTTATTAAATAGGTCTAGGCCTAGGCTATCTACTTAATAAGCTTAAGTTCCCTAGGTTAGGCTACCTACATAGTAAACTACCTATGCCTATGATATTTAGTAGGTTATGTAGATACTAGCCTATTAATAGACCTAACTTAAAGGCATACTAAATAGGTAGCCTAGCCTATTATGTAGGTTTAGGCCTAGGCTACCTACCTAATAGGTCTAGGTGGTCAAAAGTAAACACATACCTAGTAGGCCTAGGTGGCCTATCATAACCCTAACCTTGGGCTTGCGACCAAAGCAAGGGCTTGTAAAGGTGCGGGCCAAAAGTGAGTCCAAGAATCACATTTCATGCTCTTGGGAATGTAAAAGAGTGTGAGGGAATGAATTTCCACACTCTCAAATGAGCTCCCACTTAGGGAGTTAGAGTCCCAATGGACTCCTGAATTTTCAAAGGGCCAATTTAAGAATCAAAACTCATTGGATTGAAAAATTCCTTACATCATTAGAAATTTTTTAGAACATAGAAGTCCAAAATGGGCTCACATGACCCATTTGGGTTCTTAAAACATAAGTTATGGCCAATAAAAAAGTCGGGAGTCAAATTGTCAATTTGACTCTCAACCACTAAAAGTCAAGAATCCCCCTAATTTCCTTGTGTGCAAGTGGCGTGTGACATACCATTGAAAAGCTCTCAACGAAGGCTACAATTTTACTTTAAGCCTCACCTCAATCTTAGATTTGCACATAAAGTTATGGGCCTCCAAAGTCATGGAAGTCCTAATTTCAAAAAATTTGGGACTCCAACTTGGGATTCCCTAGACAAAATGACATTTGGGTGCTAGCCTCATGGCCAAGGACAGAAAATACTATAAGGAGGAAGTGGTGGTTTCCCCCAAGTCTGGGTCATGGTGAGTCTTATGAATTCGTGTTGGCTTGTGGCTTGTTCGTGCATGAAAAGTGCTTCAACTATGCACTAACCAACTTTTGCTTATCATTCTTCCTAATCCTCATCTCGAAGCTCGAGCATAACCCTCTATCCCCAAAATGTTGTGAGCTAAAGAACGTGCCCCAATTCTTGATCCTTATGTTATTATTTAGATTCACATTTGAGTCTATCAAGGAACTTGAAAGTGTGTCATGGCCTACCTAACTACATACCTATCAAGTAGACTTTAGTAGGCTAGATTAGGCTACCTACCTAGTAGGCCTAGGTGCCTAAGCTATTCACCTAGGTAATAAAATAGGCTATTTACCTACTAGGCTTAAATGGCCCATGTTATTTACTTAGTAAGCCTAGGCTACATACCTATATTAGGCCTAGGCTAATAGGCTACCTAAATAGTTAATAAGTCTAATTAATAAACCTAGGTCATCTAGGATACCTACCTAGAAGGTCTACAATACTTAAGAGGTTACTTAATAAGCCTAAATTACGTTCTAGGTAACTTATTAGATAGATTTAGGCTAGGCTACCTAGTTAGGTTATTAGCTAGGTTATTATTTAACAAATAACCTACTAGCCTATTAGTTATGTTAGGCTAGATAGGTAGTAAGCTTAGCCTAACTAATAGCTATGTTAGGTTAGGTAGGTAGTGTAGGCTTAAAAATAAGCTAAGTCATCAAATGAATATGGTTCATTTGACTATGTGTCAAATTAGAATGGTCAATTTGATCATATCAAATCAAGATGCTCAATTTAACTAAACCTTATCCATTCAATATGGCCAATTTGACTAAACCATGGCTATTTTTTATGGACGTTTATCCTTTTTTATCAAATTTTAACTTGACATTTGGTCAAAAATGTTGCTTCAATCAAATGTATTGATTAAATGTGAAATGTGTTTTTCATGCCCCAAATTTTTAATCAAAACGGACATACCTTTTGGTCAATGTGGACATTTTGGGCAAGTTGACCTTTTGAAAAGCTGTGATTTATTATAGTGTAATGACATTTTTTGATTTTTTATATACACCTTAACATAATAATATCAATAAAAAATTTTAATTTGAATTTTTTTTTTGAAATATGTATTTAAAAATTCCAAGAATATTCCTTAAAAAAACACCCAAAAAGCAATGGTCTGAGGGGGCAAGTGTGGCTCTTACTAACATGGTTCGACCCAAATAACCAAATTATAACACAATTTACTTCCCATTTATTTTGTTTTCACAACTTTTAAGAAATGGCCCCTAGGGGGGTCCCTCTACAAATGTTCACAATTGACATTATAATAGATTTTTGTAAGAAGTTGTTAAAGGGGCAAGGTTAACTTCAGTTAATTACTTAATTACTTAATGATTAGTTACCAGTTAAACTTTTTTGTCAAACATTGTTTTGATTTTGAACTTGCTTATGTTCTTTTTCTTGTTCTATCTTTGAATCATTATGTACTTCAAAAGTTTTGTTTTGTTTCTAAAAAACTTCAAGCCAAATTATGTTTTTGCATGGTTTTGTTGTTTGCATTATTTGAATTTTTGTTTTGATCATGAATTTTAGTAAATCAAATTGTGTAGATTCTATTAGTATAAATTTGTCCATAAGCATAAATCAGAATTCAATATTTGCCAAAAATGCACACAACATTTGAAGAAGAAGACATAGATGAAAGAAAAAGTTTGAAAAATTTTGAAAAAGAAAAACATAAGTTTGAAGAAGAATTCACCTTTCAAACCAAAAATGAGCTTCTTTTCTTGGTTGGCTCTTTCACACCTTTGTGTGCCTCCTCATGAATGCTCGCATGTAGATTTTCTTTAAGGCAAGGAAAACCACTCTAAACCTTAATGGAACTCCTCCATTGGTAGGGGACCATGGGCTTCTAATGTTATTTTTAATTCTTTTAAATTTTTACAAAAAAATTAATTTGTGGTGTAGCCACATTGGGAATCATCCATAGGACGATTTTAACCACAACTAGCCCTACAAGATAGATAGGAGTTTTTTTTCCAAAGTCTTGCCATTTTTTGGTTACTTGTAGGAAGAACAAGTTTGAATGAGGTGAATTTAAATTTACTTCCCTACTTTTTTTGCCTTTTTAAAAATTTTATAAATTAAAAAAAAAACCCTTTGAAGTAATTTCTGCTCATTTTTAGATTTCCCTAAGCTAGGCCCACTTGTAAAATATCTAGTGCCAACCCTAAATTTTATTATATAAATGTAATTTTTTAATAATTAACGTGTAAATTGTAATTAACCTCCCATTTTTGTTATTGGTTTTTCTAATTTAATTATTATAACCCTAAACCCTAAGATTATGTATTCATTGAACTTTCTTGGTGTACTTAATTGATAACCAAAAACATTCATTGAATATGTCGTTTGAATTAATTACATATTGTCGAGGGACCACCTTATGCTGTAATTGTATTCTTAAGTAGTCATGAAGTCATAATTTTTTAGTCCTATAATCATGTAAATGACTAAAAATTGTTATACTTATTGTTCATGGTCATATAGTTGGATTCATGATTAACCTTGTGCATGCCCAAAGTAAAAATGATTATACACATGACATAGTTGTTTAATATTTTAGTCATGAAAGTCCTAATTTGGTGTGATGTTATTTTTACAATTGTTTCTAGGCAAGTTAGTTGGTACTTGCCAAGCCCCTAAAAAGCAATATTAACACACATTTATAAACTTATTTCTGAAATATATAAAGTAATTTGACTAAAATAATGACTCTAGTTTTACATTGTGAAAAAAACTAATTATGAACATCACATCCACCATTTTTGGTCCACCATAATGTGTTTTCACCCTTTGGACATAATTAAGAGGATTATGTATCATTATTTAATGTCAAAAAATTCAAGAAATATATTCATCAAAATAAATCTTTGAGTAAGAGTCCCAACTATTATCAGCTAAAAAACTTGTCGCAACCCTAGCTTTGGGGTTCGCGATCAAGGCAAAAAGGTTGCAAGGTTACGGGCCAAGAGGAAGTTCGGGAGTTAAGGCAAAAAGGTCGCAAAGGTGCGAGCCAAGAAGAAGCTCGGGAGTCACATCACATACTCCCGGGAACGTAAGGGAGTGTAAGAAAGTGTGAAGGAGTATGAGGGAGTGAACCCTCACACTCCCAAGGCAACTCCCACTTTGGGAGATGGAGTCCCAAAACTTCAAAGAGTAATTTCAAGAATCAAAATTCAATAGCTTGTGGCATTCTTTATATCATTGAAAAGTTCTTGGAATGTAGATGTCTAAATTGGGCTCGCATTGCTCATTTGGACATCTGAAACATAAGTTATGGCCAAAAGAAGGGTCGGGAGTCAAATTGGCAGTTTGACTCCCGACTAGAAAAAATCAGGAATCGATCCGATTTACTTAGCTGCGGAGGGTTTGCGACATATTGTTGGAAAGCTTTCAATGAGAGCTACAACTTTTCTTTAGATCGCATCGCGATCCGAGGTTTGCTCGCAAAGTTATGGGGCTCCAAAATTGCGGGAGTCCCAACTGGCGCAATTTCGGGACTCCCACTAGAGAGTCATGGGAGAGAAAAGTCATTTGGATGTAGGCTCTGTGGCCAACCACAGAGTATACTATAAGGGGGAAGGTGGTGGCTTCCCCCAAGTTTAGGCGGTGGTGAATTTAATGTGTTTGTGTTGCTCGTGGTTCGTCCTAGCACCAAAGGTGCTCCAACTATGCACTAACCACTTTGTGTGGGTTGTGTGTAGGCCTATGTGAGTGAGCGAAGCTTGTCAACTCTTCCTAGTCCCATCCCAGAACTCCAACACGCCCCTTTACCCCTTAAAGTGTTGTGAACTAAGGAGCATGCCCTAACTCCTCCCTCTTCCGTTGTCTTCTACTTGGACTCACATTTGAGTCTTTCAAGGAGTTGGGAGTGGTCCACTATAGTGTGTTTTCACCCTTTGGACATAATTAAGAGGACTATATATCATTATTTAATGTCAAAAAGTTCAAGAAAGATATTCATCAAAATAAATCTTTGAACAAGAATCCTAACTATTATCAGCCAAAAAACTCATCTTGTAAAAACTCAAGGGTTTTTACTATTGATTTCTAACTACCGATTCCCATTACCAATTTCTAATTTCCGATTTTTGACTACCAATTCCCATTATTGATTTCTAATTACCGATTTCCCATAATCGATTTTTAGTACCAATTTATTAGGAACCGAAAAGGAGTACCAAAATAATTTAGATGTTTATATTTAGAACCAACATTTTAGAAGGTTTTTCTGACACCAATTAAATTTATCTTGATTGTTTAAGAAATATTTTTGAGATTTTCTTAGAGTTCCACTGTTTTCTAAAAAATATTTATAGAAGGAATCCGATGTTTGTAACAACTTTTTTTTTTGGGTGAATTGGACTGAGATTTTGTTTCTAAATTAAATTTTTCTTTGTGAAACATTGCCTTTTTGTGTATCGTTTTGGATTAGAATTGTTGTTTTATTTTAGATGTTAAAGTGTTTGTTTAAAACTCTAATATTTTGAGATTATAAAAAATAAGTATCCAAGTTGCAACAATAGATGCTATTAGCTACTCAAGACTCTTTCTTGAACCTAAACCCCTAAGTTATTTACTTGGGGGTTTTAACACCAATGAATTGTTGGGGTGAATTTTCATAATGTGGTCCCAATGTGGTTTTAAATCAAATTGGAATGAGTTAAATATTTTCATTTTAAAGATGTAAACTCAAGAAAAAATGAAGTGAAGTTAATATATAACATATTGATATTAAGTAAATATCCTCAAAATGTTAGGTGAAAAACAATAACAACAAAATATAAATTTATATTAATTAAACATATTATCAAATTGCTAGATGAAAAACATGAATAGCAAGATAGATTTATATTAATAGATCTTCCATCCATTTGGTGGTAATTTTCTCTTTTATCTTTTGCCCAAAATTGAACCTTATATCATCTTGTTCATGCCCTTCTATGCAAAGTCACTCCCTTTCAACTTTGACAATAGTATTATTGACAACTAATTGTCTTTTGTCAATAATGGACATTGATTGAGTGATCACTTGGTTTAAGGCCTTTTTCCCTTTAATGGCCACCATATTCATTTCAAGCTTTACAAAATAAAGGCCTATATGTATAATCATATTGAGTCCAATTCAAGGTAGGTTATTGCAAAAACTAACCTTTATGCATACCCAACAATTATTAATCCATATGTCCCAAAAAATATATTAATGTTTTAATGTAGTAGCCATTCCAACAAATTGATACCTAGTTGGTCCGAAAATTATAAGAAAAAATAATTGATACCTTATGTGTAAGTTGAATTCCAAAATTTTGCAATAATTGCCTTGCTTAGTAATGAAAAAAAATCAATATCCTGACAATGTTGGTTAGTACTTGGTAAATTGAGCATAACTTAAAGCAACTTTTTTTTGGCTCAATTTGGGAGTTGATCATAGTTACAAGCTCATTAATGAAAAACATTCAAACAACAAGACAAATTTTTGTTAAACAAGTGTCATGCTAGTGATTTATGGTTTGCATTCCATGAACAATGACAACATTTAATGGGTTTGATAGGGTTTAGGGTTTTGGGGCTTTAGGAAATGTGTTTGTTCAAAGATTGGTATTGATTAGATGTCATTGTGCCCCACATTTCCATATTTACATTTATGTGGCTACAACTTTCAAAGTTATGGGCTAGAAGGTTTAAAACTTGACTAGGGTTTAGGGTTCGGGGTTTTATGAAATGGGTTTGTTCCATAATTACTACCAACTAGATGTTATCGCTCCCCATGTTACCCACTGATCCTTTTATGTGTGAACAATTTTTTTGTTATGGGTTAGGGCTTGATAGGATTTAAGGTTTTGGGGTTTTACAAAATATGTTAGTTCAAGAATTTGTACCAACTAGATGTCATTGAGCTCCCCACATTCCCACATTTTCTTTTATGCACTTAGTATATGGGATACAATAAGGTGTTATTGGGAGCTTGTTGGGAATCCAATTAGGAACTTGGGGAACATGTTAGAAAATCAAACACTTGAAAAATAGTCAACAAAGAAACATCAATTAACAAATTTACTCCACTACAACTCAAAATTGGATGCCTTGATTTTAAAAAATTAAGTTTTCTATTAATTTCAAGAAGGTTCAAAACATGTTAAAACTAGCCAAAAAGGATGTTATGTAGTCTTTGAAATTTCAAACTTTTGTAGATATCTTTTTTTAAACATTTAAAAGTTATGGTAATCATTCCAAGTTGTGTTAAATGACTAATATGAGTGTTATGGAGTTCAAATTAAAAATTCATTTAATTTAGTTTTGAGTTTTGGGTCTAGTAAAAGGACTTTTCAACTTGAACAATAATTACATTAGATTTTTCAATTTTTCAAAGGACTACGCCAAGGACTATCATAGTAAAGGAATTTTGATAGTAAAAAACTTAAGAGGATAGTAATCTATTACTGACAATTAAAAAATTATGGAATTTGAAATTTTTAAAAAATCATTGTATGTTTCAAAATTCAACATTCATTTTTGAATTTCAAGAGTCCTTTACCAAATGTAAATGAGGTGTAATGCACATGACATAAAACAAAGTTAAGTTTACGATCCAAAAAACTAAATCCTAAAATAATTGACATGTATTGGAATGAATTGAAATTATGATAATTTTTCAAAGTGAAATGCAAAATTTAGCAAAATTTGCATACTTTATTAAATTCATAGTTATTCAACAAAGATTAATACAAAAAATGTGATGTATTGGGCATAATGTTTTTACAAAGTAATCTCGTTGGTTCATTTTAGTGTGTTTTGACCTAAAGATTGAAACCAATTTTGTAGTTGGTACTAAATTCTGTCGTGATTTTTTATATGTAAAAAATATCAGGTACTAAATGATGTAAAGATTAACATAATATATTGATTATTTTGTGTACCATATGTGTTGTGACCCATATGCTTATGTTTTGTGTATCATATGTTTTGTGAACCATGTACTTGTCATTTGTGACCGATATGTGTTTGTTTTACCCACATTTGCAATAGATGCATATAGGCATTAAAAAATGATTGGATTTTCTCCACAAAAGCAATACCTACACATGAGTCCCAAAATGAACAATGCCACAACATTTGCCAATTTTTGCAATACCCACATATAAGTATGCAAAAGACCTTGACTTGTTTTTGTTGAACAAAATGAAATACTTGTGTTTAGGTCAATAACTAGATACTGATTCACATGTTTCTTGCATTTGATATATCATATTTGTATTTGGGTATTACATTTTTGGATTGGGTCTTAAACTAGTCAATCTTTGAATATCATTTACCAAATTATGTAATATCCACATGTAGGTCCATAAAAGAGGGATTGGTTTTTTGTGAAAAAAATGTAATACCCATGTTTAGGTCATTAATCATATATTGACTTACATGTTTCTTGCATTTGATATATCATTTTCATATTTGGGTATTGTATTATAGGACTCAATTTTGATCTAGTCAATCTTCGAAAAACATTACCAAATTATGCAATACTCACATAAAGGTCCGCAAAATAAGGATTAGTTTTAGGATATAGGTTGCAATACCCGAATAGGGCACCCTAAATATGAACTAATCTTTTGTGGTTTATGCTACGATACACACATGGGATCCATAAAATGCCCATTGGTTTTTGGTTAGTTTATGCAAACTATGCACTTGAAAGTTTATGATCAATGATTTATAACTTGGAAATCTACGAATTTACAAAGTTACAAGTTGCTTTCTTGCAATTTGAGATTTACAATTTTGTAATTTTTTAATTTTTAATGTGCACAAATTACCAAGTTACAAAATTATTTATATGTAGATTTTCACATTTGAAAATTTGAAAATTTACAAATGTGCATTTGCATATATTACCTTTGCAATTTGTCATATTGTCATGTTGTAAACTTATAGACTTTTTAATTACAAAATAGAAAATAAATTGTAATATTGTAATGTGTAAATTTCTAACTTTGTAATTTATAATAAGTGATTTTATTTTTATTTATTTTGTTACTTGGAACTTGCAAACTTGTAATTTGTAATTTTGTGCACTACTTGCATGTGTTCTATTTACTTGTAAAGTTGGAAACATTGTAATTGTAGGTTGCAATTTTTCATTTTTCATTTGTAATTTTATAATTTATAACTTGCAAATCCTAAAAATTTGTACGTTTATAATTTTATAATTTTGTAGTACATGCAAGTCTGAAAACATGTTAATTGAACATGTGCATTTACTTGTAAATATGCAAAAACACACTTGCAATTTGTAATTTTGGTAATTTGGTAATTTTGCATATTTGCAAACATGTACTTGCAATTTTAGTTATTATTATTGTTTTAAATTGAGAAGCTTTTAATTTTATAGATTTAAAACTTATAAGCATGCACATGCAATTTTGCAATTTGTAACTTTGTAATTTTGTATTTTGTAATTTGTAATTTGGTAATTTTGAGAATGATAATGTTAACAGAGATAATGTTAATGCCCCTCCTTCCTCTTCAGGGGATAAATAAAGAATTAAAAAAGGTTGCCCACCATTCATGTGGGTTTGTTTTAATCTTCTTCTCCAAGTATCTTAATATCTTCCACACATCCCATTAGTTGATTAAATAACAAATACCAATATTTATCCTTCCTAGAAATCCCCACATGATTGGTGGATTACCACCAACCATTCATCTAATTAATCCCATTAGCTTCATCCTCTAGTGAAAGATGATAAGTTATTATCATTAGTAACCCATTAGTTACTAGGATGCCCATGGCACTAATTAGCCTAGGAATTTCTTCCCTTAAATAGCCCACCTCGCTAACCTATACGTATTCTAGTATTCTTGTTATTTATGACTCATTATACATGACCACATGGTTGGCAAATTGTTCCATCAAGTCATTGGCTATCATTAGTTGCAAATCATCATGTATGAATGGACAAGTTCATAAAATAGTTGCTCTTGCTTGTAGGAGGAACATTGTTCATGGTCATGTGTTTTAACCAATCTTGAAACAAATGTTGGTTGGAACCTTTTTAAAAATGTGTTCGTAAACATCTCTATTGGAGTTCGATGTAAAAGTTTAGTATCATGGAAAACAACATGACAAATAATTGGCATTCTTACCAATAAACATGGTTTTCCTTGTTGTAATTGCATTTGTTTGAATAATCATTTGTTTCAATCCAACTAGTCATTGTTGCAAAATTTACACCAATTGATCTATTGGATATTTTTAATTGTTTGAAGAACATGCACCTTTAGTAATCTTAGCACCATTTTTGCATCATCTAGGTCGTTTTCATTCACTAAATACCATGTAACATGTGGTTTTCCTTGAAAATATGATGGATTACCAACTAATTGAAAAGGAACCTTGTTTTCTTTTTTCCATCTTGTTCTAGTAAGTCTTCCAAACCAATAGGTTACCTTCCTTCTAATCTTGGTGTTTGTCTCGGCTAAGTCTACAACCACTTGATTACATTTTGTTTTCATGGAAACTCAATTTGTTGAAATGTTAATTCAACATGTTTTTCCCCTACCTACCATCTACTATTCTTTGCCCTTATAAGAACGTTTTGTGGGTAATGTTGTATCAATTTGCCACCCATTGTTTAGGTTTCATGTTGTTAATCACTTGCTATAGAAGGTCCAATATCTTTAACGAGTCTTGTTCCAAATCTTGGTACAACATGAATACTTTGATGCATGTTTCCAAGAGTGCTTGCAACTTCTTTGCTATTGTCTGCACTTGGATCACTTTTACACCTTGCACATCTTGTTCACTTGCTTGCTCCAATTATTTTTATAAACTTTTAGTTACTATTTTTGACATACTGCATATAGTATATTCCCAAACCAATTTGCTCAGCCAATTGTAAACTAAATTCATTACAAAAATTGTCGGGTAGAATCCAAATCCTAACATTGTTTCAAAAATTAATTCAATAATACCTATAAACAACAATCAAATATGGTTATTACGTTCTACAAAAATAGTGGGACATAGACTTGCACACAACATCTCTAATTCTTGAAAAAAACACACGCAAAAAAATGACTACAAAAGTTCCCCCAAATCCAAATCCTAAAGATGGTCACCAAATGGTAGGTATTAACTTCAAAACACATATATGTATGCAAACTAGTTTTGTAGTTTAAATATTAACTTCAAAACAATATGTTTTGACAATAGTTATAACATGTCCTCTACTTGAAAGTAGTGACCAAATTTCTCTCTACAAACTTTAGTTCTTTTTAGTTTCTTACATTCAACCTCTTCCTATTCTACCACATAGTTCAATGCTTTCAAAACATAAAAACTTGAAAAGAAAGTGATACACAACCAAAAAAGGAAAGGAAATGTTAGGGTTTACGGTGATACACAATGAAAACCCCATTTGGAACCACAAAAATTCAAAAACAAGCTCATGTCTAAATTTGAACTAGTTGTCAAGTTGCTTACATGTTTAGCCTTAACCTACTTACTTCTCCAATTCCATTTTACCTACTTGTCCAACCCTTACATTGCCAAACATGTCCAACCTTTATGCTACCTAATTATTCCCCTAATAGTTCATTCTATGGTCCACCTCCAAAAGGCCCATTTGTTGGTTCACCACTAGGTCATCCACTTGGTTCTACACTTGGACCTAACAAACTTTAATTTATTATTCCAAAAAGGCCTCTTGGAAGACCATTATATTACCCCCTTGTGAAAAATTATTACCTTGACCTAAGGGATGCATGTGTTTTGATGAAGATCCATTGCTACCCCTTATGGTTGTTGCACTTTTCATCATTGGTACATGCCATGTTGGCCCCTTGCTTCTTGAAGGAAAATAATGATAGTATATTCCTTCTTTATAAGGAGGAAAAGATGTAACATGATTAGGTCTCTCTACAACTATTGAAATAAACATAATTTCTTTCAAAATAGATGTTGTTTCGATAGTTGCATTACTAAAAATGACTTTGGTTACTATTATCCATGGAAACTTCTTCATATTGGCTACCATAATATTGCTATAGATGTGGTTGGAATGTCTATCAATATAGTGATGGTTTGGGTTTGAGTTTATGTAAACACAAATGGTTGAGACAAAGGAAAAAATAAAAATTATCCATACCCATGTTTAGTTTGTCCACAATATCCATAAAATCCAAAGAAGATGAATTTGAAGGCGCTACTAAAATTGGGTTGTTTTAGTTAGCAAAGTTGCAATTGCATCTTCCTTTTGTTTAACATTCATGTGGGGAAGGTTGAATTGCATTATCGTAGCTATGCTACGATTCCTTTCAGTAATCAAAACATTTGCAACATTTGCAACATCTTTTCAATAGGATCCAAAGTTGGAAATGTTTACAATGAATTCAATAAGGGTTGAGACCGATCAATAATTGATTCATTCCATTTCCATTATATGTTACATTACATTGTTAAATACTTGCGTGCTCATCTTTTACTTCTTGCTTTCCCTTTTTATCCACTACTAAGGACAATGGACTTATTATTGAACTATTTTCCTCCATGTGTTCTTCATGTTCAATAATCATTTCATCAACAATTCCATTTATGTCATGTTTAGGCAGCAACTTTTCAACACATCTTGCTTGATTACAAGTAAACATACCTAACGACATAATGAAAAATGTTGAAACACAAAAAATGTTTATATAGTTGTATAATGTTTAATTTTCTACAAAATTTGTGCAAAATTTTGTTTTGTTATAAGACAACATGCACAATGTTTAAGTTTCAAAATTTTAAAAAATTTATTTAAACTTTAACAATAGGTAAACAATAATTGAAGTTTATGTTTTAAACAAGAATAATGTAATTAAATGATTGTGATTGCACAAATTTCAATTCTAAACACGAACATTAAAACATTTGTACCTTTCATATTTGCCTAGAGGTCTCCATGAGGGGAACCTATTGTATTATTACCCTTATTTTCCCTTCATCTTCTTGATGTATTCAACATCCAAGACATTTATTATGAACAAGTTCAAAAATTTAAAAAATCATATATACCTTTTCCTTTTAAAATATTTAAAAATATATTGAGATGCATTCCCTTTACTTTGGAGGTAATGTTGTAAAAATTTGTATATACATTAAGGGTAGACAAAATCATTTTAGATCATATACTACTAGAAAACATGTGGTTAGACTGTGCAAACCATTCATTTTGCAGTGATACCAAGTGCTATAATGAATTTCCAATAGGCTTAGTGGTTTAGGGTAGTGGTTGGTCCCCACTGAGATAAGGAAACTATCGAATATGCAACTAGGTGGTTTGGTTCAAGGTTTCTTTTTTGTTTTTTTAGTAGCAAGTGTACTCATTAGTGATCCTATGGGTGGTTTTGTGTGGTGCACAACTCACTTGAGAATGACATTATTAAACATATATTATGTTTTCTAGAAATTCACTCCAGAGGAGCTTCCAAACATGCCCACCTACAACCTTTTAGAAACAATGCATAACATATGGCTTCAAAAATTTGGGAAAGGGGGAGCTTGCTTATGCACTGCAACGTCAAATGATCATGTTTGAGCTTTCAAGCAAACGACATTGTAGTACCATAAGGAGGGTGGTCCATTAGGTTAGGGGCTTGATAGGAGTGAGCTTTTCCTCCATAAAACAACCCAATATGGTGACTTGAAGCAACTTATAAACATAATTTTGAAATATGGACTTAGCTTTTCTTTCACAACAAGAATCACACATATGGAAAGGGATGAGATTTTTGGCTCTTGCAAATGGAAGTCCAACTTACCTTTAGGATCAAAAGGGATTCACATAGGCGCGATTGTGTCAATTTTTCTCACCCATGTGTCAACACCTAGATTGGAAAATCACACTCATAATGTGAGTGGCGTTTCTATTACATTGATCCATATGAAGTTGTGGATACCATTGATGGAATGCTGAGGCCTTTGAAGCTCCTTACAGTTATGCAGTTTGGCATATAAAACGAAGTCCACCCACCTTGCATGTTTAGTGTTCAACATTGCAAAACACCACTAGCTATTTTTGTACTATAAGGATTATTCCAAAGTAACAACATTAGCGGGTGAACAAGTGAACATGTTCACATGAACATGACAAAATCTTCAAAAATATTCCATGCTATGTCATGGAATATTCATTTTTACGTGGCAAATTTTGAGTGACGTGGCAGATTATTTGATGACATGTCATGGAATATTCAACCATGTCACCAAAATATTTTTTAGAATCAATAAAGGTTTATTGACTTTGAACATGGGCTTGGCGACTAGACTTTTCAAGTGCAACCTCATGTGAAGGCTTGAAGACAAAAGAAAATAGAAATATGCATTTCATAATCCCTAGTGCAATCAATATTCAAAATGTCTAAGGGTCAAAAAAATTATTTGATTTTAAAAACTGCTAAAATGGGTGGAAACTACATGGTTGAAAAATATTTGTGAAATGGTCAAGATTCTATGATATTATACACAAAGAGACAATATACAAATAAGCATGTTATGACTGTCAAAAGTTTTATTACAAGCTTCGTGAATGAAAAAATCATAACCGATTTGATACAAATATAATTGTCATGTAATATCATTGGAGTCCTAAGACTTTAGAGTGTTGTAACAAATGTTGAACTTCATCCCAACTCCACTTGCAATAATGAATGAAGTCTTTTGTGAGCCCATAGAACACACTTGATTGCAAGATGTGATATAGATGTTTACATTGCACTTATGTCCTAAGGCCACCTAAAGAATTCGCCAACATTGTCACAACTATATATGTAAATAGTTTAGATTTGTGAATAATGATGAACATGTATACATGTAGCTAAAGATGTTCAAAGAAGGCCACATAAAGAAAATGGAGGTGTATTACAAATGGGTGCATGCACAAATGGGTGGACCAATTTGGGTGTCACATAAGCCAATTCTACCTTGTGGTTGCCATTGCAATGCCCATGTTACTATATAATTCTTGAAATTTATTAAATGAACTTGGTTTAAAGATCTTAACTTGGATATCTACATGATGCACAAAATCATTTTACAAATTTTAAAAAATCTTAAAAGCCATGGACTTTTGAACTCAAATCTCATGGACTATACTTCCAACTACCATTTCTTTGTGGACTATGATACAGTCCATTGATTGATGGGGTGTGTGGTAGGGACTTGAAATTAGTAAGAGATCATAATAAGAAAGCTAAGGGTAAAAATAAATAAAATTGAATTTTAGAATTATACTCATGGACTTTTGAATCGTAATTAGGGGCATTTTTTTATAAGTCCGTGTCATATTAAAAGAATATGTGTTTTATGGTATTTTTGCTTACATGTTTAAGGAAAAATAAACTCTAGATGAGACATTAATGATATGGAAAAAATATGGAGGAATTCAATGTAAACTAGTTGTAATTTCCAATTTTTGATCAAGATTTTAAATAAGTAGGGATTTTGGATCTGTGGCAAATTGGCCCACCCCTTTACACACCTACCCGAACATTTGATGAAATTGGCCAATAGTCTACAAACAAAAACAACTAATAAATTTTTTATTATAATTTTCAAGTCTAGATTACAATCGAACCTAAAAATTGCTACAACATGTATGTTAATGGCTACCTTATAACAACACAAAAAAATTACAATGACATATGAAGAAAGCATCCCTAAGGCGGAAGGATATATCCAACTAATTATTCCAAAATAGTTTACCATTATGACTTCATTAACAAATGATGTTAAAACCAGCATGTTTTGTACATATTGTAAGCATACAAATCACACAATCCAAAGACTTGTCACAATGAGGAGGAAGTAGTTACAAGTATTATTGAGGTAACAACTCAAAAAAATGTGAAACCAATGTGATATCCTCATCACATGTGTGGTTCAATGGGGCATAGGTTGGTGGATTGTCCATGATTTGTTAAGATGTAAAAGATGTTTAAAGATACAAATGCCAAACTTGCAAAAACTTCAACAACATTGAAGAATAAATGATTGATTACTTTAATCAACATGGTTGCAGTGGCGATTTGAAGTTAGAAGAATGAGGAACATGTGTTCAAGGAGAAGGAGTTGTTGAAAAAAAAAACTGCTACATACTAGACAAAAAAAAAGAAAATGAAGAAGACATTCGTGGAAAAAAATTTACAATTACATGTAACTACATTGGAATAGGATAAACATGTATATCTTGGAACAGTAGTTACTTGGGTTGGATTACCTAATATGGTGGTACAGGTTGAAGTACATGTTACATCAAAGACTTATAAGGAAGGGAGTGCACCGATGAAAACCATGGAGGAAATATTCTAAGATATAAATAAGTAGATGTTAGAAACCAAATATACTTTGGACTTGGGATAGTTGTTAAAAACAACTTCTAATTTAAAATGCTACATGTGACAAGATGAAACCGATCAAGAACACCAAGGCGGCAAAACCAACTTTGGAGAATGCAAATATTAGAACTAATGGAACAACACTAGAAATAGGTCTTGTTGTAATAACAAATGATAATCACATGGTGGTGATACAGGTACATGTGGGTAAAAGACATCATAGAGGATGTTCTATTGGATGGTGGATTTGGAGTTAACATTATTATAAAACAACTTCACAATAAACTAAGGTTACCAAAACCCAAACCAATACTTTATAACCTAAGAATGGTTATCAAACCATCATTAAACCAATAACTTTAATTTGGAATATGAGGATTTTGGTGGATGGGATACCATATGTAGTGACTTTTATAATACTACATAATAGTGTAGTGGAGGTTAATTACTCAATGTTGTTGGGTAGACGGTGGTTGTGTGATGCCAAAGTCTCACATGATTAGGGCAACAACCAAGTATTATTTACGGTAGTGGTACAATTAGAACAATTGTTGTAACAAAACACTTGGGTAGTGACATTAAATGATTGGAGGTGCTAATGTGTTATGATTTCCAACATGGAATCACAAATGATGAAGTGGAGGTGATTTTCATAACAAAATTAACATTGTTTTCCATTGGTACTATTGGAGGAGGCTTGAATACTACTTAAATCACATGTGGAACCAAATGTTATTCCATAATCGATTAGTTCAATACCAAGCATTAATGCAACATGTATTCTGGAGTTGGTAGGAACATAATTTATAGCAAGCATGGGGACATGGTGTACCCAAAAACCTATTATCGCCATATTGTTGGTGACATACATGTGGATGAAACACTTGTTCAAAAGTGGGTGTAGTAGATGTAGGTGGCAAGATGGACATTGACAAAGGAAGAATAATTCACCAAACTAAACTTGGGCACCCTTGAACAATTGCAATACATGAAGCGTAATTCACAATTGATAACAACACAAACATGATTTTTAAATAGCTTGTTACATGTGAGTTCAAAAACATATTTACATGGATTTACAAGGATTTGAAGGGGGATTATACATGAATTAACACAACAATATAAAATTGAATTAGACACTACAATTCCACTAACTCATGAAGCCAAGTCCACTAACTCATGAAGCCAAGTATCACATGAATCCAAATTATCTTATTGTAGTAAAAAATGACATTGACAAGTTGTTAGCAACATGTTTTATTCAATGAGTAGAGGATGCAAAATTGCTTTCTCTAATTGTAGTGGTACCAACAAAAAACATGAAGTTGCAGATCTATGTAGATTTTCATAAGTTGAATGTTGTAACAAGGAAGGATTCGTACCCATTGTCATTTACTAATGATGTACTCAACGCAATGGCTAAACATGAAGCATATTCATTTCTAGATGGCTATAATGGGTATCACTAGATATCCATTGCATTGGAAGACATGTACAAAATGACTTTCGTAACGGATTGGGGAGTGTTTGTGTGGTTAGTCATGCCCTTTAAAGTGAGGAATGGACATGGAATACCTACTAACAAATAATAAGTCAAATATTTAAAAATCACTTGGATCAATTCATGAAGATTGTTTTGGAAGATTTAATTTTTTACAATGATATAGACACACACATGTGTCCAAGTTAAGGTTATGTTTTTTCAAATGCAGGGAGTACGATATCAACCTAAACCTTAAAAATGTGTTTTCATGTTATTTTCATGAATGATCTTGGGATTCATAGTTTTCAAGGAAAGCAAGCTACATTATTAGAATTCCAAGTTTTTCAAACTAGATTTTCAAACCAAAAAATACCCCAAAGTGACAAGGGGTAAAAAATTGACAACCTTGAATGAACCAAGATGGTCTTCAAACACTTATCCCTCACATCAGGGGCAAGGATAAACTACACAAATTTATGGCCATTTGGGCCTCCTCACACCGAAGCACATCACCTAGGGTGAAGAAGAAGGTCTAGACTATAAAGTGGATCCCCCTAGATGAAAAAGTCTAATACCTAAGCATAATCGTAGGCCACCACCTACTAGCACAAGATAATTTCAACAAATTAATGAAAATGATTAAAGGTAAGTTGTTCAATCGGTCTATGAACATACTATCCTTAATTAGGTGCATCATGTTGGCCAACTAGGTCCTTTTAGCAATAGCCTTGTACACCATTGCATGCTAAAGCCCCACCCCCTAGATGGGCAACCATCTTAAAGCCCTTATTCGTAACTTCATATGGAGCAATAAGGAAGGCCACATAAGAACGAAGACAAAATTGTCTACCATTATGCTACTGACATCAATGGGAGGCCTAGGAATCATTGACCCTATAGTGTAAAAAAATGCCTTACTTGCACATCTCTTCATTAAAGGATTAGCCCAAAGAAACAAATCATGGAAACAACTCACATTAATAGAAATTGGCAAAAATGTAACCACTATATTTGTGATTACATGTGATGATTAATCATTTGTGATTATTTTTTTGTTGAGAATTCAAGTTCAACTAATTAGGTTTCATTAGTTATTGGAGTAGGAAAGTAATTAGGTTACTCTCACAATGTTGAATTATTATTTTTACTTATATTAGTTTGGTTATTTGTGGTTTAGTTTTTTAGTTAAATACCTTGGTGTTGATGGTTTGGTTTTTTTTTTTTCATTGCACAAGTTTGTGTATTTCATGTGACAAGAACCTTGGGGAAATCTTAATGTTATGTTTCGTGTTGTGAGCATCATGTTGTAGTTTCCTTTCAATAAAGATTTATGTTTGCACTTGAGTAGATCTCCTATTTGTTAACATGGTATCAGAACATAGGTTGGTTGATGAGAAAGTTGAAAAAGATCTAAAGCTAGAAAGTTTCTAGAACTAGAACTTAAGAGTCTCTAGTAATATCATAGGAGTTTGTCAAGTGCAAAAAAGAAACGGGGAAAGGAAAGAATGTGAAGAGAAAGAAAAGAAAAGAAAAGAAGTGAAAGGAGATCAACATATCAAGAGCTGTGGAAGTCAGATCTTTAAATCTATATTTAGATCTACTATGAAAAGATCTTGAAGTGAAACTTGGAGAGATTATAGAAGACTATAAAACACTTCTATTCTCAAATTGTCAAAAGAAAAGGATATGTTTTGCGAAAGTTATGAGCTTTTGAAAACTTTGTGCCAGATCTGGTTTTTTGGTCATATCTCCTTTGTTTGTGCATTTTTGGATTTGTAGCTTTGAGATCTTATAGATCATAAATAAATATATATGTGAGAGAAATTCATATAATTTGGATTTGTATTGAGAGAGATCAAAGCATCTAAACTTTTCAGTCTTAGTTTTGAAGTTAATTTCTTTTGAAAGTGATAACTCTTTATGGTCACCATTAATAGAGTTGAAATTTTGAACATATATAGAAGACATATATTTAATTTGTTTCCCAAAATTTAAAAAAAATTGGAGTTGTTGAGAGTGAGTTGTAAATCATTTTGTGTTCAAGTCCCATTTTGAGGTGATTTCAAGGAAGTAGCAAGATCTCTCATTTTATGAAGTTAAATCAGCTTAATTTTTGAGAGATGGTAGTAGACATAGTTGTTCACTTTCATCAAAATTTTAGAGCGATCCAAGGTCATATGTGAGCGGTGTAGCTTTGCAAAGTTGTTGTGACAAAAGTTTGTTTTGAGAAGACATCAAAACAAATTTTTGAAGTTGAACAAATACAACTTGGGAAAACTTGAAGGGAATTTGAAAATTGGGAAGTGCAAATACATTATCAAGACCTTCATACAAAAGTGTGGTATGTAATCATGTATTTAATACCATATGAAATGTTATACGAAATATGTACATATACGTAAAACCCATGTATAATATAAAATATTCAAAACATATATACATATGCAAGGTCCATCTTGTTCAACCCTAACCTAACGTTAATTTTAAAAACCTAAGGAAGGAAAACCCTAATCCTAATCCTACAAACCCAAGGAAAGAATTAAAATCATTTGTGAAACCCCAAGAAGACATTGAATGTCGCAACCCCACTTTGAGGGAAGTGTGAGGTCGCCACTCACTCCCGAAAATGGGACTTGGGAGTCCTCCGGGACTCCCAAAAACTCAGAGCACAATTGTAAAAATAAAAAGATCTCGCATTGAAGCATTCTTTATACCATTGGAAAGGTCTTGAAGTGTAGATGTCCAAAATGGCTTCGCATGAACCATTTGGACATCTGCAGCACAAGTTATGGTCGAAAGAAAGGCCGGGAGTCAAATTAGCAATTTGACTCCTGACCACTCAAAGTTGCAAATCGACCCGATTCCGGTGCGTGCAGGTGAAATGCAGCACACCGTTGGAAAGCTCTTGAAGAGAGCTACAACTTTGGTTTAGACTTCGTCCTAATCCAAGTTTGGGGCGAAGAGTTATGAGTGTCCAAAGTCCTGAAAGTCCAAACCGGGATAGTTTCGGGACTCCATTTTGGGAGTCCCGGGAAAAAGAGCCATTTGGATGCAAGTGCGACGGAGAGCTACAGAAAATACTATATGGGGGAAGGTGGTGGCTTCCCCCGAATCTGGGCCATGGTGAGTCGAGTGAGTCCAAGGTAACCTATGGCTTGTCCCGACATTAAGAAGGTGCAGAATGAGTTCTAACCAACTTGTTGGTTGGATTTGGATGTAGGACCGTATAATTGAGTAAGCTTGTCCCTCTTCCTAGTCTATCCCGGAGCTTTCAGCACGCCCGTCTCACCCCCTTTAGTGTTGGAAGCTAGGAGCGTGCCCCGAGTCCCAGAAATTCCGTAATTTGAGTGACTTAGTCCCGACTTGGGACTAACTTAGGACTTGGGAGCGTGTCATTGAATGTTGATTTGAGAGATGGCGGACAATCTTTCTCAAATTGTAATTGAGAAATTAAACAAGAACAATTTCCAAGTGTGGAAATTTAAGATTATGAATTTCTTGATGGGGAAACGCTACAGGGAAATCATAACTGGTGATGAGAAAAAACTTTTCTCCCATAAAACCCCACACAATTACAAATTCAAGCCAATAAAACTTGGCATGAAAAAATAAGGAAAATCTTGTATTGGTTTTCTATGAGTGTGTTCGATTCCATGATTATGCATATTCAAGATGCAAAATCACCCAAGCAAGCTTGGGATACATTAGTGAAGATGTACAACACCAATACACAAGCCCGCAAAATGCAGATCAAGCAAGAGTTGCGTAATTTATAGAAAAACAAAATGAACAGTAATGACTATTTTACAAATGTGAAAAAACTTGCAAATGTTCTTACATCTATAGAAGCCCCCTATAGATGATGAAGATTTAGTGGCTCTCACCTTGAATGGATTTGGAAAAGATTATAGCTAGTTTCATATTTTAATTACAGTTCAAAAAACATTTCCTAATTTCCAAGACTTAATAACATTACTTATAAATGAAGAGATGAAAATTGTCGGTACTTCATTCAATGGAAGATCACAAGAAAATGTTTTCTACTCAAATACCAATAGAGGCAAAGGTAAAGGTGGTAAAACTTCATTTTGAGGTCAACACAAAAGCTCGCATGGTGGACATCATCAACATGAAGGTCAAGTTCATGGAGGTGGACGAGGAAACTTTGGAGGAAGAGGAAGTTGTGGAAGAAGTCATCGGTCAACAACCAAATAGTGATTCAAATTCCTACTACTGCAGGAAACATGGGCACATGGCAAAAAACTATTATCAAAAGGAACATGATGCATGAAATGGAAAACTATAACAAGGGAATTATGCATCAACTAATAATCAAGGTGATGAACAACTGTTTATGATGTAACACATGGCAAATTCAATGATAGGAGGTGTATCAAATAATAATGTCTAGTATGTGGATTTTGGAACTTCAAACCATATGACTAGTCATGGAGAATGGTTTAGAAACACAAAGGATTTGAAGACACCAAGGTTTGTGGAAACTGGTGATGACACTACATATCCCATCACACAAATTGGCAAGGTGCCATTGTCCATACAAGATGGGCAAACAAAATATTTGAAAGATGTACTTCATGTTCCAACCATAACAAAAAATTTGGTCTCCGTAGGCCAAATGGTGTAACAAGGTTTACAGGTGACATTCAACCCAAATGGATGTTTTGTGGAAAACATGAAGAACCAAAACAAATTGATTGCAAAAGGGGGAAAAAATGGATGAATGTTCACCTTGGATGTGAACATGCTTGAGGTTAATTCCATGTTATTCACACATGGAAAAGGAGGTGGAGACATTGGAATTTGGCACAAGCGGGTTGGCCATGTTAATTTCTAACGTCTTAAGCTGATGGAAAAATAAAATCTTGTTGGAGGTCTTCCCAAATTTGGAACAGAAAAGGTGACGTCAAAAGTTTGTGAAACACGCCAATTGCGGAAGCAAGCTAGGCATCCATTCCCAGCTCAAACAACTGGTATTGTTTCAATGATAATTGATGTAACACTATATTTGCATTGTATTTATGTTGTTTAACATGTTGTATTCACATTATGTCCATATTGCAATGATATTGCATTAATATTATGATTATATTGGATATGCATTTTTAATTGTAAATGATACAATGTTGTTACAATATGGTTACAAATTCTATTATTATATTGATTCTATATTGTATTCATGTTGTCTATATTTGGTATTTATGTTGTACTCATTTTTTTTCAACATCATATTTGCATTGCATGTGCATTGTTAAACGTAGGGGATGCAATGTTGTAACAACATAGCTACAAACTAGATATTCAATATTGACTCAATGTTGTATTCTTGTTGCTTATGTTATTGTATATATGTTATAATCATACTTTCCCAACATTGTATTTATATGGCTTATGTGTTGTTAAAGGTAGGTGATGTAATGTTGCAATAACACAATTGCAAATTGTATATTCAATACTGAATCAATGTTGTATTCATGTTTATTATGATGTTGTAATGTGTTATAGGCACACCATAACAAAAGCATTTAAAAATTGCATAGGCACCATTAGTTGCAAGAGATATGATATTGCAACATGTTTACAAACTTTGTATTGGTATTGATTTAGTAAATGATAATCAATATTGGATAGTATTGATAAATAGTGCTATTGGAAAATGTTCCACTGACCCAGTTCACAGGGCACACCTCATATGGTCAAACAAAAATACAACTCCAGTTATGGAATTACAAAACTTCCTATAGACAACTTCTTGTACCTATAGGGTACCTCTTTGATGGTTTAGAACATATTCCACCTTGGTTCAAACCTCAATTGCAACTTGCTCAACAAGCTGCATGGTTCATGCACCACTTGCCACTTCATCCAAAAATGAAATTTGGTCTAATTCACAAAATTTCAACATCTGCACATAATCACAATAAAAAAAACCAATTTATATTGCATTATTTCTTGCAACAAGCTCCAGATATCCAAGGAACACGTTAAGAAGCACGCCAATGAAGTTCCAAAACATCAATCCAATGACTACTTTGTCTACTTTGACAAATACACTCACCATGATCAAGACTTTTGCTCTGGATCTTGATATAGTTTCATGTAATGAATGCAACATCTTCCCAAATATAGGATTTTTTATTTATCCAGTACTACTAGATCCACCAACTTTGCTAGGTTGTAAGCTGCATCATTAGTCAATCATTCATTAAAATTGTCCAGAAGAAACCAATTAAGATGATACACAAAATATGTCACCTATTGGTTAGCTACTTTGACTAACCATCAATAGGTGAAAGTACTGCATGTGAATCACAAGGAACAAACCTTCCCAAGGGTATAAGGGAGGAGAATGAATTGAATGCCAAGCAACCGCTATAAACTCAGCTTATATGCCCCTGTGATTTGCAATTCCAACTCCTTGTTGATTTCAAGCCGATCATCCACTTTCTGTAGTCAAAACACCAATAGTAAGGTCAAGATTCATTGTACTAGTAGCAGTTAACCATTGCAAACTTGAATTCAATACACTTCACAAACCCAACACGGAAAAAAATTTCCCATGGAAAATTTCATCATAAAAGCTAAAACCCTTCCCTTAGGAGGCATTTTTTTCTTCATGTGGAATTTAAAAAAGAGTAACCGAATCTTATTTTTGGAACCCTTCTTCTTGTTGGTCCTAGCTTGGCTATGCTCCAGCTCAAATGTTTTCATCTTGTTTTTGTATGCTAGTGATTGCGTCACCATGTCCACAATATGTAGAAACATGATTTCAACATTCCATATATAAGATTTTACAATGTTGGGGGAGTCCCCAGCCATCTATATTGCATCGGTTCTAAAACACCTCTAGATCCAAATCTAGCAAATTGAATAGAGAGCATGACGATGTCTTTAACCCCAAACACGAAATGAAGAACCGAATGGTGTCTATTGCTACTTGTCCATCTCACCTTATTCTTTGGTTTCCCCCCACTGAGTTCACAATAGATAGTGAAAGCACTATGGATCCCTTTTGTCTGAAGCTACAAGTTGAAAAAAGCAGTTACATACATGCTTATACTGGAGGTTTTCGTTCAAGTACTGGAATCCAAATAGAACAATCAACAAACCAACCAAAATTGCTCACAAATCTTGAGATCCAACTAGAGGCATGTATTGTCATTGAGAGAAGTAAGAACTACCTACCTACCTTTCAATACCCAGAGGCATCACAACCAAGTTCTACGGCAGTTATGCTTCGTAGCCGTGGCAACTCTGCACCTCATTCCACCCTCCCTCTCAAATTGTTAAGAAATTAGATTACCCAAATCTTTTTTGTTCTGTTGGCCACATATTACTTCACCCCTGTTCACTATTTGTCTATCATCACACACCCTTTAGATTCCATGACAACAAAAATAAAATAATATCTTCATAGAGCTATTCTCAACATCATTTGTGCATCAATGCATTACCAAAAGTTTTGTGCTTATCCATTGCTTGATGAACCGAGCTATTCATGTGACCTGTGTGTAGCCCCCTAAAATACATCCATAGACCATGAACATAATTCTCATGCAAGAATTGTGACGACTTCTTAAATTGTCATAATTTCGGATCACAAGACCACAAAAAGAAGTAGTTACACAATACAAAGGAGATAATGAATGTTGACCTTGAGATGATTGAGTAGAACATTTAAGGCTATTGCTATTTTTCTTGAAGGAAAATCATAGTATCAAAAGTGGAACAGAAGGTAGGGAATTTATGCCATGATAAATGGCAAGTTCCAGGCCAGGGTCCTTCACAACATTATAGTAGGTGTTGACTTCACTCCAACTCTATCCACAACAACCCAATCATCACCATATGTTGATTGCTTTCTTTGTGCGTACCAAGTAAGTGTATAATTGCACATGTTGAAGGTGATGCAAGACTTTATGAAGAAATAAAAGGAGAAGATTCTTGAGAGTTCTAGAAATCAGCTAAGTTCTGCAGTGTACAATAAAGAAAAAGAAAACATAATGTGCTAGTGCAAACAAACAACTCGTTCTCCCAAAATGTGTTGTTTTGCTCCTGCCAAAGCACCATAGCAAAGACTACATAATCCCAATATTGCTTGGCAATCTGTCGAATGTATGGTGCTGCGCTTTCACCTGTGTTAGAAAACACTATCACCTTCACCTGCTCACAAAAGAAATTGTCATTACTGATGTAAGCAAGTTCTAGCTTCTTCTTGCCCTCATTTTCCTTCATTATTAATTCTCCTTGTTCCCTTAGCCCTTGCAATTTTTCATGCATTAGTGGTACTATAAATTGAGCTCAGTGTGGAAAAGTAGGTAAACCAAAATGGATTGAAATTAAGCACTACACCTTGTGAGGACCTGTTTTCTAGATGACATCTATCATGTACATGTATCTCACCCAACAAATGATCAAGTAATCAGCTTGGATTCATGATTTGGGTTCACCATGGAAGGCCATGATCCCTTTCCAAAAGCACTCTGCAATCAATTGTTATGTGCATTCTCTAAAGTGAGGATCCAAAAACCTGACTAATCAAAATTTCACACAAGTATAAAGTGGGCTATTGCAAATTCAAGACAGAGGCAACAAAGGCAACCTTGTAGAACTTCAACCACAAAACTATTGCTCAGATAGTGGGTATTGTGGGTTACCAAGCCTTTAGCACCATAGTACAAGATGCGAAGCAACTTGAAAAGGGATGTTGTTGCCCATTCCACTAAAGCATCCATTGTCTTCTCCCCACGAACCCTATAATTCACAAACCTTCTCCTTCAATCTTTTTCAAACTGTAGACTGCCAATTGTGATTTGGTCACTAGAAACTGAAACACTCTTCATCCCCACTAAGTGACTAATTGCATAGTATGGAAATAGGGTAAGCCTTCTGAGATTTGATGGAATGAGAAGCAGATGAACTTCACATGTCATAGTGTACTTAGTGAGACAACTTAAGTGCTTGCAAGAAGGAGTAATTGCAACAAAGACCTGCACATTGAATGAAGCCCTCTTGATATAATTTTCATGCCATCAGCAGTTCATAGTACCTTTTCATTTTCTTTCACACTAGGCCCTTAAATCTAAATACTTCTCCAGACACATATGATTATTGCCAACTATTAAAAAAATTAAAATCAAAGTATAGTCAATGTTTCTTAAGCATCCAGACATTACTAACATGGATGAGTAGACAAACAATATGTTTCAAGGATCCTAACCATGTCGAAAAACTCGTTGTGTTGTTGCCTGAGTCCTCTTAGCAATAATGACAATGGAGTCTCGCCCAACTCCACCCAACCCAATTTTGCCACTCCTTCCAACAACACCTGTGTCAAATGCAACCCTTTTCAACAAACACAAGGCCTCAACTGTGCCTCATTACAGACCCAAATGCATCAAGAAATTGCATCTTCCATGTCAACACATTAACCTTTTTCTCATCACCATAAATTCAAAAACAGATCAGCAATCCAAGAAATCATACAAGACAGTCTTACTTGCTCTATTCCAAATATGAACAAATTTGTGTGAGTTGGGACTAGCATTTGAGTAAGCCTACACCACAGCTAGGAACTGATATCATCTCATATGTGGAAAGGGTTGTCCCAAATGAACCCTAATTCAACAATCCAAGGGAAGCATGGAGTTTCTCTAACTCTTACATGAAAAATGCAAGCATTTCATTATGCATGGAACAGTACAAGAAATCACATATGGCCATGTCCCATCTAATGACCTAGGTAAGAGATTGGACAAGGATCCTATTAAATCCTATGAAACAGAGTTTTTAGCATCCTTATAAATAGGTCAATAGATGGATAAACTAGCCAACTTGACTAGATCATTAGATATGTGTTGTTTTTTGGAGTTTGGTGATGTAAAGGAATCATGTTTCCTACTGATCCAAAGAATGGAAAATTTGACCTCATGACAATTTCAAGTAGCAAAGTTTATTCAAATTAAGTTCACTTGTACCAACCAAATATCATTACTGTCTAGTACAAGCTTGGCAAACTTGTATTTTGTTAGTTCAAATGTTGTTGAATCCACTAGCTTCCCTACATAGAAGTAAGTCCATTTGTGAAAGAACTCCATGACAAACAATGAATTCACTATCATTTATATAACCTTGATTCAAACAAGTTTCAAATCAAAATGCTCACACAACAAGGAATTCTTGCTATTTCACCCAACATGAGATCACGAAAATGTCAGTACCTCCCAACTGTATCCAAAACTACAGCTTACATGAGTTGCACACATTTCACACACATGAAGCCTTGGTCATGTTTACTTTGAAGGAAGGTTCACACATTGTGCTTAACTGCTTCATACTTGTTGGTGGTGGTTCCCACAATGGAAAGGGAATACTTTCAATAGGGCTATTTGCACATTACTTTTTTGCTTCTGCTATTTTGCTATGCATTAAAAGAAAATGACAATGGTTTTGGTAAAAGTTCTAGGCAGTGCATGTTACCTTCCAAGTTCATTGGTCCAAAATGTGGTTCAACTTTCTGTGACATGGGAGAGGGGGGGAAAAAAAAAATCAAACTTATAACTCGTCAATTTGGAAAAGATCATAGTCATGCCTTCTTAAGTCATTCGACATCACCTCATACGCATGTTCAATCTACCCCAAAATTGGTCCACAACAAACAGATGAAAGAAACAATACATGGTTATTGTTTGGGAAAAGGCCACGCTCTTCAGAATTGAACAAAGGAAAATACTCTCACTTCAATAAGCTTGAGTGCAACATCTTGCTCCTTAGTCTTAACTAAAAGCTTGCCACTCCAAACACCTCAAAATGCTCAATAATTTTTTGGTGAAGCTAGATAGTGCTTATGATAAAACTAAAAATCAACTATTTGGAAAGCAAAATGCGGTTCCAAGAAATTGATATATCCAGCAACCAACATTGTTAAGTTGCCATTTAAAAACCATAACAGACCCAAAGACTTTTCATGATTTCATGATGGTTGTTATCTTGTTTTGTCCTCAAAACCCTCTAGGGTTATAACAAGCTTTGGTTATCAACTTGCTCCCTTTTACTTTTCTTTTATTTTTCTTTCTTAAACAAGAGCTTTGCATGAAGATCATACAAGGATTTGCGTCCATGTTGATAGGCCACCTCTATTGCATTCGCAGAAAAGTCCAGTGCAGCTCCAAGCATTGTAGCAGATACACAAAATTGGTCACATAATAATGATTATGTGGCCTATATCTTTCTACATTGTCATGATCAACTCCTCCACACAATTTTATGATTTCCTTACTTTTGGAATTATGTGCTTTTTCATGAGCCCTCTTCAAAGTACAAAATTAAAAAATTTGTGAAAAGCAACTAGGGAGGAAGAAAACCCTAAATTAGGGTTTTTCTATACATTTTGGTCACATTGCTAAGGAAATGTGACCATAGAGAAAGAGAGAGTTCAAAGAGAGAATTATTCCTTCATAATAGATACGATGGACATTACTCTTTCTTAAGCAATACTATAAGGAAAGAAGAAGGGGGAAAAGAAAAGGAATTTCAATCATGCAATTGACAAAGAGAGTTGTTTTGCAACTAGAAAAGACAAACAAATAGAGACACGTAGATACATAATGCAGGAGATAGAGGAAAAATGAAAAAGGTTTATAGCAAGAGGAGGACCTTGATATAGAGGCTTGAAAGTTGTTTGAATGTGCCATGGGATCTTGAATCTTGCAAGATTTGATTTATATTGAATCAATGTTTGTTATTTGCCCATTTGATATTACAGCATTTCATAGGATTGTATTAATGTTGTGACAATGAATACCATTGTTTTAACATTTTTAATGTGTTGATTTTATGTGACATGCAACAACATTGAAAATCCACCATTATGAAGGTTGTAACAACATCAATTCAATAGTTAATCATTTTGTGTTGTCTCAACATTGATAAGATCTTATTCTTTGAATGCATGTTAAAAAATGTAAATTATGTCAAAACAATCCCAATGGTAACTTAATACATATTGTTATAATGCCATCAACGTATTGTATCAATGACCATATTAGCATTGAATTTTCAACATATAGTCATCAATTTGATGACTTATTAATGTATGTTGTGCTAATGTTGGTCATATTTTTTTCATTGATTTAATATTAATAAGATGTCAAATGTTTTAGTATTATATCAATGTCATTTCAAGACATGTTGTTACAAGGTCACCTTAACATCATATCAATGATTGTATCAACATTGAACGTTGAACATATTGTTAAGGTGTTGTAAAAACACTCATACAAAGAGGGGGCAAGTTTGTGATGAAGGAAGGTGTGGGTTTACTTCATGAAACACAAAGGTGAAGTGTTTCAACATTTTTTGAATTTCAAAGCAATGGTGGAGAAGGAAAAGGGTGTGAACATCAAGTGCCTAAGATCCGATGGAGGGGGAGAGTATTTTTCAAATGAATTTAGTGAATACTTGAACGAACATGGAATTCAAAGGAAGTACTCATGTAGTTATTCCCCACAACAGAATGGAATTGTTAAAATGAAAAACATGCACACTGTAGAAATAGCACGTGCCATGTTGAATGAGAAGAACTTGCCAAATTACTTTTGGGCTGAAGTGGTAGAAATTGCAATCTATATCATGAATCGAACACCCATAGCGATAGTTCATGGAATGACACTTGAAGAAAAATTCATAGGCAATAAACCCGATGTTTCACACCTTAAAGTGTTTGATTGCATTGCATATATGCATGTTCTTGACGAAAAGAAATCATAACTATACCTAAAAGTTGATAAATGTATCTTCATTGGATATTCCTCAAAACAAAAAAAATATAGATGATTTGATCCTTCCACTCAAAAGTTGCAAGTGAATAGAGATGTTATGCTTGATGAAATGATGAACTGGTATTCACCATTGAAGGTAGCAGAAGATGGAAAGGCTAGAAATGGTGATGTTTCATCAAATGTGGAATAAAAATCACAATTAATTAGTGGACCACAAGAATCTTCAATTAGTGGGTCTAGTAACACTCCATGGAAAGGAAGATTAAGATTTTGAAACATTATACATGGTAGTTCTCAAACATCATCTAGAAATCCTCATGTAGATGATGAATCAAGTGATTCAGAGAAGAGTGTGGGTGAAGAATCAATAATCCCTTCAGTTACTATTCATGGAGCTCGGATGGCCAAGAAAGTTTTGAAAACACCTAACAATAACAGTGGAGTATGAAGATCCACACAAGTCAAATACCTTGTACAAAGACTCACATTTGATGGCTTTGTAATTCATCATTACGCATACATGGTGAGAGTTATATAAGAGGTTGAACCCATTTATTTTGAACAAGCAATTGGAAACCCTAAGTGGGACAATGCCATGGATGAAAAGATGGCGACTTTGGATGTTAATGCTAATTGGGAATTGGTAGCTTTACTAGAGGATAAGAAAGCAATTGGGTGTAAATGGGTGTACAAAGTCAAACACAATGTAGATGGATCTATGAGCAGATACAAAGCAAGATTGGTTGCCAACGGTTATGCCCAAACTTATGACATAGACTATGAGGAGACCTTTAGCCTAGTTGTCAAAATGACAACTGTAATGATGCGCTCCTAAATCCCTTTGTTGAACCCACTTGAGGGTTCAACTATGTAGAATTGCGGAAAGTTGAGACTTGGGGGCCATTTTCGACTTCCAGCACTAAAAGGAGGTAGAAGGGCGAGCTAGAAGTCCCGGGATTAAACTAGGAAGAGGGACTAGATTATAAAGCTTGAATCTGCATCCAAAACCAACCACAAGAGGGTTAGTTAGCATTCGGGAACACCCTTGGGTGTTGGGACAAGCCACGGGCACTTTGACACACAAGACTCACCATGGCCTGGACTCGGGGGAAGCCACCACCATCCCCCATATAGTATTCTCTGCATCTCTCCGCCGAGGCTACATCCAAATGGCTCTTTTTCTCGGGATTCCCAAGTTGGAGTCTCGAAACTATCCTAGGTTGGAGTCCCGAGATTTTGGACGCTCATAAATCCTCGCCCTGAACTCGGATCGGGACGAGGTCTAAACCAAAGTTGTAGCTCTCATCGAGAGCTTTCCAATGCCGTGTCGCACTCCTTCAGGAAACGTCAGGAAGATGTCGATTCGCAACTTTTAGTGGTCGGGAGTCAAACTGCCAGTTTGACTCCTGGCCCTTCTTTTACCCATAACTTGGGCTGCAGATGTCCAAATGGCACATGCGAGGCCATTTTGGGCATCTACACTTCAACACCTTTTCATTGATATAAAGAATATCTCAATGCAAGGTGTTTTGACCCTTAAACTCGAGCTCTGAGTTTTCGGGAGTCCCGACGGACTCCAACTTCCCACTTTTGGGAGTGTGAGTTTCATCCTCACACTTATCCCAAAGTGGGGTTGCGACATGTAAGAGTAATCATTGTTATGGCAGCAGCAAAAGGATGGTCTTTACATTGAATAGATGTAAAGAATGTTTTTTTTCATGGAAATTTACATGAAGAAGTGTACATGGAACAACCACAAGGTTATGTGGACCAAACACACCTTAATTTGGTTTGTAGGTTGAAGAAAGCTTTGTACGGCTTAAAGCAAGCACTTAGAGCTTGGTAAGACAAGATAGGTCAATATCTTGTCACAACACTACTAGAAATTTTGGGTTTTGCAATTATCATTTGCAACTAAAATTCAATTGCATGCGACACATGTAACTGCAAATTTGTGTAGTTGCATAAAACGAGTTGCACATGACATTCAATTGCATGCGACATTATGTATGTAACATGTATATATGGTGCTAATATACATGTTCATCCATACATACTAATCCAAATGTAGTTGCACCTTGTTGCAACTTTCTTTACAACTACAATGTAACTAATAAAATTATGACATGTGTTTAAAAATTAGACAACTAGCTTGTGGACACGTGTCACTATTTAATTATTTTTGTGTTTTCAAAATTAAAAATTCATTGGATTAATTTCAATCATTAAAGTTTCTACCATTGAGATGATGACACATGGCACACCATGGAACGTTCATTGACCATTTGACACGTGTTCATTTTAAACACAAATTATATGATGGCACGTGCTAATTAAGGCCTACCTTTTTTTAATTTTCAAATATTAATTAATGAAATTTAAATTGTCTAATTTTTGGCCAATAAGATGTTGACATGTGTGCTTAAGTAAGTAGGTAATTAAAATCCTATTAGATAAGTAGGTTTATTTAGGTTTGTAAGTAGGTTGAACATAGTTAGGTTTAAGCTATATAGGTAAGATTAAAATAATCCAATTTTATTTTTAAGATTAACCACTTCATAAAGGTCAATCTTTATTTATTTACTCATCCTAATGGCATCTGGTGCTTGGTTACAATAAAGTTATTGCTCCTAATTATATATTGAACCAAATAAAATTGGAAGCCAAAGGATATGGGATAAAAAATTCCATTGCAAACTTCATGAACCAAGTTAGTTACACATTAGATGCAATTAATGTATTAGAGTATAGTAGCCAGGGGAGGGCTTTGTTGCTTCTGGTGTCCAAACAAAACTTGAAGTCCTCCTCTTGGCGCATCTAACACACTAAAAATTATCAAAAACTAATTAAAAATGAGAAAGTTATGGCCCCCCAAAGTAAAGGGGGTCAAAAACTCAGAAAAAAAACCATTTAGCACTACAAAGGTCGATTTTTAAACACCCAGAAAGTTCCTTTTAAATTTGTTTTTTCACTATCAAAGTTCTAACATAATTTGTAGAACTTTAGATGGCGCTCTTATAGCATTTTAAAAAATGAATAAGAAATAAGAAAGTTATGAGGTTTGAAAGTAGGAGGGGTCCAAAGAAAAGAAAAAAAAACGTTTTGTAACTTGGAAACTTATTCTTCTTGTTAATTTTTCATTACTCCTTCTTTTTTGCACTTCAAAGATGATTGTAGAATATTTTTTATAATTCTGACTACTCAATGAAATATGATTTTAACATTATTATATAGCTTAAACTAGTAATTAGCCTAAGATGTTTATGTACTTGGAGGTTAATTCATGTAGCCTATTTACATTAATATTTTAACATAAATAATAAAATTTAAATATATAATACCTATTGATATTAATATATAATTGATTATCATTAATTATAATAAAAATTGATAATTATGAATATTTATAATAAAATTTAATATTATCATATTAATTGATTCTGAATAATTTTTTTGTTTAATCAAATTTACATTTTTTGAAAAAGATTCCAAATAAAATAATTTTACTTTCTAAAACAAGTATTTGACAAATAAAATTTTAAAACTTGTAATATATTTTTAAACCATGGTTTAATTTAGTTTAATTTAATTTAGTATATTTTAGTTTAACCATAATTAATTTAGCCATTTTTATTTTTAGTTTTTTTAGTTTAGGCATAAATATTTTAGCCTAATTTAATTTAGCCATAATTGGTTTGACTTAATTTAATTTAGCCATGTTTATTTCATGTTCATTTATTTTAACCATAAATAATTTAGCCTAACTTCATTTAGCCATAATTAGTTTGGCTTAACTTACTTTATCCATTTTTTAGCCATAAATAATTTAACCATAATTAATTAGGCCTAATTTAATTTAGCCATATGTATTTAAACCATAAATAATATAATATAATATATTTTAGCCATAATTAATTTATCCATAATTATTTGGCCTAATTTAATTTAGCCATAATTATTTGGCCTAATTTAATTTAACATAATTTAATTTAGCCATAATTAGTTTAGCCTAATAAATTTAACCATGGTTAGTTTTATTTTTTTGTTTATTTAACCTAGGTTAGTTTAGGTTAGCATAAGTTAGCATGTGGTTAACCTTAGTACTAGAAGCACATAACATTATTATACATAGCCTATGTAGATATATTAAGTATAATAATTTAAGTATGTATAAGTTTAGGCCATCATTTTTATGACACGTGTCCATGTTATACACATTTAGTTGCACGTTAATTACACACATAACCGTATGGTTGAAAATTTATACAATACCAAATTTATAGTTACAAACATGACTGAGATAATTGCAAACTATAACCATTTGCATGCTAGTTGCATAGTTACTGGTTGCAAAAGATAAGATTTATAGTAGTGCAAATGGATTTTAAACATCCAATGTAGATTTTTCATTCTATGTGAAAAAGATAGATCATGGGATTGTAATCATAGTCATCTATGTTGATGACTTGATTATCACAGGAGATAGTGATGTAGACATCTCTGATGTGAAGAAGTTTTTGAAGCAAAAGTTTGAGATGAAGGATTTGGGAGAGTTGTGCTACTTCCTTGGCATTGAGGTAATCTAATCCCTTAAAGGGATATGATTATCACAAAGGTAATATGCCTTGAACAAATTATCCGAATATGGGATGATGGGTTGCAAACCCATTTCAATTCCATTGGAGCAAAATGTGAAGTTAAGTGCAGATGAAGAAGACTTTGTGGAGGATACCATTATGTATAGACGCATAGTGCAGAGTTTGATTTACATGACCATCACATGGCCAGATTTGAGTTATGTAGTTGGAGTGGTAAGTCGATTCATGCAAACACCACAAAAGCCACATTTGGATGGAGTGAAGTGCATATTAAGGTACCTAAAACAAACTTTGCAATGCAGAATTTTTTATGAAGCCAAAAGCTAGTTATAAGTACATGGATACACGGATGCTGATTGGGTTGGCAATGTTTCAGATAGAAGATCGACCTCGACCAGTGGTTTCATGTTTTCTTTTGGAAGTGGTGTTATTAATTGGAGTAGTAAGAAACAACCAACAATTGCACTATCAAGCACGGAGGCAGAATACAGAGGTGCAGCAATTACTACATGTGAAGTAGTTTGGTTACAAAAACTATTTTCAGATTTGGGTTAGTTAGTCGATGCTCCTATTGTCATTTATTGTGATAACATCAGTAGCATACTACTTGCTAACAACCCAGTTTATCATGTTAGGACAAAGCACATTGAAATGCACTACCACTTTATTAGAAAAAAAAATTTAGCAAAAGAAATTAACCTTATTCATGTCAGTACTAAAAATCAAGTTGCTGACATTTTCACAAAGGCTTTAAGTACAGACAAGCTAAAGAGGTTTAGAAAAATGCTTGGTGTATTAGAAATGGATTTGAGCTTGAGGGGGAGTGTTGAAAATTCAAGCTCAATTAGTTAAGTTTCATTAGTTAGTGGAGTAGAAAAGTAATTTGGTTACTTTCACAAGGTTGAATTACTTTATTTACGTATATTAGTTTGGTTATTTATGATTCGATCTTTTAGTTAAATACCTTGGTGTTAATGGTTTGACTCTTTTTTTTTCATTGCACAAGTTTGTGTATTTCATGTGACAAGAACCTTGAGGAATTCTTGATGTTATGTTTCGTGTTGTGAGCATCATGTTGTAGTTTTCTTTTCAATAAATATTTATGTTTACACTTGAGTAGATCTCCTATTTGTTAACATTTTCGACATTTTTGCAACTATTTCTTGTGTTGGTTAAAATTTGCAACTACATTACAATTAGTTTGTGATTATTTTGGTTTTCACCTTTCCATGTGAACACAATTTAATTTTTTTTCATCCAAGAATAACAACTTATGTCCCATTAGTTGCAAATGTGAACAATTTAATCTCATCCCTATGAATATTGAAAGGTGTATTTTATGTATTCTAGGGGGTATACTTGGGTATATTAATTAGGATTTACAAATATATATTTTGAATGTATTTGAATGGCCATATTACATGTGTATTCAAGGATCATTATTAACATTAAATGGCCTTGATATTATGGTTACACTAGGTGTATATTTTGAACATATCAAAGTTTTATGCAAGATATTTACTAAATATATTGCTACCACATTACTAGTTTATCCAAATTATTTAATTATACATCCTAAAATGATTACAAATGACATAGAATAATATTATTATTACACTATATTATATGTTTTTATTAATTACTTTATAATTTAAAAATTAATATTATCTTTGACTAAAATTAAGAAATATTATTGTTTTATTACACAACAATGATGATAATGATATTAGTATGATAGAAAAAATAAAATAAAATTACTGACCATAAAACCATTATGCATGTTATAATAATAATAATAACTACTACTAAATACTGATATTTATAGTTTTAAAAAAGCTATAACAATTAACATAATAATAATAATTATTATTATATAAGTCATAATAGCTATAAAAAGTGACATACTAATACATAAAATATCTAACTTAAACTAGGTATAAATTATAATTATCATACTTATAAGTTACTAAATATTATTATAAGTAAATTTCATTTAAAATTAAATTTTAGTAATTATTAATTAATCAATGGTTACAATCAATTACTGAAATATATTTTTTATTTTAAAAAATCATTTATTCATTATTATTTAGTAAAGAAATATATTAAATTATTATATAAATGTAAAATTTATTTTCAAAGGAAAAAAATATTATTAAAAATATAAATTTTTGGTATTAGAAATATTAGAAATATATTATAGGTCATAAATAGCTATAACAAGTGAAAATTATGAATTATAAAAATAAAATAACCAGCCTTGGTTACCAACGAACTACAATAATAATTCAATTAATTTTATTATTATTTTAAAGTATTTTTAAGCTGTAAATTTTATTTTAAATAATGGGAATACTAAATAATAATGAATAATTATTTAATATTTCAGTTTAAATTTTTTTAATATAACTTATTAATAATTAGTTAGTTATTTCAATATTAACCAATTACTATGTAATTAAACTAGTTGATAGATCATTATGGTTAATATCTAGTTAAAGGTTTGTTCCTTTTCATTAATTAATATATTTAATAATATTTAATAATGAATAATTATAAAATTACTTTTGAATTATACAATAGAAAATTATTGATGAATATTATTATAAATAAATAGTTAGTCAACTAGTTAGTTGATTTTCAATTTCTATTTTATTTTTTAGGTATTTATTTAATTAGTTGATTAATTAATTAATAGTCTTGTTGGAAAATTAATGAATTTATTAGTTAAGTTAGGTAGTCATTTACCCACCTAATTACATAATTTACAAAAATTAAAATGAAGATAAAAATATGAAATAAACTTTTTAGTTGCAAGTATTGTCACTAAAAATGTTTAGTTGCAAACTATTTGAAATTAAAATGTTTATCCCATATGCTTTGACTTTCATTTTCATCTTGAAAAGTATATAAACAAAGTGTTTTGTCTCATATTTTCATATTAAAAAACACGGGCATTTGGGATGAGTTAATAAAAAGGCTTAACGTAAAATAAAATATATATTCATGTACTTACACTTAATTTACCTACCTCCTTAACCTACGTACGTAGGTACGTACGTACCTAAATAGGTATATAGCCTAGGTAGGTAAGTAGGTCCTACTTAAATATGGGTATGTAAATTTTACCTACTTATTTATTTACCTACATAGGTAGGTAAGCCTAAGTGGGTAGGTGAATAGGTACCTACTTACCTATTTACATAGTTTCATTTGCATACTTAAATATCAATATAAATTTATTTTGGACAAATTCAATTACTATGCCACATGGAAAATTTCCATTGCACCACACGTCACACTCTAAAAAATTCAAGAATAAAAATTAAATGTCTTAAATTATTTCAAAATGGGTGAAAACACACCAAACCCCCCAAAAATTGTAATCACAAGTATGATCTTTCTATAATTAATTTTTTGGGTGATTTATGGACATCACATCTTGGATTTTTTTGTTTGTTTAAAGTATACTTGATTAATTTAAAACTTAATCTAATCAATTACTTTTTAAAATCCAACAAACAATGAAAAAAACTTTGATGTATGCAGAATATTTGTGACAAAATAATACTTGTCATAGATTTTGAAAAAATTGCATATATACTTCACAATTAGGGTTGTGAGTGGAATTCTTGGGTGAATTTTTTTATGGTGTATGATATTAATATACATGAATCAAATCTAAGACCATTTAAAGATTTAAAGTTTTTAGATGAAATTTCATTCAAAAAATTTGTGTTTTTTGCATTTTTGAACAATAAATACATTATATATATATTTAAAGGAAAAAACTTAGTACCATATCAAAGAGGAGGAGATTTTATAGACGGGCATTACATTATTTTTTCAATTTTCTTTTGTTTGGCTATGTTTCATGAACCAAAAAATGAAACCCTATGGCCGTTGGAAAACTATAAGTTATATATTGTATGTACATTAATTTTATCCAATCATTTTTATTTAACCATTGGATCAAGATTAATTCTGATTCAAAGTGAACTTTGAATTTCAAAATGTTGTCATGCAAATTTTTAAGTTTTTTTGCTTGTGTTTAGGATAATTGAAGGATACCATCAAGATTTTAACTTACAACATATTATAATACTTGTTATACATCATCTTTTTTGGTGAAAAGTGACTCACTTTTAGTGCGCTTTCACCCAAATTATCGTAAAAATATTTGAAATTATTAAAAGATGGGACATGTAGCAACATGACATCATTTGTTCCCATTGTTCACCGAAAATGTTGTGTCCTAGTTTTGAATGACAATATGTAGATGGCCAGTCAAAGGATGAAAATGTATTTCGTTGATTTTTTCTTTCATCCAACATGTGTCACATGTGACTTGTCCAATGCGACTATTTAAATTTTTATCACAAATGCCGCTTATGACTAGAAATTAATCGAAGGGACCAATTGCAAAATGGACCTTTTTTATTAATGTCATCCAATGGCATGCATTGCAAATGAAACCAAGGGGAAAACTATGGAATAGGTGACCTCCATCCATGGTTTGATTCTTCTCCACCAAACACTTCTAACCATCCCCAACTCCATCGTGGAATTCCATTTTACGGTTTAGAAACAAATCCATGATGGACCACATCAAGAGGCACCTAAATACATGGATGAGATAATGAAACAACCCTCTTTGGGAATCTAGCAATCCGCACAACCCAAGACTCACACTTGGAAAATCCAATATGTGAAGCCTATTCCATTTCATTAACGCATGATGCCACATGGTGGTGAACTTCTAGGATGAAACAACACAAGATTGGAAACACCTTCGCACCATAGGTATTAAAAGCCAATTGACATACTTATTCAAGTGATTCCATGGAACTTGAACACACCATGTTCACCACTAACACTAGGCAACTAGGTCACTTACAACCTTGGAGTGGGGAATTTCATGCAGTTAAATGGGTTTACATTTACAGATTTCTTCACAAACACCACCGAAAGTTTAAAGTTCATGCAAAGCCCATTTTCATAGAATTACAATTGGTGTCCGTATGCCCAACCATAATACTCTTGATAAATATTCAACTGGTTCGAGTCATTACCCAACTTTGTAAATCACCACCATAGGTCCCAAGTTGCAAGCTAACTAAACCTTGCTAAAACAAAGGTCTGGTTCTACAACGAAAGATTCAACTCCTAGCTCATCTAGGACCCAATTGACTAGTTTTGGAAAGAAATTGTTGGTTTACCCATAACCAAAATTTTCGGGTACATTTCAAAATGGGGATACCACCTATGTGCCCCTCCTGCTTCTTAAGTTCACATGTTCAAATTGGTGTCACCAACACAACCTAGACATAACTCATGAATAGATTCTAACACAATAGCCAACCATGGAAAGTCACGATGCTTATTTGGACAACTCTCAACAAAGGCCTACTAGTTGACATTTGGCTTCAAAAACTCATACTCAACCTTAAATGTGATCATTACAACTTGAACACATAGGAGTTGCCCGAACATTGCCTTTTCACATGCCAAGCCATCTAGTTGGCATGGTGAACCTATCATGAAATACAAAGGCATTAGAGCATCATTACCAACATTGCCCTCATTTGGTTCCTTTAGTTCCTTAGCAAACAATTCTTGGCTGAAGTCCACACCGCCCTTTTGGCCCCTTAACACCCCAAATCCCTCCAACCCTCATTTGAGCCCCCAACACACCTTAAAAGACTGTAAGGTTGCCTTCCTCTACAAATGGCAACCCTTGGATTTTCTTCCCACTTTCATCATTTACTTCATTTGGATAAAGCATTGCGCATTTCGTTTTAGAGGCCATTACTCCCTTGAACAAACCTTCAAAAGCGCATGGGAAGCAATGACACATGTCAACATGGCATCTTGGCATGCCATCAACAAAGATTGGCACACCTAGCTACCCAACATTCATAGATACTTTGTCTAGGAGTTCTTTAAAATCTGGTTCTATAGGGACATTTTTAGGCGCTACTTGGACTCCATTATCTGGAACTCCATTACCCCTTAATATTTTACTTCTAATTTAATTTAATTTAATGGGCTTGTTTTGCCCCTCCCCCCTTCAAACTTCTTCATTTCCTAAACCACCCTTTTTGTTTTGGTAGTTGTGAACAATGACCATAAACTATTAAAATACAATGTGAAAGGACTAACATATTACTTGGGTCGAACTCACTTGTAAAGTAGGGTAATTGGTAAACTTGTAGATGTGTATGATGGCACTTTAAGCAAATAGGAGGCCAAAACACATGCTTGACATGTTGCCAATGAATAAACTACTAATCAACAAAAATATGTGTTCAAGGTGTAAAAGGAATTGGATGAGATACATGTGAACCCTACATGCAAAAGCTAAGCTATAGAATTAACATTTTCATAAAATGTTCATGGCATTATTGGAAGGAGAAAACAAATGCTTTAACACATAAATTACCAAATACCAAGAATAATAATAAAAATTAGAACTATAATTAGTACATTAGCAAGGTGAATTGAAAGGTATGTGTTGAACTATCAAGTTTCTAAAGTAATAATTCAACAAAGAGGTTAACATCCATAAGCAAACTAGTTCAACTAAATGGTTGTCAAAACCAATACAATTGACCTATGTAATAAATTACAAAGGATTAAAGAATTATTAGTTTAATTAGATCAACAATTGGACTAGTTTATTAATAAATTCAATGTCGACTTCAAATGGGCCATTACAAAATTGGAAAACTTGAAAATACAAAAAGATTAAGAGAAAACATTCATTATTGAAAAATTAAATGCCTTACATTAGTAGTTTGAATTGTAAGAAGTTTGTGTAACTTTGGATGTTTCAACTAAAATCAACTCCATGTATAATGAGTTGTTGGAGGAACATATTCTATTCAAATTGAAGCTAATTTTTATTAAAAAAAAGGGGAAGCAAAATAAGAGGGAAACTTATGAGAATCATTGGGCAAGCTTAAAAGCAAAGGTATAATAGTTTAAATCATTGAAGCCTTTGTTGCATATTAGCAAGACAAATAGTTTTATTATTTATTGAATTATTTTTTCTAAATTTAAAATCAACTTATTTGGATTGAACTTTGATGACGCTTATATCAACAAAGGTTGGTGACACTTTAACCAAGATTTGATGTAATTTGTAGCAAGGAGAAACCTTGACTATACACATCATTCTCAAGGAACTTGTCGCAACCCCATTTTGGCAAAGTGTGGGGGTGAAGCCCAACACTCCCAAAGTTGGGGATTTGGAGTCCTCCGGGACTCCCGAATGTTTAGAGTTCGATAGCAAGGCCCAAAACACCTTGCATTGGGGTGTTCTTAGTGTCGTTGGAAAGGTCTTGAAACGTAAATATTGAAAATGGCCTCGCATTGGTCATTTGGACATCTACAGCCCAAGTTATGGGCAAAAGAAGGGCCGGGAGTCAAATTGCCAGTTTGACTCCTGACCACTAAAATTCAGGGATCGACCTCTTGCCGACGTTAGAATTGATAGTGCAACACAACGTTGAAAAGATCTCAACAAGGGCTACAACTTTGGTTTAGACCTCGTCGCGATCAGACTTGGCAGTCAGGAGTTACGAGCTCCCAAAGTCCCGGGACTCCAACTGAAACAGTTTCGGGACAATTTCGGGACTCCAACTTGGGAGTCCCGGGAAAAAGAGCCATTTGGATGTAGCCTCAGTGGTGAGATGCAGAGAATAATATATGAGGGAAGGTGGTGGCTTCCCCCGAGTCCGAGCCGTGGTGAGTCAAGTAGTCCAAGTTGCCCGTGGCTTGTCCCAACACCCAAGGGTGTTTCCGAATGTGAACTAACCCTCTTGTGGTTGGTTTTGGATGCAGATTCATGCCTGATCTACTAGTCCATCTTCCTAGTCTAATCCTGGGACTTCTAGCACGCCCCTCTACCCTTCTTTAGTGGTGGAAGTCGGGAGCGCCCCTCAAGTCCCAGCTTTCCGCAACTCAACATAGTTGGACCCTCAAGTGGGTTCAACCCGGGACTTGGGAGTGCGTTAGAACCTATTGTTATGGACCAGACTAGTGCGAGGCAAAGCAAGGAAACCTGGCTACAACCAAGCAGGGAAATACAAGACAAGACAAGACAAGACAAGATAGGACAATACTAGAGGACTAAAAGCTCTATTAATCCATCAATTAGTGTTGGTCTACTAGAAGGCTGTCCCCCAAACCATCTCCTTTTATAACCCTGAACCATCTTATCTTGAGATGCCGAGACGTGGCTGCACTGCTGCATTTCTGAGACGTGGCTGCACTCCTACACTTTCGAGATGTGGCTGCACTGTTGCACTGTCGAGACGTGGCTGCACTGTTGTACTGTTGCAACACTGAGACATGGCAGCACTGCTGTACCCTACTTTTATGTTGTTGGATCTAGGCCATGACATTATCCCTTCCTCAAGCGATATCTTCCAGATGGAGCTAGTTTGTTAGGATATCGTTGGTGGAACCGATTAACTAAGTCTTGGGCATGAATTAGGTTTTCAGTAGGCTCCCAAGTAGCTTCAGAAGGAGGGTAGCCTCGCCAAAAGACAAGGTATAGGAGTTTTCCACAAATCCTTTTGGAGTCCAGGATCTCCTGAACTTCAAACTCTTCTTGACCTTCAATTTCGACTGGAGCTGGGGGTTCTCGATGACGTTCTGGGATCTGGTTTTCATGATAGGGCTCAAGCAAGGAGACATGGAAAACATTGTGGATCTTGAATTGGGGTGGAAGCTCCAATTGGCAAGCCACTATACCAACAAGTTTGGCGATTTTGAAAGGTCCAAGGCGCTTGTAATTCAACTTGGCACATGGGCGAGTGGTAGCAATGTTCTTTCTGAGAAGCCATACCTTGTCTCCAACCTTGAAGTTTGGATAGTCCTTGCGTCGGCAATTTGCTTGCTTCTTTTGCCACTCTTGTGTCAGCTTGAACTCTGCAATAAGGTCTTGTTGAACTTGTCCAAGCCTCTTGGCCCTTTCTTCAGCCGAGGTGTTTACCGAGTCTCCAGGAATTTCAAGGCTGAACCTGGGATAAAAGCCGTAATTGGCAAAGAACGGACTGATATTGGTCGATGCATGCGCTGTGTTGTTATAAGCAAATTTTACTTGAGATAACAGGGCCAACCAGTCATCCTGTTGGTAGCTCACAGTGCAGCGAAGGTATTGCTCGAATGTCTGGTTTGTCTGTTTGGTTTGTCCATCTGTCTCGGGGTGGAAAGCTGAAGATAGCCGAATGTTAATTCTAAGGAGCTCGAATAGGTGTTGCCAGAATTTGGATGCAAATTGAGGGCCTCTGTCAGACACAATTTCCTCGGGGAGTCCATGCAACCGGACAATCCCGTCCAGAATTGATTAAGTTGTCTCTTCTGCCGTGATCGATTTGGAACAAGGGGTTGGGCCATTTTGGTGAGACGATCGACCACAACCAGTATTGAGTTCTTAGCTTTCACAGTAGGGAGGTCCATGATGAAGTCCATTGCAATAGATCCCTAGGGTCGACTAGGAATCGGCAGGGCCTATAGGAGTCCAAACGGGCAATGCCTGGGAGCCTTGGATCGAGCACATGTATCACAAGACTTGACATACTCTCGTAGCAGCATGTTCATCTTGGGCCATCAATAATTTTTTGACACTAGTTCGTGAGTCCGTGCCATTCCGAAGTGATCGGCTAGGGTGTTGTCGTGGCATTCTCTCAGGATCTTTAGGCGTATAGGTCCTTTTGGTACATAGATTAGGTTATTTCGAAGGAGAAGTCCGTCTTGCTGCTCAAATTGATCCATATCATCACGATTTGGGTTTTTTGGTCATTCCTTGAGTTCCTTCTTGACGTTAGTAGCCCATGTATCTTCCTTAGTTGCCATCTTGATGTCCCTGACAAGGTATGAACCTGGGAAGGTGCTGATTGTTGCTACAACTCGAAATTGCTTGGGCTTGAGTAAGGTCTGGGTCTGCTGGCCATAGGCCTCATCCCCCGCTCGAATCTCATATTCTGAGCATCAAGATAGTGCGTCAGCCTTCCTTTGTTAGGTGTCGGGCTAATACTGAATCTCAAAGTCGAAATCAGCTAGGAAGATAGACCAGCATGCCTGGTGACGATTCAAGGTCTGGGTAGTCATGAAATACAAAAGATTCTTGTGATCTGTCAGAACTTGGACTCGATGCTGAGCTCCGGCAAGATATGGTCTCACTGCTCAAATGCTATGATGATTGCCATGAGTTCCTTATCGTAGACTTGGTAGTTGATTTCGACACTGGTCAACTTCCGTGAATGAAAGCAACCGGATGCAGCAACCCATCTATTCCAAATTGAGATAGGATAGCTCCCAAGGCAAAATCCGAAGCATCCGTTTCCACAATGAATGGCTTGGCAGGGTCGGGATGTATCAAGACTGGTGCAGAGGTGAATGCCATTTTGAGAGTATCAAAAGCAGCCTGGGCCATTGGATTCCACGAGAAGGGCTTGTCCTTGCAAGTCAGGGCTGTTAACAATGTTGTGATCTTGGAATAGCTTTTGATAAACCGACGATAGAAATTGGCAAATTCTAAGAAACGTTGAACGTCCTTGACCGAGGATGGAGTAGCCCAACACTGGATGGTCTTGACCTTCGACTTGCCCACAAAAATGCCATCTAGAAAGATCACGTAGTCGAGGAACGCCACTGAAGACTTGTCGAATTCACATTTTTCCAACTTGGCGTATAAGCCATGCTCTCGTAGTGTCGCAAGCACCAATCGTACATGTTTGTCATGGTCTTCCTAGTTCTCGGAAAAGATTAAAATGTCATCCAAATAGACCACGACAAATTCGTCCATGTACTCCCGAAAGATATCATTCGTCAGATGCTGAAAGATTACGGGTGCGTTAGTGAGGCCGAAGGGCATGACCGTGTATTCGAAGTGGCCATAGCGTGTGCGGAAAGTTGTCTTCCACTCATCACCGGGGCGAATCCTGAGCAAGTTGTAGGCTCCACGAAGGTCAAGCTTGGTGAAGATCTTCCCGATACGTAGCCGATCCAGGAGGCTTGAAATCAAGGGCAAGGGATATTGATTCTTTTTGGTTATCTTGTTGAATCCACGATAATCCACACAAAGTCGAAGGGAGCCATCCTTCTTCTTAACAAACAGAATTGGGGTGCCGGCTGGAGACTTGGAATGTTGGACAAACCCCTTGGCAAGGTTTTCAGTAAGGTAATCACGCAGGGCTTGGAGTTCCGGTTCCAATAGGCCATAGATAGGACCAAAGGGTGGTGAGTGTCCTTCTTCTAGGTCAATTGGGCAGTCGTGTGGATGATGTTCGGGGAGCTGATCAGCCTTATTCTTTTCAAAGACATTAGCAAAGTCCTTGTACTTCTTGGGGAGTTTGACAGGTTTTGGTTTTGATTGGGGGTTTTTGTTGTTGACTGGGTTGACATGGATGGCGAAGACTTGAAGATTCTTGGCAGCCCGATAGAAAGGTACTACTCCATCAAAGAAGATCCATACAGGGTTGGTTTTTTGGGCAAGATTCTTGACAGGATTCTTGACAAGACAAGGTTTGGTTTTGGTCACCAGGGGGTTCTTGACTGTAGGACTTGACAAAACAGACTTGACAAGATTGGAATTGGTTCCGACCCTTTTTGGGTTCTTGACCACAGGGTTCTTGGCATGACTTGACAGGGTGTTTTTCTGGGCTTTGGGTTCTTGAGAGGTGCACCGTTATGTGCTAAAGGTGAGGGTTTTGGATTGCCAATCGATGATAGGGTTGTGCGCTTCTAACCAAGGCAGACCAAGGATGACAGGATGGTGAGGGGTTGAGATGATGTTGAGAACAATCTTTTTCGCATGCTTGCCAATACAAAGTTCCAGAGGGGTTGTCTCATGTGTGATTGCACCGGAAGCGATGGTTCTCCCATCATTAACCTCCACCGGAACATGGGTCAACTTCTTGACCACATGAATATTGTGTTGGGCGACAAATGTTTGGTCGATGAAAGAAGAGGTGGCGCCGAAGTCCACCAATGTTGACACTTGTGGTATTGTTTCTGGAATATGAATGATGTCCACATGCTGAGTGAAGCTGGGACTGGGACTAACGGCTAAACATGAGCCTTTGCAAAGGTGGTGCTGGGTGAGATCTAGTCGCACGGCTCCTACTGTGACTAGATGTTCTTGTTTTCCAATACTTGGGGAGTTTCCACAGCTTGCACTTGAAGTTTGACAAGCTTTTGAGGGCACTAGTGAGCTATGTGCCCTGGGTTGCCACAGTAGAGGGACAAGTTGTTTGTCCGTCGGCGAAGTTTCTCGGCCTTTGTCAGAGGTTTGAACTTGGCTGCGTCAATCTGCATTGAGGCAGGTTCGAAAGAGGTAGGTCGGGCAACTGTTGTTGTTTGGGGAACTAAGGGGAACGTAGTAGGGCAATTGTTCCAAAGCTGGGCATTGGAAGTAACTTTCTTTTCCTGGTGACGTTCGAACAAACGATTGTCACACCGAATTGCCTGGGTGATGGCTTCATTGAAGGAAAAAGGGTCTAGGAGTGTCAACAAAAGATCTTGAACATCGTCACAAAGCCCATAGCGAAATTGATCAATCAAGGCAGCTTCTCCCCAGTTGATGTCGCAAGCAAGCTGCCTGAATTATGAGGTGTAGACGGTGGCCGAACGTGTCCCTTGCTGGAGTTAATGCAACTTGTTAGCTGAAGTCCTGGCCTTGTCACTGTCCCCAAACACTACTTCAAATTCCACCATAAAAGCGTCGAAATCTTGTAGGAGGGGATGATGTTTCCAGGATGGGAGCAAACCATGTTGCAGCTGTCCCAGTGAGTAGGGTTCCAACAAATCCTACACAAGTGGTGTCATCCAAATAGCGACAAGGGTGTAGTTGAATGATCAGGCGTACCTGGCTGACAAAGCCTTGAAATTTGGGGCGTGTTCCATCGAACTTTTCTAGCAGGCTGATCTTGGGCTGGGGCGACCATTACAAAGGTAACGGGTACTGGGGCAAGAGGTTGTGGTTGATCCTACATGCGGTTCACTGAGTTTCTGAGCGCGACATTTTCTTGTTGAAGGTGCTGAAGGGTGGTGAGGATTTGATTGAGGTTGATGTTTGATTCCGAATTGTCCATGGTGGTAGTTATTGATGATAATGATGAGGTTGAAGGTTGCAGGGAGGCTTGAGGTCTAGCAAAAGTCTTGTTATGGTGCTATTGCATTCGGCTCTGATGTGATTTTTGCCTCTGGATTCGATGCAAACGGTGGCGGTTCCGAACTAAAGCAGCAAAAATTTCAGGAAAATGGATATGATCTTGTCTGGAATTCGGATGCGACGGCGCTCAAAACTGCAGCAAGCTAGAAGAAGAACGCAACTTCTGCAAATGTCGGTCTTCAAATTCCTATGAAAATCGATGAAGGAGCAGTGAGCAAGTTTGATCTTCCAGCGCCTGTGAAAATTACTGTAGTTAGCAATTCCAACTCTGCAGAAGCTAAAAAAGAAGAAGATGTGACTGAGCTTAACGTTGGCACAAATGGATTTCTATGGCAAGCTAGTGGAGATGCATCTGGCAAGCCACAAGAATAAGCAAAAAAAACAAGTCAAACGCTGATCACCCGGCTGTAGAAGATTATGAAGAACAATAACAATAGGCAGATAAGAAAGAGGGCATGATGGCGAGGATGATGGAAAAACTGCCAGGACATCTGCACCACCATTGTAACAACAACAACAAAACTTTTATAGATCCTGTTGTTGCTAGTGATGACAACGACAATGAGGCTACTGATTCCGAACAGAAGAAGGAATAGACCAAACTGTTATGGACCGGATTAGTGCGAAGCAAAGCAAGGAAACCTGGCTACAACCAAGCGGGGAAATATAAGACAAGACAAGACAAGATAGGACAATACTAGATGACTAAAAGCTCTATTGATCCATCAATTGGTGTTGGTCTGCTAGAGGGCTATCCCCCAAACCATCTCCTTTTATAACCCTGAACCATCCTATCTTGAGATGCCGAGACGCAGCTGCATTGCCGAGACGTGGCTGAGACGTGGTTGCACTGTTGCACTTCTAAGACGTGGTTGCACTCCTGCACTTCCGAGATGTGGTTGCACTGCTACATTGCCGAGATGTGACTACACTGCTATACTGAGACATGGCAGCACTGCTGTACCCTACTTTTGTGTTGTCGGATCCAGGCCATGACACCTATTGATTAACTAGTTCTATGTTTGATTGAAGGACCACCCAATTTGCTACCTAAATTGCCAAAACAACTTCGATATTTCCAAATTTTAGTTATTGAAGTAGTTATTAAAGTAGGCATTAGAAATTTAGTTGCAATAGAATATCCCATTCAAGGATAAGCTAATGAAACCTTTGAATAAGAATTATAAGGACATAATTCCAAATAGGAAGGAGGAAGATGTTATAGGCTAAACAAAAAAAAAAAAATTGAATTTTGTGCCTTTAGTAATCATTAGTCTATCAAATTGGCAACTTTTGAAAAGGCAAACTTGGCATAATATTAATCATAGGACAATGACCTTTGGAAAAATCATTTATGAGATCGGCATGGGGTACCAAGCATAATCATGAACAAGATTACCATTAGGGTAGATCGACCGGTGATCGAACATTTAAGTGCTTAGGGCAAGTCAGATCCAAGGGGAAGGCTTCATTGTTTCTATTGTCCAAAAAACTTAAACCCCTCCTCTTGGCGCATCTAACACATTTATAATTGTTGAAAATGGATTAGAAATGAGAAAGGTACAACCCCTAAAATAAAGGGGGTCAAGAACTAAAAAAAAAACCAATAAACAATACAAAGGCTGGTTCCCGAACATCCAAAAAATTCCTTGTATGACGCTTTGTTGCTAAAGTTCAAAGATGATTTATAGGACTTCATGTGGTGCTCCTATAACACTTTAAATCATTTAAAATGAGGAAGAAATAAGAAAGTTATAAGGTTTGAAATTAGGAAAGGTCCAAAGAGAAGAAAAAAGAAAAATAAATAAATTTGTAAGTTGTAAAAAAATATTTTTCTTCTTGTTATTTTCTCATTACTCCTTTTCCTTTACACTTCAAAAATTTGATTTCTAGAGAATGAAGTAGTGCTCCTATCACATTTTAAATCACTCAAAATGAAGCACATATGATGGAGATATAAATTGATCATAGGTAACTGATTGGTGATGGGTCAATCTACCCTACCAAACCCCTTTGGTAGCCCTTAATAAAGGGAAACACCTTTCTAGCAAGTATTTAAAGAGACTTAAATTGTCGTTTTGAAAGATTTTTTTTTATCACTCTAATGTTTGAATTTATATTAAATAAATAAAAAATCATATTTTCTTTCCATACTATCATGTTGTGTTAACATAAGTTGATTATCTTTTGTTGTTTTTCTTTTTTTTTGGGCGCTTGATGTTGTTTCAACCCTAGAACCAAATTTTCTTCATAACATGGAGGATTATAATAGAATAAACACCAATTTTGAATTAGTATGGAGTTATGAGTATTTTTCATTGTTTAGCAAAAACCAATTGAATCATGCATCTTACAATTTCTATTTGAAATTCTATATCTTACATATTGTAAGTTTTTTCTTGTGTTATTTTAAAATTTTTTTGTAAAACCTTTGCAAATACATTTGTTTTTAATTTTTTTTAGTTTAATTTAAATCAACCGTTTGGTAATTTCCACTTAGTCATTTATTTGATCCTATGTAATAATCTTTGTATAATTATCATCACATACACAACACATTTCAACTTTCACAAGCATCATAATGAAACTAAAGTGATATACAATTACATGTTAACATTTACCATCAACATTAACCATCTCTTTAGCTTAGCCATGACACCTTTTAACAATGGAGACCAAAATACGTTCATGGCACAAACATATCTCTTGTTTTTAATTATTACCTTCAAAGTGTGATTAGTTATTAGCTTTGAATTTGCAAGCATACCTTGAAAATTAGGTTTTCCTTGCTAAAACTCAAACCTTAGACATAGAACCCCATAGGGGTATACCCCCAAAAACATTTACCAAAAATTGATGTAAGGTGATAATGGTATAGTTTTGCTTGCTCATGGTTATAATACATTTGAGCTCCATGTTGTTGCACATGACTAGTGACAATCAGCTATTTTATTTTTATCTTATGTTTTCATATAGTTTTCAATAATTCATCATTATTTATGTCAATGTCAAATTTAATTTAAATTTATATACATTTCATGGACAAAATAATTTATTTTTTCATATCTATTTTGCTGGATATGGAAAAAGAGTGAGATAATTATAAAATGGAGATAGTTATTAGTAAAGATAGGAGATCGTTATTAAAAAAATTAATAAGAAAAAAAATCAATTAAGAAAGAAAGAAAATACTTAAGCTTGAAAATTAGATAGTTATTTCTAAAATTGTCTTTGTAAATGGTGTATGGACAATCATACGAAGAATTCCCAAAAATCCTCTCTATACAAGTTCCAATTACTCATCACTGGAATTAGGGGTTAACATTTTTACCCTTTAGAATATGGTATAAGTGAAAAAAAAAATACCCTTCCAACTCTAAAATTCAAACACAAGACCATTTGTGGCGGCAAAGTACAAAAATGACTTTGAAAACAAAAACGGTACGTAAGGTAAGGAATAAAGTAAGTTACGTATGAAGAATAGCCTTTGCCACTAGGCCAAAACAAAAATATCTGCATTTACCACTAGGCAAAGACCTATTGGGTGGGTGTCTAGTGTCATAAGTACTTTTGCAGAGATTAATATGGATCCGAAAAAGGACAAGAAAAAATCATCGCCCTTCCCAGGTGGATGCTAAATTCCCAGTACCCTTTTTCAGGTTTGAAGTTTGAAGCTTTTGTTTTTCGCAGCACATTTTGCAGTCGTCCGCCAATGTGAACGTCACAGCTGGATCGGTGATTTGGAAGTTGACCACATTCCAACTCGCAACGTGGCATCTTCATGTTAAATCCATTAGGCTAACGGCCATTGGCTTGATGCGCGTGAAAAAAGAGCTGTGCAAGGTGGCCAAGGCTCATTTGCCAATGCCAAAGCTACTTGGAGGAATCTTATTGGTTTGACGCTGAAAAAGTGATGTGTCGTGTCCACGAGGGCTGCCTAGTCAGTCCGTTCCCGCAAATCTTCCTTTTCTGGGTTTCTCGGGCAGGCTGCAATTAAGGGGGCCCCATAAACCAAAAACCAAAATTAAAAAAATGGACCCCGCCCATGTGTCGGTTTCCATAAAATAAGAGGGGCAAAAGGCCTCTCGAATTTTGGCCCTCGCCCTATATTGCGGCTAATCATGGCGAAACCTCAAACTCGCCACACAAAAGAAAGAGAACCGAAGTCATCAGAGGTGTTGTCTTCGGACAAATCTGGTCGTTTTTTGAAAAAAAAATTGGGAAATTTTCGTGCGATTCTTTTTAGTGTAAAAACCACTAAAATTTCTATTTTGGGGCCAAATTTTCAATATAAAAAATCTGACCATAAAAAAAAACCTCTCTCTCATTAAATTACATCTAAATTTATGGTTCTTATTTATTATTATTAATAATTTCCTGGCGATTCGATCCACGGGAGTAACGCTGCCGTCTCGGCATCGACGTTCCTCGAAGTAATGACACGTGCCACAGGAAAGGAGTCACTCGAACCAGAATCAGCCCAGTTATTCGCCAATGAGATCTCCAAATCCCAACAACGTGTCGTTGTTCTGAAAGCGTGACGAACACGTGGGAGATCTTTTTAACACTGATAAGAGGTCCGAGGTGTCAGTGGACATGGCCTACTCTAGTCTGGCCATGACTAGTACAAAGTCGCATTCACCAGGTGGGAAAAGAACAAAGAACCAGTAAAAGCTCACTAAAATCTCTTGCGAGTGTGAAAGTGGCCCCCACCCCGCTCCTCCCTCCCTCCCTAGTCCTTTTGTGTGCAATGTCTGCGTTTTCTCTATAAAAGAGTGTGAGAAGAGAGTGATCGGAGGTTGGGGAATTGTATCTACAGCAGCGAGAACTCGTCTTGTTTGCTGAAAGAAAATTTCCAAGGAAAACTTTTGCAAATCACTTGCCAAGTGTTGCACCTTTGATGAGAAGTTAGAAGAAGGGAGAAACCCTTATTCATACGCTTTTGATTTTCATATCCACCACATAAATGAGTGAGTGGGGTAGCGGGTGATCCTTCTTAGAGTCTGGGATTTTTGCTTGAAGAATCGAAAGAGCAAGAGAGTAATTTTAATGTTTCTTTGTCTGATTCTGTATATAGAGAATAAGCTGGTTTATGGTTTTCGTTTTGCTGTTGAGGTGTGAGATTTTCTAGTGATTGATTGATTGATTGATTGAAGAATCCCTTTCTTCTTTTCGCATCAGTTTTGTTTGTGGAAGGGTGGGTCTTGTTTTGACCTTCTTAGAGATGCACGCGACATCATGAACTCCAGATAGAGCAATGCAGTAGGTTTGAGTTCAGGTTTGAAGAACAAAAAACATCATCTTTCACTTTTTTTGCAATCATCTTGCCGTGTGTAGTTTTGCAGTTTGAAGGTCAAAGACAACAGTAGCAGTATTTGTGCTGTTTATTTTCGTTCCTTTTTCTTTTCGAGATCGGTAGAGCTTTGCGAAGTAAAGAGTTCATTCACAAGCGACAGAAGAAGGAGAAGAAGGAGGAGACCGCTAAATTGTGCTGGAGCCAGTTGAATCTATTGTTGCTTCACAAACTTGAGGTTGTCTCATTTTTGTGGACAGTTTCTTGGCAACGAAACCTAAAGTTTTTTGTTGTTCCAGGTAATGTTCTTACAACTCGATTTGCGAACGAATACATATAGCAGTTGTTGATTATTGCAGAATTCGCAAAGATCTCGACAAAATTGGGTTTCTTAGTATTCGAAATCTGCAATAAACTCTAGAAAATTCCCTTGTGAGTCTGTATTTTTCTAGAGCCACATTCCTGGATCGTGAGAAGCAGCTCTCATTTTTCGAGTGAAAAGGCTGACTGACTGCCTGCCTGCATCGAAAGGTTTCAGGAGAAGAAAGTCTTGTGTGTAGTGATCGCGGAAAGGGTGTGCCGAGTCGTTCTCATGGGTTCCAATGGTGCAATGCGCGTATATACTGCACATTATAAGCTTTTTTTGTGTATTCCAAGTCTTTTGGTGGTCATGGTTTTGGAAGGTTTTTCTTCTTCACAGAGGATGAAGAAGAAGCAGCACCAAAAGCTCATGTGGTGAAGAATTTGGAAGAACTTCGACTGCTGGGATTTGTAGACATTGTGTTCTGAGAAGCTTATTAGGGTTATTTTAGTACAATGTTTCTGTCAGAAGAAAGTATTGACAGAGAACTACTGGAGAACCTTCAACAATTTAGGGTTAGCTCACACAGCAAGTGTGGTGTGTCTGAAAGTCTTGGAATCAACGGGTCCTGTTTTCTTCATAAGAGAGATGGTGACAGGGATGATTGATCTACATGCAGAAAAATTTCTTCATGTTGGCAAAGAGATCATCAATCATGCTGTCCAGACAACAGCGACAGCGGTTGCCGGAGTTGTTGGATGTCACGAGTCCAGAATTGGGCCTACTTGATGAGAAAATGCTGCTGCTGGTGTTTAGAGCTGCGAATTGGGACCCTTTTTTGTTGTGCACATCAGCTCGGGTTTGCAAAAGATGGGCAGACATCTTGAAAAGAGTGATTTGGAAGGAGTTTTGTCTCTCGCGAGCTCCAAAGATGGTGAGCCATCTTCTGAGTGGTGGGAGAGATGGAGGCATACCTGGAGGCTGGGAGCCACTTGGGAAACTCATGTTCTATTGCCCTGGGTGCCATGCCAGCAATCATTTCATTGCCAAGACAATCCCTGGCCATTTTGTGTGGAAGACAAAGTTTTCAAGAACTTCAGGAAAGCAGTTCCTTGTTCCACAATGCCAGGCAGATATATTGTACATTTCTAAGATCTGTGAACACTTGGATAATGGGGATGACGACGACTTAGGATTGTACCGTGGGATCTTTAGAGCTTTTGGAACCTCCAAGACTCGGCGAATGCTCCTGGAAAGGGGTGCCAAGCTGGAGGAGAATGAGCTTTGCCCATTTTGTTGTGATAAGGTATGGGTGATACTTTGCTCACCTTTTGCCAATCATAAGATGTGCTCTACCTTGCAGTTCCTTTCTCAAGTGCATGTTGCCAAGTCCAAACCAGCCTTTGAAGCTCAATTTGATGTCCTCAGAAAAAATCTCCTCCCTTAACAACCCCCCTATGCTCAGCCAGTTTACAATTTGTGTTAAGCTGACCATGTGTGGAATGCCAAAATGCAGGTATGGAGTATGAATGATGCAAAACTGGTGCCTCCAAGTGCAATAAAGGGACTGGGTGCATATGAAGACAATGTTGAATATTTTGTGTGTGTCAATGGCCACCTTCATGGCATGGCATCACTCATCTCAGCTTCTGACTCCGAGTTCTCTGCAGAGGAGTAAGATAGGAATTTAGGCTGGCTTGTGTTAGCATAGTGTCCCCCCCTGTGATGATCCCGATGATCACATCAAGGCAGCAGTCTTGAGCATATTCATCAGTGCACGAAACAGGAAAGTCTGCCCATAGAGCTGTCTTTCTTGGTCTTCCTTGTCCCTTACTGTAGGAACATCCTTTAGATAGGGGATCCGATTGTACATCATTCTTATTCAGATGCTTTCCCCATGACTACACAGGCAAGTGTGTTAGATAAAATAGTTCATGAATGGCACATGTCACAGACTGAAATGCAATTGCTTTCAGGTAAATGGGTTTGTTTTTATCTTTCAAATGATTTGCATTCTTTCACTACGAGGCTCTCACCACAACTGTCCTGCAGAGAGGAGAAGGTGATGAAATGTTGTCTTTCCTCTGGTGTCCATGAGGGGTGGATGTGGGTGATGACGTGGAGAACTGACCAGTAAGAACAGCTGAATACACAGGTGCAAGCTATGGTGGCACTTCACCAATTTCCACAGAGACGATCTGTCATATTGAAAATATGTCAACAGCTACCGGCATTTATTGAACAGGCAACAGTACACTGAATGTCTTCTCACCAACCAGGACACTGTCTTCCTCCAGTGGTGCATGTAAAAGCATGGTATTGTATGGGCTTTGAACCTCTGGAGGCAAAAAAGGTGGATTGCAATCTGTATAATAGAAGACTGTTTAAAATGTATCTCATTGAGATGTGATAACTCTTTGTGCAGTTTCTGTCCTCAGTTTTTTTGGGGTGGCTTTGCTTCACAGCCATGTAGAAGCTTAAGATTCACTACAAAGCAGGATCTGATCTCTGGGACTCCCTTCCGCAGTTTCTTTGAGAATCTGTTGATTTAAGCCAATTTACTGAAAGTGGTACACATTACAAGTTACATCTTCAAGCATTTAGTCCAGTGAAACTTATGAACTTGTCAAAACTCTGAACCAAACACAAACAAGAAACTGATGAATGCATTGCATAGATGCTACTAAGTTGAAAATAGACATTTCAAAATTATGATGCTGGAAGCATATAGTTATAGGGTATATTCTTCAGTATCTCAAATGGATATAAATTAACATAGGTGTCTTGATGTTGTATACAGGCACATAATTCTGAAAATTCATACTGATTCAAACTCTGTGAGCATATTGTGGTGAAGCCACTTGATAGTCATGGACATAAAACACAAACATTGGAGTATATTCCATATCAACAATTTTTTATATGTGATTAGCTTATGCAAGAACCTTTTGTTAGTTGGGTGTATTACCATGTAAGGATTTTAAATGTTGTTCAATAAGACATTGACAAAAATTATATTTTTTAATTGCACGTGGGTTCTTGGTGAAGTATGGTATTTACAAACAAAACTTTGGCTATCAACTTGAGATCATTGTCAATGCCATAGAATTGAACAAATTTTTGCCTTTGCCACAAGTGCTTGGGCCCTTTGAATGATTAAGGTTTCAACTTTTTATCCCATAACTCAGTGGCCATTAGAATTCCAAGGATAAAGCTCATAGTTTAGATTTGTTGGGGGTGCATGTTAGGCAAGCAACATTGTAAACTCAAACAAAATCAATGTTACATCTTGAACTAATACACATTGACCTTTGTGATACTTTTCCTATTCATTCACTAATTAGGTCCTTATATTTCATGATCTTGGTGGATGATTTTTTTATAAAGTTCTCATTTACTTCTTTTTCAATTTTATTTGGGGTCAATTTTATATTATTACAAAATGAGGTTGAAAATTTCATGGGAAATAAATTTAGATTATTTATTCAAATTTAATGGAAAAGTACATGTCAAATCAATTTATTTCATATTAATATAATGGAATCAAACATCAATACACTCAACCTAGAACTTGAACACAACAAAATAGGGTCAATGAGAGAATGAACATGTCATTATTAGATAAAATTAAGTCAAGGATGCATGAGTTAAGAAATCAATTTGCACAAAAAAAAAGGGGGTGATTAGTGTAAATTGAAGTCAAAATGATGCACAAACGAACCATATGTAACTCAATTCATAAAACACATCATGTCATGTACTTGAAAAGAACTCACCATTCTTCTCCATTTGATATTCTATAATTGACAATAAGGGCCACATCAAAGTGGTAAGAAATTTCAAGACTCCCAAGAAATCCCAAAAATTCTCAAATTTGTCAAGTTATGAATCTTGTAACTTTGCAAGTTCATAATTCTTGATATGGGTTTCGATTGAAAAAGTCTCAACTACAAAGTTGTAGTCCTTGGAAAGAAATTTTTAATAACATACTAGACATTTCAATTAGAGGTCTTTTGATCCATGTTTCTTGAATTAAATAGTGGTTGGGAACCAAATTGCCAAGTTGATACCATACCTTTTTATTTGTTTACAACTTCAATTTCAAATCTCCAAATGGAGAATGTAAGACATTTTCAATATCTACATTTCAAGACCTTTACAAAATTTAAAGAAAGCCCAATTGGGATGTTTACTATTTGCATTTCTTGTCCCAAAGATTTGAAACATTCTGACATTCCAATTCTTGAAATGAAAAAACCATTTGGGACTAGTGGGACTCATTTTCCCACATTTGTGTTTGAGTATTGGTACATTCTTTTGGCTTGCTCCCTTTTGTTGCATTGTTAATACCACCACTTATATTTTGAATTGTTGTCCCACAAAATTAAAAGATAATTTTTTACAAAAGTAAAACTAAATTTCATTTCTTTGGTTGTAAGTTTTTTTTTTCATGTACCCTAGGAATAATGCGACAAGTTAAATGACATTTCTATGAAAAAGAATATATGTTGGCTATGATAAAAAATCAAAAGTTCATTGTGAAAGCAATGGAAATTTATAATAACAAAATATGTGATATTTGATGGGTCAAACTAGTACTTGTGCATGAGGTCATTTGATTAGATACATTACATCAATCCATTTCTGCTAACACCAAATTTTAGACTCATGTGAAACTTGAAGTCAAATGACTAGTTGAAACACTTGATAGCCCAACCATCAAACTTGGCAAGCCTAAGTTGATTTAGTTTCCATCAAAAGGCCCCATGTCCATAAAACTTTCATCAATTTTCATCACATGTGAACTCGTTTATTGATGATAACTCAACATCATCATCTTGTAAACTCCCACCATAATCAGTATCTTTTGACTAACAACTTCATTATTGTGCCAACAAAGATAGTGAACTTTACCAAAGTGGTTCGAAGTCTATAATGGACGTGCACCATAAGGCTCAAGATGGATTCAATATCAAAGAATGATAGTTGGGAGCTAGTGGATTTGCCCCCAAGAAGAAAGGTAATAAGTTCCAAATGGATAGAAAAATTGGAGCCCAACTTGAATGGTAAATCAAATAAGCTAAATGGGTGTAAACAAGATAAAGTGAACAATTGTTTTACCTTGTCAAAACTATAGCAAGTAGATTCTAAATAACAATTAAAGCAATTATATTGTGAAACATTTAATGTTTTTGCTTGAATGATACATAATAGGACTTTTTACACCAATGTGCATTAATTTTCATATTCTAATTTGTAAAAGTAGGTTACAAGTAGGTTTTTAAGAATACAAGGAGCTTTTAATGTCTACTTTTGAACATGGGCTTTTTGTTTCAAGTAAGCTTTAATAAAGTGAAAAAAGGAAAAAAATTAATGGCTTGCAAAAGAAGATTATGATTATTTTTTTTAATGAAAAAGTAGGTTTGAACACATATAAACCAATCAGTTTCAAATCTCCTTTTCATCTACTTTTTAAGGTCATCTAGTTTTTATGTTTTGGGAACTATATTATTATATATTTACTACAACAAATGAATGTTACTTGACATATATTTTCACCTAAATCCAGATGCTTACGTTGGATGGAATGCCTTTAGTAGTTTCGGCTCGTATGTTTCTGTAATAGGAATTTTTTGTTTCTTTGTAGTGGTTTTTCTTACTTTAACCAATGAAAACAAGTGTGCTCCAAGTCCTTGGGCTGTTGAACAAAATTCAACGACATTTGAATGGATGGTCAAAAGCCCTCCAGCTTTTCATACATTTTCATAACTTCCAACTATCAAAAAAAATAA